>Ga0209006_10003733_pt1 | contig 13844 bp, 10 predicted proteins | sample JacPin_JW_Ref_O2_FD_188567 | JGI IMG/M metagenome (GOLD analysis project Ga0209006, IMG submission 188567) | Forest soil microbial communities from Algoma, Ontario, Canada - Jack Pine, Ontario site 1_JW_Ref_O2 (SPAdes) (version 2) | ecosystem: Environmental > Terrestrial > Soil > Boreal... | reverse complement strand
CAGCAGCGCGCCGATGGTGGCCAAGGGAACATAGGGACATATGCGCGTGGGCGAACCGGAATTCGCCCGGGGCACGGTCTGCTGTTGCGCGATCCAGTTGTTGTAAGCCGCAACCGAATAGCCCACGCTGCCCAGGTCGCCGGCCGAACTGGTCGGGCCGACCTTCACGCAGGTGACGTTGACTGCGATTACCCCGGGCACGCCCTGAATGAGAGCGGCGATCTCGTCGCCGGAGACTCCCTGGCCAAAGGTGCGCGAGGCAAAGCTGTAGGTGGAGTTGAGCAGAGCCGTTACCGCGGCCTCAACGGCGGTCGAGTTGTAGCGAGGATCGTAGGCGATGTCGGCGCTGAGGCTGAAGAGGGTTTCGTAGAAGCTTTGCGCATTGACGGTGACGTGTGGGTTGCCGTATTGCTGCAAGGCGCTCACCAGGTTCGCCAATGTGAGGTTGCCGGGCGGCAGAGCCGCACCACCCGAGCCAGCGACGGTGAGGAAAACGCCGCGATTTGCCCCATTGGGAATCCAGATGGCGTATGCCTTGGCGATGCCGGCAAAGGTCGCGGCGAAGTTCTGATAGTCAGTAATAGATACGGCGCGGCCCAGCGTGAGCACGGTTTGCGGCGCGTTGGTGCGGATGTCGTCGATTGACTGGGCATCCTGTCCGCCGGTCGCGGCCATGGGGTTGTTGACGCCGCCGACGCCTACCGGCCGATCGACGAGAGTAGTGATGGCGCCCGCGGCAACATTGCCGGCGGAGCCGAGGCCCACACGATAGTTTGCGATCAGGTTGCTCTGTCCCGTGGGCAGGGTTGCGCCCTCAACGCCATCGCCGAACTGCACGACGGCAACGCCGCCGGGAAGGTTCATGGTTTCGAAGACCTGAGCGGATGGGCTTTGCTGGTAGAGGCTGGGCACTTCCTGCCACGCCGCGCCATTAGCGGTGACCTGCAGCGAGCTTGCGCTGCCGCTGGGAGTAGTCGCCTGAGTGTAAGTGAGGGGCTTCTGCTTCAACGTGAAGGATTGATTGGGCGTGGCGGCGGAGCCATTGCCGAGCAGCTCCGTGACCGGGGACCCCGCCGTTGCCGCGGCAACGTTGGCATTCACTGTCGTTACGGTGCGGTCGTAGCAGTTGAGCAGCGGATTTTGCAGAACGATGCGTGTGAGCGCAGCCGTTGTCGCCGTCGCTTCCACCAGCGCCACGGAAGACACGACTGCGAGCTCCTGCACAACCGGAGCGTTGTTTGGAGGAAGTGTCAGCGCGAAATCCGATAACGCCGCGCTCACTGTACCTGGCCGGCCGCTGGCATCGGCAACGACGAGGGTAACCTCATTGTTCTGCGAACTCCAGTCGGGGATGCTCGCATCCGGGTTAAAGGTAGTAGGAGGCGGCTGCAGAAGCGTGAGTTGATCTCCGGGGTCCAGGGTTACCGATGCAGCGCTGTTGTCATAAGGATTAAACGTCAGACTCACGCCGGGATTCAGCGTCACCACCTGACTCTTGCCGGTGATCGCTACCGCAGTAAGGCCCACGAGATCGTCGCGTACGATTTCCAGATCGAGCAGGGTTCCGTAGAGGGGATGGTCCAGCGGCTGCTCGGCTGCGGGCAGTTCGTCGCTCTGCACCAGGATCGACATGGTTCGGGTTTCCATGTAGAACTCCCGTAGCCAATTGAAGACGAACTCAGCGGCAAAGGGATCGGAGGGAACGGCGAGACCGATGCGAGTTATCTTTGCGCTGATACCGTAGTCCGAACGGGTCGTGTTGAACGACGATTGAGTAGCCAGGGTTTGCACCGAAACCGAAGCCGGCCCGGAACTGCCGCTTGCCTGAGAGAGCGCTACCAGCCAGCCTGGCGCGACAACTTTGGAGTACACGGCATCCAAATCGAGAAGAAATTGATCGATCTGGGATTTACTTTCTTTTAGAAATGCCCATTCCAGAGGCGATCCGGCGAGCAAAGAGCCGATCTCGTGCCGCGTCGCTTTGGTCAGCATCTGCGGATTGATCGCGTTATAGCCGAAGAGAGACGCACGCTGGCGGAGCGCATAAAACGAAGGGATTCCGTCCGACAGCGTGCCGTTGGAGCCCAATGGGGCCGTCCAGGTCACCAGCGTTCGTTGATTGACCGTGTCGGGCTGCACGGTATTGACCAAGGCCACAAACCAGGGCTGGGTCGTCGGGTCAGCAGCGCCGGTATCACCCACGATGAGAATTGCATCTCCCGGTTGCAGCTGCGTAGCCGTGCCCGCAAGGTAGACGCTGGTCGCCGTGTCGTCCGCAACCCAGGGGTTTCCGGTTTGCACGGGCAGCGCATTCCAATCCGGCTTGCCCGGGATGCTGGCTGAGGTCTGAAAGGCCTGCGGGGTCTGGCCTTGCGCGGGCACGCTCTGCACCGTCGTTCCTGCGGGAATCGTGATGGCGGTGGTGCTGGGATTCGTGGGCTGCCCGGGCGCGGCGGTCAGCGTGAACGCGAGATAGACCGAGGCGGAGACGCCGGGCGATGGCTGGTAGCCGATGAGCTGGCTCAACTGAGTCAGCGAGTAGAGTTGAGTGGCGGTGCGCAGGTAGCTCTCGTTGGCCAGCCGCTCCTGGTAGAAGGTAAGGATGTCGAGGACGACCGAAGTGGCGTCGAGAAAGGCGATGGTGAAGTCATCGTCGTCGCGCGTCTTCAGCCCGGCCAGCGCCGGGTAGTCGGAACTGGAGAGCCGGGCCAGCATGGAATCCTTGAACGTAGCCCAAGTGCCGGTCCGATAGGCGATGGCGGAGAGGCCGGGCAGATTTATTTCGCCCTGCGGGGTTTGCACGCTGATGCCGGAGCAGCAGCCGCAAGTGCAGTTCGGATCTCCGGGGCAGCTCATAGGCTTCTCACTTTCCCCCTTGCATGGTTAGGCGCAGTTGTCCGTGATCGGGCAGGCTGGGATCGTTGTCCATGCGGGCCACCTGGAAGGCGCCCATGGGAATGAATCCCTGCTTCACGTACACCTGAGTGTTTTGTCCCTGAGGCTCGAAGACGGTTGCGGTCACAGTTTGCACGCCTGCCACGGCTCGCGCGGCAGTGTAGATAGGACTCAGATACACGGTCTGGCCCAGTTCGAAGTTCTGCGGAGAAAACAGCGCCGGCTGGCCGTTTGGCAAAGTGCCGCTGCCCAGCGCTTGCAATAAGGCCTGCTGCACGTCGAGGGCGAAGTAATCTGGGTCCACGCAGATGGTCAGCGTAATGGAGAGCGACACATATTGGGGAGGCTCGATCAGGATATCCTGCCCCGCGAGACGATAGCCGTTCACCGTTTGAGTGAGGCTGCGGCGCAGGGACTTGCTCAGGTTGGCGTTGCCCTGCGGCTCAGCCGTGATGAACACGGTGTACCAACTGCCGGTCCAACGCAAGGCTGCGGCCGCGCCTTCGATCTGCGGATTTTGCTCGGTCACGTTGACGTAGTCCTGCATGGTCACCGCGCGCTCCTGGGTGAGGAAGGCTTGCGGCGCGCGGCGGCAAATCTGCGCGTTGGTTTCGGGATCGATCCCGCCGGTTGCGAGCATGGGATTGACGCAGGATGTGATCGCCGAATCGGCGAGGACGCCGGCGGCGAAGTTCGTCAGGGTACCCGCGCCTACATTGCCCGCGGTCCCGTTGCCGATGCGATACTGCGCTGTAAAAATTGTTCCCGTCTCCGGCGTCTTGCCGTTGGTGCCGTCGCCGAAGCGTAAATAGGCGGTGCCATCGGTATCCACTTCGAGCACAAACTGGGGGTCATCGGGAGAGTCGGCCAACAAGTCCGGTGCAGCTGTCCACGTTGTTGTTATGTCATTCACCACGCCAGACAGAGTCATCACCGGGACGGCTTGATTGGCGTCGAAATTCATGAGGTCAGAGGCCGAAAGGCTGGGATTCGGGCCTTCCTCGAACGTTTTTACGGTGATCAGGCTGGAGACGGTAGCCAGCCTGGTGGCGGCATTGGCCAATGAGATGCCATTGACCTGTTCCACGATGATGGGGAGACTCACGCCCACTGCGCCCGATTGCGGGGAATAAAGGATGAGCAGGTTGAATACGTCCGGGGTTAGTATTTGCACCTGCGTGACCACGCTGAACAGCGGCGGCCAGCTCAAGGGGTTCGCGGTCTGGATGGTCAAATAAGGATTGCTGAGGGAATCCTTCAATGAAACGGTCCCGCTGTTGGGAAGCATGGTGGGCGCGGAGGGAAATGCGGCGGGCACAGGTCCGGTTGGAACGAAGCTGGCGGGGACGCTCACGAAACGCGAGTTGCTGAGTTCGGTTCCCGCATAATTTGCCGCGCCTGAGGTTAGCGAGAGTCCAACGAAGCGTTCCAACACAATCGGCGAGCCAGAGGGATCGAAGACAATCGCCAGATCGAACTCTGCCGAATTGCTGGCATTCACGTTGGCCATAACGCCGAAGTATTGCGGCCAGGTCAATGGCGAATTCGCCGCGATCATAAGCGAGACGAAGCCGTTGCTGTCGGTGAGGCTGACGTATCCGCTTGCGGTGAGCGGCACAGCGTTAGAGGTGGCTGGGCTTCCCGCCAGCGGCAGCGGCACCGCCTGCGTGATGGGACTATCGGGAACCGGCGGACGGAAGCGCACGGGAAATGGAATTGGCGCGCTGGCCTGACAGCGATTGCCGGCGGCATTCGGGGGATAAAAAAGAGTTGGCGCCGGGACCGTGCCTAATGGAACATTCAGTATCGACAAGCCTTGATCGGCGAGCACGACGTTGCCATAGGCCACGCTTACATTGCTGAGCGGCGTCGCAATGTCATTGTCGAGGTATACGGACGAGACACAGATAGGAAAGGGCAACGCATCGTCGGGGGACCATTGGATCTCGGTGACCGGCAACGGTTGTTGCGCGGCAGAAGTGATGGCAACGCCGTTAACGTCAAACAGCGGATCGACCAGCGTTTGGCCCAGCGTATTCTGCGTAGTGACCGCAGTCAGCCGCACCGCACAGCGATGGCGTATGTCCGCATCGGCGGCGAATCCTGTCTGCGGCCCCAGGACCTCTTGAAAGACCAGCACGTCGCCGACTTGCAGGTTGGAGAGCGTTCCCTGAAGCGTGGCTTCGGTCGAGCCCTGCGGCAGGCAGCAGTTAAGGTCTCCCCAGGTGTAGAAGTAGAGCGTGTTGAGTTCGGGAAACAGGTTGGCGTCCTGCATGGGCTCGAAGCCGACGACACCAGCAATCAGCGCAGCCTCTGCGTTGTTCGCGCTTACCTCCAGCGATTTCGGCATTCCCGGCGCGGTGGTGTAGAAACGGGTCAGTGTTCGATCGAGGAACACGGGAGTGGAGACGTTGACCTGCATCCATACGCGGGCGTTGCAGCCCTCATGGACGTGGTAATCGACCAGCAATGCATGACGGCGCAGCGAGATGCGGCTGCGCGCGGTGAGCAGGTAGGCTTCGGTGGCTATGGCATCCTGACGGTAGCTCAACTGATCGCCGGCATAGGAGATCAGATCGGCCAGCATCATGCCTATGTCGGCTTCGGTGTTGGCATTCCAGGCGGGCAGCAGTTGGTTCAGCCGGTCCAGCATTACCTGTTGGAACGAGCTGTAATCCTTGGCCAGATAATTGATGGGCGGCGGCGCCGGCAGATCCGGAGGACAGTTCGGTGGAACCGGGGCACAATCGAAGTGCGGCCCGCACTCGACTTTGAAAGAGAACGTAACTTCGGCTAACTGCGGATCGAATCCGGAGAGCGACTCGGTCACATCGAAGTTGTCCTGCGCGGCTGCCGATGCGTCATTCACCAGGCGGAACGTATAGGTCGAAAAATCTCCCCACTCGCTGGTGCGCACCACCAGAACTTTGGCGGCGTTCGGCAGCGCAGCGAAGTATGCGGTTTCCGCGGCGGTAGCCAACGGGGGTGCAGGGATCGCAGGCGCAATCCACTCCGCCGTAATTCCGGCAATGCTCTCGCCGCCGACAATCAGCACATTGTTGGGCGTGAGAGTGGTGGGCGCAGTCTTCAAGCAGGTCACGAAGAGCGTGCGCTGGCGCAGACTTGGAATCGGAATCGCCGCGTGATCGAGCACCTCGAGATAGTCAATCCCGTTGATCGACGTCGGATTGCCGAGCACAGCGGCTTTGCGGTTTTCTTCGCAGCAGGAGAAGATCATCCGTTGCCCCCGTAGACGAAGGTCTGCACCTGTGTGACGCCCGTATTGAGCGGCGCATATGTGACGGTTACGGTGAGCTTCGATTCAACCGCCGTCGCCGCCACCGACAGCACTTTGATGTACCCGCTCAGCCATTTCTGCAACGCGCCCTGCACCGCGAATTGCGTGGCCGCCGCCATTTCCACGCTGTTGGGCGCGAAGGTAAGCTGCAACAATCCACTGCCGAAGTCGGGCAGGTTCACGCGCTCGCCGGGCGAGGTGAACAGGACTTGTTCCACCAGTTGGCGCAAGTAGTCGGCCAGTGGATCATGGGTGCGTCCGCGGCTATCGAATTGGTAAGGAAAATTGACGTTCATCGCTTCCACCTGGTTCTACGTGGCCAGCACCAATGTCTGCGCGGAAACCGGCAGCAACGGCGTGCCCGTGGGCACGCAAACCGAAACCCCGCTCATGATCGCCACCGGCTGTCCGTTGGACAGCACCTGGGTGGCGCCCACCACCCACATCCCGGTCACGCACGGGCCATTGCCCGCCGGAGGAACGAAGGCGCAGCCGGCTACCGCGTAGGGCGCCGCGATGGTGGCAATCGGCATTCCAGAAACCATCACCGTCGGACTCGGCGCAGTCGGCATGGCCATTCCGCCGTGCGAGCACATCACCACTGCGCCGACGTGAAGAATTGGTCCCGGCATGTAAGTCTCCTTTCGATCCGTTCAAATTTCGATTCCATCAGCTTCCGCCGCTCAAGGCCCGACTACGGTCAGGGCGGTCAAATTGATAGCCACGGCTGGACCAATCAGCGTGATCATCGCGCCCTGTCCGTTGCTGATGTAAATTCCGCTTTCGTTGACCACGATCATGGCTCCGCTCGCGCCCTTGAGCACAATGCCTCCGGTCGCCGGCGTCGGCGGACCGTCGCTCAGGATGATGGAGTTCTGGCCGCTGGTCTGTAGCACGATGTTCTGGCCCGGCGGAATAGCGGGTGGAGCGGTGGCGAAGACCGGCACTTCGGCAACCGTGCCCCAGAAACCGCCAGTCCATATCGGATAGTCGGGATCACCCTGCTCGAATTCGATCCACACTTGCGAGCCGATCGGCGGGACGATGAAGCAGCCCGCTTGAATGCCCGCCGCCGGAACGCACGGCATGGCCCAGCTCGAGGTAACCTCGCCCAGTACGTCGGATACTTGCGCGAGGATGCGGCCGATCTGCATGGGGTCGATATTTTCGATGACCAACCCGCGATACTTACCGTAGTAGCGCTTGGGCTTCGAGTCCGTGGATGGCGGTCCGGAGATACTCATGGGCTCACCGTCGGCACTGTCGATACGAAGCCGTTTCTGGTCAGCGTGAAGTCCTGCTTGTATTCGCCGCGCTTGATCTTATGAGTGACGCTCTTCACGTAGTACAGGCCATCGAATGCGTAACCGGCGCCGCGCACGCCCACCAGTTTGCGCGCGCTCAACACGCCGCCGTAGCGCGTCACGTCCAGCGATCCTTCGCAGCTCACGGCCTCGGAACTGGCCGCCCCGGCGGCGAAGCCCATCATGATGGCTTGCGGGATGGACACCTTCGAAAGATCGTCGCGGAACGATGTGAGGTCCGGGGGAAGCAGATTGGTGGGAAGGGGAGGAATTGCTCCCAGCGGCGGCTGCAACGGATTTATGGGCGGAATCGGAATGGGAATGCTGATACCAATTTGCTCGATGTAGGTGTAAACCAGCGGAATCTTGCTCTTCTCCTGATCGAACTTGAAGTGCAGGGACTCGACGTTGGTGTAAGCATCCATATCCACATTCAGGGCGGGCTGCTCCGGACCGACTTTCACCTGCGGACCCCAATACGCGGTGCTGGTCCCGGGCGCAGGGCCGGCAGTGATGAAGAAGACATATCCGACTTCCTCGGCGAGCTGGCGGATGTATTGCAGATCGCTGCCCTGCTGCGAGGGAATCTGCTCAATGGGCAGCGAAATATCGAACAGGATGCTGGGAATGATCAGCGGCAGCACGCCGAAGAACGCATACTTGGCCAGCATCAAGGCCACGCGCGCTTCCCGCGGGCAGGCAGGAAAGGGAAAGCCGCTCCAGTTCGTTTGATCCATCAGCGCGGTCAAGTCGCGTCCATAAAGGGTGAGCGTGGAGTTGGAACCTTTGTCGCCGGGAGCGATGTCGTTTTGCGTGATAACACCGTCGATCAGCACATTTGCGACGCCGTTCACCGTGGCCACCAGGATGCAGCGCATGAATAGCAGAGGCAGGCCGCCGGTGAGCAGGAACAGCAGTTGCAGGGGCGACTGCTTGGCGATGCTGAAGGTAAGCTTGAAGCCGCTCGGCTCGAGGTCATGGACGCTGACCTCGACTTCGGCCAACGACTCCAGCACCGTCGAAGGCACCGGCACCGCAATGATGGGGCCCATCATCAGCGTCAATTGAACGCTCTTAAGCAATCCTTCCCCCGGGAACGCCCTGCGGCGTGGTGATGTTGAGCACGCGGCCCGGAGAGGCCACCAGGTCGTGCGGTTTCATGGCTCCATTGGCGTCGCAGATCAGCCACGCCAGCAGCGGGTCTCCGAGATACTTGGCGGCGATCAGGTCCAGCCGGTCGCTTTGCTGCACGGTGTATTGGTTGATAGTGGCGTAGTTGGGCGCACCCGGCTGCGGCACGATGCGCCGCGCCAGATAGGGAATGACTTGCCCGTTGGGCGCGGTGTATTGCAGCACGCTGTATCCGTAGTAGCGGCTGTCGGTGGGAAAAGTCACCGGCGGCACCACGCCCAGATTCACCATCGCTGCCAGCGGATAGTTCATGGCTAACTCCCTAGTCCCAGTGTGGTCAATGCCGGCGAGGCCACTTGCGACGCCAGCGATTCCTTGGTGGTGAGGTACGACATAAACATTCGTCCGCCCGGATGCTCGAAGCCCAGATCATCCACGCTCAACACGCGCATGCCCAGGCTGACTTTGGCGCGAATCGGATTCAGGTTCGGGTCGAAGGCTTCTTCAGTAATGCTGAACTCGGTGATTCGCACCGGAATCACGCGGCTGCTGCTCCAGACAAACAGAGTCAGCGGCTGCTCCAGAGGGACGATCTCGAGTGTGCCGGCATTAGCCATGGAGTCGTCGGCCAGCAGCGTCTCCACGGTCGGGTTCACCAGCATTTCCAGTTGGGCAAGCTGAGGATGCAGACCGTATTTCACGGCCAGCGGAAACTGATCGGGAAACTCGAGCTGATCGGTGGCATCCATCTCGGTTTCGACTTTGATGGTCTCGACTGCCGGGCCGCGCAGCCGCAGCGCATCTACGCGCACGCCATCGGTCGCAGCCGGCATGGACTGAATCTGCAAAGTGCGCGAGAGCGAGTCCGGGTTGTACTGCAACGGAATCACACTTAGCACCACGGAGGTGTCTGGGTCCATGGTGACAATGCCGCCTTTGACCAGACGGGGCGAAATGGGTGATGCGCTCATATTTGTTTTCCCGTGATTGTGAAAACTATCCTCGTAATTAATCGAGGCACTCGTTTAGCTATGCCAATTGGCTCCCGGGATGACGGTGCCGGATGGTCAATTCCGATAACAGCCCATCCAGTTGTTCCCTTGTGTAAAGCCGGCTGCCCCGGAGCAAGAACTCAGTCAATTCCGGCTCCGCCAATGCCGACTGCCGGGCCAGTGATTTCAGATCTCCTAGCATTTGAAAAACGACCTGGCGCAGCCACGCGCTTTGGGCCTGTGGCAGGACCGACGAGAGGAATTCGGGCTTGGAGACGGCGAAGGCGTACACTTCCGCGAAGTACTCGCCCTGACTGGTGCGGGCGTATTCGAACTCTTTTCCGCCCGGCATCTGGTCGGCCTTATAGGCATTAAGGAAGAAGTCGCCCGCTCCCCCCGCGACGGGATCTTTAGAGTAAGTTATCCCGCTCAGCACCACGGGGACGCTGGTTCCCAGGCCAGCGAGCCACTGGTCCAGCCGGGCACCATCCATTCCGGTCTTCTGTGTGAGCAGGCTGCGTTCGTCCTGCCAAGTCTTTGGCACCCCGGAACCCTGCGCAACGACCCAGGTCCACGGATAAAGGTGCCACTCCATGATCTTCTCGAAGAATTCTTTGCGACCGGCCGGAGGAATCAGTTCGTCGACTACATGGCCCACTTCGTGACGTATTGTTTGGGAGGTAGCGGGCACGCCGAGACTGGCCGACCGGGCATAGGGAGTTTGGCCCAAGCCCTGGTCGTAGACGGTAATGCGGTCAGTGTTGCCGCCCAAGGGATCGGTTTGTCCTCCCACGAACCCGCCGCCATGGCCCTTGCACTGGCCGGTCGCGGGATCAACGTCGTCGGGATGGCACGCATCCCGGCGGAATCGCAGCAGGTGCGGGTTGCCCCAGGTAGCCTCTATCGGCAAGGCCGACAACGCCCCCTCCACTTCGTCCCAGTCCGGATTAAAACCCCACTTGGTGGCCGTGGCGCTGGCCGGGTTCTCGAAGATGACGTTGTAGTGAAATTCGATTTGTACTTCACGAAGCTTGTGCTGACATTCTTCCCGCAGATTGTTGAGATAATCCTGAAAGCGGGAAGGCCGTCCGTGCTGCTGGCTGAAATCGTCGTTTAGGACCTTCACCTCATCCTGTATTTCTTTCCGTTCATTGGCGACAATCTCCGTCGCGTGGGATGCCCCTGAAGCCGCCGCGCCGCCTCCGATGCAAGCAAGCGCTCCCTGGAGCCAATCGTTCCCCATGTCGCGAGCCTTGCTGTCGCTGTCAGGGGAGGTTGAGCGCGACAGCTTTTGGCATATGGGACTCATGCAGTCGGCCGGATTGCTTCCGCGCCGAGGAATGGCAGGAGCGGCAGGGCTGGCTTGGGTCTGGCCAAGGAGAGGACTCAAGAGCGGGGACACTCCGCCGGTTCCCGACGGATGAGACTTCGGAGGACCTTCTTTGAGAATGCTTCTGGCAAGCGTCGGACGCTGTTGCAGGGTGTGCGTAAGCTCGTGCGCAATCAGAAAACGCCCCTCGCGGCTCTGGGGGCGGTATTGACCTGAGCCAAAGACGATATTCGATCCGACAGTGAATGCCCGGGCGTGAACTGATCGTGAGGAGTCAGCGGCTTCATCGCTCACATGTATCCGCACCCGACTGAAGTCATGCCCAAACCGCGGCTCGAAGAAATCGCGTGTGACCCGGTCCAGAGGCTGGCCGGCTGAATTCAAGACGTCGTGCACAATCGGCGGCGCGACGTCGAATTCGGTAGGGCCGGAAGCCTTGCGCTGCAACGCGTTCTTATCTTTATTATCATTATCTTTATTGTTATCCTCATTGTTATCCTCGTTTTTGTTTCTGCATTTCTCGCATTCCCCGGCTGAACCGCCCGAGCCGCCGCAAGAGCGCTTTCTCTGCAAGAGGGTGCCGATACTCACTTTAGAAAAGGACCAATCTCGGTGCACGCGTTCGGCCATGACTTCATCCGCCACGCGGTCCGCTCCCTGCTCGAAGGAATCATTGGGACAACCGATGCACCGGCTGCCGGCCGCGCCTTTGGAAGCCGCTTTCTGATTGGCGGCCGAGGTGGTTTCGCTTCTCGCCGACATGACGGGACTCATGGCCTCGAACCTCCGCCGGGTTTACCAGCTATGGATCGCAAGCGATTCATGGATGGCCTCCCGGACTCGGGGCTGGGCTCGGAGTCGGAGTTGGCGCCGCTGCCGGCACCGGCGGCGGCTGAACCGGCCACCGAAGATTGTGACTGGCCCACTTAGGATCGTGCATCTCGCCATGGAATCTGGCTTTCTCCGCCTGCGACCATTTGGCCGTGGTAAAGTCGATGGTCTTTTTCACATAGGCGTCGGAGTCCGCGCACTCACACTTGCAATAGATCGATTGCAGATTGCTCTTGAAGGACTGATCCTTGTCGGGGATACGCCAGCCGAACCATTCGTCGAGCACTTGCTTACGCTTTTCCGGCGTAAAGCTGGCGTTCTCTTTGCTGGAGCGAAAGACCTCGGGGAATTCCGCCAGCATGGCGGCGATTTCGGTCAGCTCCAGAAAAATGTCTCGAAACTTGCACGCGCCTGCCCTGGGGGCGGCGATATTAACTGAGGAGAAGCGTGCGTGTTCGGTCTCGTGTTCGAGACTTTGCAGAATGCTTGAGCGCCACTCGTCCCGAGGCTTACCCGCAATGGTGGGATCTTGCGTATTGTTAAACTGCGCTGCCTCGGTCTCGAAATGATCGGCAATAAAGGTGCATTGCCCGCCAGCGGGAAGGGTGGGTATGAAACTGCAGTCGCCTGTCCTGGCGTTAAAGCCGGATTCCATGTCTTTGTCGAGAGCAATTCGCTTAATCAATTTCAAACGCTCGGGATCGTAATCATGGAGGACTTTTTCCAATTGCACGGCGCGGGAGCCGTGGCCGTCGGCGGTGCAAGCTGGATCTGGAGGCCTTTTGTTGCAGGCTTCGCGCCGTTGGTCTCGTTTGGATTTGTTCGCCGGCTCGGTGGTCTGCTGCTGCATCAACTGTTCCGGCGTCTGTTCCGTCTTGTGCGCGCACTCATCCGCGGTCATACAGGCCCTGGCCAACACGGGGCGCGGCGCAACACTCTGCTGAACCACGTGGGCCAGTTCATGGGCCAGCAAGCGCCTGCCTGAGTCCGTGTGGGGAGCGTACTGGCCGCTTCCCATGGCGACGTCGTGGCCAACGGCGAAAGCCAGCGCATGGACGGAGCGCGCCGACTCGGCGGCTTCGAAATCACTATGCACTCGCACCCCGCTGAAGTCGTAACCAAAGCGTGGCTCGAAGAAATCGCGGGTGGCCGGGTCGAGAGGCTGGCCGGGCGAGTTCAGCACGCGATGCACGCTGGGCGGCGCGAAGCCGGCTTCGCTTGTGCCCGAAGCTTTTCGCTGCAGCGTCTTTTCCTTATCTTTGTTTTTACATTCTTCGCATTCCCCACCCGACGCGCTGGAGCTGCCGCATGAACACTTCCTCTGCACCGGCATGCCGATGCTTACTTTGGAAAACGACCAGTCTCTTCCAAGAGATCCGGCCATGACCTGATCCGCCACACGGTCCGCTTCGCGTTCGAAGGAATCGTCGGGATCGCCGATGCGCAGACCGCTGGACGCGGCTGTGGAGGGCGTCTTCGCTTTGGGCGAGGGAGCGATCTCGGGATTTGCCGCGAGTAGTGCGCGATTCATGCCTTCATCCCCCTGCCGATAGCGCGCGCAACGCTAACAGCGAGCTTGCTTGCACCGGCTACACCCGGCTGCATGGGGAGTTGGCCCAGGCGCATCACGGGCGTGCGTCGGTTGTGGGACATCGCAGCACGCACTCGTGAATCTCCGAGCACGCGAGCCAGTTCAGTCTTCAAGCTGCGGGCAAAGGCCTGCTGGGTGGTGGGATCGATGCCGCGCATTACCAGGCGATCGATATGAAGACTCACGCGCGCCGCGGCGCTCATGCGCATCTCCTCGTATGCGTTTCGTTGATCCATCCCCTCATAACCACCCCCTGACTTCGACGTCGGAGATGGGCCGCTCCACCTTTGCGGCTTCCAGCTGTGTGGCTTGCAACACGTGACTCATCCGCACCGACTCGCCTGACTCCGCCGCAAGGAAGGCCGCGTTCAGCGCGATGTTACGAATATTGCCGCCGCACATGTTCAGCCGCGCCAGCCGCGCCGGGTCAAGTTCCCGCGTGGGCGTTTTCGGGGGAAATGCGCGCGCCCAG
>Ga0209006_10003732_pt1 | contig 13844 bp, 14 predicted proteins | sample JacPin_JW_Ref_O2_FD_188567 | JGI IMG/M metagenome (GOLD analysis project Ga0209006, IMG submission 188567) | Forest soil microbial communities from Algoma, Ontario, Canada - Jack Pine, Ontario site 1_JW_Ref_O2 (SPAdes) (version 2) | ecosystem: Environmental > Terrestrial > Soil > Boreal... | reverse complement strand
AACATTCTCACACACCTATTTAAGAGGCTACACTTCCCATGTCCAACAGAGAAAGCACAGCAATGCAAGTTATATGGCCGTACAGTATGGTTCGTTGGTGCTCCAGATGTCAGTGCGGTTTCTACAATACAAGGTTCAACGTTAGCACTCGCATATGTGGACGAAGCGACGAATCTACCAGAGCCTTTCTGGAAAATGCTCGAAAGCCGTTTACGTGTTCCGGGTGCAAAACTATTGGCGACATGTAATCCTGAGGGACCTGCACATTGGCTGAAGAAGGATTATCTTGATAAACCTGGGCTTGATTTGGTCCATTGGAACTTCTGCCTAGAAGATAACCCAACTCTTGATGATGCATACAAACAACAGCTTAAAGCATCCTATACCGGAATGTGGTACAATCGATACATCCTAGGTGAGTGGGCATTAGCACATGGAGCCATTTATGATTGCTACGACAAAGATAATGAGTACGAAAACCCATTTCCTTCTCCATCTTATTACATCGTTGGGGTGGATTACGGCACCACAAATGCAACAGCCGCCGTTCTGTGTGCTATTTCGCCCAACAAATGGCCTCAAATCCGTGTCGAAGAGGAATATTACTATGATTCAGCTAAGAAGGGTAGATCCAAAACAGACCAGGAACTTGTCAGAGATATCAAGGATTTTATCGGTCATAGAAACGTATCTGCAATTTATGTGGATCCTGCCGCAGCGTCGCTTAAAATTGCATTACGGCAAGAAGAGCTACCCGTACTTGACGCAAACAACGATGTCTTATTGGGCATTAAAATATGCTCTAAATTTATCGGTGGAAAGAACGTCGTGATTCACAAAGGCTGCACCACATTGAGAGAGTGTATACAGTCGTATGCATGGGACTCTAAAGCAGCAGACAGGGGCGAAGACAAACCTGTAAAGAAGAATGACCACATATGCGATGCTCTCCGTTATGCCATTTGTTCTGCTTTCCCAAGGGGTGAGTTCTTTCACCCAGATGAAAACATCTCGTATGACCAATTAAGACGTAAAGCTTTCGGCAACGATTTGATTGCTTCGTTCAACGCAGAAATAGGAGGTTATTAAAATAATAAAAAACGATATGTAAATATTTCTGTATGTGATATATAAATTTTATCATTACAGGTACTTCATGCCTTCATACGAATCAGGTCAATATTTCTCCGGTTACATCGATCCATCCGATGTACAAGCTAAAGAACTTAAAGGGATGATGGACTCCTTCTATAACAGCCATTACACGACCAATTCCACGTTATGGCTTCAAGGAGCAATTGATAAAAGGTTCAAAGTCGGAGATCAAAATCTATACAATCAGGTTTATGGTCAGAACAATCAAAGCACGCAAAAATTCTTCTTTAATCTAGTTCGGCGTCATGTCAACATGATTGCTGGGTTTCAGAGAAAGAACCGTAAGTCTACTGTCACAATGCCCGTACATGAGCAAGATGATGCGCTAGCGGATGACTACAATAAAGTTATCAGATGGTCTGAGGACAGGGACGGAACGCAGGAGTATCAATCGCAAGCGTTTGAAGGAGCACTGGATACCGGAGAAACCTTACTTCACCTCTATCCAGATTATACATTCGACCCAATTTCAGGTGATCTTTTCACCGATTACGTCGCATATAACAATTACCTAATTGATCAATACACCAGAAAACAGGATCTATCTGATTGCAATGGAATATGGAGGAGGCGTTGGACTTCAAAGACAATAGCTAAAACGTTGCTTCCTGGTCACGCCAAAGAGATCGATAAGATGAAAGCTGGTGGGATGAAGGATGGTAGATTCCCCTTGCAGGCTGAGCTCCAAAATGTGGCTATCAACAACCTCTTCACTTACGACGAATTCTACTACAGAACTACTAGATCAGCCAAGATGATCTTAGATCCAATGACTGGTGAAGCAACCGAATGGGAAAAAGATGAGACTGAAGAAGAAGATTTGATGGAGCAGGTCTTGGCTCAGCAGCCATGGTTAAAAGTGCATGAAGTACAAGTCCCAACTGTTAAACTTGTTATATGCTTAGCAGGTAAGGCGGTTTACCATGGTGAGAATCTACTAAGAATTGACGACTATCCTTTTGTTCCTGTACAATGCTATGTTGAGCCTGATATTCAGGCATATGCATGGAGAAAACAGGGAATCATAAGAAACTTGAGAGATTCTCAATTTCTTTATAATATGCGCAAAGTCATCGAGTTACAGATCTTGCAGAGTTCTGTCAACGCAGGATGGATATATCCTGTTGATGTAGTCCCCGATCCAAAATGTTTTAGACAATCTAGTGGTGGTGATGGTTTCTTAATTCCCCTTAAAGCAGGCCATCTTCCAAATGAAATCCAACGCATTGAACCTGTCTCAATTCCACAATCACTTATTGAGTTATCAAATAGCTTAGCAGAAGACATAACAAAGATATCAGGTGTAAATGAAGAACTATTGGGATCAGCGACGGATGATAAATCTGGGATTTTATCTATGCTGCGTCAGGGGGCTGGACTTGTTACATTGCAGACAATCTTCGATAAACTTGATTATTCCCAGCGCCTTTACGGGAAAATACGTCTACAAGCCATTCGCAAAAACTTCTCTAAAGGTAAGATTAGAAGCATACTGGGTCATGATGCAGATCCGAGGTTCTTCACTTCTGTATCTCAAAAATATGCTGTGGCTGTCGAAGAAGGTAATTACTCCACCACTCAAAGACAGATGGAACTTACACAACTATTGCACTTCAAAGAAATTGGAATGGCTATCGCAGACAAATCTATACTGAGAGCTGCTTTTATCACTAACAAGAAGCAAGTGATAGAAGACATGGAAGAGCAACAGCAGCAGCAACAGCAGCAGCAGCAAGCGCAATCTGAACAGCAGGCCAAATTAGATGAATCTAAGATCATGAGCGCATTCACAAAATCTCAACTTGATATAGCCAAAGTGCAAGAGACTAAAGCTAAGATCGACGACTTAGAGGCCAGCGCACAACATAAAACTTCACAAGCAGATTTAGATATCGTTAAGACCATGATTGAACTGGAAGATATGGATTTACAGAATATCAAAAATAATCTAGAGTTGGCTATGTATATAAAACAATTAAATGGTGCCGCGCAAAACGCGTCGTCACTAGCATTAGAGGGGGCAATATGAAAGGTCACAAATTAATGAAAGGTCATCCATTGCAAAAAGGCGCTGGCATGCCATACTTTGAAAAAGAGCATTGGCAGAAAGATGTTAAAGACATCGAATGTGTCGATGAAAGATATGCTTCAGAAATGAACACATGTGAAGAATATCATGAAATGGCAAATGGTTTAGCTAGTTATGCAAGAAAGCATAAAGCGAAACATTAACATTTCGTTAAGATAGGATAGAATATGCCTAAGAAAACACATCACAATCCTGACTATGCCAAAGACAAAACGGCTGATGTCATCAAAAAAGGGAGCGGTTATGCTATTCCCATGGAGCAATGGGAAGTAAACCGCGACTTAACTCCTGAAGGTGGAGACGATCCAGTTGGTGCATTTCTTCCAAGGACTGCATCCAGAAGAGGTCAAAATTATCCTAAAACCAATGAATGCGATCATTAGATCTAGTGATCTGGGTTGGTATAATAGATGAAAGAGTTTAAGTTTACCATTCAACGACCTCCTCAGAGAGAATCACATACCCAATTCGAGAAAGACATTTTCATTGAGAAGGACGATATCCAACTTGCTAGAGAAATGCAGCAGCACAAAAAATTATCACAATTACATTGCGACAAAAAAAAAGAAACGGTAGACAAACTTCTGAGCCCAGTAGTGAAAACCATAGATATCAGAGAGATTTCAAATGAGAAAGTCAAGAGTCCGAGATCTAAGAAGACAGATAAGAAAAATCCTTCCTGAATATTCGTCACAGCAATGGCGTGCATTCAAAAGAAACTATAAGGATGGATTGGTATAGATGACTTCTCAACTTACAGCTGGAGAGCTATCCAAGAAGGCTTTTTCGGACAATACGAAGTACGAAGCTAGAGAAGTTGGACTTGCTATCACAGAAAAAGATGATGATCATGCTAGGGAAGCTATCGAAAATTATAAGCCCATATATGACGAAGAAGAATTTTGCGTTGTTCTCGTTAATGCTTCTGACCCTCTCATTAAAAATCTTATTCGGCGAAAATGGTATTGCTGGCTTTATCTTCCAAAGCCTAGACCTGATCAAGCTGTTTTTCTGTACAATAAGCGTTTAGACAGAATCACAAAACGCTTATGGGTGCTTCCAAATGCACTTAGAATGTCGCAGCTAGCTTCCGATGCTTCTGCTGTTGTAGAAAAAGAACATGAACTGATGAGAGCATGGTCTGTATCATTCTACCAAGGAACATTTTGGGAATTTATAAGATGGCAGCATAAGATTGATATGCTATCTGAGCACGAGTACTTCTTAAAACATAGAGATGAACTCATCAAGGCGGGTTGTAAGATCCCTGATGCGAGTTTTTCCGAGCCCTTTGATTTCGACAAAATTAGCACTAAACAGATCATAAACCCTCAAGATGCCATTGGAGACGAGTATGCTCTCTGTGGCCTTGGGAAGGTTCAAAACGCCTATCGGCGCATCTGATGCCATCATCATTATAGACTTTTGATAATCAGCAAATTTCTTTAAAACCTCTTCCTTTATTTTTGCCGTTGCAATATCTTGCTCAATAAGGTTAGTTTGTTTTTCAAATGTATTCATAGGAGGATACCTCATGACTGTTGATATAGCCGAAAGTAAAGCAGAAGAGACATTATCTCAACAAAAAGTTGACACAAAAATGGAGCAGGTTAATCCTGACACAAAAATGGAACAAAAGGTTCCGGAAAAGATAGAAGAAAAGCCCGAAGACCCTAACTGGAGAGCTTTCAGAGAGGCAAGAAAACAAGATCGTATCGAAAGGGAAAAGGCCGAGAAAAGAGCCGCTGAAAAAGAAGCTGAGACCGCCGCTTTAAAAGCAGCAATGGAAGCAGCATTTAGCAGACAGCAATACCAAGCGCCAAATCAATATGAAGAGGAAGAAACGGAAGAGCAAAAGATTGACAGAAAGGTAAATGAGGCTTTAGCAAAAAGAGAGGCTGATCTTCAAAGGAACCAAGCAGAGCGTGAGAGACAGGAATATCCTCAACGTCTTCAGCAAAACTACCCTGACTTTAATCAGGTGATTAGCAGTGAGAATTTGGATTACCTGGAATATCATTTCCCTGAAGTTGCAGGACCTCTTAAAAGACTGCCAGATGACTACAATAAATGGTCGGATATTTATAGAGCACTTAAGAAATTCGTTCCTCATTCGACGTCAGCGAAAAAAGACGCAGCTAGAGCGGAATCAAATTTGAATAAACCAAAATCCATTGCAAGCACTGGACTGTCTCAACCACAGGAAGGAATGGGACATCCAACAATATTATCAGATGAAAGAAAGAAAGCAAACTATGAAAGAATGCAACGTACTCTTAAGGGTCTTTCATAGCGCTTGCTAATAAATAATTTCGTTGATATAAGGGGACTAGCGCATATTTCCTAGGATTTCGCTAGTCCTTTTTTCTTTCGGCAGCATGTACGCCTCGCCAACGTAAGACTGAGATTGGTATTCGTCACCCAAACGAAACGATTTTTAACTTACAAACGAGGCTTATATGACGTTTTCTACAGGCATAACAGGCATTCAGAACATGGCGCCAGAACTTCCAGTTCAGGCCTCAGAAGATCTATTGTCTACGCCAATGTTTAACTTGATCCACTCTTTTGGAGTCGATCTACACCATGCCGAAAGTTACATCGGTAAAACAACCAGAATGTCAAGATTCGAACGTCTTTCAACAGATGGCGGTCAACTTGATGGATCTGGTATTGATCCAGCATCTGAAGTTCCTGTTCGTACAGACATCGATGCAACAATGGAAATCTATGCAAAATCTATCGTTACCAACGAACAAGTAGTTCTTTGGGAAAACAGCAAGACACTCACTAAATTCACAGCGCTACTTGGCCAATGGTTGAGAGAAAAAGAAGACCTGCTCATGCGAGATCTTTTCTCATCCTCTGTTTCTTATATCAACTGCACAGGTGGTGTTAATGGTGATCAGCCATCCAACATCAGCTTGAATGATGTAAACAACATTGAAAACATTCTATTGGGTAATGATGCAAGAAGTATGTTGACAAATTTAGAGGCCACTTTGCGGTTTTCGACAGGCGGCGTTCGAGACGCGTTTATAGCGCTTTGTAACACTAATTTAGCTGCGGACCTCCAAAAAGTTCAAGGTGTCTTACTTAAGTCAGCTTATCCAACTCAAGAAGGTTTAAGACCAGAAGAATATTGCTCTATTTCAAGATTCAGATTCTTTGTTTCTTCGAAAGCTGCAAGAACACCTGGAGTTTCCTTACTTGGAAATACTGTCTACACCATTCCTATGTATGGTTTAGAAGCCGCTGCGAAAATTGAACAAAACAATTACACAGCAGTAATTGGGTATCGCCCACCTTGGGTTGTATCTTCTGTGGCTCAAAACAGCCAACTCTATGCTAAGTTTGCGATAGCGAGAGCTATTACGAACCAAAACTGGATTTCTGGTTTGAACGCAACAACATTCTTACCATCTTAAGGAGATAATATGCCTTTTACAATCATTTCTCAAGGTACGTTTACACAGCCATCAGGTGGTGCGGTATCACAAATAATCAACACGCCAAGTGGTGTCGATTACTTCAAGACATATAACCTGACTCAGTTAACAACAACCCAAAGTACAGGTCGTTGTGTAATGGGTGAGTGGTTTAATGGTGGTGAAGCTGTGACCGGCCAGTTGAATTCATCTAATGATGGACTCTGCTGGTTTAAGTCGAGCAGCTCGTCTAATGCTTTAAACGTTTCGTCGTTTTCAGCACAAAGTGCGGGCGGATTCACTTATGTGAATTCTCAACCAGCTCCACAAGCAGCTATTACAGGTACAACAATCACACAGGCAACTGCAGCGGTTGCTTCTGCTACCAACACTTATTCTAATGGCGATACAGTCATTATTTATAACGCGGTTGGCATGCAGCAGATCTCTGGAATGCAATTCACCATCTCTTCAGTGTCAGGCTCAAGCTTCACATTATTGGGATTGAATTCATCTGGATTTGCAACGCCAGCTACATCTTTCCAAGTGAGAAGGGTGTCTCCTTCATTACCTGTCAACCCACAGACTCTTTATGTGACTAACATCACTCAAGCGTCTCAAGGTGTTGTGACAGTTTCACAGGCTCACAACTACCAAGTTGGTCAATTGATTGAGTTTACCATTCCAGCAGTATTTGGAATGACTCAGCTTAACAACTTTAACCAACCAAGTAGCAAGCCAATTGTTATCACAGCTATTACCACTTATGGATTTACCATAAATGTGAATACAACAGCTTATACAGCGTTTGCCTTCCCAGCGAGCACAGCATCGCCAACAGCACAATTGTTCGCGACTGTAGCACCTGCTGGTCAGATTACGCAGTTTAATGCGGTAACGGGAGTTCAGACTGGATACAACTTTAACCAAGTTCCTTTCCACTCTGGATTATTTATTCCTTATATGTTAATACCAGCTGGTGTCCTGTCACCTGGCGGTAGCGCTAGTGATGTGATCATGTGGCAAGCATTTAAGATGGAAACTGGCACGATCAACGCTCCAGTACCAAGCTAGATAAAATAACTATTTCCATTTTGGAATAGGTTGAACAAGGGGGAAGGGTTAAAATCCTTCCCCAATTTTAATCATCAAATTAGGGCAAAGAATGCCTAACCAATATCTGCCTGGAGTCATTGCCATACCCAGTTCCCTACCTATAACTGCTATAACACAATCTACACCTATGGTTGTAACTGTTGAAATTGGTAATACGACGACTGAGGCAAACACTTACATTGTCGGACAAGCCGTGAGATTATTCGTTCCTAGAACATACGGAATGATTCAAGCTAATGGATTGGTCGGAACAATAACTGCGATAAATGGATTAAATTTCTCTCTCAATATAGATGCGAGCCAATTTGATGCATTTGTTGTGCCTTCTGGAAATGTAGAGCAGCCGGCAACGATTGCTCCCAACGGATCCAGAAATCTTCAATACAACAACTTAACTGATCAGGTCCCTTTTCAGAGCCTGAATAACATCGGAAATTAACGGAGGAAAATATGGTAACAGTCCCTATGTGCACAGCAACCGGTGAGCAACATGGTCTCATCAACACCTTAACAAATAGCGTAGCTTGCAACGACTTCAAGTCTATGACTCCTGCTAACAAAGCAAAGATCGAAAAGCAGAAAAAAGAAGATGCAAAAATCGTGAAAGCAGAATACATGAACTCACGCGGAAGACATGAAAGACTCACTAAGCCCTATTGTAAATATGCAGGTGATCCCATCCAGGTTTGGCATTTCATCCCAGGAAAAGTTTACGAAGTTCCTAAAGGCCTTGTTGATGAAGTTAATGACAAAAGTAAGCATCTGGCCAAGAGAAGCGGACTTTTAAGCGTCGATGGAAACCCCATAAACAAGGAAGAGAAACCTTTGGAACAAGACATGGAAGGTGACTGGCTACACAGATTGATTCCAATAGGATTTTAAATATGACATCGCTTGTTCAATCCAATAGTACTTACAGCTTCATTGAAACTCTTGTGCGAAGACTCACGGCTTCGCCCAGTCAAAATGCGCTACCAAGTTCCATAATTGAACAAGCGGTTAACACTTTCTACAATAATGACTTCCCCTATGCGATCAAGATTGATCAGATGAGGTCGATCTACAAATTTTTGACTATACCAAATGTAGATAGATATCCTGTGGACGTCAATAATCTTCAAGGTTTGAGAGGGCCTGTTTATGTTGAGGGAATTCAAGGGAATTTCTTTCAAAACAGAGATCAGTTATACAATTTATATCCTAGATATCCCACTCAATTTCAGCCTGCGGCTGGAGATGGGGTCACTAAAACTTTTTCATTCGTGCTTTTTGGTAATAACCAAAATCCCTTTCCTCAAAACAATTTCGGCATCCTGAGTACTCAGCTTGTCATTGGAGGTATTGATGCAAATGGAAATCCTATTCGTGTTGTGGATGATGGCGGTGCTGTGGTTAATTCCTTCGGAATAGGAAGTAACACGACAAATGGCCAATTATTATTCCTAAATCAGAACACAGTTGGGAACAACGTTTACCTGGATGCGTTTAACAATCAGCAGAACGCTATTCCACCTTTATCTCCTTTGCCGTCACCATCCCCACCGATTTCTTTGACTCAGCAATATTGCGGAACGGTTAACTATGTGACTACTGAGATTAATATTACTTTTCCTGTGGCTCCTCAGGCTGGATCGATGATCAACGTATGGGCATCAACATACCAAACTGGTAGGCCATATAATATCTTATTCTGGAATAACGAGATTACAATCAGACCAGTTCCTGATAATATTTATCTGGTAGAAGTGGAAGCATTTCAGACACCTTCACAGTTCCTTCAAACTACAGATCTACCTATCCTAAATCAATGGGCTCAATACATTGGATACGGAACAGCTATGGAAATTTTAAGACAGCGACAAGATATGGAAGGCGTTGAAAATTTAAGAGAAGGTTTCATGAGGCAAGAGGGATTGGTTCTTGAAAGACAAGCAGTTCAAGAGATTTTCCTTCCCAACATCACATTGTTTAATAGCACCCAGCAAGGGTACGGTAATGGCGGAGCTTGGGGTATTGGAGCGGGATTTTAGGTGAAAAATGACTGCATACAGCCCATTAAAGATAACAGGTTCAACCACAGGTCTTGTCCAATCTAGAGAAGAATTCCTTCTTCCGGATGACGCATATCCAATTTTATTAAATGCCTATATCTTTAGAGAGAGAATCCTACGTAAGGAGGGAACTGAGTTACTGGGACGTCTTCAGAGGAATATTGGGACAACAGATGGATCGGGAAATGCGACAATAACCATCGGTCCATTACCTATCCAAGTTGGAGTGGCTTCTTTTTCAATTGGAACGGATTTCTTCGTAGATCCAGGCACCAGTTCACCTGTAACTCTTTTAACTAATTCTACCGGCTCTGCAGTTCTAAATAGGAGTACTGGTGTTTTGACGGTAACAGGATCTCAAATTACAACCGCGATAGAATATATCCCAGGTCTGCCGGTGATGGGGATCAGAACATTTGAGCAGGCTAACAGCACGATTGATGAAACAATAGTGTTCGATCAGAATTATGCATACATTTTTGATTCTGGAACCGGACAATATCAAGACATCATGCAAGGCCAGCCGGGAGCCCCAGCCACGTGGAACGCTCATGCAGCAGACCCGACTGGAACAGACTTCTTTTGGTCCACAAACTACTTTATAAGCGGACAGTCTCAAAGTCCATTCACCACCAATGGAGTTAAACTATTCTGGGTAACCAATAACACAGGTCAATTCGGCAATCTTTCTGACCCTCCAAGAATAACGGATGGCACCAAGTGGGTGAATTGGTGGTCTTTTTCACCTCTATTTACTCCACAACCCTGGATTCAAATAGACGCAGGACCAAATTACATCGTAAATTGGCTTTCGATGCTACCCTTTAGAGGTAGGATGGTCCTATTCAATACATGGGAAGGAAGTACTCCAGGTAATGCAACTAATTTCTCAAATAGAATTCGCTGGTCAACAATTGGAAATCCATTTATAGCTTATACAAATGGACCACCAGCAGCAGGATCATGGCGTGACGACATTCGGGGACAGGGCGGCTTTTTGGACATCCCAACTAGTGAGGATATTATCTCTGTTGGTTTTGTTAGGGATAATTTGGTTGTGTATTGTGAGCGTTCTACTTGGCAGCTACGTTTTACAGGCCGTGCGATCGCTCCTTTCCAAATCGAGAGAGTTAATAGTGAAATTGGCGCGGAAGGCCCATTTTCTGCAATTCAGTTTGATACTTCGCTTGTGGCTATTGGGGATAAGGGGATAATCGAATGCGACAGCTATAAGGCAGATCGCATCGATATCAAGATTCCAGATTTTGTTTACCAGATTAACTTAGAAACTAATGGAAATTTCAGAGTCCATGGAATTAGAGACTTCCTTAAACGTTTAGCATATTGGACTATTCCTCCCGCTTCTACAAATCCAGCTGGTGGAATTTTCCCAGCAAATAGACTGGTTTATAACTATGAAAACGATTCATGGGCGTTATTTACCGATTCTCTCACAGCAATGGGAAACTATCAGCCACAATCAGATAGAACATGGCTTAACACAGATAAACCATGGATTGAATGCAATTTCACATGGATTGATCAGCCTATTTCCACCCCAGCGATAATTGCAGGAAATCAACAGGGATATGTTTCATATATTAGCAAGGACGATGTCACAACAAACGATGTTAGTCTATTCATATCAAACATAACAGCCAACACTTCCACTCCGACAGTGATAACTTCTCCTAATCACAATCTTCAGAATTTTGGATTTAATGATCCCTGGCAACCAGGTTATGTCATTTCCATCAGCGGAATTCCTGTGGGTTCACCATTTGCATCCAGTTTGAATAACCCACAAGTTGGGCTAATCACTGCAGCTACAAATGCTAATCCCTGCCAAATAACAAGTGCCGTACATAATTTATCGACAGGAAATCAAATCATAATAAGCGGAGTCGGAGGAATGACTCAGCTAAATGGAAACACATATACGATCACAGTTGTGGATGCCAACAATTTCACTCTGAATGGAATAAATTCCACTGCCTTTGGTGCATACACATCCGGAGGGGAATGGACAGGACTATCTAACAATGTCTTCGGAGTTGTGGTTGTTGATGCGAATACGTTCGAGTTATGGAAATACAATCCTCTAAACGATCAATTTTCCATTGCGCAACTAGACATCCCTTCGACTTCTTATCAAGGAGGAGGACAAATCACTGTACTTGACAACTTCTCAATTAAGAGCAAGAAATTCAATTTCCTTGACGAAGGACAAAGTATTCAGATTGGATATATAGATATATTGATGGACGCCTCAGAGAATAGCATTCCCGGCGCCATCTCCATGAATATGTATTTGGATTATGACGATCAGACAGTTTCTAATCTTCCTCCGCAAAATGTAATTAACTCAGGAACTTATCCTGAAATTCCAGATAATTTTTTCAACTCGATCATACCCACAACTCCATCGACTCAGACACAAATAGGGGGGACTAAGTTTTGGCAAAGAGTATTTTGCCCAAGCAGAGCTAACTTTTTAACGATACAATATACGTTTTCCAATTCACAAATGGTGTCATTGGATCAAGAAACAGACGTGCAAATAGACGCCCAAGTCATATGGCTCAGAAAGGGCGGTCGTATGACTCAGAGCTTTTAGGAGATTTTTATGCCAATTTATCAGCCAGGAATTCCGACAGGAACTGTAAAACTTAGTTCTGACTATTTAAACCTGCAGAACAACTTCAATCAATTGAATGTTGCATATGGAGTGGATCACGTTCAATTCTCAGACACAACCGGAGCTCCTCCTGGTGGTAGATCTGGATTGCATACAGCTGTGCATCTGAATGACGTTTCAACAACGGCAACTAATCCTCCTAACAATTATCCTCCCGTTTTTCCTGCCGCTTATCATCTCACCTGCTGTGTGTTCGCAACACAATCAAATGATGGATATTCTTCAAATGATTTACTTTGGATGATGAGAGGAGCTGGAGATACAATTCAACTTTCCAGAAATTTCACCCCTTCTCTTCTGACTAATAATTATGCGGCAGCTGATGGTAGTGGAAATGTAGGAACCATGTATAGCGCAGGATATACATTTTTACCTGGAGCATTATCATATCAATATGGTTCAGTTAATTTTGGATCAGGAGGCATCCCAAGCACTCCCTTAACAGTTAAGTTGCCCTTGAAATTCATTAATGCATCCTCTGTGATTGTCTCTCTTACTGCAATTTCAAAGGCTAGCGGTGCAACTATTAACGAAACGATAGGTCTAGTCAGTGGAAGCGTTACGACAACACAATTCCAATGGAATGCTCAAACATCGACTAGTCAATATGTGGGAATAACTTGGACAGCGGTAGGAAATTAGATGATACCTCAAGATAGCCAGCAACTAGAAAGTTACGTTCCGGTTTATGATGTAGTTCCTGAGAAATGGGACGATGCTAGACCTTTTCTAGTAGAACAGCTAAAAAGAATAACAACGGCTGTGAATATTCGAGAAATTGGCTGGTATTTGGATCAGGAATTACTTAGCGGAAAGGCTTACATTCCTGGATCTAACAATGTATTGGATGGTGGTTCTTCTCAGACATTTAGAAGCATACTCAGGAAAGTGATAGTTTTTCCAACTCTATCGCCAGGAGCAAATACCCAGTTGCATGGAATAACTGTTGATGCAAATTTCACCTTGATACAGCTATGGGGAGCCGCTACAAATGCGACGGCAATGACAGGTGAGACAATACCAAATGGAAACGACACGATAAGCTATAATTCAACAAGTATAATCATCAATGTCGCATCTTCTTACACGAGAGGATTAGCAGTCATTGAATACATACAAGAACCGTAGGAGATTTTATGCCTTATGATGCAGGAAAAGGAGTAGTAGGAGCTTTAGGGGGAGCTGGTACCGGAGCCGCCATAGGATCAGCAGTACCTGGTATTGGAACTGCTATTGGAGCTGGAGTAGGAGGATTGCTTGGTTTATTTGGAGGTCTTGGGGGGAAGGATAAACAGAAAAAACCCAGA
>Ga0209006_10003731_pt1 | contig 13845 bp, 15 predicted proteins | sample JacPin_JW_Ref_O2_FD_188567 | JGI IMG/M metagenome (GOLD analysis project Ga0209006, IMG submission 188567) | Forest soil microbial communities from Algoma, Ontario, Canada - Jack Pine, Ontario site 1_JW_Ref_O2 (SPAdes) (version 2) | ecosystem: Environmental > Terrestrial > Soil > Boreal... | reverse complement strand
CGGGTACCGGGCGGCCCGAATACCGAAATTCGCTATCGTAGTCGTCTTCAAAGATAAGGGCACGCGAGCGGCGAGCCCAATCGAGTAATTGCAACCGCCTGGCCAGGCTCATGGTCACCCCGAGGGGAAATTGATGGCCGGGGGTTATGTAAACCAATTTTGTCTTGCGCGCCGCCGGTATGCGCATTCCTTCGTCATCCACGGACACGGGACAGATTTTTGCTCCTAACGCTTCGAAAGCCATCGCCGCGCCCGGGTATCCTGGGTCCTCCATGCAGACGCTGTCTCCGGGATTCAGGATCATCCGCCCGGCGAAGTCGAGTGCCTCCTGGGTTCCGGAAACGATCATCACCTGCTCGGGCTCGCATTGCGTTCCCCGGGAAGCGTTGAGGTAGGCGGCAATCGCGGTTCGCAACGGAAGATATCCCATGGTGTCGCAACCCAGCAGTTGCGGGATAGAGAGGTGACGTAACCGACGCTCCGCCAGCCGCGTCCAGATTTGGGCGGGAAACAGATCCAGGGCCGGCAGGTTGGCGCGAAAGGCCCGTGTCGGCCGACTCTCCAGGTTGGGGAATGGTTGAGCGCGTAACCCATAAACGGAGAGCGGGCGCGGGGTTTGTTTTTGCGATGGGCGTTCCTGGCTATGTGGTGCTGTGACCTGCAGTAAGTGCTCCGGCAACACGCTGCTTACGTAGGTACCGGACCCTGCGCTTCCATGAAGATAGCCCTCCGACTTCAATTCTTCGAAGGCGCTCAGCACGGTTCCGCGGGATAGCTTGTATTGCCCCGCCAGATCTCGCGTTGCCGGTAGTCTTGATCCCGGCCTTAGGCGCCCAGCCAGAATATCGGCCCGCAGAGCTGCGTAGAGCCAGCGGTAAGCAGGAGTCTTCGCTTCTCGCGGCGGCAGCAACAAGTTATACGGAGGGGTGCGTTTCGCCATGAAAAGTGGTCCAGTCAAGTTGTGGCCAAGTGGCCCATGACGACAGTACCACTCCTTGCTAGGCTGTGAACATGCAAAGACGCCTATACACTGCTGGACTTCTCGCGGCTACAGCCTGTGCGGCCGTGATGCTTCAGGGCCAGACCGCTCAGGACGCACGCACCCGGATCGTGTTCTCACAGGCATTGCCCCAAATGGACGCGGCCCATCTGAAAGTGACAACTGTCGAAGTGACCTATCCCCCGGGAGGCTTATCCGCCCCGCACAGCCACCCGTGCCCGGTGATTGGTTACGTTTTGCGCGGTGCGGTGCGCATGCAGGTGAAGGGTGGCCCGGTGTCAATTTACCGGCCGGGAGATAGCTTCTACGAAGCACCTAACGGCGTCCACCAGGTTTCAGCAAATGCGAGCACGAAAGAACCGGCCGTCTTTCTGGCTTACTTCATCTGCGATCATGAAGGCCCTCTTTCGGTTAAGGTGCCTCAGGAGCAACGTTGATGGACCCCAAAAAACTCGCTCTGCTCTATGCGCGGATCGCGCTTGGAATCGGATTCCTATCTGGCGTGGCGGACCGCTTCGGCTTGTGGCGGGGCCGAAATGTGGGCTACGGAAACTTTGACGGGTTCCTCAGCTACACCGCCAAAGTCAACTCCTTCATGCCTGCCTCTTCGATTCCCTTCCTTGGCTGGGCGGCCACGGTCGCGGAGTTGGTGCTGGGCGTCTTGTTGCTTTGCGGATTGTGGCTGCGATGGACCGGTCTTGCCAGCGCGGTTTTGCTGGTAATGTTTGGAACCGCCATGGCTATTTCGTTTGGCGCCAAGTCGCCGCTTGATTACTCAGTCTTCTCTGCGTCTGCGGCAGCAATCCTGCTGGCAGTGAACGACCCTCAGCCACGAATTGATTGATCGGAGAAAACTATGCGTCGCAGACTGTTCGGTATGGCAGCAATCCTCGCGATTCTTATCGGATCGACAGTGTTCGCGGAAAATGGCGATGAACAGCTACTCAAAGTGAGAGAAGCAGTCTGGAGAGACTGGTTTGCCAACGACGCGCAGGCGCTCAGAGAGCTTGTGCCCCAAGGGACCATTGTCATCAGCTCCGGCGAGTCTCAATGGAAGCATCAGGCTGAGGTGTTGCAATCCGCAGTCGACTTTCAAGCGCAGGGCGGCAAACTCATCCGGCTCGAGTTTCCACGAACGGAGATTCAGCGTTTTGGCGACGTTGCGATCCTGTATAGCGCTTATGTCGTTGAAACAGAAATGAAGGGAAAGCGTTCCGTCAGCTCGGGCCGGGCCACCGAAGTGTTCGTGCTGCATGATGGGCATTGGACAAATCCCGGCTGGCATACCGACGCCGAGAAGTGATTCGGCTTATTCCAGTGCCCCGTCAATCGCCTCGACCATCGACGCATAATCGTACGAGCCGTCATGCCGCTGCCCATTGATGAAGAACGTGGGCGTTCCATTCACGCCGCTGCGTACGCCGCTTGAGAAATCGGACCGTACTCTCGGCTCGAACTGCTTCGATTCCAGGGCTTCGGCCAGCGCGTTGGGATCAAGACTCAGTTGCTGTGACAGTTGGAGAAGCAGACCGTCGTCGAGGCTCCCCTGGTTTTCGTAGAGCAGGTCGTGCATTTCCCAAAACTTGTGCTGGACGCCGGCAAATTCTGCGGTTTCCGCCGCCGGCTCCGCGTATTCATGTATCTGGGTCAGGGGAAAATTGCGAAAGACAAAGGACATCCGCTTGGCGAAATGCTTTTGCAGGCGCTTGACGATGGGGTAAGCCTGCCCGCAGGAAGGACACTGGTAGTCGCCGTATTCGACGAGGGCGAGGGGTGCATGCGGGTCTCCCTGGATGTGGTCTTTGGCGCTTACTGCTACCGAGAGCTTGGTCATACGGTAGCTCCCAGTTCTTCCAACGCCTGGAGAATGCCATCAGCACCAGGGTTCACGGCGACCGGAGACAGATAGCTCCAGGTGATGACGCCGTCTTTGTCGATGACAAAGAGCGCTCGCTCGCTGAAGCCAGCTTCCTGGAGGTAAGCCCCATAGGCACGGGAGACGGCACCTTTGGGTTCAAAGTCAGCGAGCAGGGGGAAATGGAGATTCTTCGCCTTGGCATAGGCCGCGTGGCACCACGCTCCATCCACGGATATGCCGACCATCTGCGCGCCGTAGGTCTGGAACTCGGGCAGAACTTCGTTGTAGAGGGCCATTTGATCGCCGCAAACGGGACTCCAGTCCGCAGGATAAAAAGCGAGGATCACCGGTTTCCCGCGCAAGTCTTTCAGTGAGAGCTTCTTGTCAGGGTCAACGGGAAGGGTAAAATCCGGGGCGACTGTCCCAGGGGTCAAAATTCCAGCCATGAAGAGATTCCTCCACCATGTGATGCGCCAAAATAGATAAGGGATAATTTTGTCATGATGCCGATAACACAAAGTCAAAAGGGAGAAATTTTTCGCGCGCTCCACCAGCGACGGGGCGCATTCATTATTCCAAATCCGTGGGACATTGGGAGCGCGCGGATGCTGGCCCACCTGGGATTCGAGGCGTTGGCAACCACCAGCGCCGGGTACGCTTTCTCGATCGGGCGGCCGGACTACGGGGTGGGCCGGGAGGCGATGATCGGCCATGTTTCGGTGCTCGCATCGGCCACCGTGTTGCCCCTGAGCGCCGACCTCGAGAATGGATTCTCGGATGCGCCTGAGGGCGCGGCGGAAACGATTCGCCTGGCGGCGGCGGCGGGAGCTGTGGGCGGGTCGATTGAGGATTCGACAGGAAGTCCGGAGCGGCCGATCTATGAAACAGGGCTGGCGGCGGAGCGAGTGCGCGCGGCCGCAGAGAGCGCACGAGGGTTAGGTTTCCCGTTTACCCTCACAGCACGCGCGGAGAATTACCTGCACCGCCGGCGCGAGCTGAAAGACACCATCACCCGGCTGCAGGCCTACCAGGAAGCAGGCGCCGATGTTCTTTACGCGCCGGGGATCTCCAGCAAAGAGGATATCGCCACTGTGGTCAGCTCTGTGGATCGGCCGGTCAATGTCTTGGTGGGGATTGCCGGGATTGCGATGAGCATGGCAGACCTGGAAGCGATTGGCGTCAAGCGGGTCAGCGTTGGCGGAGCTCTCGCGCGTGCAGCCTACGGTTGCTTTCTGCGGGGCGCGCGAGAAATGCGCACAAACGGAACTTTTGGTTTCGTAGCAAACGCGGCGGACAGCCGGGAGATCGTGGACATGTTTCAGGATTGATCAAACTGAACCTTTCTTCACCCCGCGATACTCTCATGGAGAGCAACAACGAGGAGCCCTCACGATGTCTGAGCAAGCGTTGGTCACATCGGCAGTGAATTCATGGAAGACCTCCATCGAAAGAGCCGACAAGATATTTTCCCCTCTCAATGACGAACAACTGCAAAAAGAAGTGGCGCCGGGAAAGAACCGGTTGATCTATCTGTTGGGTCATCTCACGGCGGTTCACGATCGCATGCTGCCGCTGCTGGGCCTGGGAGAACGCCTCCATCCAGAACTTGATGCTCTCTTCATTACCAGTCCCGATAAAACGGTCGCGGAGCTGCCCGCGGCCGGAGAACTTAAAAAGTCATGGAATGCCGTCAACGGCAAATTGTCCGCTGGGTTCGCACGTCTTTCCCCGGCTCAATGGCTGGAGAAGCACAGCTCCGTTTCGGAGGAAGACTTTGCCAAGGACCCATCACGCAATCGATTCGCCATTCTGCTCAGCCGAACCTCGCATATTGCGTTCCATGTGGGGCAAACGGCTTTGATTCCGAAATGATAGCGTGAGAGTTGGCTATCGCGTCATTTCCGAAAGAGCGTTCCCGTTTGTGCCCCTTCGTGATCGAGAAGCCAGCGTTTTCTTTCCATACCGCCCCCGTACCCGGTGAGAGAACCGTTGGCGCCGATCACGCGATGACACGGCACAACGATGCCGATGGGATTGGAACCATTGGCGAGCCCGACTGCGCGGACCGCGGTCGGGCGTCCTATCCGCTCTGCGAGCTGGCCGTAAGATTCCGTTGCACCGCGAGGTATCTCTCGCAGGGCATTCCACACCGCACGCTGAAAGGGCGTACCTGCCGTTTTTACCGGCAGGTTATCGATCGCTCCCAGTTCTCCGGCAAAGTAGTTCTTCATCGCAGCCGCTAGATGACTTGGAGTCGTGGCCGGTTCCAGACTGTACCCGTCTTTTCCATAGTGGAGTCTGAGAAAACGGTGTGTGCGGTGTTCATATTCGGTCCAATCGACAGCGCGCAGGTTCGCTTCGCGGTCGGAGACCAGCAAGAGCTCACCAATGGGTGTGTCGATCCGCTCAAGAAATAATTGCAATTTATCAGCCATGCAGCCCTCCCTGGTCGTGACTCGTGGTTGCGTTCGCGGCCCATAGATGCTGTGCCGCATAGGCACGCCACGGACGCCAGGCCTCAGCACGGCTCAATAGTTTGGCCGAGCTTGGCCGATTTCCATCGATAATTTCGGCACCGCGCAGTAAGCCAATGTCAGAAGCGGGAAAGGCATCCATCTCACGCAACGCTCGCAAGGCGATGTATTGGGCGGTCCATTCTCCCACTCCACGTATCGAGCGCAGGCGGACGATTGCCTCTTCAATGGTTCCAAATGGCCGGAACAAATTCGGATCTGCCACCGCTGCCTCTGCCAACGCCTGCAACGATGCTTGCCGGGCCAGGGGCATGCCGAGCCCAATCGACTTTGCTAACGCGACACGCTGCGCTTCAGGAAAAACTTGGGTCAGTGCCGGATGACCGGCCCGCCCCGGTGGGACGGGCTTACCGTGCAGGGCCACCAGTTGTCCCGCCAGCCGGCGCGCAGCGACAACGGTGATCTGCTGCCCGAGAATTGCCCTCACCGCCAGCTCAAAGCCATCCCATCCGCCAGGCGCTCGCAATCCGGGACGCTTGGCCACCAGGAGCGCCAACGTGGGATCGTGTGACAAGTGCGCATCAATGGTCTCGATATCCGCACCTACGTCGAATACCCTCCTGACTCTTGAGACGATCGCCGGCAGAGCGGCAACGTTGGGAAAACGGATGGTCACTCCGAGACTTTGCCGCTGGGGCAGATGGGTGACCTCCACACTTCCGATAAAGCCATCCAGTTCGACGGTGCGGAGGTAAGTTCCCTTTTCCACTACTTCGACACCCGGAATCGCACGCGCTGACAAATAGCCGAGCATGGATTCCCAGTCGTAGGGCGGCCGGTAACGCAGCCGCAGCGTTACTCCCGCTTGCGCGCTTTCCACGCTGGCCCTGGTTTTGCGGCGCAGAGCACTCGGGGGACGCTGAAACAGATCGCGGAAAGTCTCGTTAAATCTTCGGACACTCCCGAATCCTGCCGCCAGAGCGATTTCCGTCATGGGCATCTGTGTTTCATGAATAAGCTGCTTGGCGAAAAGAACGCGGCGTGTTTGGGCGACGGCAATCGGTGATGCTCCCAGGTGCTGTAAGAAGAGACGCCGCAGTTGGCGCTCCCCCAGGCCGAGACGCTCCGCCAGTCTCTCTACGCTCGCATGATCGCCGTCGAGCGCACCGTCGGTAATGAGAGCCAGGGCGCGCGATACAGTATTGGAGGTTCCTCGCCAGGAGGCCATGTCCGGCGCCGTTTCAGGACGGCAACGGAGGCAAGGACGAAAGCCTGCCTGCTGCGCGGCGGCGGCGGAAGGAAAGAAAATGCAGTTTTCAAATTTCGGGGTGCGTGCCGGGCATACCGGCCTGCAGTAGATGCCTGTCGAGGTCACGGCGACAAACAGGACGCCGTCGAAGCGGTGATCCCGGCTCTGCAGGGCGCGGTACGAAATGTGTCGATCAGGTAATTCCATATGTGAATTTTCTCACTTGAATGGATCGAGGACTGGCGATTTTCGGACATGATCAGTTGGGTCCGCAACAGGCTAGAGGGGCACCCGGCGTTTGATTAGAGGATAGAGTTCAACTAAGCGGCGGGGCGTAGCTTTAGCTTGATGAGCAGGTCCTGGAAGCGTTTGTCGGCACGACAACCGTCGAACACCGGATCAAGGCCCAACATCCCGATTCCCTTGTCGCGGTTCTGGTAGGCCCTGTCGAGCCAATGCATGGCAACATCGGTCTGACCCAACCCACAGTAAATGGCGGCAATATCAACTCCCGAGACCGACCGGTCTTCCAGTTGTTTTGCGATTTCCAGTGCCTGGTCCGATAAGCCCGCAACTGCCAGCGTGTGGCCCTGCATAGCCTCGATGTGCACCAGGCCGCCGGAGAGAGCGAGGGCGATCTTTAACTCAGCCAGCGCCTGCTCATACTGCCCCTCCTGTTCGTAGATCTTGCCCTTCACCTGGTGAGCTTCGGCGAAGTAAGGATCGAGGGCCAGAACCTGGTCTATCCGGGCCATCGCTTCGCGAGGCTTACGCGCCCAATAGGCAGTTTCGGCAACATCCGTGGCAATCACAATCGACAAGGGATCGAGGGCACGAGCACGCTGTATTTCGAGCTCCGCGTCGTCCAGCTTCCCCAACCGGGCCAGGTGCAAACTGTACCAATGGCGGGCCGTAGGATAAGAAGGATTCAGCGCGATCGCATGCCGATACTCCTCACCCGCTCCGGCCCAGTCCCAATCGCGCTCCGTTTTGATTGCACCGAGGACAGTGTGCGCCTCGGCCAGGCCTCCCCCGAGCGCCAAAGCACGCTCCGCGGCCTGCTGCGCCTTTTCGAGCGAACCAGAGGACCCGCTGCCCCCGTAGTCGCTGAGCAGCACGTAAGCATCCCCAAGAGCAGCGTAAGCTTCTGCATACGCAGGGTCGGCCCTGATGGCATCCTGATAGTAGGCAATGGACCTGGTCACATTGTCAGGAGTGCGCTTGTTCCACAGAAAGCGTCCGCGCAGGTAGGCGTCGCGAGCCGTCACATTGACAGGACGCATTTTGAAGGCGGACAGGCTGGTACCCAGGGCCGAGCTAACCTGTCGCACAATATCGTTGGTTATCGGCCCCTGCATGTTCAAGAGGTCGTCCCCACTCTCTTCATAGACCTGCGCCCACAGGTGACGATCGGTTCGGGCGTCAATGAGATTCGCCGTGATCCGGACCTGCTTTCCGGTATGCAGGAAGGAGCCCTCGAGAACTGCGTCTACATTCAGGGTCCGGACAATGTCCGCCATCGGCACCTGGGTTCCTTTGTAATGCATCGCTGAGCTGCGCGAGATGACGCGAAGAGGCGTGCTGCTTGCCAGAATGGTGATGAGCTGGTCGGTCATGCCGTCAACGACGTAGTCCTGGTCAGAGTTTTGGGCGAGGTTCACGAAGGGCAGCACGGCGATGGAGTGAAATCCGGCAGCCACATTGGAAGGCTGAGGTGGGCGGGACCAAAGGTGTACCACGTCCCAAATGGCGGCCGCCGCCAGCAATCCTCCTATCAAGATCAGGATCAGGGTGTGCGTAGCAAGCCGCAGGCTCGCAGGCGCAGGCTCTTCGACCTCTGCCGGTGCATCGACAAAGATCGTTGGACTGTCCTGCGGTGGCGGGACATGATTTCCATTCTGTACCGGGACGACGTCAGGCACGGCATTTACCGGATCGGCTGCGACTTTAGCGATGAAGCGATAGCCTTGGCCGACTACGGTTTGAATAAAACGCGGATCCCGGGGATCGTCACGAAGGATGTAGCGCAGCTTGTTGATAGCCGTGTTGACGCTGTGGTCAGTATCCTGCTGAGCATGTTCGCCCCAAAGGCGGCGATTGATCGCGTCCCGGCGGACTAGCTTTCCCTCGCTTTCGAGCAGCAGGATGAGCAACTCCATCGGCATGCGCTCGAGTTTGAGCGCATGACCCGCGCGCCTGAGCTCATAGCGCTCGATGTCTAAATCGAATTCCTCGAACTGGATGCGCTCGGCCACGCACGAACTCTCTTGATCGACGGCCCATTCTACGCGTCGACCTCTTTCTTATGTTAGAGCCCTGTGTCACACCTGGGAGATGAGCGTAAGTCTACCTTCCTAAGCGTTGATCCGCAATGAGGCATTCACTGTATATCCAAGATAAACAGAGGCTTACTGGGTTAGACAAGCTTTACATCGAGTTTAGAGCGAGTCTATTGACCCGAATTCATGGGAGCACCATGATTCTCAACGATCCCGCACTTGTGTTCCCAATGCTCTTGAATTTTCCCTGGTATTTTCAGCCGGCAGGCCAGAGTGCGTGCCGACCTGTCGACGTCTCAGCAACCGCCTGCAATCCGGGCGGAAGGAGCAAGTTTGTATGAGAAGACTGAAGATTACATCCGGATGGATTGCCGCAAGCGCCTGGCCGGTAGCCACCGCTCTGCTGGTTTCTGCCGCCGTCGCGCAAGGACCGCTCGCGGCGAAGGTGAAGGTCACGTCCGTGGCTGTTTATACCGGCAGCAGTCCACTGCCTAAACCCCAAAAGATTCTGGTCTATGACTTCGCTGTGAATCCTGACGATGTTCAGGTGGACAAGATGCAGGCAATGCGGCCGCGGCACCTGATTACGGGAGACAAGAGCACAGATAAAGTGGCCGCCAGCGCAGGCAAGAAATACTACCTGGAACTCGCGAAGGCGTTGGAGAAGACGGGTATTCCGGTGGAGCACGTTGCTACTGGGACCGCGCCCTCGGACAACGCGATGGTCGTTCAGGGGTCGTTTACCTCGCTTAAAGAAGGGACCAAGGCGGAGCGAGACACGATAGGCATGGGTACCGGCAGTGCGAACGTACAAACCAAGGTGGATGTACACCTCAAAACACCCACCGACACGGTTTTGCTTTCCCAGTTTCAAACCGACACTTCCGCGGCAAAGGGCGCAGGCTCGGTGGTACCCGTGGCTGCCGGCATGAACCCGGCGTCGGCCGTTGCCAAATCGACCATCACAGACCGCAGGAAGACGCTGAACGCCTACGCTTCAAAGACAGCAGACGCTACGGCGAAAGAAATTTTCAAAGCGATGGCCGCACAGGGCTGGGTCAAGACGAACGATAAGGGTGAATTGGCCGAATAGGAGAAAGCGTTATGAGAAGGATAGTGACGGCAGGGTTTGCCTTGTTATTGGCTGCCCACGCAACGGGGCAAACCAACTCGGCGCCGGTGAAGGGCATGGCGAGCACGGTAGGACTGTACGTCTATCCCAAGAGTCATCAGACCAGCACGCAGCAGCTGACGGATGAATCGCAGTGCTATTCAGACGCCAAGACGCAGACCGGATACGACCCCAACGCAACCACCACAGCCGCCAAGCCACAAGACAAGAAGAGCACGGACAAGCCGGTAGCCAAGGGCGCTATGCGGGGAGCTGTGATCTCCGGGGCCACCGGCGGGGACCCGGCAGCCGGCGCACGCAGGGGCGCCATGCTGGGCAGCATCAAGGAAAAACGCCAGGAAAAGCAAAAGACGGAGCAAGAGCAAAAGCAGGCCGACGCAACCAAAACTGCGTCGCAGCAATCACTGGACAACTTCAAACGGTCCATGTCGGCCTGCCTGGACTCTCGCGGCTATTCGGTGAAGTAGGCAAACAAATTCTTGAATAGGAAACGGCAAAAATGACAAGCATTCTTCGTGCTCTCTCACTCTCAATTGTTCTGGCGGCGCAGCTGCCTATGGCTTTGGCCCAGGAAAAACCTACCAGCCCGGCACAAGAAAAATTCCAGCAGGATATGAAAGCGGCTGTTTTGAACGGCAGCATCACGATTCCCCAACTCAAGGAACTTAAAGAGAACGCCGAGATTCTCAAGACCTACAAGGCGTCGCAGACACCCGGCGGCCCCGTCGACCTGATCACTCCCTGGAAAGCGGTGTCGAAGATGAAGGCAGTCATGGCCACGGTCAAACAGCCCGATCGCGACACGCTGGATCAGGACCTGGAGGTCATGATGCTTAATAAAGAGCCAACCCCTGTCTCCACCGAGGCTGCGCCGAATCCCGGCAAAAAGCTGGGGAAGGACATCTTCACCGCGGTGATGCACGGTAAGCCTACCGAAGCCCAGGTAAAAACTTTGCAGGACAGTTTGAATGGGCTGCAAAGCATCAAGACCAGCGGAGAGGGCAAGCTGCAGCAGTTCATGGCGCTAAAGAAGGCGAAGGGCGACATTGAGCAAACCATGGACGCGGGGGAGTTTCGTCCCCAGGACCGGCAGGCAGTATTGAATGACCTGAACAGCCTGGGACCGCAAGGCGGCGCCGGGGGAGGACTGAGAAGGGGCCGCTCCTAACAAGTGGCACTCTACTTGGACGGTCTGACGATGATGCTAGGTAAGTTCGTGAAGTCATTATCCCGGGCAGTTGCCGGGACTGCTTTGATGACCGGGATCATGCTTTTAGGGCAAGAACCCACAAGCGAGGTTCCGGTCCTCTCGTTGTCTCAGGCCATTCAGATTGCCGTTGATAATAATCGGCCGGTGAACATGGCCAAGCTGGAGATCGTCAAATCGAAATGGGAGGTAGCGCAAACCAAGACCAAGCGCTTCCCCGCAATCACCACCTATCTTTTTGCTTCGGGAGATATCACCAACCCGAAGTTCACTTTCCCGGCAAACCTTTTTAATAACCCGCTTCCGCAGACGTTGAAGCTCTCCAACGGAATTACCGGACTCGCCTCGGCGCAGGTAGCACAACCGCTGTCGCAGCTGTACCAGATCCATCTCGCCGTCCGGGAGCAGGAGCTATCTACTGATCTTGCCGCCGAACAATATAGAGGACAGCGGCAGTCGATCGTTGCCAGCGTGAAGCAGGCCTACTACGCTACGCTGCAAACGGAAAGCTCCCTTGAGGCAACGCAGGCGCTGGTGAAGCAATACGAAGAGACGGACCGGGTAGCCACCCAATATCTAACCGAGGAGTCGGTGCTCAAGTCTGACAGCCTGGAGGCCAAGGCGAAGCTGGCCCAGACGCGCTACCAGGTGGTCCAATTGCGCGACACGCTGCAGACGCAAAAGGAGCAGCTCAACGAATTGCTGGGGCGTGATCTTGACACGGCTTTTCGCACCGAGCAGGTACCGCCCATTTCGCCCGCAGAGATGGACTTGAAGGCGGCCCGGCAAACTGCACTGCGGCAGCGGCCGGAGGTGAAAGAAGCAGAGATCGATACTCAGCGTGCCGAGTATGACCGCAAGCTGTCGCGGGCCAAGTACATTCCAGATGTCGGCGCAGCTCTCCACTACCTCGAGCCAATCAACACCGCGTTTCTGCCGCAGAATATTGTTTCTGCCGGCCTGGAAATGAAGTGGGACCCCTTTGATTGGGGAGGACGCAAAGACGAAGTGAAACAAAAAGATGTGTCGCTGACGCAGAGCCACTACCAACTGCAGGAAACACAGGCCCAGGTGATGCTCGATGTCGACAACAACTTTCGCAAGCTGGAAGAGAGCCGTTCGCTGCTCGAAGTCACCCAGGCCGGCCGCGACGCGGCCAATGAGAAAATGCGGGAAATTAACGATCAATTTAAACATTCGGCGGTGTTGATGCGCGACGTGCTGCAACAACAGGCCTCGGTCGCCAACGCCGAACATGACTACGAACAGAGCCTGCTTGGCTTCTGGAACGCGAAGGCTGCGTTTGAAAAAGCTCTGGGGGAAGAGTGAAACCGATGAATCCCGCGACAGTGAAACGATCGCTTGCCGTTCTGGGCACAACCCTTCTGGTTGGCCTAACCGGGTGTAAGCAACAAAATTCCGCCGAAACATTAGCCTTGCCAGTGCATACGGCGCTAGTGCAACCCGTGGCCGTGGGGAACGGCGCGAAATACTCAGCCAGCATCGTTCCTTACGCGCAGGTCACGCTGGCGTTTCAGTCCAGTGGTTATGTCGATAGTATTCGCCAGGTCAAGAGCCCAAGCGGTGGCATGCGCAACATCGACCAGGGGGACTGGGCACCCAAAGGAACCGTGCTGGCCGTGGTGCGGCAGCAGGACTACCTGGACAAAGTGCAACAGGCCAAGGCTCAACTGGCTCGCGCCCAGGCGGAGCTTGATAAGGCCAAACTCAGCTTCGATCGCGTCTCTGCGCTTTATGCTTCGCAGAGTGCAACCAAGCCAGACTACGACTCGGCGCAGGCTCAACTCGCCAGTACGACGGCATCTGTTACCGGAGCCCAGGCGGAGCTTAACCAGGCCAACGTTGCCCTCTCGTATTGCTCCCTGCAAGCCCCTTTTAATGGATGGATCGTGAGCCGTAACGTCGACCTGGGCACCCTGGTAGGGCCGGCAACCAATGGGTTTACGCTGGCGGATACGAAATCAGTGAAAGCGGTGTTCGGTGTTCCTGATATCTCCATCAGCCGGGTAAGGCTGGGGCAGCACCTGGCCATCACTACAGACGCCTTCCCCACACCGTTCGCCGGCCGGGTGAGCGCTATTTCCCCGGCAGCTGATCCCAAGAGCCGCGTGTTTTCAGTAGAAGTGACCATTCCTAATCCCCACGACCGGTTGAAGTCGGGGATGATTGCGTCGCTCGCGCTCGACGGCGCCCAGTTACCACAATCGGTGCTGGCTGTTCCGCTGTCCGCAGTGATTCGTGATCCTAACAGTGGGAATAATTTTGCCGTGATGATTGCCGAGGGCGGTGGTGATACACAGACAGCGCATTTGCGTGCGGTAGAACTAGGCGATATCTACGGGAATATGATTGCCGCCAAAGGCGGCTTGAACCCTGGTGAATCGGTCATCACCAGTGGTGTTGGCTTGATCAAGAATGGCGATAAAGTGCGCATAATTCCATGACACATAAAGCGGAATCCGAATACATCGCAAAGACGCACAACACGGCGCGCTTCTTTACCGAACATCGGCAGGTTGCGCTGATCCTGCTGGTCGCGGTCTGCCTATGGGGCTGGTATGGCTTTCAGCACATGCCCAAACGGAAAGATCCAAGCATTCCTGTGCGGGTCGCGGTGGCTTCGAT
>Ga0209006_10003730_pt1 | contig 13845 bp, 10 predicted proteins | sample JacPin_JW_Ref_O2_FD_188567 | JGI IMG/M metagenome (GOLD analysis project Ga0209006, IMG submission 188567) | Forest soil microbial communities from Algoma, Ontario, Canada - Jack Pine, Ontario site 1_JW_Ref_O2 (SPAdes) (version 2) | ecosystem: Environmental > Terrestrial > Soil > Boreal... | reverse complement strand
GCAGTTCCCGGCTGCACGTTAAAGCTGATTGTGGGGTCAGGAAGGATTAACGTAGGTTTATAGACACCTTTTGCCACCCAAATTTCCGCGCACGACGGATCGATCAGCGCCAATTGGAGGTTTGTCCATGCGTCCGTCCAGGAGCTGCCAGTATTAAGTCCCGTCGCATTGGCGTTGACGTAGCAGACCGCATGCGCCTGGCTCGCCAGACCAAAGATGACCGACGCCGCCAACAGGCGACACAGTCGCAAGGATTTACGTTTGGAAAAGTGCAGATTCATAGTCGCCTCGACAAAGAGTTGAAGGAAAGGAACGCCGGGCGGATGCCGAGGCGCGCAACGATCCTTATTGCCGATGGCAATTCTAAATAGCTGGATTTGAGTCAATCGGACAAGATGCCGCCAAGATACGGACATCATGTTGTTCCAAGACGGACAACTTACGCCTTTGCTCTTCGATACTCTGGCCGCACGGCTAGGCCGACGCATGTCTTCATTCAGAGCGGCTCGAAGCTATCCGCGAAAATGACGTCTTCCTGAGACTGACGTTCCACTGCACCGATATCGCAGTGACCGTCCGATCGAGCGAAACCGCGCTGGTCGGCGGGTGGGCAATTGCTGTTGTCGCCCGAATCGATCGCGGCGCTTCCGATGTCGGGGCGCAGCGTCGCAGTGAAGCCGCCGTAGTTTCCCAGTTTGCCTAGGAACGGATCGCCGGTCACCGGATTCGTGCAGGTGTTTCCGACCGGACAACCACCTTGCACGATACTGTGGTCGATGTCGGATGTGGCGTTATCGTTGGCTATTTCGGGATCGCTCATTGCAGCCGCATCGTCCCAGAGAATTACATTGCGAAGCAGCGACTGGCTGACGCCGGCGGAGGTGCCGCTGCTGTAAAGGGCTCCTCCCTGATTCGCAGTGTTGCCATGGAACGTGACATTGGCAATCCGGGGATTGCTTACCCCGGAATCGTTGCCGTTGCTGGACATGGCACCTCCGTGCGATCCGGCATGGTTGCCGCTGAAAGTGACATTGGTGAACGAGGGATCGGCAAGGCCTTGATCGGCGTAGTTATAGACGGCACCGCCATCGAAATTCGCGGTGTTCCGGTCGAAGAGAACGTTCGTGAGCTCCGGACTGCTGCTGCCATCCACAGCGCCACCCGCGACTATATTCGCAGTGGCATTGTCGAATATCGCGCCGCCCGATGTCCCGGCGCGGTTGTTTCGGAAGATGACATTCGTCAGTACGGGACTCGCATCCGCGCCGTAGCCCGCATCGTACATTGCGCCCCCTCCGTTCGCGGCGCTGTTGTCCAGGAATTCGACCTGGGTCAGCGTCGGGCGACTAGTGCCGGTGTTGAGCATCGCGCCGCCCACTTGAGCGCTGTTCCCACGAAAGACGACATTACTCAATGCCGGATCGCTGTGGCCGCCCGATCCGCCGTCACTGGATACTGCGCCACCTTCATCGGCGCTGTTGCCTGTGAACAGCAAATTCGACAAGGTCGGACTGCAGGCGCTGCCAAGTCCCACTCCATTGCAATACAAACCGCCGCCCGTGCCGTTTTGGTCGTTGCCACCGATGACGGTGAAGCCATCGAGGACCGTGCTTGCGGTGATCTTGCCGAGCGCCGTGGTTCCGTCCATTACTACGACGTGATAGCTGTTGTTGCCGTGAATGTCGGCTGGAGTCACGTCGATCTGCGTCGTACCGGCATTGGCGTCATTGCCGTCGATGTCTCCGGACAGAACGGTCAGGTTCGCTGCCGGATCGCGCTGATCGCGAAGCTCCTCGCCGCCGCCGAAGCCGCCATAGACTGCGATGCCGGGCGTTATGTCGAAGCTGATATTCGGGTTTGGATTGGTCGCGGGCGTCGGTTTGTAGACGCCCTTTGCCACCCATATCTCGGTGCACACTGAATTCGACAAAGCAGTTTGAAGATCGGTAACGGCGTTGGGCCAGGACGTTCCGTCACCCAAGCCTACGGCTGCAGAGTTGACGTAGCACTGGGCACGCGTTTGCGAAATCGCGCCGAACATTGCCACTGCGGCAAGCAAGAATTTTGGAAGGTAGAGTGCGTGAGTGTTCGTGTGGCGACAAACGAGGCCTTGCGCGCATACGTGAAACGTTACGGAAGTCTTCATGATCACCTCCACAATGTCTGCAACCAGAGATGTGGAACGAGCCTGCGCGGAAGCCGCGTTTCATTCGTCGTCGAAACGACTCGATGGCGAACCGAAACTAACAGCTACAGTCTTGTCGATCGCACACGCACGCGAAACTTCCGTGTTTGTCGATGGCGATTCTAATAAGACGAATTTCCGCGAATCGGACAAGAATCGGACAAGATGCGGTCAGGATGTGGACATTTCTCTGCCGCCAGCAGCGTTGTCGCGTGACCGAAAGTCACGGTTACGCCGTAAATTCTGCGCATGGATCGTTTATGATGAAACGGCACGATCGCTGCGGACAGGCGATCCCCCGGGGGAACATCGATGCGTTCGTTTTTTCGCGAACTGCGGCGCCGTAATGTCTACAAGGTAGGCGCGATGTATGCCGTCGCCGGCTGGCTGCTGGTGCAGATCGCGACGCAAGTGCTTCCCATCTTCGATGTCTCCGCGCTGGCGCAGCGGATCATTGTGCTGATCATCGTCGCCGGATTTCCGGTCGCATTGGTTCTATCGTGGATTTACGAATTAACGCCGCAGGGCATCGTCAAGACGGGCGACGTGGAGCCCGATGAGTCGATCACGGCACGAACCGGGCAGAAACTCAACTACATCATCATCGTCATTCTCGCGTTGGCGGTAACGTTTCTTTTGGCGCAGCGCTATCTATTCCCTCCGCGAAGCACGGCGGCAATCGATAGCGTTCCCGACAAGTCAATTGCGGTATTGCCGTTCGCGAATCTTTCGGAAGAAAAGTCGAACGAATATTTTGCCGAAGGCATTCAGGATGAAATCCTGACGCGTCTTGCGAAAGTCGGTGCGTTGAAAGTCATCTCGCGTACATCGACGGCGCACTATGCGAGCAGTCCGAGCAATCTGCCGGAAATTGCGAAACAACTCGGCGTCGCCAATATTCTCGAAGGCAGTGTGCAGAAAGTCGGCGATGCCGTGCACATCAACGTGCAGTTGATCCGGGCGGCGACGGACGATCACCTCTGGGCGGAAATCTATAATCGAAAACTCAACGATATTTTCGGCGTGCAGGGCGAAGTTTCAGCCGCAATTGCTCAAGCGTTGAACGCCAAGCTCACCGGCGCCGAGCAGGTCGCGATTGCCGCGAAACCCACGGACAATCTCGCCGCGTACGAGGCATTTCTGCGCGGGCGATCTCTTGGTAATCGCGGTTACGATTACGCCACCACGCGCAAAGTCGCCGAGGCCTACAGCGAGGCGGTCAAGCTCGATCCGAAGTTCGCCACGGCTTGGGCCAATTTGGCGATCGTTGCCGGGTACATGTATTTCAACAACGTCGATCGAGACCATTTCACCGCCGACTTAATCAAGCAAGCGGCCGACAACGCGGCGAAGCTCGAACCGGAGTCGAGCGAAGCGTTTCTTGCGACAGGCAATTACCGTTACAGGGTACTGCGCGACTTCGATGCGGCGCGACAGTCGCTGGAAGGCGCCGCGCAACGCGCCCCAAACGATTCGCGGACCTGGCAATTTCTCGCGCTGGTCGAACGCCGTGAAGGCCGTTGGGACGACGCGGTCGCTCATTTCATGAACGCTGCGAACCTCGATCCGCTCAACGCTGGATTGATGACGACCATCGGCGGCGAAACGTTCGCGAACATGCGGCGTTACGACGATGCGCTGCAATGGCTGGATCGCGCGCTGACGATCTCTCCGGAAAGCGGACTCGCCACGACCTATAAAGCAGTCGTGTTTCAGAACGAAGGCCGACTGGCCGATGCTGCGCGAATGCTCGATGGTTTTTCGGGCGACGATCCCACGTTGATTGCCCAGCGTGTTTATCAGCGTTTGCTGGAGCGCAATTATGCGAAAGCGATCAGCGAAGCGCAGTCCGAACTTTCCAAGACGGGCGATCTCGACGGCTATCGGCCACTCATTCAGTTGTATCTTGGCCAGGCGCAACATTTTGCCGGCGATGCGGCGGCGCAGGCGACGTTTGAGCAGTTAATCAAGCAACTGGAGCCGATTCGCGAGCAGATCGACGATACGCTGATCCCCGTCACCTTCGCTTCCGCGAAATCGTTCGCGGGCGATCGCGACGCGCTGGCCCAAGCCCAACACGCCGCGCAGCTGTATGCGAACGACGGCAACATGGCGCCGACAGCTCAGGCCGCACTTGCGCAGGCGCAAATGGCATCCGGAGACAAGGCATCGGCGATCAAGACGCTCGCGGCGTCGTTGAACGTACCGTCGGGTACTACCAAATCGCTGCTCAAGCTCGACCCGATGTGGGATCCGCTGCGCAGTGAAGACAGCTTTCAATCGTTGCTCAAGGATTGAATGATCATGTGCCTACCGGTTGAGACGACTTCGTCCCTGCGCTAGACTTTCCGACATATCAAAGGTGACCGCGGAAACGCGGATCGAGCGTGCGACATGTCAACGCGAACTTTCCACAACTGAATCACCGACGCCAGGTTGCCGACGAAGGCGCCTCGGCGCCTTTTTTATTGCTATCGCTCGTCATTCCGGCGCGCTTTTAGCCGGAATCCAGCGACTTTGATCTTCGACTGTGAAGAGAAAGTCGCTGGATCCCGGCTTTCGCCGGGATGACGAGCTAAGAAAAGAATTGAAGGACGTTTGCATGATCAACATCACGCTTCCCGATGGCAGCCAGAAACATTTCGAGAATCCGCCCACGGTGCAAGACGTAGCCGCCTCCATCGGCGCGGGTCTTGCCAAGGCAGCGCTTGCCGGCAAAGTCGACGGCAAGCTCGTCGATACCAGTTTCAAAATCGATCGCGATGCGAAAATCGAAATCGTCACGGAGAAAAGTCCCGACGCGCTCGAAATCATTCGTCATTCGACAGCGCATTTGCTCGCGCAGGCGACTCAGCGTCTATTTCCCGATACGCAAGTGACGATCGGTCCCGTCGTCGAGAACGGTTTTTACTACGACTTCGCGCGCAAGACGGCGTTCACACCCGACGATCTAACGAAGATCGAAGCGGAAATGAAGAAGATCGCTGCCGAGAATTTGCCGGTGCAGCGCAGTGTCATGGCGAAAGACGACGCGATCAAATTCTTCAGCGAGAAGGGTGAAATCTATAAGGCTCAGATCATCGACGACATCATTCCGCCCGGCGAAGAAATTTCACTGTATGGGCAGGGCGAGTGGATCGATTTATGCCGAGGCCCACACGTACCGAGCACGGGCAAACTGAAAGCGTTCAAATTGATGAAAGTCGCCGGTGCATATTGGCGTGGTGATCAAAACAACGAGATGCTTCAACGCGTCTACGGCACGGCGTGGACAAATGAAAAAGATCTGAACGCTTATCTGCATCAGCTCGAAGAAGCCGAGAAGCGCGATCACCGCAAACTCGGCAAGCAACTCGATCTGTTCCACATGCAGGAAGAGGCGCCGGGCCTCGTGTTCTGGCATCCGAAGGGATGGTCGATCTGGCAAGTCGTCGAGCAATACATGCGCGGCGTGTATCGCGATAGCGGCTATCAGGAAGTGCGCTGTCCGCAAATTCTCGATAAATCGCTGTGGGAAAAAACAGGCCACTGGCAGAACTACCGCGACAACATGTTCACGACGGAATCGGAGAATCGCGAGTACGCGCTGAAGCCGATGAACTGTCCCGGACATGTGCTTGTCTACAACCATGGCTTGCATAGCTATCGCGAACTCCCGATCCGCTACGGCGAGTTCGGATCGTGCGTGCGCAACGAACCATCCGGTGCGCTGCATGGGCTGATGCGCGTGCGCGGATTCGTGCAGGACGACGGCCACATCTTCTGTACTGAATCGCAGATCGAAAGCGAAGTGGTCGCCTTCCACAAACAGGCGATGGCCGTCTATACCAATTTCGGATTCACGGAAATCGATCTGAAGATCGCATTGCGTCCCGAGCAACGCATCGGTAGCGACGACGTTTGGAACAAGGCCGAATCCGCGTTACGCGACGCATTGCGCGCTTGCGGCGTCGAATGGCAGGAACTGCCGGGCGAAGGCGCTTTTTACGGTCCGAAGATCGAATACCACATGAAGGACTCGCTCGGTCGCGCCTGGCAGGTGGGCACGATGCAGGTCGATTTCTCCATGCCCGGCCGTCTCGGCGCCGAATATGTAGGTGAAGATTCGGCCCGCCACACGCCGGTCATGTTGCATCGGGCCATCGTCGGATCGATGGAGCGATTCATCGGAATCCTCATCGAACATCATGCCGGCAATTTCCCGGTCTGGCTGGCACCGATCCAGGCCGTGGTCGCCAATATCACTGACGCGCAGGCCGAATATGCCGAAGAAGTGACGAAATCCCTTGTAAAACAAGGATTCCGGGTGGAATCGGATTTGCGTAACGAGAAGATTGGCTATAAAATCCGCGAACACACGCTGCAAAAAGTCCCGTTTCTTCTTGTAGTCGGCGACCGCGAGAAGGAAAATGGGCTTGTCGCCGTGCGCGCCAGGTCGGGTGAAGACTTGGGCAGCATGCCGCTGACCGGCTTTGTCGAAAAGCTCCAGGCCGAAAGGCTAGGGTAGCTTTTTCTTTTTTTATCGTTCTTTAAATGTATCGCGAGGCCAAGCCCAACGTTCTCGCGAATGATTCAAAACGGGTTTGATGGAGTGTTGAGTTATCGCCACTGAAAAAGCTAACCGCAAGAATGCGGAAATTCGCGTTCCGCGGGTGCGTGTAATCGGCGCGGACGGTGAGCAGGTAGGAATCCTGTCTCGCGAAGATGCGCTGAAAATGGCCGAAGACATCGGCTTGGATCTGGTCGAAATTCAACCGATGGCGGACCCTCCGGTCTGCCGCATCATGGATTTCGGCAAATTCAAGTTCGAGCAGCAGAAGAAAGCGCACGCGGCCAAGCGCAAGACCAAGCAGGTCGAGATCAAAGAGTTGAAGTTTCGCCCCACGACAGAACAGGGCGACTACGACATCAAGATGCGCAACCTGCGGCGGTTCTTGGAAGAGGGCGATAAGGTAAAGGTTACGATCCGGTTCAAGGGGCGCGAGATGGCGCACATGGAACTGGGCGAGGCGATGGTCAAGCGCATCCAGCGCGATATCGTCGATGACGCGGTGATCGAAAGTTTCCCGCGTTTCGAAGGTCGCCAGATGGTGATGATGATCGCGCCGAAGAAGAAGTAAGCAGGAAGTGGTACCGATTCGCATCACTTTGTCTAAGTGAAGTGCGGATCAATAAGCTGAGCACGAGCATGGATGGAAAGTTCTCGCATAAAACCGAGACGCTCGCGCAGGTATTAAAAACTTAAACAGGAGATGGGCCATGCCCAAGATCAAAACCAATCGGGCCGCTGCCAAGCGGTTCCGCAAGACGGCGTCCGGCAAATTCAAAGCCGGCCACGCCTTCAAGAGCCACATTCTTACCAAGAAGAGCACCAAGCGTAAGCGCAATCTTCGTGGTCCCAACATCGTGCGCAAGGAAGACTCCGGTCGGATCGCGCGCATGCTTCCGTACGCATAAAGGAGACGAGCCATGGCACGCGTAAAACGTGGTGTGACCGCCCGTCGCCGTCACAAGAAAATTCTGTCCCGAGCGCGGGGCTATTACAACGCACGCAGCAAAGTCTTCCGCGTCGCGAAGCAGGCCGTCATCAAGGCGCATCAATACGCCTATATCGGCCGCAAGCAGAAGAAGCGTCAGTTCCGTGCGTTGTGGATCGTCCGCATCAACGCCGGTGCGCGTCAGTTCGGCTTGTCGTACAGCCGTCTGATGAACGGCTTGAAGAAGGCCGGCATCAACGTCGATCGCAAAGTGCTCGCCGATATCGCCGTGCACGACATCGCGGCGTTTGGTGCGCTCGCCGAAAAAGCGAAAGCCAGCCTCGCGGCGTAAACGTTTAATTGTTTTAAATGCCGTGGGGAGCTGGTTCAGCCGGCTCCCCATTTGCATTTTTGCGTCATGGATTTTTCTCGATGAGTGACACGCTCGACAAGATTTCCGATCTTCTCTCGCAGTTGCGCGAGAAACTGAAACCCGATCCCGACGTGGCCGATCGGCTGCGCGGCATCGCCGACAAGATCGGGCTGCTGCGTGGCATCAAGGAAATCAAAAAGCGCCAAGCCGCTGCGGACGATCTTCGTGTCGAACTGCTCGGCAAAGCCGGCGTCATCACGACTCAATTAAAACTGCTTGGCAAGCTTCCGCCGGATCAACGCAAGTCGGTCGGCGAATTCATCAATCGCGCGAAATCGCAAATCGAAAGCGCCGTCACCGATTTCAAGACATCACTCGACGAAGCCGCGTTCGAAAAACGCCTCGCCGAAGAACGCATCGACGTCACGCTGCCCGGCCGCAATCAGGACATGGGAAGCATCCATCCGATCACGCGCACGCTCGATCGCATCGGCGACATCTTCGCGCGTCTCGGCTACGTGCAAGCTGACGGTCCGGAAATCGAAGACGACTATCACAATTTCGAAGCGCTGAATTTTCCGCCGCATCATCCTGCGCGCGCAATGCACGACACTTTTTATTTCCCCGACGGCAAACTGCTGCGCACGCACACATCGCCTGTGCAAATTCGCGCGATGAAGAACGCGAAACCGCCGCTGCGCATCATCGCGCCGGGTAAAGTTTATCGCAGCGATTCCGATCAGACGCACAGCCCGATGTTCCACCAAGTCGAAGGCTTGCTTGTCGACGAAACATCGAGCTTTGCGGATCTGAAAGGCACGCTCACTGAATTCCTGCGCGCATTCTTCGAGCGCGATCTGGAAATGATGTTCAAGCCGACCTACTTTCCGTTCGTCGAGCCGGGCGCGGACGTCGTCATCCGTTGGGATCTGCCCGATGGGTCGTCGCGCTGGCTCGAAGTACTCGGCTGCGGCATGGTTCATCCGACCGTGTTGAAGGCGTGCGGTATCGATTCGGAGCGCTACACCGGATTCGCATTCGGCATGGGTGCTGAGCGTCTCGCGATGTTGCGTTACGGTGTCACCGATCTGCGCGCGTTTTTCGAAAATGATGTGCGCTTCTTGAAACAGTTCGCTTGAGTATTTTTTGCTCGTCATTCCGGCGAAAGCCGGAATCCAGCGTCTTTAAAGTCACTGGATCCCGGCTTTCGCCGGGATGACAAGAAGGGAGTCGTAAGACGAAATGAAATTCTCCGAAAACTGGCTGCGTAGCGTCGTCGAACTGTCAGTGGACACTGCGACGCTGGAACGTCGCTTCAACATGATCGGCCACGAAGTCGAGAGCGTTGAACGGCTCGGCGCGTCGCTCGATGGCGTCGTCGTCGCGGAGATCGTGGCGTGCGAAAAACATCCGCAGGCCGACAAGCTGCAGGTGTGCAAAGTCTCCATCGGCCGCGAACAGTTGCAGATCGTCTGCGGTGCGCCAAACGCGCGCGCCGGATTGAAGGCGCCGCTCGCCACCATCGGCGCGACGCTGCCGAACGGCATCGCAATCAAGAAAGCGGCGCTTCGCGGCGTGGAGTCGAACGGCATGTTGTGTTCGGCGAAGGAACTGGGACTCGACGCGGATGCTTCGGGTTTGCTCGAGCTATCGAACGACGCGCCCGCCGGCAAGTCGCTTGCGGAATATCTCGGACTGCCGGACAACGTGATCGAGCTGGGACTGACACCCAATCGCGGAGATTGTCTTTCGATGCGTGGATTGTCCATCGACATCGCTGCCGCGTTCGACACGAAATTAAAAAGCGATCCAATCGAACCAGTCGGCGCGCAGTCGAAGCGTACTGTCGACATCAAGTTGAATGCCGGCGCCGATTGCCCGCGCTATGTCGGCCGCGTCATTGAAGGCGTCGATCCGACTGCTGTGACACCGTTGTGGATAAGCGAACGATTGCGTCGCGGCGGCATCCGGCCGGTGAGTATTCTCGTCGACATCACGCAATACGTGATGCTCGAACTCGGCCAGCCGATGCATGCGTACGATGCCGCAAAGCTCAACGGTTCGATCGACGTTCGCCGAGCGCGCGACGGCGAAAAAGTCAAATTGCTCGACGGCAAAGAGTATTCGCTTGCACCGAACTATCTCGTCATCGCCGACGCGAAAGAATCCGTTGGACTCGCCGGCGTCATGGGCGGCCTCGATTCGCGCGTCACCGATGCGACGCGCGACATCTTCCTCGAAGCTGCGCACTTCGCGCCCGCGACGATCATGGGGCGCGCGCGCAATCTGGCGCTGCATACCGATGCCTCGCATCGCTTCGAGCGCGGCGTTGATCCGGAATTGCCGCGCGTTGCGATGGAGCGCGCGACACAACTGATTTTGTCGCTCGCCGGCGGAAAACCGGGCCCGATCAACGAGGCCACGATCGCCAATGCAATTCCGAAGCGAACTGCAGTCGCATTGCGTCGCTCGCGACTATCGCGCGTGCTCGGCATTGCGGTTGCCGACGCGGATGTCGAGCGCATTCTTGCAGCGCTCGATATGAAAGTGGAACGCACGAATGATGGATGGAAGGCGACGCCCCCGACGCGTCGTTTCGATATCGAGATCGAAGAGGATTTGATCGAGGAAGTCGCGCGCATCCACGGTTACGACAATGTGCCCACGCATCCGCCGAGCGGTGAGTTGTCGCTGCGTCTGCGACCGGAAAGCGAAGTGGCGATGTCGCGGTTGAATTCGCAGCTCGCGTCGTCGGGTTATCGAGAAGCCATCTGCTATAGCTTCGTGGCGCCCGAATTGCTTGAAAAATGGTCGTTGTCCGACGGTGCCGTGGCGTTGTCGAACCCGTTGAGCGCCGATCTCGCCGTCATGCGCACGTCATTGCTGCCGGGATTGGTCGAAATCCTGAAAAGCAATCGTAATCGGCAACAAGACCGCATTCGCTTGTTCGAAACCGGCCTGGTCTTCAACAATGCCGGTACCGAACTAAAGCAGACGCCGCGTGTCGCGGCCGTCGCGTATGGTCGCGCCGAGCCGGAATCGTGGACCGGCGATAAACGCGCGGTCGATTTCTACGATTTGAAGGCGCATGTCGAAGATCTGCTCGCCTTGGGCGGCCGGCATCGTCGTGTCGAGTTCCAACCGTCGATGCGGCCATGGCTTCATCCGGGACGGAGCGCGGAAGTCGTTGTCGGCGGAAAATCTATCGGCGTGGTCGGCGGCTTGAATCCGCGCCTTCTCAAGTTGCTGGATATCGACGACGACGTTCAGGCGTTCGAACTCGATGTCGAATCTGTGACAAGGGGGTCGGTGCCGCGCGCCCGCCCGATTTCGCGTTTCCCCTCGGTTCGGCGCGATATCGCCATCGTCGTCCCGGACGAGGTGCCCTATGCACGCGTCGAAACCGTCGCCCGGAAGGCACTGGGGACGGTTTTAACGGATTTGGTGGTTTTCGATCAGTTCGTCGGCCAGAATCTCGGTTCTGGGGTAAAAAGTCTCGCTATTGGCTTGATTTTGCAGGACGATTCACGCACTCTTACGGACCAGGACGCTGACAGCTTTGTTGCAAAAGCCGTCTCGGCCTTGGAACAAGAGTGTCAAGCAAGGTTAAGGGGATAACATGGCATTGACCAAGGCAGAGATGGCCGAACGGTTGTTTACCGACGTCGGCCTGAACAAGCGTGAAGCCAAGGAATTTGTCGATGCGTTCTTCGATGCCGTGCGTGACGCGCTTGAAAAGGGGGAGCAAGTCAAGTTGTCAGGGTTCGGCAACTTTGATTTGCGCCAAAAAAACCAGCGTCCAGGGCGAAACCCGAAAACTGGCGAGGAAATACCCATTTCCGCGCGGCGAGTAGTGACGTTCCGTCCAGGCCAGAAGCTGAAAGTCCGGGTCGAATCCTATGCTGGATCAGGGCAGCAATAGCGAATTGCCGGTTATCCCGGCAAAACGCTATTTCACAATCGGGGAAGTGAGCGAACTGTGTGGGGTCAAACCCCACGTCCTGCGCTATTGGGAGCAGGAGTTCCCGAACTTGAAGCCGGTCAAACGACGCGGCAATCGCCGCTATTATCAGCGCCACGATGTGCTGATGATTCGGCAGATTCGGTCTTTACTTTATGACCAGGGGTTCACTATTACCGGTGCGCGGCAGCGGCTCGAAGGGGCGCAGGCGCGGATGGAAGTGAGTATCACCAGTCAGATTGTTCGGCAGACGCGGCAGGAATTGGAAGAAGTTCTGCAGATTTTGCGGCGCTGATCCTCTCCGCCCGTCATTCGCACTTGATCGTCATTCCGGCGGGAGCAGGAGTCGGGCCCTCAGTACTTAGTCCGTCATTCCGGCGAAAGCCGGAATCCAGTGGCTTTGCTCTCGACTAAAAGAGCCAACGCTTTCACTCGCCTGCGGCGAGCGAGTCACTTTCTTTGCCCGTGCAAAGAAAGTAACCAAAGAAAGCACGCTTATTCTTCACGTACGGCGTGTTCGCCGAAGCCACATCCTAAGTGCCTGCGTCGAACGGCGCACTTCCTGTGCGCCGTTGATGTCGTCGCAATCTGTTTAAAGAGTGGCGTGCTAGAATTCGCACTCGTTTTTCGGTCGGGGCGTAGCGCAGCCTGGTAGCGCATCTGCCTGGGGGGCAGGGGGTCGTGGGTTCGAATCCCGCCGCCCCGACCATCATCCTCACCGCGCCGACGCGCGGTCGAACTCGGCCTTGAAGTCGCGGGCCTCCTTCAATTCCAACGCGCTTGGCACGAGTGCGCTTTCCAGCACGGGCAGCGATTCGTCGAGGTGGCGTTTGGCACCCGCGACATCGCCGCGTGCGAGCAAAGTGCGGCCGAGGCGCATGCGGGTGATCGCCAGCGAAACCGGGTCGGGATCGTGCAGCGCCAGTTGCATCGCCTCGCCGGATTCGAGGTCTTGCTGCGCGGCCGCCATATCGTTGCGTTCGCGCGCGATCATGCCGTGGAGCACGAGCAGTTGCGCGCGCATCGGGTGTTGTGCGGGCAGCAGCGGATCGACAGTGCGCTCAGCATCGCGGGCGGCTTGGTCGGCGGCGTCGAGATTGCCGGCGGCGAGTTCGAGGCGCGCCAGTCGATACAACTCGAGACCGTAACCGAAATTGGATTCACCGTCGCGTGCGGCGATGCCCTTCAGGCTCTGCTCGAGTAGCTTGCGCGATTCGTCGAGCTTGCGGCGGAACATCAGCGTGCGCGAGAGGTTGGCCCGGAAAAAATCGAGTTGCGGTTCATCGGGCGTCTCGGCTTCGATGGTGGCCACGCCTTGTCGCATAAGTGACTCGGCCATGTCGTAGTCGCCCATGTTTTCATAGATGCTGCCAAGATTGATCACGTTGAACGCGGTCGCGACGCGCTCACCGGGCCGCATTTTTTCGTCGATTGCGATGGACTTTTCCAAGTGTGCGATCGCTTCGCGATAGCGACCCTGCGCGTTGAACGCGACGGCGAGATCGTTCTCGATGCCCGATACCTTCGTGCTGTCTTCGCCGAGCGACGCGCGCGCGACATCGAGTGCGTGCGTGAGTACCGTTATTGCCGAACCGGGATCGCCATGCGCGATCTGCGCGCGTGCCAGCGTGCGCCACGGTTCGATGCGCTCCGGAGACAGCGGCGGCAATGCCGCGACCACATCGAGCGACTGTTGGGCATGCGCGACCGCGTCCGCCGTCTTGCCGTCGTCGATATCGATCTCGGCCAGGCCGCGCAGTACATTTGCCGTTTCGACCGGGTCGACGTTTTGCACGCGCACGAATTCGGAGATGGCGCGATCAAGGTAAGCACGCGCCGCGGCGTTATC
>Ga0209006_10003729_pt1 | contig 13847 bp, 9 predicted proteins | sample JacPin_JW_Ref_O2_FD_188567 | JGI IMG/M metagenome (GOLD analysis project Ga0209006, IMG submission 188567) | Forest soil microbial communities from Algoma, Ontario, Canada - Jack Pine, Ontario site 1_JW_Ref_O2 (SPAdes) (version 2) | ecosystem: Environmental > Terrestrial > Soil > Boreal... | reverse complement strand
CGATACCGAGTCCGCGAGCGTCGGAGGCTACAGCAGCACCCCAGATTCTTATCGATTCTGCGTCACGATCCGCCAGTCCCGCAATTCAGCCAGCACCGGTCAGTGCGGTTCCGGTCGATTCCAGACGCGGTCGAGCCGGCTGGCTGCGAGTGATTCAACGGGCGATCCCTGCCCTGCTACTAGTCATCGCAGCGCTCGTGTTGATACTGCCGTGGCAAAAGAAACAGCATGCCCGGAATGTTCTGCTGCCTCAGGTTCAAGACATGGCGGCCAGGATGTTTCGGAGCAACAGACAGATTTTCGACAAGGCGATGGAGGCAGAGAGGTACCTGCCTAATGATCCAACCTTGGCGAAGTTGCTGCCGTCGATCGCGAACACCCTGTCGATCGAAACCGAGCCTGGCGGAGCCGAAGTCTTCTGGAAGGACTACGACATGCCAACCACCGACTGGCGGTCAGCGGGTATAACGCCGTTCAAGGACGTGAAAGTGCCAAGCGATTATCTGCGCCTGGAAGTCAGGAAGACCGGCTATCAGACGATCGAACTTGCCGTGCCCATGTTCTCCCTGCGGATTTCGCCCATCAGGGAACATCTGAAGTTGGACCCGCTCGGGGAGCTGCCGGAGAGCATGGTTCGCGTCCCACGCTCGACGACCGACATCCAAATCGTCGGCATCGAGAAATATGGGCCCAGAGACGTGCCGGAGTTCCTGATCGATAAATTCGAGGTCACAAACGAGCAGTTCAGGGCATTCGTTGACGCGGGCGGGTATAGCAATGCCGCCTATTGGACCGTGCCGATCCGTGATGGCAGCAAGGTGCTTCCGCTGAATGCGGCACTGGCCAGGTTTACGGACCGGACGAATCGGCCGGGACCTGCCAACTGGGAAGCAGGAAGCTACCCGGATGGGGCCGAGAACCAGCCTGTGACTGGTGTGTCGTGGTACGAGGCCGCCGCTTATGCAGCATTCGTGCACAAACAACTACCGACCGTATTTCACTGGGCCGCAGTTGCCGATACGAGCCGGTCCGAATTCGTGCTACCGCTGAGCAATTTCAGCCACAAGTCGCCGAACGCAGTTGGCAGCCTCGCTGGCTTCAGCACGTTCGGGGTCTACGATCTTGCGGGCAACGCGCGCGAGTGGACTTTCACTCAAAGCGGCGATTCGGATCAGCGCTTCATCCTGGGCGGCGGTTGGACGGATCCGCCGTACGCGTTCAACGATAGCTTCACTCAATCCGCCATGGATCGCAGCGAGACCAACGGCTTCAGATGCATCAAGGAGCTCGGCGGCGGTTCGGCCTCGACTGCGCTCCGGCAATCGATCTCGATGGACTTCAGGGATTACTCCAAGGAGAAGCCCGTCAACGATGCAACCTTCGCTGGCTTCTCCAGGCAGTTCATCTACGATAAGACTCCGTTGGACGCGACGATTGAAAAGACAATCGATAACGGGTCGTGGAAGGCAGAAGTCGTTTCGATTGATGCCGGCTATAACAATGAGCGACTAGTTATCTATGTTTTCTTGCCAAAGAACTACGCAGCTCCTTTGCAACCCATCGTCTTCTTCCCCGGCTCCAATGGATTTTATGAGAGTACGTTCGACCCGACATTCATAAACGGTCGCGTTGACTTCATCATCAAGAGTGGACGGGCGTTGATATACCCGATCTACAAGGGCACTTATGAAAGGCACGACGATCAGAAGTCAGATCTGGTGGACACAACGGTGCGTTACAAAGACCACGTCACGATGTGGGTGAAGGAGTACGCGAGGACCATCGATTATCTCGAGACCCGCAAGGACATGCAGGCCGACAAGGTCGCCTACCTTGGGTGGAGTTGGGGCGGTTTCATGGGAGCCATCGTTCCTGCAGTTGAAAAGCGCATCAGAGCTGTGGTGCTGAACGTCGGGGGGATGGCCATGCAAAATGCCTTACCGGAAGCGGACCAGATCAACTATTTGCCCAGAGTCACACAACCGGTGCTGATGCTGAACGGGACGTACGACATGTATTTCCCGGTTGAATTCTCCCAAAAGCCGATGTTTCGTTTGCTGGGCACTCCCGAAGGTCAGAAGAAGATGCTGGTCTACCCGTCAGGGCACTTAGTTCCTTCTACCGAGTTCATCAAGGAAACTCTTGCCTGGTTTGACGCTTACCTTGGCCCCGTCCGTTGATACGACGACACGTGGTTCTCACGGACTCCCAGGCCGAATTCGTGGAGCGGCTGGTATCGTCCGGCCGTTGACTTTGTAATAGCCGCGGGGTACACGAATAAACAAATAAGAACGGATGTTGAGCCGAACGCACAGCTAAGCTAACTACTGCGTCAACTTCGAGGTCAAACATCGTGGATGGCACGAAACTAATCAAAGCGGTACTGCTGACAGCAGTCCTTGCGTTCGGATACGCGTCCGCTTCGGATATTTTCGTCCAAAATCAGTCCAAGCATCTAGACGACTATCTAGCGGATCTAGCAAAACACCCATTGCCAAAAGAGACAATCAGACGCGTGAACCAGATTAATGCCTGCTGGGATGCAGTTAATAAATCCCCTCGCTTCGCTGAGTTGCAGAACAGGCTCTGGTTGGCAACGACTGCGGATCAGCCCCTTACACCGCCGCAACTCGGAGATCGCGGCAGAGCGACGCCTGCCGACAGCGAGGCCGCAATGGCCTGGCTGGAACAGACGCGACCATGCAGTGACTGGGGGCCAAAGAAGCGAGCTGGCGATATTGTCATGCTTGCGTACATCGCGAATAGACGCAGTCTGATCAACAACTTTACCAAGGGCCTGTCGTATGGCCAGGTGAACCAATACATGTATGTCGCGACGAGATACTTCGAAATGCAGTTCCGCGCCCAATCCCAGAGACCGGAACACTGATCCATCAGTTGCGATATGTGGGACGGCCCGGTTGCGATCCTTCCCCGTTGTGATGAATGAGCTGGGGAGTCTTCAGCTTCATCGCCCGTTGTTGTTACGCGGACTTTGATCCAAGGACTGCAGACGGGGGAAAAGGCGGCCCGCATTGCCCCGAGAATAGCGTGCTTTTCCAAATGACTGAGCTCAGAACTTCCCAGGAGCCGTTGTTTTGCGCTTCCGGCCAGGTCTCTGCGCAGGTACGGGAAATCTGTACCGAACAGAACTTGATCAATCGCCGCTACGTCGCGCAGCAGGCGAAACACGGGATTGCTTGCCGAAAGAGCTGTGTCCCAATAGATGTGACGAAGGTGTCAGCCGCGGTACCTCGTTGCTCAGTGCCTGGGATGAATCCCATTTCATTCGCGTAGCCCATTCCTTAGGTCTGCCCGACAATCTGATTGATTTCCCGACGGATACCAATCGTGCAGTCGCGCAGATGCACTACACGAACAGATTCGCGCGGACACCGCAAGTGAAGTACATCTTCTCCCACGCCGGAGGGTCGATCCCTTACCTTGCGGCGCGTTTTGCGATCATCGCTAGTCGTTGGCGCATTTTGGGGCTACGTCGCGGTTCCATTACTTACCTGTTTAACTAATCAGTATGGTCCTCTGGAGGGGTCTCCCCAGTAGCCGTTGCCCGTTTATCGCGTGCGATCCAGTGGCCCCTATCTTGGAGCGGACCGTGACGGAAGGACACTTGGCGGGTTGGAAGCACCATGCGCTAATCCCCTGAAGCGCTGAGCAAAATCAGGCTAGAGCACAGAGACGAGCCACGTGTTGTTCAAACTTCTCGACGTGTCTACGCTAATGTTCACGTTCCTGTTGATTTCAGCAATGCGAGCGTTCCGTGGGGCTTAGGTATCGTTCGAGCTTCTAGTGAAAAATCATTTCAAACTTGAAGCGTGGGTCATGATCCTGCTTCCTATTGTCGTTATCACTATTGGTCTGTGCGCGGCCATTCTATTGCCGTTTTTAAGGTCCAAGGCACCTTAGAAATGCTCCTATCGATGATGGGCCTATTGACGCCGACCAGCGCGTTGCCGCCGGATTGCAGCCGAATCCGCCGAGGGGGCGGGGCTAACTGCCCCGGCGCGGGTGCGCAGACTGTCCAAGCTGGTATGAGCTGCTTTCGACTTTGCGCTTCGCTGGCAGGTTGCGGATTCCGCCATGATCGTCGCCTATCGGCTACTTTGAGACATTCGTGCCGCCAAAACCGCAGCAATAAAGCGGCCATTCGTCTCATACCCGAATGCGGCGCGAACTTTCACGGACCGGAGCGCTGCAAGCGAGAGTCACTGGCAAGCGCTGCTGCCGACGCCGCCAGCCGTTTGCGTCCGGGTATCAGCATGGGTACGGTGCGCCTATATTCTTCGTATCCGACGCCGTGTTCAAACACAAGGTCTCGTTCCTCGAACTGAATCGCAAGAATGATATAGGCGGTTGTTGCGCAAGCGAACAGTAGGTGTGCCAGCGTCATCGTTGGTGTCATCCAGAACGCGAGCAGGAAGCCAAAATAGAGTGGATGTCGGACGAACCGATAGGGCAATGGAGTGCGAAAGGACACTCGCGTGTACGGCTTTCCAGCCAGGGGTAACCAAACCTGACGCAGGCCGAACAGGTCGAAATGGTTGATAAGAAAAGTCACGACCAATACCGTTGCCCAGCCCGCGGCAAACAGCGCCCATAGAGAGATCCGCAGGCCGGCATTGCCCACAGACCAGATCTGGATACCGATCGGCCGCCACTGCCAGAACAGCAGCAGCAGCGCCAGGCTCGCGCATAATACATAGGTCGAGCGCTCGATGGCCCAGGGCACGATCTGGGTCCAGCGTTCTTTGAACCATCGCCTCGCCATTACGCTGTGCTGAACGGCAAATAAGGTCAACAGCGCACAATCGATCGCTATTGCGCGGGGTAGTGAGGTCGTGGCGGCGCCATCGAGACGGGTGGGTACCACGAAGCCCCCAACGAACGCGATCGCATAGAGGAAGGTAGCGAGAAAGACGAGATATGATGCCAGTCCATAGGTAAAGAACAGTAGTCGCTTTAGCACGGCCTTTCCTCCTGTAAAGGACAAGAGTGTGCGTGTCCGGCCATGCGATGGCGATCGGCGCTTTGTCCCGATTGGTCTAGTATTGGAGTCCGGATATGAGACAAATGTCCCGGCCGCCCCAATGACAGTTCCCAACAAGACCCGGCAGCACGTTCGCTATCTCAAGGCGTCGGATGGGGCGCGTCTGGCGTGGGCGGAATCGGGAGCCGGTGAGCTCGTCGTCAAAGCCGCCAACTGGCTCACGCATCTGGAATTCGAATGGGAGAGCCCCGTTTGGAGACACTGGATCCAGTTCTTTTCCGCCAATTGCCGGTTTGTGCGCTTCGACGAGCGCGGCTGCGGTATGAGCGACTGGCAAGTCGGCACCTTGACACTTGATCAATGGACCGCTGATCTGGAATCCGTTGTCGATGCGGCTCGACCCGATCGACCCTTTACGCTGCTTGGCATTTCACAGGGCGCGGCAGCGTGCATCCGATATGCAATTCAGCATCCCGACCGCGTTGCCCGTCTAATTTTGTACGGCGGTTATGCGCACGGAGCATTCAAACGACACACACCCGCGGGCGCGGCTACCTACCGCGCCATGATTGATCTGGCACGTGTGGCGTGGGGGCAAAAAAACGCGACATTCCGACAGGTATTCACATCGCGCTTCATCCCGGGAGGCAGCCACGAGCAACTCGACTGGTTCAACGAGCTGTGCCTCAGGTCAACAGACGGCGAGACCGCTGCCCGTCTATTCGAGGCGCGTGCCGTCCTGGACATTACGGACCTGCTACCGAAGGTGCGAACACCCACCTTGATTCTGCATGCGCGCGACGATGAGGTGGTCCAAATTGACGAAGGCCGACTACTTGCGACAGCGATTCCCGGGGCCGAATTCATTGAACTAGATTCACGCAATCACGTCCTGCTCGAGCACGAACCAGCGTGGCAGCGGTTTCGCGAGGCCGTCCTCCCGTTTTTGAGGCCATATGAAGTGGCAACTGATTCCATATTCGCGGCACTGTCGCAGCGCGAGCGCCAGGTGCTGGCGCTGATGTACGACGGCCTGAGCAACATCGACATCGCGGAGCGCCTTAAGATCAGCGAAAAGACGGTCCGCAATCACGTATCCAACGTTTTCGACAAGTTAGGTGTTTGGTCCCGTGCACAGGCGATCGTTTTCGCGCGCGAACACGGCTTCGGCCGCTGAATCGGGCCAAACGGACCTTCGAGGACCCGATGCCGCAAAGCAGCCTTTCGCGATTGGCCGGAAAGGGTCAACAGCCGGCATTGGCTGGCCGACCGTCGCTGATCGGCCAGAACCCGCCCTACGCGTTGCCAGAATGCTCGCCCGATAGCCGCCATTCCAAAGTGGGGGCGGCACGCGAAAATCCGGGCCAGTCGCCCACAGAACATCCGTGGCGCATTCGCTGCGGAGCGGGCGTTCTGGGGTCGATTCGACGGAGTATTTAGATGTTCCTTATCAATCGCCGATCAAGGTCTGGCTGCCGGAGAAGCTGGAGGATTCTTGATGAATGTGCAATTCCGAGATGCATACCGGCGACCCACATCAAGGGGTCGAGAGCGGCGGTTCATCAATCAGGCAGCAGCCGGCCAACTCCGGTATCGTCGCTAAGCAGTCTCGATAGGAGCAAAGCAGCTCGTTCATGATCGGACATTAATTCCCAGAAATCGTGGCGGTTTTCGCTGATCGTCGAGCAGCCTGCCGGCGCGGTGAGTAGTTTCAGCCGTTGCCGGAGCGCCATGAATCGCCGAAACTTTTTCTTAACGACTGCTGCCGCGACGATTTCAGGCGCGGTCGCCGATTTGGCGTGGCTTGCCGCCACTGGTCAAACGGATCCGGTGACACCCGCCGCTTCGACGTTGAGCGTCCGACTCTATAAATTCATCTATGACCGTCGATATTCGGCCGGCCGGGCTTTTGGGGTTGCAGCCGAGCGTGCCCGTTCCGCGGGGATCGTCGCTATCGGCGGAGACATTACCGCGCTCTGGGCGCGCGACTTACGGCTCCAGTGGTCCGCCGGAGGTGGCGCGATTGCCGGCATGACCACGACTCAAACCTTGTTCTGCCTGGAGCAACTCGCCAAGGATCATTGGATGCGGGTAGTGGTCCGTGCCGAGCACGCGATATCGGAGGGGCATGAAATTGCGCATCGATTGACCGCCTCGGCGCCGATGATTGCCCGAATGACTTCGGCGCTAGAAGCGGGGGATTGGCCGACGAAAATGCCGGCCGTTCTGACAACTTGCCAGGGCGCGGACGGTGAGCCCCGTATGACTCGTGTGATTGGATCGACGTGCGAGAAACGCTTGACGATGACGGACGAAAAGCTCGTGTCTTTTGTTATTGCATAAACGACTAGATCGGGACGGCATAGCGGGGAGGGGATTCTATGAGATTGCCGGTGGGTGTAAGTTCGACCGATTTCGCGACTGTTATTGCCGAATTTGAGCAGGCGATCGGCAGGGACTGGGTATTCACTAGCAACGAGGACGTGGATCTATACCGGGATGCGTTCTCGCCCTTCCTTCATGAACCGGAAGAATTGGTGGCATCGGCCGCGGTGGCTCCAGCCTCGACCGAGGAAGTGCAACAGATCGTGCGGATCGCCAATCGCCATAAGGTCCCTCTGTATCCCATCTCCACCGGCAAGAATTTAGGGTATGGCGGCTCGGCGCCTACGTATTCCGGTAGCGTCGTGGTCGATTTGAAGCGCATGAATCGGGTCATCGAGGTCAACGAAGAAAATGCCTTCGCTCTAGTCGAGCCCGGCGTTAGTTACTTTGATCTGTATCGCCATATCCAGGAGCGCAAGCTCAAAGTGTGGATCGATTGTCCTGACCCGGGTTGGGGCAGCGTCATAGGCAATGCGATGGATCGCGGCGGCGGCTATACGGCCGCGAATTATCGCAACCATTTTGATTCGCACTGCGGTATGGAAATTGTGCTGCCAAACGGGGAATTGCTGCGCACCGGTATGGGGGCAATTCCCAACGCCAAGACCTGGCAGCAATACAAGTCGGGGTGCGGGCCGTGGATTGACGGCATGTTCTCGCAGTCGAATTTCGGCATCGTGACAAAGATGGGTTTTTGGCTCATGCCGGAGCCGGAGGCGTATCTGCGCGGCACTGTTTCCTTGTCTCGCTACAGCGATCTTGCGCCCATGGTAGAGACGCTCAATTACTTGGAAAACGCACGAATCACTGCGGGATTTCCGGATATTGCATCGCCCCTCAACGGGTACCCTCCAATCGGTCAAGTGCAGTTGTGGAACGAGACCGGTCCGCCCAGCATGACCGATGAACACCGCAAACTTCTCTCCTCCGCCAAGCTCGGATACTCGCCCGAACTGGAAGCCTACGGGATGAAATCGGGCATACCTTACTGGGAGCTGTGGCTCAGTTTCCACGGGCCTGCGGAGGTCATTGAGGCGCAGTGGCTGGCTTCGCAACGACATTTTGCCAAATTCGAGGGCGCGAAATTTCGCGTGGTCGATCGAGTCAAATTGCCGATCGATCAGGCCAAGGCGAATGCGTATCATGAACCGGAATTGGGGGTGCCGTCCTTGCGGGCATTCTCAATTGGCGCGCGCACGCCGTGGAACCCCACTCCCTCGAAGGGTCATATGTGGTTCTCGCCGATTGTCCCGCGCACCGGCGAGGCCATCATCGAAGTGAACCGCGTCTTTAGCGAAGCCGCGCGCGAACTAGAAATGCCGTTGTTTCGCTCGTTTTGCATGCCCGCTTGTTTCTGGGAGCGGTCCTTCATTTTCATATTGGCCACGCCCGTGACCGAGGATCCGGCCACCAACAAACGCTACCGCGAGGGATTTAAAAAATTGATCGCAATTGGTGGCCAGCACGGCTGGGGCGAGTATCGGACAGCACCGGTGTTTCAAAAATCCGTGATGGACGTGTATTCGTTCAACGATCATGCCTTACAGCGTTTTAACGAAACGCTCAAAGATGCCATTGATCCAAACGGAATCATGTCGCCGGGTCGGTACGCGATATGGCCCAAGCATTTGCGGGAGAAACGCTCATGAACCGACGACGTGGCGAGGCGAAGCTAATAAGCGGCTCCGCGTTAGCCAGTTTGGCATTGTCGGGGTTAACGCTAGTCGGGTCCGTGCTGGCCGAGGAGCCATCCGACCCGCACGCGGGCGGGCGCGCCGTGTACACGAAATGGTGCGCTCCCTGCCACGATCCCGGAGTCATCCACCCGGGCACCAACGCGCTGACGGTGAAATACCAGGGAGTCAAACCCGGCGTACTGCTCGAATGGACAGATTTGCAGCCCGAAACAGTCAGATATCTCGTACGGCATGGGATTTCGGTGATGCCGCAGTTTCGCAAGACCGAAATCAGTGATGCAGATCTCGACGCGCTCGCGAAATTCTTGTCGCGCAATACGCCGACTCATTGAGCACGGCGAGAGATCGCTGCACGCTCCACATCGATGGACCAGTGCCCAGACCCATCACCTATGGCCGTAGCAACTTTCTTGCCCAGTTTCGTGCAAAAGGCCGCGGCCTGACTGTACACGCTGACAATAGCCTGGCCGAGCACGGGACCGCTTTCGTTGATCACATACATGTCGCTGTCGATGGAGACAACATCGGCCCTCGCGCTGGCTGCCAGTGTTAGCACCGATGCTGTGACGCGTTTGATGTCACACGTGCATGAGTTCTAGCCGTAATTGGACGGCGGCATTTGTGACAGGATAGAAAGGCCTTAACTCGCTGCCAAATAGCAGACACTCGCGACCGGCAACTCAGGGTCAATCTGAGACAGTTCTAGGGTATCAGCCGAAGTTCCTTGCGTTCCAGGGTGATCGTCCTGCTGGTGGAACTCCTATCGGCTGTAATCTGTGCCGAGATTTTGAAGCATTCCGGCTGCGTTATTTGAATCTTGATTGCTCGGTCTAAGGCATGAAGACTCCAAAGTGCCGCGCTTCCATGACCGGCCTCCGCTCGTTGGCTCGTTTGCTCCGAGCTTGGGCTCACTACCTGCATTGACCAATCGTCAGGAATGTTCGTAACGCCTCGGAAGCGGCCACAGCTCATCTCAATCTCGATAGCCGAGATACGTTCGCCGTACTCGCTGGCAAGTTTCAGGTGAGGAAGCCCTAGGATGTAGAGACCTGGCATTGCGGCCAACCCAACTGACGAGGCAACGACCAGAACGCCAGATAGAAGAGGCTTACCAGAAGGGATGGTTTTCACTGTGGACTAGCATGCCGGCAAGAAATGTCGCCGCCGCCTGCCAAGGGTCAAGATCGGTCATAAGCGGGGCGGCGACCGGTGACCGGCCAGGTGACAGGCATCGGCGATCTATGAACCGGTCAATGTGCGTTCGAGTTCGTGCTCGGGTTCGAGAATGCATTCTCGTTCACCATGTCTAACAACTGTCGGGCGGCCACGTAGCCTTGCTCGGCTGCCGGCTGCAGCAGAGAGATGGCATGGGCTCGATCATAAGCCACGGCTTTGCCGGTCAAATACAGTCGCGCCAGATCGACATTGCCTTGGGGGAAAACAGCCGTTCACCATTGGACTCCTACGGGTCAGGAGCGGCCAAAGCCGGGCCGACTGCCGCTGACCGGGCGAGATCGGCCATTACTTGCCGGTCGCTGTGTTGGTATCACCGCCACTTAGCTGACGTTGGTTGCCAAGGTGTGTCGCGTAGACCACCATAGCAGAAGAATTAAAAGACGGAGACGGGGATGGCGGAGGGTTTCCTCGGCGGGATTCTGGGGGAAGAGGGCGACAAGCCGAACGTTGAGTCGTCAGACGCGCTCGCTGGTGCGGAAGCGTTCGCGTCGGCTGTGGCCGCAAAGCTTGCCGGAAACGATCCCGAAGTCGCGCGCAAGACAGTCGAGTTCTTGAGCAAGCAGTCGCAGCTTCTTGATACCCAGAACAAGCACCTCGAGGACGAACACGCCGCGCGCCTGCACTTTCTGCAAGGCCAGGCCCGCGAGGTTGACCTTCGCCGGTTTGGCCTGCGCCTGCGAGTCGGATTTCAATTGTTCCTGGTGCTCGTCGCGACAGGGATTGGCGCCGGCGCCGTTCTGATGATCCGCGACGCCGTTACTTCCCGCCAGGTGGTGGTAGAGCCGTTCCGAATACCGTCTACCGTCGCTGCACATGGCATCGACGGGGCAATTGCCGCCAGCGGCCTGCTCGACGAACTCGGCCGCCTGCAGGTCGCCACCCGCAGCACTTCCGCTGCCCGCAACCTTACCGGGGCTTGGAGCGGCAACTTCAAGCTCGATGTGCCCGAAACAGGCATATCGCTTGGGGAACTCTCGCGCCTGCTCCGGGATCGGTTTGGGCACGACGTACACATCGATGGCGATCTGGTCGAGACCCCGGCGGGCGGATTCTCGCTAACGGTTCGCGGTAACGGCGTGCCGCCGAAGACAATCGAGGGGTCGGCCGCAGATCTTCGGAAGCTGACCGTCGCGGCTGCGGAGTACGTCTACTCGAAGTCCCAGCCGGGACGGTGGGCGAGCTACCTGAATACCCACGCACGGTACGAGGAGGCGATCGCATTCTGCAAGAGCGCGGTGGGGAGTGCGGAGCCCGCGGAGCGGGCGATGCTTATTACCCGATGGGCCGTCGCGATTGAGAATTCCGGCGGCTCCGTACGTGAGGCGCTGGGACTCGAGCGCGCGGCCGCAAGGCTCCAACCCGACCTTTGGACTGCACACAACAATATCGTGAACGACCTGATGGTCCTGGGCGATGAGGAGGGGGCCTGGAAGGCTGGTGAGGCAATGCGAACGATCGCCGGCGGCCGCCCGGGACGAGCGCCCGAAATCCTATATCAGAACTGGGACTACCTTACCTGGAACCTGAAGCCGTGGCTCGACTCCTCCGTGGCCGATGCCGAGGCCAACGCCGGCGCTGGAACAGGAGTCAACTCGGCCGGCCCGACCATCGCCGACGTCGAGGTGCGCTTGCATGATCCCGAGGCCGCGGACCTTGCGCTCAAGACGGCCAAAGCAGATCCGGACGATCTGCCGGGTAACGCGATGATCCACCACGTGCGTGGCCGTCTTGCGCTGGAGGCCGGTGACATCGCGACCGCGGTCGTCGAGCTGGATGCGTATGGCATAGCCTATTCGAATCCGGATGTCGCCACCAACAATCCAGGCTACCACTGCTGGATCGCCCCAGCCGAAGAAGCGGCGGGCCATCCCGACAAGGCCGACGCGTTCCTGAAGACCGCCGGCACGTTCGTCGATTGCTACCGTTTCCGCGCCGATATCCTTGACGGACGCGGTGACTGGAGTGGTGCGGAGAAGGAGTATGGAGAGGCCGTCGCGCTTGCGCCCGATCTGCCGGCAGGCCACTACTCGTGGGGCGTCGCGCTCTCGAAACACGGCGACCTTGCCGGTGCAGCGACAAAACTAAAACTCGCCAACCAGAAGGGGCCGCACTGGGCGGACCCGCTGAAAGCATGGGGCGATGTACTGCTAAAACAAGGCAACACGAAAGCAGCGCTCGCGAAATACGACGAGGCATTGAAGTACGCGCCGAACTGGAAGCAGCTCAAAGAAGCGCGAGAGGCGCTGGCGAAGCAAAAGTCCTGATCATGCTGCTCCGGAGCCGCCAGTCGTGACCGTCCGCAAGGGGTCAGGAAGCGACGTTCGACCAATCAGTGGGGCTGACGGTCGCTAACCGGTCAGAAGCGGCCATAGAAGGCCGCGGCACACCCGAAAGCGGACAATGAATGGCTTAGTTCAGCTCAGTAGTAGCGACAGCGAGGTTGGCAGCCGTCCGCTGCAGCGATGAATTAGGGAAAGCGTTCCGGTGAAACGAGCCCTGCCTGCACTGCTAATTCCTGCCGCTACGCACACCAGACCAGGCCACATCCCCCTCGAACACGATACCGAGTTCTTTCGTCTCCTTGGCCGTGTCATAGTTGATGAGGGTCTTGCCATCGGCCGCCAGAATGGTCTGCATTGCCCGAGTGAGCTTCACCGTAACGGCTGGTAGGCGCGCGTAGTCAGAAGTGATGGCGATCGTATTTCGGCTCGTGCGCTGGATCGTCACCATCACATCAGATCGTGAACTGCCTTTGGAGTCGGAAATCACATCGCCGTACCACACGCCTTCGAGCATGGATGCAAGATCTGGCGGACCAGCCGTCTGTTGCGGCTGGACGTCTCCCTGCGCCGGCAAGCCTGAGGCACGCGGCGCAACGTTGAGCTGCGGCTGTGACTGCTGCTGTGGCGTTTGCGCGGTTGTATTCGCGTCCATGCCTGCGGCGCGGAAGTAGAATGCCTGACCCGAGAGCGATCCGTAGGTGAACGGCTCCTGGGTACGTCCCGTTGCCGCGAGCACATCATCGCGAACCGAGCGAAATAACAAGCCGATCTCGAGCCCGGGCTGCGGCAAGCGTCTGGCCAGCGCTGTTGCGAACGGGCTATTCGCGCCATCGCCATCGGCTGCGGTCGACCCTGCCTTTGCGGAATAGACAACCAGCGTCTCACCTTCGGGCTCGATCTCAGCGAGACCGCGGCTGACCGCCCGCGTTCTAATCGATCGTTGCATCGAGGCTTCGAAGGGATTGTTGCGACAGGCATCAAGAATGACAAGCCGCATGCGCGCGCTACTGACCACTTGCAGCACTGTTTCGAGTCGCGTGGCCTCGATATCGAGATCGCGGTCGCGCTGAAGCTTCGCATCGGTGGGAATCAAATAGTTCTGCCCGCCGGCCTCGATGCCGTGCCCCGCGTAGTAAAAGAGCGCGACATCGGCACCCTCGGCGCGATTGCCGAATGCCAGCAGTTCGGCCTCAAGAGCCGCCTTGCCAAGGTTCGTTCGTGTTTGGACATTGTCGAACCCGG
>Ga0209006_10003728_pt1 | contig 13849 bp, 8 predicted proteins | sample JacPin_JW_Ref_O2_FD_188567 | JGI IMG/M metagenome (GOLD analysis project Ga0209006, IMG submission 188567) | Forest soil microbial communities from Algoma, Ontario, Canada - Jack Pine, Ontario site 1_JW_Ref_O2 (SPAdes) (version 2) | ecosystem: Environmental > Terrestrial > Soil > Boreal... | reverse complement strand
CATCGCCTGCAGCTCCCATTCCTCCGGGAGAACTTCCAGGGACATTCGAGCCTGCCGGCATACCGCCCCCGCCCGGCATACCGGCTCCGGGAGGTGGGCCACCGCCGCCCGGTCTCTGGGCACGTCCGGGCAAGCCTGGTAGGGTGAGCAAACAGCCCGCCAGCAGCAAAACGCGAACGGCCGTTCGACTCACTCCCATCAGTTGGTCAACCTGGGTGACGGTGTTTCACGAGACCTTCTTCCCGGGGCCGCTAACTCGTCGACCGAGATGAGCGTCTGCGGTTGCCACCGCATCTCTTTGTCGATCGCCATCATGAGTCGATTATCGTCGGCAACTTCAGAGTCGGAATCGGCCGCCTGGGTGGCTACAACCGAGAAAGCGCGCGGGTTTCGTTGATGTTGCCCGGCAAACAAGACGGCCGCGGTCAGGACTGCGGCCGCAGCCGCCGTCCAGGCACTCGCGGATTGCCAACCGCGAAGCAGCACTGAACGTGTGGATATGGACTTGGAAGCCCGCTCTTCAGCCCACTCCAGGCTGAGAGAAGCAAAATCTTCAAGCGAGGCTTGCACGGTTCTGAGCTCGTGCCGGCATTGCGCGCACTCCAGTAAGTGGCCGTTGGTATCGCAGCCGCCTGAGAGTAATCCGGCGAACTGTTCTTCTGTTAAATGCTGGGTCATCTTTTTTCTCCCATCTTTTCCCTTACCGCTTTGACCGCGCGGTATAGGTGGGTCTTCACCGTGTTGACGGAGATATCGGTGGCCAACGATATCTCCTGTATTCCCATATCCTCCTGAAAATGCATCAGGAAAATAGTTCTCTGGTTAAACGAAAGACCCTCCAGGACCTTTGCCACCTGGGCAACGCGCTCCCGTACCAGCAGAGTCCTCTCCGGAGTTTGGGCGGTACCTGGCAAGGTAGACGCTATCTCCGTGATGTCTAACGCCGTGTTGCGAAATGCCCTCCAAAAGCGGAATTTTCGGGTCCGTTGGTGATCGAGGATCATGTTCAAGGCGATGCGGTTCAACCATGTCTGGACATTGCATTCCCCGCGAAAACTCGCGCGTGCGTTGTACGCCTTGAGGAAGCAATCCTGAACGATGGATTGAGCGAGATCAGGATCGCCGATGGAAAAAGCCACAAAACGCAGGAGGCGGGCGCGGTAGCGCTGAACCAGCTGATCGATGTCATCCAGCTCAGAAGCCGCACGCTCCTTTCCCGCAAAGCGGATGATACTCGAAGCGTGAGCGGCATGCATACGACACTAGACGCGGTTTGGTTAAGGACAGGTTACGAGCCGGCCTCAGAACCCGGCACAGGTTTCGCCGAATCAGTTTGCAAATGACGCGTATCCGCATGCCTGGCGCAGGCCCAATAGGCGGCCGCAAAAAAGGCCAGCAGGATGCCAAAAATCATCATGGCGCGAAGCGAGGGTAACCAGTTCATAGCCATACAGCATACCCGACTGGCTGGTGGACGCACACGCTACACTAGAACCTCTTGAATCTATTTAAGCCACCACGAATACGCCTTCGCCTGATAGGCCCAGCGCTGCTGCTGATTGTCGCCGGCACCATGATCCCGGCAGGGCTTCGGCATCCTTCGCTGAGCTACATCAACAACGCGTTCAACCTCGACGATTTCATCAACAACATGGTTCTTTACCTGCCTTTGGGAATTGCCCTGTGCGGCTCCTCGCTCTTGCGGGCATTCCTTGTCGGACTATCGCTGTCGACCGGCGCCGAGATCTTGCAACTCGGTTTTGTGGACCGCATCCCATCGTTTGTTGATATTGCCAGCAACACCGGAGGCGCCGTTGCCGGCTACCTGGCAGCAAAGGTTCTTTTTCGCCACCGGGTCAGACCACCATTGACTTTGAAGCTGAACCGGGCTTTCACTGTGGCAGCCATTTTCATCGCACTGCTCGGTACCGGGTCCCTGGTGCATCCGCTGATGGCGTCTGATTTCTCAAACTGGAGCCCCTCGTTTCAGCTGGCAGCCGGAAACGAATTGACCGGGAAACGCCCCTGGTCGGGCACGATTTCGGAAATGTGTATTTACCCCTTTGCTATGTCCGCCGAACAGATCGGGCAGCTTGCCAACCCGGCCGCGGGCGCCAATTCGATCACACAGTTTGGTACGCCCGTCGTCGGCCCAATGAAACCGGATGAGGCGAAGCTAAAACAGGGCAGTCCTTTGTTGTCCAGCCAGGAGAATCTCAGACTGTACAACGCCCTGGTGACAAAGAACCAGATGACCCTGCTGGTTTGGATGCACCCGGAAAACCTGGAGCAAACCGGTCCGGCACGTATCGTGACCTATTCTCAAGATTGGATGTATCGCAACTTTGCCCTGGCCCAGATTGGAAAAACTCTCACCTTCCGTCTGCGGACGCCGGCCTCGGGGCTAAACGGCACCAACCCTGCACTCTACACCGGACCTGTTCTTTCGCTCGATCGCATGTCCTTTGTAGCCGCGGTCTATGACGGACACATCTCCAGCCTGTATGTAAATGGCAAACTCGCGGCCCACACGAACCTGGGAGCACAAAGACCCCGCTTACCCCATCGGATTTTGCCGTGGCTCCCGGGCTCACTGCCGATTCGGGAGATAGAGCTGTGCGGCGCTGAAGTCATCCTTAGCGGGTTGTTCTCGGTTGGGATCTTCGCCTTATGGGGAGTTCCTCGCCGGCCGTTGCATCGCTATCTTCTGGGTGCGGCGGCGGGGAGTGCCATCGGCGCGATCGTCTGGGCGTTTGCAGTCTCAGAACCAGGACTGGGAATTCGTATCCTACTCGAGTGCGTGGGAGCGGGGTTGTTTATCTCCACGTCGGTCGCAGAAGGAACAAGGGCCAGCGAAATACCTGTCGAGCCGGCGCCCTCGGCTTAACGGGCTGCGGATAAAGTCGTATTACCGCGAAATCGCAGTCCTCAGCGGCTAAAGCCGCATTGATTCAACAGTTGTTCCGTACGGGCTGAAGCCCGTACCCTTTAAAAGTCGCGGCTTTCCCGCAGCATGTTAAAGCACTCGTCGCTGTTGCACATCGTTCAGACTCAATGACGTTCTTGTTGGGCCGGGCCCCCGCATCTAATCTGGAGGATCAAACGCTTTCATGACATTCTTTGAAAGTCTGCTCCTGCTCCTGCTTGCGGCAATCGCTTTACTCCAGGTGGCTCGCCGCTTATCGCTTCCCTATCCCGCAATGCTCGCCGGGGCAGGCGTCATCGTCGCCCTTATCCCAGGCGGGCCCAGCATTCCGATCGAACCTTCGACCTATCTGGTGCTGTTTATTACCCCAGCCCTGGTCGATGCTGCGTATGACTTTCCTCCCGGAGCGACGCGGCGCTTCTTCGGCCCGTTGATCGCCTTCGCGGTGGTGGCCGTCATCCTAACCACTGCCGTCGTTGCCTGGATGTCTGCGCTGTTTCTCGGGCTGCCGCTTGCCGCCGGCGTCGCCCTGGGCGCCATTGTCTCTCCTCCAGATGCGGCGGCCGCTACGGCTGTCTTGAGAAACTTCTCCCTACCTCGAGACGTCGATGCTGTACTCAAAGGGGAAAGTCTGTTCAATGACGCGACCGCCCTGTTGCTTTTCGGTGGCGCACTTATTCTGCTTTCGAGCGGAGGCCTTCGCCTGGGCGTCGGCCTACGCCTGGGTTTCGCGGTTCCCGGCGGCGTGTTGCTGGGAATTGCCTGTGCCTACGTGGTGCGGTATATAAACCGCTTCGTGAAGGACACGCTGGGTGGCAATCTGCTTCAGTTTGTGCTCTCCTACCTGGTCTGGATCCTCGCCGATCACCTGCATTTATCTGCTGTATTGTGCGTAATCGCATTCGCCATGACTCTTGCGCGCACCACCAGCGACGAGTTTGATGCCCGGATGCGCGTACATTCTTTCGCGGTGTGGAGTTCGGTTGTCTTCACCCTCAACGTGTTCGCTTTCCTGCTCATGGGCATGCAAGCCAGATCGATCATCGGCCGGATGCAACCGTCTCATCTGCGCGAGGCCCTGGGCTTCGCCGGCCTGGTGGTGGCGGCGGTGGTGTTTACTCGCTTGCTGGTCGTGATCGGCTTCAATCGTCTCGAGGCCCGATGGGCATCCTTCAAAGGCCGGCCTGTGCCTGCCCCCGTCAACCATGCTGTGTTTGTGGGGTGGTGCGGCATGCGAGGGTTCGTTACCATGGCCACGGCTTTTGCTTTGCCCGAGTCTTTCCCGCAACGTGACATGGTGGTGCTCAGCGCATTCTGCGTGGTGCTGGCAACCCTGGTTCTTCAGGGCCTCACGCTCAGACCATTGGTTACGCTGCTCAAACTGGAGCGCAATGATGAGGCAACCCGCGAACTCGCCTCCGCTCGCGCCGCCATGGCGGGAGCTGCTCTCGCCAGCATCGCAGGGCAAAACGGACCGGAAGCAGAGAATCTCAGGTACCGCTTCACCCTGAAACAACGCACCTGCTGGCAGGAAACAAGCGGAGCGTCGATCACTCGTCTTCGCGAACTCAGCCTGAGAGCCGTCGAGGCCGAGCGCGAGAAGCTGGAAGATCTTCGCCTCAGCGACCAGATCGGAGCGGATGCCTACCTGGGTCTGCAGGAACAACTTGACTGGAGCGAACTCACGGTGCTGCGCGATGCCGATCGGAAAATTGAGGAGATTTAAACCTGCTCAGCGGAAGATCCGTCTGCTTCATGCTCTGACTTTCCATCAACAGCGCGGGAAGTCCCGACCAGTCGCCAGGTTTGTTATGGTGCGAGTGGAATGGTGAGGTTTGACTATCCCACACTTCGCAAAGAACACCCGTCGATTGCGGGGAGAGAGCCCAAGAGCACGTTTATCCCACCTCGATGATAGGCTCGGTAAGTGCGCGCGCTGTTACTGATCACGCTCTCCTGGTTCGCGTTCACATCTTCTGTTCAAGCTGAGGATACGGGCTTGCGCCGATTTGAAATCGGCATACAGACCGCGGATGTGCGCACTGGATGCATTGGCAGCGCCTTTAGCTGCCCAATTCCCTCGTTCGCTCTGGGGGCCGGCGGGGCGATGAATCTAAATCAACACTTCTCGCTCGACGCTAATTTTTTCATCACTCCGCAGTCCGCTTCGTATATCACCAATACCTTCGGCGGCCACGCATCGGAGCTGCTGCTGGGTGCGCGGGCGGAGGTGCGAGCTCGCCACTACGGCTTCTTTCTCAAAGCCCAGCCCGGCTACTTCAGTTGGAGCCACCTCATCACCGAAGTCACCTCCCGAACTCCGCCCGTTGGAAGACAAACGAATTTTGCCAGCAATGCCGGAGCGGGCCTTGAATATTCTCCGTCCGCGCGCATCCACTTGCGTGGAGAGGTCACCGACCTCGTCCTCCACCAAGGGAACTCCTGGACCAACAATCTCCAGCCCTCTGCTGGGATCTACTATGGGTTGGGTAGGCAGATTCAATGGAAGCCTCCGGTCTACGAAGCAAATCGAGCTCACCGATTCAACGACACGGCCAATCTCACTCTGCTTACAGCGAGCACGCTGGCGATTACGGCCGACGCCATCACCACACAACGCGACCTCGCCCGCGGCGACCGCGAAGGAGACCCGTTCGCGCGACCCCTGGTCAAATATGGATGGAGCGGCGAGATCAGCGCGATGACGCTCGAAATCGGGGCGGAAATCTTAGGGATGTACGGGTTGCACAGGATTGGCCAGCACCGGGCTGAACGGCTGGTTCCAGTCTGCCTGGCAATTGCTCACGGGATCTTCGCTTATGGCAACGCGAATGTCAGCAACGCCGGCCACGGCTCAGAGTGAATGTTCCGCCTCGATTACCAGCGAGACGTGCGTATTTAGGTACAGATCGCGGTCCTGTCCGCCGAGGACGCACCTGCACGGTTATGCTGACCATAGATCACTGCACCGAACCGCGTCCAATTTGTAGCAAACCGGTGACCGCTCACATCCTTCCGCGTCCATCCGGGTTCTAACAAACGAGGAAAGCCAAAGGCAAGCCGCGAAGTGTCTCAAGCCTGGCGAGGAGAACGTCATGACCCACTCGAACATCGCAGACCTTCGTGTCACTTCCCCCCTTAGCCGCAGCCAGCTGTCCGGACTGCTGGGCATTCTTCTAATCGCTGTCCCTTCTCTCCGTGCCCAGAACGACGTCTCAGGAGACCCGCCCAACCGGGTCGCCCGCATCTCCGTCATTCAGGGCAACGTCTCGCTTGAACCAAACGGCGTCAATGACTTTTCTCAAGCCGAGATCAACTATCCCCTCACCAGCGGTGACAGGGTTTACGTTGACAACACGTCCTTGGGCGAACTGCAGACCGCGGGGCTCGCCGTTCGGCTGGGCAACGGGGCGGATGTTACGCTCTCGTCGCTCACCGACAACATTGCCCAATTCGGCCTGGCGCAGGGCTCAATTCGTGTCCGCACCCGTTCCCTCGCCAGCTTCAATGGCTCGCAGGCAACGGTCGAGGTCGACACCCCCAACGGCGCAATTCTGGTCGACCAGCCGGGCGATGTTCGTGTCGATTCGTATCCCCAGGACGACACCACGGTGGTAACTGTGTCATCGGGCGGGGTGGAGGTGACCGGCCAGAATCTGGACCAACAACTCGGGCCCAACCAGTCGCTGCGGCTCTCCGGCTCGAATCCTGTCTATGCCGAGCAGGTCCAACTCCTTCCGCCTGACGGCCTGGACCAGTTCGACCAGCAGCGCGAGCAGCGCCGCGAGCGCTCCTACGCCTACCGCTATGTATCGCCGGACATGATCGGCGCCGCCGATCTTGATGACTACGGGGATTGGCAGCAGGCCAACCAGGATAACCAAGGGTACGGAGCTGTGTGGTACCCGCGCGGCGTTCCCGCCGGGTGGACACCGTATTCGAACGGTCATTGGGCTTGGGTCGCTCCCTGGGGCTGGACCTGGGTGGAGGCCGAACCGTGGGGCTTTGCGCCCTTCCACTACGGGCGCTGGGCCAACTTCGGGGGGCGTTGGGGCTGGGTCCCGGGACCCCCTGCTTCAGCCTTCGGGGGAGAAGTCCGCCCCATCTACTCGCCCGCCCTGGTCGCGTTTGTCGGTGGGGGAGGCGGCGGACTTTCGGTCGCGATTGGCGCCATTGCCGCGTGGTTTCCGCTCGGACCACGGGAGGTTTATCAGCCCTGGTACCACGCCAGCCCGGCCTACTGTAACCGCGTGAATGTCACCAATATCTACAACACGAACGTGACCGAGGTCCACAACACCTATATCAACCGTACGGTCAACGTATATAACACGACCAATGTTACAAATGTCACCTATGTCAACCGCACTGCGGCGACGGTGGTGGTGCCGCAACGCGCTTTTGCCTCAGGCCAGTCGATTGCCAAGGTGCAGCGCGTCCAGATCACCCCACAGGTTCGCTCGCAGCTCGCCGCTGCTCCGATTCTGCCGCACCCGTTAGTCACGCCGGCAACGGCAATCGTCGCTGCAAAGCCGCCTGCCCGCGCCGTTCCTCCCGTCCAGGCTCGCCCCGTGGTGGAGACCAGACAGGGTTTTGAACGGGCTGGATCTCCCGGAATGGCCGTCCGCGCACCCCAGCCTCCTGCCGCAGTGAACCGTCCCGGCCAGCCAGCACCGGTAGCGCAGCCGATTAACCGCGCCGGGTTCCCGCAACAGCGTCTGGCGCAAGTCGTCACGCCGGCGCCTGTGGCCCACCCGATCGCTGCGGCGCCAGCCAATCACCCGGCTCCGGAGGTTTCGCCTGCGCGGCCGGCGGCTCCCCCTCCGCCAGCAGCGGTGCGGACAGTGCCACAGCCGCCGCCCGTAGCGGTGCGGCCAGTGCAACAGCCCGAACCGGCGCGCGTTAATGCCGCACAACCGGCGCCACAGTTCCAGCGGCCGGCTCCACGGCCGCCCGACCCGCCGCGGCCGCTCGTTAACAAAACCCCACCAGCGCCGGTGCAGCCGCCGTTTGCCGAACAGAGGCGGGCTATTCAATCGGTTGATCCGGGCCGTCCGCTGGGACCGCAGCAGGTGGAAAATATTCGCAGCGGGAGACCAGCAGGCCCGGCTCAACAACAGGAAGCACCTCACCCGCTTCCGGCGGCCCGGCCAGCCCCGCCTCCCAATAAGGTCCAACCGAAACCGAACGAGAAGGGACCTCAACCACCCCGCAACTGAGGTGCTGGGTGTTGAACCGGTTTGTTGTCGCCGCGGATTTCGCACGAGGAGATTGCGGATTCCCTCGGCTGCGCTTGGGGTGAGGTTTGACGATCCCACCCGTCGTAAAGAACACGAAGGATGGGGCACCCGTCGATGGGTAACGGGGGTAGAGTCCAAACTCGTTCGTTCGACCCTTAACTTGCCACCGGCAACTCGCTTGGTCAAGATGACAACGGTACGCTTTGGCGAACCCTGGGCACCCCCTCTGGATCGGTGACGACCGCTGCAGGTCTGCGGTATCCCGGCTTTTGGTTCGGGGATCGTGCCGAAGCTTCAATCCTCTCGGAGGGCCTGCATGGGTTCAATGGAGGCTGCTTTGCGCGCGGGAACAAGAGCTGCAATCAATCCGACGGTCGCCAGGCCCACCGCTACTGACAAATAGGTCAACACATCCAACGGCTTTACCTGGTATAGGAAGCTCTCCACCCAACGTCCCGTTGCAACCGCCAACAGAAGGCCTAAGCCAAGCCCCGAACCGATGACAATCGAGCCCTGACGCAGAACGAGTTGCGCTACGCTGCGCGGCGTTGCGCCGAGCGCCATCCGTATACCGATTTCACGACGGCGATAACTCACCAACTGGGACAAGACCCCGTATAACCCGGCAACCACCATCACAACGGCTAGCCCGGCGAAGGAAGCCACCAGATACAAGCCCAGTCTCTGGCTGAAGGTGTTCTTCTGCACTGCCTCTTCAAGAGTTTGAAAATCGTCCAATGCGAAACCGGGAGCAGTCTGGTGGAAGACTGAGCGCATCTCGGGCGCAACAGGAGTCGTGCCGCGAGTCCTCACGACGAAGCTAACCACAGTTTTCAAAAGCGCCTGGTAGAAAAGCGAGGTCGTCGGAATCTGGTGCTGCGACAGCAGGATGAGTGGCTGAACTTCGCCGCCCACGTTGCTGTCCACCTGGTCGGCAAGGACACCGACGATGCTGTACGGCTTGATCATCCCCGTGCGCTTGCCACCGAGGCTGATTTGCTTTTGTAGCGGATCCTTGCCGGCAAAATACTTTTTCGCCAAGGCTTGATTGATGACCGCGACAAATGGAGCGGTGGCAGCATCTCCATCGCTGATCATGCGGCCAAGCACAACAGGTGTACCCATGGTCTGGGTGTAGCCACCGCTGACCGCCGTGACGCGAGCCCCCGGTTCGTTAGCAGGATCCTTTGCCTGTCCGAGAATCTCGAAGCTGGCGTGCATATCGAATCCCGACAAAGGCGGCGCAGTCACCAACGCGGCGCTCTCGACGCCAGGCGCCTGCCGCATGCGGTCGAGCACCGGCTGATAGCTGAGAATGGCAACAGAAACGGGGGCGTTTGCCGCATCCTCAGAGACAGCCATAGCGGAAAAACCCGCCGCATCGGCGGGCATTGCGCTGAAAGTTGTTACCCGGTCCACATCGAATCCCAAGTGCGACTTCTCGAGATTCCAGAGAGTGTGAAACAGCAGCCCGGTCCCGACCAAAAGGAGCGTGGAAAGAGCCACCTCGCCGGCAACCAACCCGCCGGTTAGCTTGCCACTGACAGAGTGGGCGCCGAGGCTGCGGGAAGCTGCCTGCAGGGCCACTTGCGGGTCGGAACGAGCCACAAGAAACGCCGGCAGGAGAGACGACAGCACAGTGGTGATGATGGCGATCGCCGCCAGCACCAGCACGACCGTCCAGTGAATCGCGATCGAATCGGCACGGGGGATGGTTCCCTGCGGCAGTTTGCTGACGGCAATCATGGCGAGGCGGGCAAGCATCACTCCAGCGCCGCAACCTATCAGGCTCAGCAGCATTCCCTCCGCCAGCATTTGGCGGGCAAGCCGCCACCGGCCTGCACCGAGCGCCGCCCGCACAGCGAACTCCTGTTGGCGACCCAGGCAACGCGCGATCAGCAGATTGGAGACGTTGGCGCAGGCTATCAGGAGGACCAGCGCCAGCGCTGCAAACAAAGCGTAGAGAACCGGGCGCACCGGCCCGGTCAGCAATTCCTGATATGGCGTGGCGCGAAATCTAATCGCCTCCCCGCTATCGCCACGCGGGATGTGGGCAGCGATGGCATCCAGTTCATGCTGCATCTGCACGATGCTGACGCCGGGGCGAAGCTTACCCACGATGTTGAAGAAATGATAGCCACGTTGGGTCAGCATCTCTCCTGTGGGTTGCACCGGCAGCCACACACCCTTCTGGAGATCAGGGCCAATTTCTTCGGGAAAGTGAAAAGAGTTCGGCATGACGCCGATCACTGTGCGGGGTATGCCCCCAATCTTCAACACCTGCCCCACGATGCCTGAATCAGCCTGGAATGTCTGACGCCATAAACCTTCTGACAACAGCGCGACCTGCGGTCCGTTGGTTTGGCCTTCCGCGTCGTTAAAGGTGCGGCCCAGCAACGGTTGCACGCCCAGCATGGAAAACAAATTGGTGGTTACGCGTGGCGCGACCACGCTTTGCGAGCCGTCTTTGCCCTCCACCACGCTGAGGTCCTCTGAATAGCCGGCTAGAGATTCCAACAACTTCGATTGAGCGTGGATATCGCGGTAATTCAACCACGAGGTCGACGAGAAACCTGGCTTGTCATCGGAGGGACCGATAAAAACCATGCTACCGGAATGGGCATAAGGGAGCGGCCGCAAGAGCACACTCTCGATCACCGTGAAGATCGCTGTATTTGCTCCCACACCGAGGGTCAGGGACAGAAGGGCAAGCAGCGTCAGCCCGGGGGTCTTGCGCAGTTGCCGCAACGCGTAGCGCACATCGTGAAGTAGAGTCTGCACAGAATACCCCCGAGAGAAAATAGACGATAATTCTTGCTGCACCCTGGTAGCCAAACGCTTTGCAGGTTTCTCAATTACTTCCACGCGCTTCGGGGCCGGCCGGTACTCTCACCTGTCCGAATTCGATAACGTCTGTTCGGAAACGATCACAGGACCGCTCGTGAAGAGTCTCGAATAAGAAAACTTGCGCCAGCTTCAGCGATATTAGCGGATATTTGATGTATGCGATGCCGCACCATTCTGGTTCTTCTTATCGGCATCCTGTGTTCGCTTGCATTTTGTCTTGCACAAGTCACCCAATCTACGCCAAAGGATCCCGCCTATACCTTCCACATTCCCGCCGATGAAATCTCCCTGCGGTTTCACGCTTCGGATGGCAACGGCAAACCCATGACCCAACTCACCGTCGCGGATCTTAAACTCTCCGATAACGGGAAGGTGCAAACGCACATCGTGACACTGCAGTCGCTCGAGGACCTTCCGATCCGCGCAGGTTTCCTGTTCGACATTAGCGCCTCTGTCCTTAAGGACATGGACTTTTACCAATCCGTTATTCAGATCTATGCCTCGCGGCTGCTTCGCAGAGGTGTCGATCAAGGCTTCGTCATGCAGTTCGATACGGATACGCATGTCACCCAGAACTGGACCGGCCTCGATTCTGCCATCGCGACTGGAGCGGGTGCGATTGGACCACGACCCGATCGCTACGCACCGCTCACAGCCATCTTTGACTCGCTCTACACGACCTGCCGCGACCAGTGGACCCAGCAAGCGGAGCCGACTGGCAACTTCATCCTAATGTTTACTGACGGTGAAGACGATGCGAGTCACGCGTACCTCAGCGAGGCGGTAGACATGTGTCAGCGCAGACATGTTGCTATTTACGTTATTGACCGCAGCCGGAGTTCACGTGGTTCCGACAGCTATAAGACATTGAACGATCTGGCCCGCCAGACGGGTGGCCGCGTCTTCATCCATCCCCGCGAAGCAGACCTTTGGCCAGATCTGCAGATGATGGAAGCAGAACAGCGGAATCAATACCTGCTGGTGTATAAGCCTTCAGAGCTTAAAGCCGATGGGTCCTTCCATGGAATTCGGCTCCAGTCCGTCGTTCCAGGAGCCCACATTGCGGCCCGCTCCGGCTATTATGCGTTCGCGCATCCCTGAGGAACCAGCACTGCTAAACGGCGAACGAGGGTATAACTCTGCGCAGCAGATCTTGAAATTCACCCATTCCCCGAATTGGATCAAGGCGCGGCTCGACGCCAATCCAGACCAGCTCCGCCTCGTGGTCTGCATCCGCCATGCGCAAAAATGACATCGCTCCTTCCGTATCATCCAAGGCCGCCGATAGCAATGCCTGCCTGAATCGGCTCATCCCTGCGTCCGGCGACAATAATTTGAAACCACGCGCGATGTGCTTCGCCTCTTCACTTTCTCCAATCAGCGCGAGCACTTCGGCGATGCCCGCCATCATGGGCAACTGTGCCGACGAATCAGGCCGGATGCTCTCAATCAACTGCTTCGCCAGCGTTTTATCTCCCTGATGCGCCGCCATCAGAGCCAGCAGAGACCGCGCTTCCACTGGCAGGGGCCCATAAATTTGCGACTCTGACAACGGACGTAATCCCTCCAGATACCGCCGAGTCAGATGCAGAAACTTCGCGCGGGCTACTTTCTGGCGGTTGGAAAACGGATCGATCTGTTGGGCGGTTGCAAAGTGGTGCGAAGCTTCGTCAAACCTTCCCAACGCGGCAAGAAACAAACCATAGCGCCGCGACGCGTGCGCGTGCGTCCCCAGATCTATTCCGTGCAGGAAGCTTTTCTCTGCGTTGATCCAATCCCATTCCAGAGCCTGCGCTCCTCCCAGGCAGGAGTAGGACTCAATCATGTCCGGGTCCAGTTCAATGGCTCGCAGGGCGGCTTGCCTGGCAGTCGAAACCAGAGTGCGCGAAGGGCTCGGGCCGCGCAAAGCGATTTCCAGGTTGCAGTGGGAGATACCACACCAGGCCCGCGCATAGGCAGGGGCTAATTCCCTTGCCTCGTGAAATTTTGCCAGAGAAGCAGGCAGGTCCGATGCCGAGCCTTCATCCAGAAGCGTCTCCGCGTGCAGAACCAGGGGATAGACCGCCATGGTCAGGGCACTCGGCGCGGCTTTTCGCCGGCGCACCCGCGATTGCTCCGGACGCGCACGGCTGACGAAGGCAGTCGCGATCCGCTCCTGAACCTGCGCCAGCGCTTCTTGACTAGCCTCGGTATCAAAGCGATGAGAACTCAGCTGGAAGCCATCGGAACCCAGCACCCGCACCGTGATGCGCAAGCGATCAAAATCTTCCCGAACCGTACCTTCGATCACCGTGCTCAATCCATACTTCTGGGACAGCGAAGGGATATCCTGCGGCGCCTCCACCAGCTGTGGCGCAGAAGGTCTGGCGATTAACCGGATCCCATCCGTACGGGTCAGGCTGTGAATCAGTTCTTCGGTGACGCCCTGGGCGCACAGCGTCGAGCGAGGCCGATTGGAAAGATCAACGAACGGTAGAACAGCTACTCCAACGCCGACCCCGCGAACGAGCAAATCGCTATCCTCCGAAACCCCATCCGGGGAAGCTGCAGCGATCGATTCGTTTCTGCGAAACAAAGGGACGTAGGTCCCCGGCCGGAAATAGATAAAGACCGGGTCCTGCTTACCTTCGGACTCGTAGTAGTCCTTGAGCTTCGCGCGCAGACGCCGGGCCTCTGTGCGCACAATGGAATCCTGGCTGGGATGATAGGGAGGCTTGCGGTCATAAACTTCCGTTCCTATTACATACTCCTTGAGCATGCCGGTGTTTCCGGCAAGAGCATTTTCGATGGCAAAGCGGAGAAAGCGCCCCAGCCGCCCGGATTGTAAGAAAGGTGC
>Ga0209006_10003726_pt1 | contig 13851 bp, 22 predicted proteins | sample JacPin_JW_Ref_O2_FD_188567 | JGI IMG/M metagenome (GOLD analysis project Ga0209006, IMG submission 188567) | Forest soil microbial communities from Algoma, Ontario, Canada - Jack Pine, Ontario site 1_JW_Ref_O2 (SPAdes) (version 2) | ecosystem: Environmental > Terrestrial > Soil > Boreal... | reverse complement strand
CGCCTGAGGTGGATGTCGACGGTTCAGGTTGGACATCCTCATCAGCAGCGGGAGCCTCCCCATCCGGAGCCTCAGAGTCAGTCTCGTCAGCAGTGGCTGCCTCCGCCACCACATCTTGGTCAGTTGCTGGCTCAGGATCGGGCGGCAAAGGGAACGGGTGAGCTAGCAGAAGTTCAGTAGCCGTACTGACGTTATTGTGCGTGCGTGCCAAAGCGCGCTCAGCGGCTGAGCGAGGGAAACCCATGTCGATCAATTGACGGATACGGCCTTCGTCGGGTCCCGTTGATCTTGGAGTGGACGAACTTCCACCTGGGACGGGTATCCCGCCATTTGCAGCTTCTGGATCTTCTTTCAGCTCTTCGTTTTCGCCGCCCGCGAGCTCTAGAACCGTTTGCACCACAGATCGGCTTACACTCAGAGGAGCGGAGATAAGCCATGGCGCCTCCCACAGATCACGCAGCAGAGGCAACGACGCTAGCCGAAGTTTTACCAAATAATTGTGCGGCTCGAAATAGTCCGGATCCGTATCCTTCTTGTCACGCGTTACGAGAAGCAACGTCTGGCCAGATTCAAAAAGAGGCTTCGAGGAGATGATAGGATGCAAGAGATGCAGTGCAACCTTTAACCCCCCGTATGCATGCACGAGTTCCTTCTTAGCGATCTCGGATTGTTCCTCGGGTTTCACCTTCATGATGTTCGAAATGCTATCGGTAAACTTTCCGCAGACCTCAAGTATAGTCTCGAGGCCACCAATCCGATGAAGCGCTACCAGTTGCACGGTGTGAAGATATTGCGATGAACGGTCTAGGACGAAATGGGCCTTCATTCAAGCTATGATGCATCAAGACTAGCACAAAAAACTGACCGTCCACGAGCAAAATGGTCATGAGCCCTAGCATAATGGTGTAGTAAGTGTATGCGGATATTTTGTCATCTGAAGATCAAATCAGATGTTATTCGTTAGGTAGCTGTTAGAATCAGACACGTACCGAAATGCTCCTGCGCAACATGTTTCAACATCATATCAGCTAGCACAGAAGACGAGTCCATGATTTGTTTCTTCTGTGCGGCATCCGGGTTGCGCCTGGCATAATATACTTTGACAATGGCTGCGCAAGAACGAACTATTAGATGATGGCTACAACATGGAAGTAGAAGTATACCTTGGAAGAAAGGTGCCAGTGAACCAGGAATGCTATGTGTTAAATGCTTCAGAGCGTTAGCATTTTGCTCTCGAGAATGATTCTGCTTTGACGTGGGTCTGCTCGGCGGCAAGATCTCCGTAGACGGTAACTCAGGTTGAATGCCATTGGCCGTGGTAGAAGTGCTTGTATCAGGTAAGGCAACGGAGGTACGATCTGGAGATCTTTCTATGGGGGAGGCATTCGGTGTAATGTTCACATCAATCCCCTTTGAACTCAGGCCAGACTTGAGACTGATATTTTCCCAAATGGTGGCTCGGTGGAGAGCACCTAAGTCCGACACAATGTCAGGTGAAGTGCTGCCCATGAGGGTCTGAAGAAGGCCTATCCCAGCTCTGCCATGTGCGTACGCAGTATTGGTGAAGACTTCAGATAGCAAAGTCAGTCGGATATGCAATGTGACCAATTTGCGGAAATTGTAATTCGCGTCTGATTCTTGTTCATCTGTGGAAGAGTCCTCAGTACCCAACATTGTCGAAGACGGGAGGTGTTGGCAGCGTACTCGTGATCTCCACTAATGGTAGTAGCTTTGAATTAGTCTCTAACGAACCCCAGAAATCTTTCGTTTCGTCCAAAGAAGACTTGACAAGGTTGGCAAGATGGAGAAGAGTATCATTCGGAGCAAATTCAGTCATCGTGCGCATGATTTGATTCAAGGAGTCTGAAGCGACACTACCGGCGAAATCGTAGGGCAGACAGGGGAGAGCCGTTAGCCTTCCTAAACGTTGAAGTCCATCGGTGCTTGACATGAAATCCCTGCAGTGAGGGGTGTGCTGAAACAAACCCTCCAAGAACTTAACAAATGAATCAGTGGTGGCCGTGACCGAGGGGATATAGGTTAACATACACGACCCACTGCGTCGATGTAAGAAACAACATTGTTGCCGTGAGCTGATGGAGCCTCCTCATCTTCCGAATCGTTCTTTGCGGAGTCGTCCTCAGGTGAAGCTGATAGCATGTAGTCGGTTTCGATCCCTTCCATGGCAACGTCCTCGTCCAAAGACACCGACGAAGTAGGAATTAGTCTGTACCATTGCTGTATATCTTTGGGTACAACATATGTGTTGCCGAGATCCTCGATTTTACTCAAGGTCGATTTGAGGGACTCAAACACGGCTGTTTTCAACGACGGATGATGGCGAATAAGCTCGTCGATAGCAGTACCTATGAGAGCAGCGTTTTCCTTGTCGAGGAGTACCTTTAGATGACGGTCAGAAGTGAAGATTGAGAAGATGCCTGGGATAATGCTCGGACGCCCAGCGAGTTGCTCTTGCCCAGCTGGATTTAGACAGAGAGCACCAATCGCATTTGGAATAGCCTGAATGATCTGAGAAAAGGCATTACTTGCTTGAATTTACCTTGCAAGTAGGGATAAATTATCCTTACCTCGATAGCAGGCTCTAAGCCAGACTCGATGGCCTTATAGAAAACTTCTGGCAATGCAGCCTCCTGGATTATGGCCAAAGATGTGGGCTCATTGTGAATGAATGTTGCCATAATGTTGATTGCTTTGAGCGTAAGTGAGCTTGGTCATCTGTCTAACAATTTTCCGAGAATGGTCGTACCAATTGGCAGGACACTTGGGCCAAAAAGGCCACGGTACTCCATGATTTTCTTGATTGATGTGAGGATCGAGGTATCTATTAAGCCACGGAGACCTTCCGCGGTGCCCGAAGATTGCATCATACGATGCATGGAACGCAGTGTGTGTTTTAGTACAGCCGCGTGAGCAATGGGAAGGTCACCTTCTCAATATAGTCAATCCACTAAGATCAATGCCGCTCTTGAAAATCATAACGCACCATACGAACCGAAGATTTCACGGGATCGCTGTTCATCGCCAAATTCTTTGATATCGAAGTCCACTTCGTACTAAACAAGCCACGCATCAAGTTTGCGTTTGTTTCTTTCAGCCCAATACAAACTCACCGCGATCCTTTCGACGAGGGCTTCAACACCATGAGCCGTGCAAAAGAGTTGGAAGGCGTTCGGATAACTATACAGAACATTGTCAACCAGTTGCATGGTCTTGGATACAACAGATAATCGTTGAGGTAATCTGTTCTCAATGATCTGGATCAGCATTGGGACAAGACCAGCCCCGACAATCATATTCCCCCCTGCGGCGTGTGATGCAATGAAAGTAAGGAACGACAGGAGAGCCTCAACGAATGAATGCTGAAGAGTAGACTTGACGTTGCCGACTTCCGACACGGTCTTGCGCACAAGGGCCATCAAGATGCCGTGGTTGACCCCGGCATTCACAGCGGTTAAGACTTCCTGGATTTTATTTCGATATCGGGCTAGAGCATCCAAGGCTGCGATTGCCGCTGTCTGGATTGACACAGGAACCGGGCGGTCGATCTGAAGCACCTCCGCGATGTGCGTGATGAGGTCGGGCTCGTAAAGAAATAATGAGGACATTGCTTGGGGCTCTGGATGGGTGTGGCCGTATATAGCTATCGCCAGCAGCCTAACGATAATGAGTTTTTCGCGGTCGGCGGCTTTGCCCTTAGCCAGCACTTGCGCAGCACGAATGCGACACATTAATTCATATTTCTCGTCATCAGGTACGGCATGCGCATCGATGATGTTGGCAAGGATATCCGTGGCGCTCTTTGAGTCCAGCATGTGATGATCAATGCGGATGTTCACCGCACCTGACGCACCAGCTCCTGATGTTTTCCGGGGAGATGACTGAGAAACATCAAAAACGTCGGCATCCATCTTCTTCTCTTGCTCTTTCGCAGCATCGGTCTTGTAAAAGCTATAGTTCACCTCGCGAGCTTCTGTAGGTAGCGCCTCGACATCGGTGGGCATACTTGCCAATTCAACTAAGCCCATTCCATACTCGCGCGAGTTATGCCACCGCTTTGAGAGGGATTGAAGACGAGGTGTTGAAATATTTAGTGCATGAGAAACCGCCGGCTGAGCGGAATACTGCTGTGATGGACGCAGCAAAAGGTTCAGTGCCAGGATCAGAACATCGAGGTCGGATGTGAAGAGTAAACTATTGATCCTCTAGAATCAAAGTCAAAACGGGGGTGAGACAAGGCACATGTAAATTTATGTGGTGAATCCTCACATCGTAGGAGTTGAACGTTTTTCGGTTGGTGGAGTTTTCGAGCAACAATCTTTCGAATCTGAGAATCTCGCATAGGGTCTTCTTCGTTACGGGTGAGAATGGGTTTACTTGTAACTTGTCCACGTTGTAATCACGGATGATCTCCTCCAAGATGGCATCGAACTTGTTGAGAATCTTAATCCAGGCATTAAGATCGGAGCGCGGCCACTTCCATATGTCAATCTGAGCTAAAACTTCGGGAAGATCGTCGTTTGGCGTATCAATCAGCGTTGAAATGACTTCAACCACTTGCGGGTGCTGAAATACTGTGAAAGCGCGCTCTATTGGCGGAGACAAAAACTTACTGGTGGAACCGCTCTCTTTGATTTGTGAAGGATCCTCATATTCCACGACGGGGTCGAGGAGTGTACGTTTATGAATAGACCGCTGGCAAGCGTTCAGACGGTGTGCCAAACGGAAAGGTTAGACGTTCCAGAGTCTTGACCGCGTAAGCAAATTAGGTAAAATGTTTCCACGGTCTCGCCACACGATCTAAGTGTGTCCAAGAACCACCGTCCTGGATCTCGGATTGCTCAACGTTCAACGCTCCCGTTTCCACAAACGCGCGACCTACTTTACAGAAAGACGATGGTAAAACGAAAATCAAGGAAACGTAGCTGTTCCCACCTCAAAGAGAGCTTTGAAGGCAGCGTGAAGTTGCAGGTATGGTCATCTTACACTCGTATTTGCAGTGGATCCTATCAATCGGAGTGACGAGACCGCTGCTCAGGAAGAAGGTAGCGGCAGCGAGGCCCCGGTGTCCGCAAAGGTCACCTTTCAAGCTGGCTCACAACGCACTAAAGAAACCTAGATTCGAACCAGTCGACGTAATTGTAAATCGGATGCCAACATTCGAGAATGCATCAAACTCAGCGGAAGAAGGCGTGTCAGGGTCCAAACATACAAGGGTAGGTAACAATTCCGCGTCATTTGACCCTCTCTTCGAGGTACCGCTTACGTCGATATAAGAGAATACTATGGTCCCGACGAGGACGCGAAACCAGGCAAAAAAGGGATATCGTTTACCGTGCAACAGGTGTGTCTTTACAGTTGAGCTTTCAGTTGTGCGCTGGCGACAACTCGTAACTTGGCTTGAAGTGGGAATGTCTTAAAAACAGTCAAGACGCGATCGACACTCTCATTAACCAATTGGAGAAATAAAGACCGATTTATTACTTTTTATTTAAATACTATCTAGCCACCATTGTATAAGTCACCATTATCAATCTAGGACCATCCACTATGCCAATCCAGCAGCGGCTCTGCGTGCACCTTCTAAACCTGTGCTTGAGAGCCCACGAAGCCATGCGAAGGTTTTTACCATGTATGCCCGGAAGTCCATCAACGTTTCTGCGACCACTATGCTCCGATAGGTCTTTTCGTAGCGTCTGAAAGGGAAGAAACACATCAACAGCAAGCAGCCAAGGAGGGTGAGATTTAACAGACATCCAGCAGGTAAAGTATTCCCGAAGAAGGGACCACGACAAGAGCCCCGTCACCCTCATCATGTCACTGAGACGCCGTCGGTCGTCTTGCCAGACTGCGAAGGCACAATACTTCGCCGTAATCAAGAATATCCGTACCTAGCGGAGAAACTGTCATCAGTAATCTGCAAAATATGGCGGTCATAACTACTTGCACTTGAATGGGTTGTCATGAGAGCATAGTCAAGACTTCTGCAACCCACTAACAGTTAGAGACCACGACAGCTAGGAGGCGAATCGCAAAATACCGCGTCAAATCGTTCAACTTCAATACCATCAAGACCCTCCGAGGTACCCGGCGCAAGATATCGAAGACAGAAAGCAGCAGCCCTTCACTTGCGATGACAGCATCACGGATGGCCTCCATCTCTTCGTCCGTTTGTGGCATTAAGTCGATCATGCTCGAAGCACGACGAAATTTTGTCTCAGACTGCGGATCGAGCTCTTCGTCGTGTAGCCCTCCGAGAGATGCTCGCCCTGCCATCATCGGTTCAGAGAACACTACCAAAAAGTCCCATGAGGCACTGACCAGTAATAGCAGCTTCAAAGACCGGGTACTAAAAAGTAGTTAAAATATGCAGGTTGTTGTTACCTAGAATCTTACCAAGTCTGGCCCGATATTACCAATTAGCTCTGCGTACTTCCGACGATCTGCTGCTGTCGAGGCTGACGCCGGAGTGATTAATGATAACCAGAATTTGCTGTAGTTGACCCGGAGCGGCGTGTCTATGTCGAAATACAGACCGTGATCCAGCAATGCGATCTCAAAGTTGTATGGAGACTTCGATCCTGGTGGCGCAGGACGGATGAGTAGATTTCCTTCAAATGAAGATGCAAGAATGTCAGCGAGGCAAGATGTCTATACAAATAATAATACCGGGATGTGGGTCCTGGAACTTGATCAGATATGAGACGAAACCGAATAAAATTCACTTACTGCGTGAAACCAGCCGTTGACGAAGACCATCCGGTTGAATATTCGCGACAACTCCAAAGCAACTTTGTTACGGTCAATGCTATGCTCTGCCAGATATGCCAAATCGTCAACGCGCGCCCCTTGGATGTACTCCATGATGAGTACTCTTTTCGTTGCCGTGATGACTTCAGGTATGTATAACGAGGACCGGACATGTTCAAAATCCTCCTTCGCTCTAGCGGCATTAGAAGCTTCGTGAGCGAAATCCATTTCCTTTGGCAAATTTTCGCGCATTTCCTCTCCTAGCCAGGTGAATTCGAATTCAGGAAACCAATGCTTGATCCAGCCTGGATTCCATCCATAGAAATTAATGACGAGAATTAGACGTTCGATGAACACGGACCGAGCGTAACCTCGACCATTTCCATGTCAACGTCACAAAATTCAGCAAGATGTGGGTGCTGCAGCTGTGAGAGACACCGTAGATACTTGAGCCCTCGGATTGAAGGATGAACCGAAAGACAGACCTTCACAGCGACTCGCTTCTTTGAATCTCGGTGGAGTCCAACGTGTACCTGTGCTAAGCTTGCAACGCCGATAGGCTGAGGATCAAAATTCTCAAATGAATCAGATATCGACCGGCCCATGTCCGTCAAAAATAGCGCTTCGAGGTCATCATACGGGGTAGGCTCGCACTGGTCTTGTAACGGCCTCTGGGATAAAAGGACGGTCAAACATTAAACATCAGACGCGACGGATGTCACTCCTACCATGGTGCTTGTCCACTCCTTGGGGAGAACCGCTCTGACCTGTGTGGTCAGAAAGTTTGGTAGGATGGCTTCAAATACTCACAAGGAAGCCATATGTTGCCCCATTTTGATGAAGACGCCTTCGAAAATGAATGCCCATTAATATACACACCATGATGGAAACTTTGAAACAAAATGAACTTGCCCCCGTTAGCCAACAACGCCTTCAAAACTCGTTTCGCGCTTCGTCTATGACATTCAGAGTATGCAACATGGCGGTCATCTTCGGAATCGTATTTTTGCGCAAATGTTCGCTTATAGTCAACTGCTCCGAGTATCGCAGCACCTATGCATAAAAATAAAGTGGTGTGCGAAATCTGTGCTTGACACGGCCAGGAAATACCAACCCGCCACTCTGGAGCATCGAACGGACGCAAGAGCTACATACCGGAATGGTTGATAATTCCAGTATGCGACTAGTCCAGCTCCAGACAAGAGCAAAACAGTGGTGGGGTAAACGAGCCAAGGGCTTGGACGCCAATATCGCCGCTGACCGGAGGTTTGGGAGGTTTGGGCGCTCCATCTTCGGTGCGACTGACACAGAGCAAGGTGGGAAGAGAATGCTGAAGAGAAACGAAGGTGATAAACACCACGTTTGATGTGCATTGAGAGTGAGCTCAGATTTCGGGCGACCACATATGTGCCCGGGAGTCGGGTTCAAGCAGTAGATAAATCTCTTGCGAAAAATTCTACGAAATACGAAATATAGCCAACGCCCTCCCAACAACGCCCTTAGTTTTCCAGGAGGTGGTCCGCAAACACAGACGTTCCGCTCGCAACAAGATGTTCTCCACGCTATCCCTTTCGAACTGTGGGACGGTGATCGATGCCCTTGACCCCAACAAACTATCGCGAGCACAATTCGTCCACCGAAGCCGCTCGCATGCGTGCCTGTTGCTTGACTTGTAAAGCATTTCTGCCCAGGAGCGGGTACCATCTATTGTGAACCGGCAAAGCTAAAACAACCATTGTATCGGTTCCACCAATTCGTCAACCAATCCTTGTGTATATGTTCGTCAGCCAACAATCACCGTGGGTTTTACATGAGTGAACGCGTAGGCGTTTATGGTACGCCTACTCGAGATTACGATGCTCTCGCTGCTAGACTCTTTGGAATGGAGGTTGCCGTGTAGACCGCGATAATATCTGAATTCCAGAAGGTGGAATCCTTGAGGACGATATCCAGCATATTCGAGACGTCTGAATTGTTCAGATGAACCGATTTATTGCGTCATTATTTTCTTCCTTGACCGACCGACCTTCGTGCTCTTGGACGGATTGGACCGCAAATCAAGCATCCATATTCCCCTACCTCGCAGTTTAACGACCATTACTCTGGACACTTCCCAATCCAATTACTTTCATCGTCTCATGAGCTTCCGGTCACATACCGCTGTGCGCGTCCTCATTCTCAGAGATTTTGTTTTGCCGCACGCTCAGGAGGTAGGTAAGTTGTTGAAGACACTAGGTTCGAGCCTTGAACATGTTGAACTGCGCACCGTGAGCTCTTCACGATGATCATCCTTTCAGAATGGTTATTTTCATTATTGTCTCAGATCATCTCGCCTCACTTGGAGCACGTACTGTTGCAGATCAAGATATTCTTCCTCATGGATTTGGATGCCGTTTACTGGGCTCGGATAGGACACATCTTCACCCAACCACGATGGGCCAACCTCACAGTACTCCTATCTTGCAATGATTGAATCAGATCCTGAGATCTTAATAGTTTGCCGATATCTGAGGACCGTGGCGTCCTCAACATACATCAGACCAGGGCTGTCCTATGATACCGGGATGCATCTGTCATCGAAATGTAACGTTGACCGCGCCTAGACGTGCATGGCTCAATCTCAATCTTATGAACAGTTCTTCTGAAGAAATTATTTGGACAAGATCTGAAAGAACACCCGAAAAAGGGCCGGGGTACGTGGTGAATCAATGGCTCGGACAGCAAGCCTTCTAAGTAGCCTTCGTCCTGCTCAGACAATACTCCCACTTGCTCGTCTCCCCGTCGAACTGTGGGACGTCGTTACCGATCCCGTCTACGATTGTCTTTCGAAAATTCGCTCCGCTTGCCTGTAGCTTGACTTGCAAAGCAACTCTATATTATCATGGAATAGGCATATGCTTCAGTACTAAACAAATTATTCAACGCATTGCAGCTTCAGTTCAACCACTTCCTCTTTTGCTAAGTGCTGAGGAGGTAGAGAGACGGTTCGTCGAATGCGAATCTTCGTTTTCGTGCATCGCCTCGGCATACCTAGGACAAGAATTTTAGCGGCAAGAAGACTGGTTTTGAAGAAAATCTACTACAAGAGTTTATACCGGACGAGTTCCTCTTCGAGCTCCTCGTTCCTTAATCGGGACTTCACCAATTCATTCTATCAAGCAATATGTCATATGTTCGGAATGGAAGAACGCCAAATACACATACAAGGACTCCAACATGCTCGGTATTAAGTTGTGCTAAGCTATCTTCTAGGCTTTTCCTGCGCAAAGTCGTCAGATTTCTTCGAAGGAGTTTAAGTGAAGAAAGGACTCACACTTGAGCGGTTAGATTGCGATTGCTGTTCTGGATGGATGCCATCTCGTTAGCAAGCGCATCTCGAGCGCGGACGAGCTCGTCGTATTCATGCGCGAACGTGTCCAGCACGAATGGCGTGATCCTCAATTCTACGGCGTCTTGAATGAACCCATTTACGTCGTAGGTAGCTTCCCCTCCTTCCTCAGCGGGTTCTATCTGAAGGCGCAATTCTTGCGTCAATGGTGAAAATTGATGTGGTATTTCACTGACCTTATAACTTTCGAATACGTTTGTGTGCAGAAATGTAAGGATTTGTTCAAGTTTCATGGAAAGCAAAGTTTCCTCGTTTCTCTTTAGGAGGGCAAGACTGAATCCAAATATGGCCTCGATCCCGCTGGCCAGACAGTTATCATATATCCGGTATACGATACTCAGAGGAAATCTGATGCGTTTCTGTTAAGCAACATCTTGAAAACTTGAGGACTAAGCTCACCGGTAACTGAACAGTGTAAGGAACCATTGCGAACAGAACATGCTGGACTTGACGCCTTGACGTAGGAAATGCATATGTAGTACGGGAAGTAGTTCCTCCAGTAAACGATCAAACTGTACATAGGTGTGAACTAAACGCTTTCTATGGAGAGACAATGCACTAATACCTGAAACTATTGATGGTTAGCATTAAGATCAACGGTTGGCACTCGTGAAGTGACTGACGAGACGCATTTGCAGTTTTGGCATATCAGGAAGATAATGGCCACGAAGGTCGTATGAATACATCAGTCTCACGAGAAGTGCAAAGGCTTCCTCGTCTGGCATCTGCGAATAGTCAGAGGAGACACCGTTAGGAAGCCCAGGAGTAAACGCACATTCAACAGCAAGATGGCTACTATGAAAGGCAGCCCCTGACAGTATCCTACATCGGGATCATATCTTCCTAAACGATCAGCTGATGATATCTTCCGCGAGGCTAAGTGAACATACAGTGAGTAAGCCTTGAGTACATTGAATAGATTTTCCTGGCCAATCCCTTTTCCATCCGTGAAGAAGTGGTGATGTGGGAGAGTTCTAAGAGAAGAAAAGTCCATATAATGCAACTACGGGGCGATCGTGTTTGCACACCTTCCTAGATCGCGCGTGATGGCCTTTTCGTGGATACTCGTCTCTTTCAGTAGCTTCAGGTATGTGGCTTCAAGATCCGGGTCTTTTGAAATCGCCCTATACGACAATAACCGCTAGTGAGATAAATATAATAAGAGAAGAGCGAAATCGGTACATCAGTTGCCACATCATGCCGCGAAGAGTGTCAGGTATGCCCTTCTCGATCGCTCGGGCCAATTTCTCGGCATTCGCAGATGCAAATCCCTGGTAATCTAACGTCATGTAGCAAAGGAATCAGTATGTAAGGATAAATGGGATTCACCGGAAATGACGGCCCCCCAGAAATCTTTTTGGTACGCATGGTTAGAATTCAGAAGATGGTCACAATGCTGCGATGATCACGTACTCCAGTCTATGGCTTCACCATTGGTCACCTTCTCATCCTCTTCCAGCTGTTCATTTTGCAAGCGAGCGAATTCCTCTTGTAATTTGATCTGACCGTCTACACTAGCCCTTTGGGGATTTGGACTGCCTACCTCTTGGGCTTTTTGGATATCGAGCCTAGCAAGGATAAATGGAAGGTTGCTGGCAGATCGAATACTGGTGGTAGATGCTGATTTCTTCTGCCGATCGGTTTGTGGAGAGGTGAAATGTAACGAATCTACGCTTCTACGGCGAAGCTCTTCGGCTTTGTCGTTGGCGTCTTTTTGTGAGGGGCGTGCGGTGGCTGGGATGGCAGTGAAGGGTCCATCGTCGAGCGCCACGTCATTAAAGTCTGACTGAGACTCTCTTGCAGGAACTCGTTCATCGAAGGTTGGAAAGGTGGGACGTTGAGCGACAGGTGATAACAACAGGTCTAGTGGTGATACGACTGTGACTGATGGGCCAGAAGGCGCCAATCGAAGGTTGTGAGTAGCGATTTCGGGTTGCTCGAGCACCGACATGAGAAAGATATCAAGCCAGAATCAAGCGTTGCTGCTCAACCGTATTGATCGCGCACGTGCTGGGTATGGCTATGCTAAGTACTTTAGACTGAAGAAAAAAAAATAAGTTAATTAAAGTAATTATTTCAGACTATCCGGTATCGCCATTCGAGAGACTTTCTAGCTCAAGAAGACAGCCTCCCTCCTTCCATTTCTCAGAAGAGTCGTGTGCAGCTACAATCTTCCAACCAAGGTATGAGTCGCAATTCGAGCAGGTAATTTCTTGCATGGTGTGCACACCAGTCGCCATGAGTTGTACTCGGGGTGGCGCAAGTGTTGCGTTAAACCTGTCAAAGAGTTGAAAGAGAACAGCATTCCGGAATGGGTGGTTACATACACCTTGTTGAAAAGTAATGCTTTTCCGGAGAATCCTTTGAACACCTTCGACTGCCGTATGTACATCAGTAAGTATGTGGAATATTGTGATTGGCATAGTTCTCACATTGAAGTATATAGCCTCGAGGCAGGTTATGGTTGTTGAACATGTTTTGCAAACGAGAGAACGAGGTAACGTTGGCAGGGGACGAGGAGGCAGGGGGCGGGGAGGCAAACGACGTTTTAAGGTCAAATGGCGTTCGTTCGCAGTCGCTTCGATGATGAGGGTGGACATCCAAGCGGGATCATCATCTGCCTGCATCACCTTTTTAGCTTGGGAACTAAATATGAGATATTGATGATCTGTTGATGAAAGGTGAAATTATAGCTCGGGTAAGGCTGGCCTTGATCAGTACTATCAATGAGTGAAAACGAAAATGATGAGAGATTTGGGAATTAGAAATTATGGCTCGGGGTAAGGCTGCTGCTGGCCTTGATCAGTACTGTCGTTTCGCATTTTTACAGCCATCAAAATGATGAATTTGTTAAATAAATTTGTCATTTTGAGGTCCCTCAGTGCTCAGAACCAGGATTTTTCAGGTAGCTCAAGAAGGGTGCTAAATCTCAACAAACTGAGACTCGTTAATTATTTTGACTGCCACTAGACAGCCATGACTGTAATTTTTATCGGAGACAATGTCATCATTCCGAATCATGATGCACCCCATCCTGCCACCATCGTCGTCAACGAGGCTACTGGGAAGATCACACATATTTTCCCTCGCCGATTGACTTTGAATGAACTTGATCGACAAGACTTCGAATTGGAAAAGGGTTCTGATATCGCATGGATAGAAGCAGGCAAGAATTTGATCCTTCCTGGCTTGGTAGAGTAGGGTCAAGCTCAGTTCTTGTTCTACCGCGACTCAATATCTATTTCAGTGCTCATGTTCACCTCAACGAACCCGGTCGCACAGACTGGGAAGGCTTCCAGACGGGTACGAGAGCCGCTGCATCTGGAGGCGTCACGACTGTTGTCGATATGCCTTTGAACTCCATACCTCCGACTACGTCTGTAGATCATCTTGAAGTCAAACGTCAGGCAGCCCATGGACAGTGCTGGACCGATGTCGCCTTTTGGGGGGGCGTTATTCCCGGGAACCAAGTAAATTAATTTGAATCTCTAACCACACCGCTCGGAATGCCTAAAAATGTGGACTTCATAGCCCCATTTGAAAGCCATGGTAGAAGCTGGGGTCAGGGGCTTCAAATGTTTTCTCATTGAGAGTGGGGTAGAGGTGTGTGATGTGATTACATATCTGAAGGTTGCCGGACGAACATCGTTATATGACAGGAGTTTCCCTGCGTAACAGAGAAAGATCTGAGGGAA
>Ga0209006_10003725_pt1 | contig 13852 bp, 12 predicted proteins | sample JacPin_JW_Ref_O2_FD_188567 | JGI IMG/M metagenome (GOLD analysis project Ga0209006, IMG submission 188567) | Forest soil microbial communities from Algoma, Ontario, Canada - Jack Pine, Ontario site 1_JW_Ref_O2 (SPAdes) (version 2) | ecosystem: Environmental > Terrestrial > Soil > Boreal... | reverse complement strand
AATTTAGTTTCGGCGTGATGCCGGTGCCGGTGGTCATGGCGTAGGGCGAGATTTCGTTGTCTTTGAAGGGGCCGTAGAGTTCGTTGGCGGGGCTGACGGGGAAATGTCCGGTGATGGAATTTTTCAGGAAGTATTCCAGGGGAGGCACGCCGGGGGGAACCTGATCGGGCGCGTTGCGATGGCAGACCTGGCAACTGATGCCGTCGCGGGCGAGGCCTCCGTATTTGAAATTCGGATCGTTGCGATCGGTGATGCGCAGGAAACTCAACTGGAAATCGCCGGAACCTTTCCCCGCGGCTTCGCTATCGGTGTCGAGTTGGCGCTTTCCCATGGCGCCGTGACAGGTGATGCAGGCGTTGCGGAACTGAGTGGTCAATTGGCTGTTGCGAGGCGGCGGCAGAGTGTTGAAGTAGGCGAATTCGCTATCGAGTTGCGAGAAGAAGATGGGATCGCGTCCGGCCAGGCCCATCGGAGACCAGCGCCACTCGCCAAAGGGAGAGACATTCGCTCCGGCGATCTTGCCCAGCGGAGGCGGCGGAGACAAGGGCAGCGCGGGCAGGAACATAGTGGGCCCGAAGGGTCCGTTCAATCCTGCGTGGCAGGATTCGCATTGTGGGGAGTTGATGAATTGTCCGGGGCCGGTGGCGGGCGGCGGAACATTGTCGTAGGTTTCCGACAACATTTGTTGGACGCTGGTGAAGGGCACGCCACCGGGGATTGAGTTGAAGGTTCGCAGAAAGTTCGGATTGGAGTTGCGACCGGGAGTTAGCGATTCCAGCAGAATGTTTCCCTCACGATTGGTGGCGGGGATGAGGGTGCGCATGTGATCGTCGGGGTAATAGATCGGCGTGCCCGGAAAGCCTTCGATGTTTCTGAGCGCGGAGAAAGTAAGTTCTTTTTCCGCCGCGGCATGACAGCGCACACAGTAGAGTCCAAAGCCGGCCCAGGGATATTGGAAGGGAAACTTGTCGGTGTCGAAAGTCATGCCGTTAAAGAATTCGGCCCAGAACCAGCCGTCTTTCGATCCCTTGGAATCTTTCATCATGATCGTCCAGTCGGTGGCTTGCTGGCTGGGCGCAGTGTGATCGGATGCGGGCGGAGTGTATTGCTCTTTGATGATCATGGCGCCGTCGGGAATGGCGCCCTGGCGGCCAGTGGTTAGCCACTGCATGATTTTGGGTGAGTAATAAATCCTGACGGCGGGGTGGGTGCCGTAGTAAGTGCCTCCGCGGAAGGGGCCGGTGTCGCGGACTGACTTATCGAGGCACCATTTCAAATCTTTGTAGGTGCCCTTTTGCAGGAAATCCAGAAATTTTTCCTCGTAGTCGACGAACTGGGCGGAGGGGACTGAGGTGGGTAGCGGGAGGGAATGTTCTTGCGCGCCGGGGCAGGGATTTTGCGCGGCGGATGGGAGGGCGAGACAGAGGATGGCGCCGAGAATAAGTGAGATCGATATCTTCACTCGATTATGCATCGGAAGCCTCGGGCTCAATTCGGAGTTTCTGACTCGACCTCGAAGGCGTCATTCCGAAAGCCGGCGTATTTTAGCCGGCTGAGGGATCTTGCGTGGGCTATACCGGCATTACTGCACGCGAGATCCCTCACTACGCCTGAAAAGCGGCTCCGTTCGGGATGACTCCCCGTGTAGACGACCGGGTAAATTTTCAAGCTGAGCTACTAATAAGCTTCGATTAACTTCCACGCGGGCGAATTGATTTGTGGGATTCGAGTTGCCAACCGCCGGCGAAGAATTATTGCACAGTAATGGAGAAGTTAGTAAGTCGATTTTCTGGGGACTTGGAGAATGATTTAAGTTTAGGCCTCGGCAATAACTGCAATCGACACTTTCATGCCGGGGATTCGGACGGGCAGCCTTGCGCCTTGGCGCGCGGGCGGGTTTGCCGGAAACCATCTGATCCACTCTTCGTTCATTCCGGCGAAGTCGGCTTCCTCAAGAAGGATCACGGTGGCGCTCACGATCCGGTCGAGAGAAGTGCCTGCGGCTTGGAGAATGGCGGAGATGTTCTCCAGGCATTGCCGGGTCTGCTCCTGAATCGTGTCTCCAACAATTTTCCCGGTAGCCGGGTCGTGCGGCCCCGTGCCGGAGACGAAGACAAGACCCGCTGCCCGCACTGCCTGGCTGTAGGTTGGCGGCGGGGCGGGAGCGTTGGGCGTGCGAACGATGTCTCTTGCCATAAATTCTCCAGATCGTATTAGTCGCGAGCTTTGGTTGCCGCGAATCGCAGTCTTACGTAGTCAGCGACCCAGGTGCCGTCGGCATCGCGAAGTTGCGGTTCCAGGACCGTCCGAACCTCCTGTAGATAGTTGCTGCGAGCTTGGTCGGAGAAGCCTTGAAAAAAATTGAGAGCAAAGGTCTCCAACCAACCAATCATGTCGCCGGGCAGGGGAGTTGGGCGCAGGATCAGCGCGATGCTATCGACGCGAAAGCCTGCGCGTTCGAGCCTGCTGGCGTAGTCGCCGGGAGTGGGGAAATACCAGGGAACGCGAGCTTCGCCATCGAAGCCACGGCGATCCAATGCTTGAACCAGAGCGGTCCGGATCTTGTGAATGCAGCCGTGGCCTCCGCATTCGGCAACAAAACGGCCGCCTGGTTTCAAAGAACGATACACTCCCGCCAGCATCACATCTGTATTCGTACGCTGAATCCAGTGCAGCACGGCATTACTAAACACGGCATCGAACTCTTCTTTGTATTGCAGACCTTCGGCGCCGATGGCGGATGCGTTCAAGCCGAGCTTTCGCGCGGCTTCGACCTGGGGAGCGCTGGAATCGACTGCGACCACTTCACAACCCAGATCCGCCAGCTTTTTCGTTAGTACGCCGTCTCCGCAACCGAGGTCGAGGATTCTTTCGCCGGGCTTGGGGGCAAGCAACTCCACGACGGGCGATCCTAAATCGGATACGAATCTGGCGTTCAGCGCATAAGACGCCGGGTCCCAAGTTTGTGCGGCGGGCATGGCAGGAATGATAGCAGCTTGTTACTGGTGGCTAGGGAGTGGCTACTTCTGCGGGAGGGAATTTGCGATTGTCGGAGCGCCGGGTAGATTAGGGTTTCGAGTCAGGAAAACGGGGGGAAGGAGTCGATAAAAATTGAAAGGGCCGCGACATTGGTTATGCTCTAGCTGCCGCCTCCTGCGAGGGAGCCAACAGCGTGGATACATGTACCGTCACAGCCCCTTGATGCGATCACTGCTTTCGCAGTTCCGAACCCCAACCGCTCCTCGCAGAGCCTGTCGGTTTTATTTGCGGTTCGGCTGCCCCGGCTGGTTGCCCTGCCTTGGCTGATCACCCAGTCTACTTCGGACCAGCGATTCTTTCGTTTCGCCAACCCTTTCAACCGTCGACGGAAGCTAAGTTAACAGAGCGTTAAAAAATGTCAACGCAAAGGATTGGTGCAGCCTGTGGAGAATAGCCTGTGGATAATCGATTCTCTAAATTATTGTGGAACGGACGGTTAGTCGCCGGCGACTTTTGGCCGTTCCGGTTTTGCACAGAGAATTGCACACGTTACCAAAACGGAAAATTGTTAGGCCGCACGCAAATAATTGCTTGACGGTGGAAAATTATCGGTGCATCGTGCTGAATAGAGCGCTGGTGAGGATTAGTCGGGTAGCTTTATGACCGAAGCGAGACGTTGATGCCGGATTTAGTGGCCTATATCGATGGCGGTTCGCTGGGTAATCCCGGACCGGCGGGGATTGGCGTGGTGATTGACGGCGGCTTGGACGGGCCGGTGCGCATCGCCAAGTGGATTGGTCATCAGGACAATAATGTTGCTGAATATGTGGCGCTGCTGGAGGCGCTGCAATATGCGGTGTCGCTGAATGCGCGGCAACTGCACGTGTTTTCCGACTCGCAGGTGGTGGTGCGGCAGATGACCGGGGAATACACATGCCGCAGCCCGCGGCTTTATTCCTTGCATTGGACTTGCCTGAAGCTGGCGCGGGCTTTGAAGTTTTCCATTTCGCACGTGCGGCGGGAGAATAATGCCGAGGCGAACCGGTTGGCCAATGTTGCGGTGCGTAAGAACAGCATTTAGCAGTTAGCAATCAGCATTCAGCCCTCGAAGGTTCATTCCAGAAAGCCTGAATTGTTGCCGATTCGACTCCTTCCTGCTCTCTCAGTTCATTCCCTTCCTAAAGATAGTCAGCGGGACCTTTCAGGGCTGAATGCTGAATGCTGACGGCTCCCCGCAGGGGGAACCTTTTGGAGTAGCACCTTCGCCACTGGTAGTGTCTTGACACTGTGCAACGTGGGAGCGAGACTCGGAATACCGCATCTTTAATTACCTTATTAATAGAGAAATATCTGGCGGTGAAAACCGCGTCTTTTCAAGACCCTATGAGTCATTCCCCGAACAGTGAGCGGAATTTGCCGGAAGCGGCGAGTGACGCTGTGCAACTGGGAGAGTTGAACGTGTCGGAACGCAGCGCTTTGGCGGATGAGCCGGGCGCGGCGCTGGCATTTCCGGCGGAGGATCGCGGGCAGTCGCTGGCCGAGATGGCGCAGCGTGATCTGGATGCGGCGTTGCAGTTGCTGGCGGACCGGGCGCAATACATTACGGGCGCGTCGGGCGCGGCTATCGCTTTGCGGCATGTGGGCGAGCACGACATGCTGTGCCGGGCGAGCGCGGGAACGAACGCACCGGAGCTGGGAGCGCTGCTTTCGGCGGAGTTTGGGCTTTCGGGCGAGAGCGTGCGCACGCGGCAGCCTTTGCGTTGCGACGATGCCGAGCAGGATGGGCGGGTGAACCGCGAAAGCTGCCGCGAGCTGGGTATTGCCTCGGTGGCGGTGGTGCCGGTGGTCAGCGACGAAGAGGTGCTGGGAGTTTTTGAGTTGTTCTCGGGACAGGCGAACGCTTTTGGTGACCGCGATTTGATTGCTCTGCAACGTCTGGCCGAGATGGTGGAGACGGCGGCGCGGTTTGCACGGGCCGCGGGCGTTCCGGGGCTGGCTGGCGATGCCGCGCGCCTGAACCTAGAGACCAGCGAGGGTTTTGGCGTAGAGGCGTTAAGCGAAAAGTGGCGGGACGCGGGAGTGGAGGAAGTATTGGAGCCTCAGCTTGCGGCTGTCCCTCTGGCGGCGGAGGACTCGGAGTCTGCGGTTTCTGAAGCGGCTGTGAGCTCCGAACCCGTTCCAGTTCTTGGGCCAAGGTTGTGGTCGATACGAGATGCTGCTGACACGGCAGAGGGCGAGAGCATTCCGAATGTTGCCGACGTGCCGGTGGCGATCCGGGGATTGCGAAAGTGTGAGGCTTGCGGATTTCCGGTGTCGGAGGGGCGCAAGCTGTGTTTGGATTGCGATGAAAAAGAGTGGCGAGGGCGGAGCCGCGTACGACCCGCTGGTGGCGATCCGGTGAAGCCGGTGACCGCGCAGGCGGTTGCTCCGACTGTGCCTGTGCCGGAGATCAAGCCTGATACTAAGGCCGACCCTTTAACGGATCACGAGTTGAAAATCGTCGCGCAGGGTGTGGAAGACTCGGCGGCACGGACTGCGGCAGGAGATGCGCCAATTTTTAGCGCGGCTGCGGATTCTCCGTCGTGGCTGGCGGCGAATAAATATGTGTTGGGGGCGATTGTGGTGGTGGCGCTGGCCATTGCCGCGGTGGTTTTCTTCAGATAGCTTTCGCCGCTGCCGAAACGTCAAAAGTGTTTCGCCTCCACAATCGTGACACTCCCGGCAGCCAGGACGGCGGTGCTACTCTTCAAATTTCGCGGTTCGTTGTTGTTTTGGTCTGCCCGTTCCGAAATTGGCACTCTTCTAGTTCAGAATTCCTTGACAACTTGGGCGACTCTGCTAAAGTGCGAAGAAAGCGTTGCTTTTTACCCCATAACGCTCAGGGTGATCGGTTTATGAAGAATGTTTATGAAGTGTTGCGGCAGAAGGAGATGGAGTTGACGCGGCTGGAGCAGGAAGTCGAGGCCCTGCGGCTGGTTGCGCCATTGCTGTCGGAAGAAAAGGAAATGCAATCGGACGCGGCGAAGCCTTTGGCCACGGCGGTGAACGGGCCGCAGGCGCCAATGCGCATGTCGACGCCTTCGGTGCCGGCGGCGATTGCTCAGCCCGTGCGTGCAGCGGGGTGGGACGATACGGCGAAGCGCTGGCCGTAAGGCAGGGATAGAGATCGCAGGATTAGAGTTTGATGAGTCGAAGTTCGATGGATCAGCAGCCCGGGATGCGTCTCGGGCTGTTTCATTTTTGTGTCGACATGATTCTGGTCGATGAGGTCAGGATCAATTGGGATCAAGCTTCTAGAATTTCTCTGAGCGCCGCTAAAAGCCGGTCCACTTCTACCACGGTGTTGTAGTGGACGAGGCCGATGCGCAGGAAGCCGCCCGACTTTTCCACATCCAGTTGCTCCGTCAGATTCAGGGCATAGTAGTTGCCGTCCCAGGTGAAGATGCCGCGATCGCCGAGCTTTGTGGCGAGGGCTAGGGGAGTGGTGTCGGCGGTTTGGTTTTTTACGCGGATGGCTAGCGTTCCGCAGCGTTCGTCGATGCGGGCGGGGTCGGTGATGCCGTAAATTTTGAGTGTGGGAATTTTATTGATGCCGGAGATCACGCGCGTGGTTAGAGTGCGTTCGTGATCGTGGATCGCTTTGTAGGCCGACTCGATTGCAGCGCGGCGGTCATTGGTTACCCCACTTGTGCCGGCAGCATCGCTCCCACCCTTCGAAAACCGCGAAGGGTGGGGCACCCTCGGACTCGTTGTCCCATTCGCTAACCCAAGACCCAGGCCGGCGAGATAGTCCACGCACGCGGTGATTCCCGCGATGCATTCGTGATTCAGAGTGCCCCACTCCCAGCAATTCGGAATTGCGTTGGTGTTGGGACGAACTTTGTAGGGGCGCAGGCGCTGGAGGTGTTCGCGCTTGCCGTAGAGCACGCCCATGTGGGGGCCGAAGAATTTATAGGTCGAGCAGACCAGGAAATCGCAATCGAGGTCGGCGACGTCGATCAGCCCGTGGGGCGCGTAGTGGACGGCGTCAATGTAGGCGAGCGCTCCAGCGGCGTGGGCGAGCCGGACGATTTCTTTGACGGGATTGATGGTGCCTACGGCGTTCGAGGCGTAACCGACGGCGACCAGTTTTGTTTTCGAATTAATCTTCGAGGCGAGATCGGCCAGGTTGAGCGTGCAATCGTCTTCGTTGATTTCAGCCCAGCGGACTGCGAGGCCTCGATCTTCTGCAAGCGCGAGCCAGGGGGAGACGTTGGCGTCGTGGTCGAGGCGGGTGACGAGGATTTCGTCGCCGGGGTGAAGGTCTCGGCCAATTGCGCGCGAGATGGCGAAGGTGAGCGAAGTCATGTTGGCGCCGAAGACGACTTCGTCAGCGGCACAATGCAGGAAGTCGGCCATGGCGGCGCGGGCGGAGGCGATGACGGCGTCGGTGTTGCGGCTGGTGGCGTAGGCTCCGCCGGTGTTGGCGTTGTTGTGGCGCAGATAGCCGGAGATGGCGTCGATGACGCGCTGCGGCACTTGCGTTCCGCCGGGACCGTCGAGGAACGCGGCGGGTTGGCCGTTGACGGTTTGGGCGAGGGAGGGGAATTGGGCGCGGATGTGAGCGAGGTCCAGAGTGGGAGCGAGTTGTTCGGTGGTCAGCATGGTCATGTGTTTTATTTTGTGCTGAAGAAAGCGTGGGGCTCGCTCAACTATCGCTAGCGAGCGGCGGGAAGTCTTCAGGCTTCGCTGCGATCTCAAACCTTGCCGTCTCAAAATTGAGCCCGACCGTGTTCCCTTCACCCCAGTTGTATCCTTCCAGGCAATTTGCGTAACCCTCGTCAAGCCAGAGGATGAATCCGAAGCCGTGTTTTACGCCCTCAATCCGCGCTGCAGGGCCGTCCCTTAGCCGTTCCCCGTTTATCGGCGGGCTTGAGGAGCGGTCAACAACGAAATAAGTGAAGAACCCGCATCCAGTATTTTCCCGTCGATCGAGGGCTGCGGCCGAGATCTGGGCTTGAAGTGCGGAGCAATCCGCGGGATATTTTTCACAAATTGCATCGAGCACTCTAAGCTCTAGCGGCGTGAATGAAGCGGCGAGCGACACGCTTGTATCATAGCTTCACTCTGAGCTCGTGCGGGAAGTTCTCTGCTCCAACTAGGGACTGAGCGTTAGTCCTCACGTGGCGTCGGTTGGAGTGGCGCTCCCACAGCGCACTTCTATCCTGGGCACTTTTCTGCGCATCGTGTTACATTGTCGTTCTTCCGGGCAGATAAGAATTCATCATCATCCCAAGGAGAATCACCGAATGCGCCGCTCCAGATTGGTCGCGATCAGGCTGATCGCAGTCATCGTGTTTGCCGCAAGCTTTTCTCTTATTTCCCTCCATGCGCAGTCGAAGGAAGAGACATCGACCGTCAAGGTTGAGGCCAGCAAGACGGACACAGCCAAGCCGGAACAATTTAAACCGGAGCAGCAGCAAACGAAAGGTTCCGTCAGCATTGGCGGCAAGACGATTGACTACGACGCCGACGCGGGCACGCTGGTCGTTCATACCAAGGATTGGGACGATGTGCCGCAGAATGCCGACCCAGACCCGAAGAACAGGGCTCCCGAGGCCAGCATGTTCTACGTCGCGTATTTCAAGTCTGACGCCAAGTCCGACGCGAAGTCCGGCAACAAGTCCGACGACAAATCCGGCAACAGATCCGACAACCAAAGCGCGCCGCGGCCGGTAACATTTTTCTATAACGGCGGTCCGGGCTCTTCGACGGTTTGGCTGCATATGGGAGCGTTCGGTCCCAGGCGGGTTGTAACGCTGGATGATTCGCACACGCCCGCCGCGCCGTATTCGGTGGTGAATAACGAATACAGTTTGCTGGACGCGACCGACCTGGTTTTTGTGGATGCTCCCGGGACCGGGTTCAGCCGCCTGAGCGGCAAAGACAGAGAGAAGGCGTTTTATGGCATTGACCAGGATGCATGGGCGTTTTCCGACTTTATCGTGCAGTTCCTGGCGAAGTATGGCCGCTGGAATTCGCCCAAGTTTCTTTTCGGAGAAAGTTACGGCACCACGCGCTCCGCCGTACTCTCGAACCTTCTGGAGACGGAGCGTGATGTCGATTTCAACGGCGTCATTCTTCTGTCGCAGATACTGAACTTCTCGCTCGACTCCGACTTTCCCAACGCCAATCCCGGCGTCGATATCGCCTACCAGCTCAACCTGCCGACGTATGCGGCAACGGCGTGGTATCACCACAAGCTGCCCGAGTCTCATCCAGATTTAAAGGCGCTGTTGGCCGAGGTCGAACATTTCGCGATGAACGACTACGCTGTTGCGCTCGCCGCTGGCGCTTCGCTGCCCGCCGATCAGCGCCATGCCATTGTCGAAAAGCTCCATCAGTACACGGGACTTTCCACGGCTTATATCGAGAAGGCCGACCTGCGCATCAATGGAGGGGAATTTGAAAAGAACCTTCAGGATGAAAATGGCCTGACCACCGGCCGCCTGGACACGCGCTTCTCCGGCCCTACGTTCGATCCGCTGAGCAAGGAAGCGGATTACGACCCGCAGTCGGCGGCGATTTCTTCCGCGTATGTTTCGGCGTTCAACGATTATGTGCGCAAGGATTTGAAGTTCGGCGAAGGGCGCGAATACAAGCCCGAAATTGAAGTGTTTCGCTGGTGGAGCTTCCAGCACAAGCAGCCTGGCATGCCATTTGCGTTTCCCGGCGCCACGAATGTCATGTCCGATCTTGCGACGGCAATGAAATACAATCCGCAGCTCAAGGTCATGCTGAACGCCGGTTACTTCGATCTGGCGACGCCTTTTTTCGAAGGCGTCTATGAGATGCAGCACCTACCCATGTCAGTCGACTTGCAGAAGAATATCGAATACCAGTTCTACGAGTCGGGGCACATGGTGTACGCGCACGAAGCGTCGCTGAAGGCGATCCACGACAACACGGCCGCGTTTATTGGGAATAGCAGCGGCGCGAAGAAGTGAGACGAATCGTGCTGGAGCGAACCGCCAGGCCGCCAGAGTCGGTGAGAGGGTAGGGATTCTTCGACTGTGTTTTCATGCGCTGGCGCGCATAAAAACTTCGCTCAGAATGACAATTGGAGAATTCACCGACTGGCGCGATTGAAGATTTAGTGCGCCGCAACGCGGTGATTGCGACTCGCGGAATAATTTCCCCAGAGTGCGCCGTGGAAGTCGATGCGCTCCAGCGCGCGGTCGATTACGGCGTGGAGTTCGTGAGCGTATTTTACTTCGCGGCCTTTGGCCAGGCGGCGCTTGGCTTCTTCGGCGGTGAGCCAGGCGGGGTTACGCATGGATTCATCGGGCTTGCGCGTCTGGTGGACGTCCATCAGGAAGGCTTTGACGACGAATTCCTGCACGCCGTTGGGCTGCCAGAAGACTCCCTTGGAATGGATGTAGAGATGGAAGTGGCGCGGCTCGATGGTGCCGAGGGCTCCGGCTTCTTCGGCGGCTTCGCGTTCGGCGGCTTGGCTGTGCGAAAGATGCGCGTCGGGTGAGCCTTTGGGGAAGGTCCATTTATTGCCGCCGTTGGTGTTGACCAGGAGAAATTCGACGGCGTCTCCGCGACGGCGATAGCAGATGGCGGCGACTTGCAGGGGCAGCGACTTCGAGACTCGCGAGGCCATCAATATTCTCCTGCTTTCATGGTAAGTGCTGCATGTTGCAGCAATATTAATATGCAGCGAAAAATGTGCAATGGGGTGGTTACGAAAGAGTGACCGGGCATGCACGGGGGCTAAAGCCCGGAATCATTTTGAACGATAACGCGGCCCTAAAAGGGCCGCTCTTCCACGGTGCTGCACGGGGTCCGTTTCTCGCAACAGAGGCCCTCTATCTTGCAAGTGCCAAAGTCTAGCGGAGTCGGACGGGTCTACAGTCCCTTTCCGTAGACGGGAATGACCGCTCCGGTTACGTCTTTTCCGGCGTCGCTGGCCAGCCAGACGATCAGGCTGGCGATTGATGCGGGCTGCACCCACTGAGTGACATCTGCGCTGGGCATGTCTTTGCGGTTGGCGGGCGTGTCTATGGTGCCGGGGAGGATGACGTTGGCGGTGATGCCGGCGTCTTTGTTTTCGCGGGCTACGGTTTTGATCAGCGAGACCAGCGCGGCTTTGGAGGCGCTGTAGGCGCCGACCTTGGGGCCGGGATCTTCGGCGGCGCGGCTGCCGATGGCGATGATGCGTCCGCTGGCGGCCTGGCGCATGGGCGGGAGGACGGCGCGCAGAATGTGGAAGGCGGCGTTGACGTTCATCTGGAACATGCGCTGGAATGTGGCGTCGTCGGTTTCGGCGACGGATTGGCCGCCGGCGAAGCCTCCGACGAGGTGGGCGAGGATGTCGATTTTCTTGTAGCGCGAGATGACGGTGGCGACGGCGTTTTTTGCGGCGTCGAGGCTGTCGAGCGCGGCGGGAAGCGCGAAGAAGTTGGGATGAGCGAAGTCGGATTGCTTGATATTGGGCGAGAGCCCGACGACGGTTGCGCCGGTGGCGAGCATGGCTTGGGTGACATGCGTGCCGAGGCCGCCGTTGGCTCCGGTGATTAGGGCGATGGTTGAGGGCATAGTGATTTGCTCGTAGTTAGTTATCGATAGGTGATCTTTTGTCGAATGACCCTTGTCACAATTCTAGGACTTCCGTCCGCGGGCGTGAACCAGCGCCGGCGTTCCGTCCAGTTTGCGTGATCATCGTAGGTGATCTCCCACTCCACACTTCCGGGTCGCGTGGTCGCTTTGTGGGATTGAGGGTCAACGAACATCTCACCGCCTGTTTGTTCCTTGCCCGAAGCGTCGAGAACGCGCAGCCTAGTGAGGATTCCGTCACGATCGAATTCAAAACTCGCGTGAAGAGCCAGCTTGCCGTCGGTATCGTAGAATCTTTGTTCGCCCGAGCGCTTTTCGTCGTCGTACTCGACGGTCAGCTTTCCTGGCATTGGGGAGTAGTCATCGCCTGATGCCAACTTAAAAGGATCGGTGTTTTGCTCAATCACCCGGCCCTTGCCATCGTATTTGAAAGTTACGTGGTACCAGAGCTTCAAGGGACTGCCATCCGACACTCTTAAATCGATCACCCGCTTTTTGTCGTCAACGATCTGGACCTGTTCGAAAAACTTTTGCCGGTCGGACTTTTGCAGCCTGCTCAGCGTAATCTTGGGCCCATCGTAGGCAATTTCAGTTAGGGTTTCCGCATATAGCTCGTATCCTAGGGGCCTTCCCACTGAGTCATATTTGAAGTTTAGGTAGTCATTCATTTCTTCCTTATCGCGCCCGGCCCTGAATTCCGAGAGGCGACCGTCTTTGTCATAACTCCACTTCTGCCACTCAGTCCAGTTAGGTAGTTTCCCGTTATTTCGAAAATATTCAACCGCCTGGCTTTGCAGCCTCCCGCCCTCCCAAGCGTTCGAGGTAGTCGACATTCCTAATGAGTCTTCAAAGTTGCGTTTAATCAAATGACCCTCATCATCGAACTTCAAGGTATGCTTCCTGAACGCGTTTTGGCTTGGCGGCTGGGTTTCCTCGCGCTCCACGCTGGCGACGGGGCCCCTTAAATCCGCGGTGTCCTGGTACTGTAAGCCGCCCTGCGTGATTACTGTCATTTCCGAAAAGATCGGTGGATTTTTTGGAGGGCCCGGGAGCTCAACGATGGCTTGGGCTGCTGGCAGCGTGGACATTTGGCCCATCGAAAGTCTGAACAGGAATCCAAAGGCAATGAGGCATAGCAACGACCTTCGTCTCATACGGGCCTTATGTTACGACTAACCCGGCGTGCTCGCAATTCGGGCCAGCTTGTTTTGCAGCGCTCCGTTATCTCTTTCGTTCCCCAGCGCGGTATCACCAATGTGACTACGCTCTTGCCGATCATGTTCGCCATGCTCCGAACCTGCTGATGACGCCACGAAGAGAACCCGACCTATGTACAGTAATCCCATGAAGACGAAACGCGGCGGAAAGACTTTTCTGCGGAAGCATTCTTTGAGTTTGGCGGCGGCGGGCGTGGTGGGGACGTTAGTTGCGCTCTATATGAAGGCCGATCCGAGCACGCATCTTGGGTCGTTCTTTGGCAATGCCATTGCGGATTGGACGGGCGTGCTGGTCACCGTGGTGATGACCAAGTATCTCTACGAAAAGGGATCAAAGGAGAGCAAGCCGCTGAAGGCGAAATTTATGCCGGGTACAGTTGAGTTCGTGCGCGAGCATTCGCTGACGATTTTTCTTGTGGTCACTGGCACCGCGTGGGTGCTGGCTTTCCGGGCGATGGACCCGAACAGCAAGTGGGGCCAGGTGGTGGGAAATATTGTTTCCGAGTGGACGCAGATCTTGGGGCTGGTGCTGATGACCAAGCGGCTGATGGAGGTGGGGTCGAAGGAGTAGCGGCTGTGGGAGAAAGCGTTTGGCATGCCTTGAGATCCGGTATTCGCTGCCATTCAGGCATCGACACTGCGAGCAAGTGCACAGGTCCCTCACTTTGCTCAGAATGACAGCGGCGGTTATGGGAGGCAAGGTCTAGTCGAGCTTCGCATCCCCATTCGACTCCGCTCCGGGGCAGGATTGCGCTGTCCCCATGTGATCCGTGCCGATCACCAGGGTGGCCGCTCCGTTCTCCATCATTCTAATGGTGCCGTCATCATGGTCATACCACCATACCATCATCCTTTTCTGACTCTTACCCCTCACAAAACGAACACGCAGCATCGCAGTTCGCAGCGGATGTGCGGTATAGTAACCAGACCATCGCCGGCGGCTCCGCTGGCTGCGCTCCTCGTGCGGGGGGACAAAGCTGTGTACAAATTAGTGCGAACGTCGCGGCTCTACGAGCAAATCGTTCAGCAGATAGAAGATTCGATTTTAAAAGGAG
>Ga0209006_10003723_pt1 | contig 13854 bp, 13 predicted proteins | sample JacPin_JW_Ref_O2_FD_188567 | JGI IMG/M metagenome (GOLD analysis project Ga0209006, IMG submission 188567) | Forest soil microbial communities from Algoma, Ontario, Canada - Jack Pine, Ontario site 1_JW_Ref_O2 (SPAdes) (version 2) | ecosystem: Environmental > Terrestrial > Soil > Boreal... | reverse complement strand
CGCCACGCTCAATTCGGCGGTGTTCTCCGACGGCTCGTTCGTCTACGTGCCGCCGGGCGTGCGCTGCCCGATGGAGCTGTCGACCTATTTCCGCATCAATGAGCGCAATACCGGCCAGTTCGAGCGTACGCTGATCATCGCCGACAAGGGCTCTTACGTCAGCTATCTCGAAGGCTGCACCGCGCCGATGCGCGATGAGAACCAGCTCCACGCGGCGGTGGTGGAGCTCATCGCGCTCGACGATGCCGAGATCAAATATTCCACGATTCAGAACTGGTATCCGGGCGACGCCTCCGGCCGCGGCGGCATCTATAATTTCGTCACCAAGCGCGGCGATTGCCGCGGCCAGAACGCCAAGATCTCCTGGACCCAGGTGGAAACCGGTTCCGCCATCACCTGGAAATATCCGAGCTGTATCCTGCGCGGCGACAATTCGCGCGGCGAGTTCTATTCGATCGCCATTTCCAACGGCTATCAGCAGGTCGATTCCGGCACCAAGATGCTGCATCTCGGCAAGAACACCACGAGCCGCATCATCAGCAAGGGCATCGCGGCCGGGCATTCGAACAACACGTATCGCGGCCTCGTCACCGCCCATCGCCGCGCCACCGGCGCGCGCAACTTCACCAACTGCGACTCCCTCCTGATCGGCGCGCACTGCGGCGCGCACACGGTGCCGTACATCGAGGCGAAGAATTCAAAGGCCGTGTTCGAGCACGAAGCGACGACCTCGAAAATCTCCGAGGAGATGCTGTTCTATTGCCGCCAACGCGGCCTGTCGGCCGAAGAAGCAACCGCGCTGGTGGTCAACGGCTTCGTCAAGGACGTGCTGCAGCAACTGCCGATGGAATTCGCGGTGGAGGCGCAGAAGTTGATCTCGGTCTCGCTGGAGGGATCGGTTGGATAATGCCGCACGGATCGAACCGGTCGTCCCCGCGAAGGCGGGGACCCAGACCCAGAGCTGGATTCCCGCTTGCGCGGGAATGAGCGGGAAAAGAACCATCACGTATTGGGTCAAAAGTTATGCCGTTGCTTGAAATCAAAAATCTCCACGTCGAGATCGACGGCAAGGAGATTCTCAAAGGTCTCGACCTCGCCGTGAATGCGGGCGAGGTGCATGCGATCATGGGGCCGAACGGCTCCGGAAAATCGACGCTTGCCTATGTGCTCGCCGGCAAGGACGGCTACGAGCCGACGCAGGGCGAAGTGCTGTTCAACGGCGAGAACATGTTCGACATGGAGCCCGATGAGCGCGCCGCCGCGGGCTTGTTTCTGGCGTTCCAGTATCCGCTGGAAATCCCCGGCGTCGCCACCATGACCTTCCTGCGCACCGCGCTCAATGCACAGCGCAAGAGGCGCTGCGAGGCCGAATTGTCCACGCCGGATTTTCTCAAGCGCGTGCGCGAAGTCGCAAAGAAGCTGAACATTGAACAGGACATGCTGCGCCGCGGCGTCAATGTCGGATTTTCCGGCGGCGAGAAAAAGCGCAACGAGGTTTTGCAGATGGCGCTGCTTGAGCCGAAGCTCGCCGTGCTCGACGAAACAGATTCCGGTTTGGATATCGACGCGTTGCGCATCGTTTCCGACGGCGTGAACCGGCTGCGCGGTCCGGGCGCATCGTTCATTCTCATCACGCACTACCAGCGGCTGCTCAACTACATCGTGCCCGACGTCGTGCACGTGCTATCGAAGGGGCGCATCGTTCGCACCGGCGGTAAGGATCTGGCGCTCGAGCTCGAGGCGCGTGGCTATGCCGAATATCAGGCCGACGAGGTGGCGGCGTGAGCGCGAGTAGTGGGTGTCATTCGTAAAGCGATACTGCCATGGCTGAACTGAAAGTCATCAAGACTGCGGCCGAGACGGCGCTGGCGCAAAGCTTCGCGCAGGCGCGTGCGCGCCTGCCGGGCGACGACGTCGTCGCGAAGGAGCGCGCGGCCGCCTTCGATGTCTTTGTCCGCGAGGGCCTACCGCATCGCCGGGTCGAGGACTGGAAATACACCGATCTGCGCGCGCTGATGCGCGAGGCAAAGCCGCTCGCCGCGCCGCCGGACGCGCAGGCGAAGGCGCGCGGCAAGCACGCGGGCGCCTTGCTCGACGCGGGTGAAGCGTTCCGGATCGTCTTTGTCGATGGCGCGTTCGTGCCCGAGCTGTCAGACACTGCAGTGCTGGAAGAGGGTCTTTCGGTTACCTCGCTCGCCGCGGCACTGGCCGGGGACGTTGGGGAGCTGACGCAGCACCTCGGCAAGCTCGCACCCACAAGCGATGTTGCGGTCGCGCTCAACACTGCGTTCATGGGTGATGGTGCCGTGATCCAGGTGCGCGCCGGTGCGGTGATCAAAAAGCCGCTGCAACTCGTGTTCGTCGCGTCGGAAAAGCCGACGGCGAATTTCACCCGCTCGCTGATGCTGGTCGGCAAAGGCGCGCGCGTGATGTTGCTCGAGAGCCACGAAGGTCCGGCCGGCAGCGCCTATCAGGCCAATGCGGCGCTTGAGGTGTTCGTCGGCGACGAGGCGCATGTCGATCACGTCAAGGTCATCGGCGACGGAGCCGACGCGCTCCATATCTCGACGTTGGCGGCCGCGGTTGGGGCGAGGGCGCGTTTCAACACCTTCAGCTTCGTTTCCGGTGGCGCGATCGTGCGCAATCAGCTCTTCCTCAAATTCGATGGCGAGGGAACGGTCGCCAATATCGGCGGCGCCACGCTGCTGAAAGGCCGCCAGCACGCCGACACGACGCTGGTTGCCAACCACGTTGCCCGCGGCTGTCAAAGCCGCGAAGTGTTCAAGTCCGTGCTCGACGACGAAGCGCATGGCGTGTTCCAAGGCCGCATTGTCGTGCGGCCGGGCGCGCAGCAGACCGACGCGAAGATGATGACGCGGGCGTTGCTCCTGTCCGAGCAGGCCGAAGCCGATAGCAAGCCCGAACTTGAGATCTTTGCTGACGACGTGCAGTGCGGCCATGGTGCCACGGCGGGAGCCATGGACGATGAGCTGAAATTTTATCTGATGGCGCGGGGCATTCCGGCCGCTGAAGCCGAGGCACTTCTGATCCAGGCGTTCCTGGGCGAAGCGATCGAAAGCATCGAGCACGCCGGCATGCGTGAGACGCTGAATGAGCGCGTGGCGACGTGGCTGCGCGGGCGCGAATAGGTTCGGGCCGCTCATCCTTCGTGGGCCGCTACGCGGCCGCCTCAGGATGACGGTTCGGGGTTTGTGGAGTTCGAGCCGTCATCCTGAGGTGCGAGCGCAAGCGAGCCTCGAAGGATGAGCGGGCACTGAGGTCAAGAATGCATCCGGCAGTGAGCAATGGCGCCTACGACGTGAACCGCATCCGGGCGGATTTTCCGATCCTGGCCACCAAGGTTTACGGCAAGCCGCTGGTCTATCTCGACAACGCCGCGTCTGCACAAAAGCCGCAAGCGGTGCTCGACCGGATCAATCAGGCCTACACCTCGCAATATGCCAACGTGCATCGCGGGCTGCACTATCTCGCCAACGAAGCGACCGAGGGCTACGAGGGCGCGCGCGAAAAGGTGGCGGCGTTCATCAATGCGGGCCGCAAGGAAGAGATCATCTTCACCCGCAACGCCACGGAGGCGATCAATCTCGTCGCCTATACGTTCGGCCGCGAGCGCATTCGCGAAGGCGACGAGATCATCCTCTCGATCATGGAGCATCACTCCAACATCGTGCCCTGGCATTTTCTGCGCGAGCGGCAGGGCGCGGTGATCAAATGGGCGCCGGTCGACGATGAGGGCAATTTTCTTCTCGACGAGTTTGAGAAGCTGATCGGCCCGCGCACCAAGATGGTTGCGATCACCCACATGTCGAACATGCTCGGCACGCTGGTGCCGGTGAAAGAGGTGACGCGGATCGCGCACGCGCACGGCATTCCGGTGCTGGTCGATGGCGCCCAAGGCGCCGTGCATGCCAACGTCGATGTGCAGGATATCGATTGCGACTTCTATGCCTTGACCGGCCACAAGCTCTACGGCCCGTCCGGTATCGGCGTGCTGTACGGCAAATATCGCCATCTTGAGGCCATGCCGCCGTTCAACGGCGGTGGTGAAATGATCCGCGAGGTGACGCAAGACACTGTGACCTACGGCGATCCGCCGCACAAATTCGAGGCCGGTACGCCGTCGCTCGTGCAGGCGATCGGGCTTGGGGCGGCGCTCGATTATGTGGCGTCGATCGGCAAGGCGCGGATTCACGCACACGAGACCAGTCTGGTTCACTACGCGCACGACCGGTTGCGCGAAATCAATTCGCTGCGCATTTTTGGTACGACGGCCAATAAGGGCGCCATCGTTTCGTTTGAGATCAAGGGCGCGCATCCGCACGACGTCGCCACCATCATCGACCGCTCCGGCGTGGCGGTGCGGGCCGGCACCCATTGCGTGATGCCGCTGTTGGCGCGGTTTGGCATTACGGCGAGCTGCCGCGCCTCCTTCGCCATGTACAACACGCGCGAGGAGATCGATCTGTTGGCGCGGGCGCTCACCAAAGCTCAGGATATCTTCGCATGACCGACGAGCCCAAGTCAGACGAGCTAAAGATCGTCGAGCCAAAGACCGGTAACACCGGCCTGGCGGACGTAGTGGCCGAGGCGCCGCCGGCGGCTGCCGCTGCCCAGCTTAAGATCGAGCACGGATCGGCCATCCCGGCGGACGAATTGGCGCGCTTGAGCGGCGAGATCCTGGGGGCGCTCAAGACCGTGTACGACCCGGAAATTCCCGCCGACATCTATGAGCTAGGCTTGATCTATAAGGTCGATGTCGACGACGACCGCGTCGTCAAAGTGGAAATGACTCTGACCACGCCGAATTGCCCCTCGGCGGCGGAATTGCCGGCGATGGTGGAGAATGCGGTGGCAAGCGTGCCGGGCGTGCGCGAGGCCAAGGTCGACATCGTCTGGGATCCGCCATGGGATCCGAGCCGGATGTCGGACGAGGCCCGCGCCGTGCTCAATATGTGGTGAGTTGCGCGATGTGGTGAGTTGCGCGCAGGCACTTGGCTTCTTACGTTAGGTGCGTGCAGTAAGTGAGTGCGATTGTTGGAAGTTTAGAGTTACGCCAATTCGCGACTAGGAACCGATCGCAGCAATCATGTTGGCTTGCTGAAGCCGCATGAGGAGGAACGTGAAAATGGCCAGCCCCCGGCCGAGACCTCAGGTGATGCGGCTCACTGAAGCCGCAGCGGAACGCATCAAATCGGTGATGGCCAAGGCCGATCGCCCGATCACGGCGGTGCGTGTCGGCGTCAAGAACGGCGGCTGCGCCGGGATGGCTTACACGATGGAATATGCCGACCAGGTCGGCCCGCTCGATGAAGTGGTGGAAGACAAGGGCGTCCGTATCCTGGTCGATCCGAAGGCGGTGCTGTTTTTGCTCGGCACCGAGATGGACTACAAAGTCGACAAGCTCTCGGCGCAGTTCGTGTTCAACAATCCGAACCAGACGTCGGCCTGCGGTTGCGGCGAGTCGGTGCAGATCGAGCCGGCGCAGTTCGACACCAACGGCGGTGTTGAGGCCCGGCAAGCGTGACCGCCTACGTCATCTCCGAGGTCGAGTTTCTCGACCGCGAGCGCGTGGAGATCTATCGAAAACTGGCGTCGGAGAGCGTCGCGGCTTATGGCGGCCGCTATCTGGTGCGGGGCGGCGCGAGCGAGCTGATTGAGGGCGGCCCAACGCCGAAGGGTCTGGTGATTGTCGAATTTCCTAGCATGACGACGGCGAAGGAGTGGTACGCCTCACCGGCTTACGCCAAGGCTCTCGAGGTTCGCAACGGCGCACTCGATCGCCGTCTTGTCTTTGTTGAAGGCGTGAATCAGTCCTGAGGATCGACAGGCCGCTGATGGGGCGATCCGGAATGGCGGCGTGCTACGCGATGCGCGCGGCGGCTGCCCGCAGCGCGGTGCCTTTCGCGTTGATATCGCACTCGCCAATCACTTGATTGCGGCCGCCGCGCTTGGCGGCGTAGAGACACGCGTCGGCGCGGTCGATCAAGGATTGCGGCGAGTCGGTCGGCCGCAAGCTCGCCACGCCGATGGAAATAGTGACATGGCCAAGGCGCTCGCCGCTCGATCGTTTCATCAATTCCTTGCTCATCACCGCGCGCCGGATCTGCTCGGCGACCGTGATTGCGGCGCCGAGCGCGGTCTTCGGTAGCGCAATGACGAACTCCTCACCGCCATAGCGCGCGACGATGTTCTGACCCTTGACGATTTGCTTCAACGAAACCGCGACAAGGCGCAGAACCTGATCCCCGGTGAGATGGCCGAACCGATCGTTGAAGGTCTTGAAGTGGTCGACATCGCACATCAACAGCGCGAGCGGCTCGCATACGGCCTTCGCGTCGGCGATCGCCCGCTCGATCTCGCCGTCGAAAAACTTGCGGTTCGCGAGTTTGGTCAGCGGATCGGTCAGGCTCTCGCCCCGCGCGATCGCGAGACTTTGCTGCAATTGGGAGATTTCCTCGCGCGAGGCTGACAGCCGCGCTTCGAGCGCCCTATTGCTGGACTCCATTTCCTTGGCGCCCGCGATCAGCCGCTCGATGACGGCACGAAGCGCAAGGCCGTCGCCACCCAGATTGTCGCTGGCGCCTTGCAGCTTTTTGCTGGCGTCGGCGAGGCTTGCCGAATAGTGGGTGGCCGAGCCGGTTGCGGCGTCGATCGTGGCGAGCACCTGTGTGATCTCGGCGGTCATGCGCGAACCGACGTTATCGATCCGATCGGTGGCGCTGTTGGGCGACAAATAAGCTTTGTAGATCCGCTCGATGTCGGCTTCCTGCAGCGTGCCTTTTTCCGCCAGGGTGTCGTTGATGGCACGGTTCAGGCCCGGGCTGTGGCCGGTGCCGTACTGATACCAGATCTCGAAGTTGCGCGGTGAGGCTGGCAGACGAAGCGCCCGGATCTGCTGGAATGCGATTTCGGCAAAGGCGAGTGTACGTTCGTGCTCGTCGCTTGGCACGGCCATCGCTCTCCTCCAACGCAACCTGAAATATTGGGATTCCGCGTTTGCAGCGTGGGGGCTGTCGCCGGTAACCGGAAACCTACGAGCAAGCGATGAAGGACCCGTAAACGGCCAAAGACGGCGCAAAAGGCGCCTTCTTCAATTTTGCAATGGTGAGGGGACTTACGCCTTCAGAGGGACCGGACGCAGCAAAAATGCCGGCAGATGCGACATATCGGCTTCTTCTGCACGCGGCTTTGCAGGTTGTGCCGGTCGCTGCGGAATGCGGGTGGGCGAGGTGGATGAACGATGCGTCTGCCGGTTGCCATCGTTGCGCGGGCGTCGCGTTTGTGGGGGGCCCTGGCGTTGAGCTGCTGCGGCCACCGGCGCCTCCTGCGCCTCAGGAGCGGGTAGAGAGCCGTCCTGCATGTAGGGTATCGAGCCGCCGGTCAGCTTTTCGATCGCCGCCACCGCTTTTGCGTCATTGGCGCCGGCCACGATGGTGATCGCGGTGCCGGTGCGCCCGGCGCGGCCGGTGCGGCCGATGCGGTGCACATAATCGTCGGGATGCAGCGGGACGTCGAAATTATAGACGTGGCTTACGGCGGGAATGTCGAGGCCGCGTGCCGCCACGTCGGAAGCGACAAGAACCGTCACCTCACCCCTGCGGAATTGCTCGAGCGCGGCCGTGCGCGCCGGCTGGTCCATATCGCCGTGCAGGGCCTGCACCGAGAAACCGTGACGCAGCAGCGAGCGGTGCAGCGTGGCGACGTCGCGCTTGCGGTTGCAGAAAACGATGGCGTTCTGCAAGCCCTGCGCCGCACGGATCAGACGACGGAGTGTGTCGCGCTTCTCATGCGATTCACGGCCCGACTTGACCAGGAGCTGGGTCGTGGTGGCGACGGTCGTGGCGGGCTTTGTGACCTCGACGCGAACCGGATTGTGCAGGAATTGTTCGGTGATGCGCCGAATTTCCGCCGGCATGGTCGCGGTGAAGAAAAGCGTTTGGCGGGTAAAGGGAACGAGCTTGCAGATGCGCTCGATGTCGGGGATGAATCCCATGTCGAGCATGCGATCGGCTTCGTCGATCACTAAGAGCTCGACGCCGGTGAGGAGCAGGCGCCCGCGCTCGAAATGATCGAGCAGGCGTCCCGGTGTGGCGATCAGCACGTCGACGCCGCGCGTCAGCTTTGCGTCCTGATCGTCAAACGAAACGCCGCCGATCACAAGCGCGACATTGATTTTGCTCTTGGCGCCGTATTTGACGAAGTTCTCCTCGACCTGCGCCGCTAGTTCACGCGTCGGCTCCAAAATGAGCGTGCGCGGCATGCGTGCGCGGGCCCGACCTTGTTCCAGCATGGTCAACATCGGCAGCGTAAACGCCGCCGTCTTTCCGGTGCCGGTCTGGGCGATGCCGAGCACGTCGCGCCTGGCGAGGACGTGCGGGATCGCTTGATCTTGGATGGGCGTGGGAGCTTTGTAACCGGCCGCCTCAACGGCGGCGAGAATTTTGTCGGACAAGCCGAGATGTGCGAAGGACATAAACCCTCAGATCGGGTCGCGCCGGGCGTCAGAACCGGACTATGGAACCCATGGATGAAACGGGGAATAACGCGCTAAGGTCGGATCCACCCGTGCTTCAGGTGCAGGAAACATAGGTTCGAAGCCGCGAAAGTCAACCGTGCGCTGCTGGATTAAGCTTAAAGGGCGGCTTTCTTTTCTGTCTTCGTAATGAAACAAACGAGGCATGGTGGTCACCGATTCCATCGATAGCTTGCCGATCGTCCTCGTTCCCGGGCTCAACTGCTCGGCGCGGCTTTATGGCGAGCAAATCCCGACACTGTGGCGCTTTGGGCCGGTCATGGTTGCCGACCATACGCGCGACGCCAATATCGCCGCCATTGCGAGCCGAATACTGGCCGCGGCGCCACCATCGTTCGCGCTCGTTGGGCTTTCGATGGGCGGCTATATCGCTTTTGAGATCATGCGCCAGGCGCCGCAGCGGGTGGCCAAGCTCGCGTTGTTAGATACCGGGGCGCGTCCCGAAACCACCGAGCAGACCGCGCGCCGGCAGGTCCCGATGGCGGCCGCGCGTGCTGGAAATTTGCGCGACGTGGCCGACGAGTCGTTTGTCTTTTTTGTGCATCCGGATCGTCACGACGATGTCGCACTGCGCGGCGTGGTGCGGGCGATGGCCGAAGAGACCGGCGTGGAGGCATTTCTGCGCCAGGAGCAGGCCATCATGGCGCGGGCGGATTCGCGGCCGGGACTGTCCGCGATCCGGTGCCCGACCTTAGTCCTGGTCGGCGAACAGGATCGCGGAACGCCGCCCGAACTGGCGCACGAAATCGCCGATGCGATCGTCGGCGCGCGTCTCGTGGTCGTTCCCGAGTGCGGCCACTTGTCGACCCTCGAGCGCCCGCAGGCGGTCACCAAAGCTCTGGTCGAGTGGATGCAGGCGTAACGCCTGCCTAGAGCATGATCCGGAAAAGTGGATACCGGTTTTCCGAAAAGATCATGCTCAACCAAAGATCTAGTGTGCAATCGCCTCGGAGTGAATCGACTGGCCTTCCAGCATTTTGCCGGAGTCGGCCAATGCGTCTTTTCCGGTATCGACACCGATATGTTCAAGGCTCACTCCGGCGGTCTCGATGCGGAACAGCCAGGTGACAAGCGCGCCCAGGAGCGAGGCGCCGACCAAAACATAGAGCAGCTCGGCGGTGCCAATGTCGGCGAGCAGAATCGGAAACAGAAAGGCGGTCATGCACGCGCCGATTTTCGCAAACGACGCCGCAAAGCCGGCGCCGATGCCGCGAATGGCGGTGGGAAACACCTCGCCGGCGATCAAATAGGTCTGCGAGTTCGGTCCCAGATTGGTCATGAAGTTAAAGAGCATGAAGCCGGCAAAGATCAGCATCATCTTGGTGCCGCCGTCATAGTGGACCGATTGGGCCGAGATGAAGAGACCGAGCGCGCAACCGATGAAACCAAATATTTGCAAGCGCATGCGGCCGACGCGGTCGGAGAGAAGGACGGCGCCCACGATGCCGATGAGCAGAAGAATGTCGATGAAAGCCGCGCCCTTGGCGGCGATCATGTCGTTGGCCACCAGATCGACGACGTTCTGGGCATGCTCGCGCTTGTGGCCCACTGAGGCTGCCAGGATCGTCGGCGTAAAGATGCCGATGCCGTAGGTTGCGAGGTCCTGTAAAAACCAGGGGACCGAAGCCAAAATGGTGGCGCGCAGGTTTCTGCCACGAAACAAGGCGCCATAGCCGGCGGAACCGTCGTCTTGGCCGTCGCTGTCCGACAGGCTGACGTCGCTCGGATAAGGCGGTTTGCGCTGCAATAGCCGTAAGATCTCGCGTTCGGCGTCGCGTTCACGATCCTGGATGGCGAGCCAATGCGGGCTTTCGGTCACAAAGAACCTTCCCAGCAGAACCAAGGCCGCCGGAATGATCGCTGTGGCGTACATCCACCGCCACGCCAGCAGGTTCGGGTCCTCGCGAAGCACCAGATAACCGACGGCCGTGCCGACGAGCGCGCCCGCGGCCTGGAAGCCGAATGCGGACAACACCAGCGTTCCGCGACTGCGCGTCGGCGTGCTTTCCGAGATCACCAAATGGGCGGTCGGATAATCGCAGCCGAGCGCGAGCCCCATGCCGAACAGGCAGACAATCAGCCAGACAAAGCTCTGCGCGAGCACGATTGCCACCAGGAACAGGACGAACAGCGCCATTTCGATGATGACATTGGCTTGCGGCCGAACTGATCGGACAGGCCGCCCAGTGCGCTGGCCCCGATGAGGATGCCGAACAGGCTCGCCGCGCTGACCAGCCCATGCTGGGCCGACGTGAGATTGAACTCCTTGCCGATCAGCGGCAAGGCGACGCCGGTCATGAAGACGACCAGACCCTCGAAGAACTTGCCCGCAACCGCCAGCCACCAAATTCGTTTCTGCATCCCGGTCATCGGCGACGCCGACGCGACGGTGCCGTCCCGCCACAACGGCGTTTCGTCGATATAGCCTTGCACGGTATTGGCGCTTGGCCGCGACACGGTCGGCGTCATGTTGCGTCGTTCCTTCACTTCGAATCTGGCGAAACCCGGAACAGGAACTGCAAGACATTCATGACGCGCGGCTGACAAAGGACTGAAGGTTCCGGGGTTCGCCGCGCGGTTGGTTAAGGTCGCGTCAATCGAGGCCCCGCCTGCGAACCGCGATGGTCAATTTCGAAAACTTTGATGAAGCTCAGTTGGAGAGGCTAAACGGCTTGAGGCGAACCCGCGGCGCGTTCGGCGCCTCGCGCAGTTTTTCAGACTGCAGACTCATCAGTTACCCGCCAGTAACCCGGTGACGCCGAGGGTTTCGAAGATAAGCAGACCGTTGAGCGTCAGAACCACGCCGGTCCCGACCACGGCCAACACCTGCGTCAGCCGGCGATTGACGAACTCGCCCATGATTTCCTTTTTCCCGGTGAAGATCACGAGCGAGATCATAGGCAGCGGCAACGCGATACTGAGGATGACCTGGCTGATCACCAGAGCGTTTGTCGCGTTGACGCCAAGTCCGACGACGACAAAGGCCGGTACCATGGTGACGAGGCGTCGGACCCAAATGGGCAGTCTGAACCCGATGAAACCCTGCATGATCATCTGGCCCGCCATGGTGCCGACCGTCGAGCTCGATATCCCCGATGCAATAAGGGACAACAGGAACACGCCGGCCGCGCCGGCCCCCAAGAGCGGCGCCAGCGTGTAATACGCCGTCTCGATTTGGGCGACATCGCGATAACCGGCGTGGAACGCGCTCGAAGCCATCATCACCATCGCCATGTTCACGAGCCCGGCGACGGCAAGCGCGACGATCACTTCCTGGTTGGAAAAGCGCAGGACCTTGCGACGCTCCCCGTCGTCGCGCGCCGGCATCCGCGCCTGGGTCAGGCCGGAATGCAGATAAACGGCATGCGGCATCACGGTTGCGCCGATGATGCCAACTGAAAGCAGCAGCGCTTCGCCATCGGGAATTCGAGGCGTGAATGTGTGCATCGCCGCCGCGGCCCAATCGACCCGCGCAATGAACATCTCGACGAGATAACAAAGGGCAATCAGGCCGACCATGGCGCCGATGATCAGCTCGATCGGCCGAAACCCGGAGCCTTCAAACATCAGGATGCCGTAGGTCACCATCGCGGTCACGGCCATGCCGGCAAGAAGCGGCATGTGGAACAGAAGCGAGAGGCCGATGGCGCCGCCGAGGAACTCCGCGAGGTCGGTCGCCATCGCGGCGATTTCGCTGACTACCCACATGGCAAAGACCACCGGGCCCGGAAAATGCTGGCGGCACATTTCAGCGAGGTTGCGCCCGGTCACGATCCCGAGCTTGGCCGAAAGGGCCTGAAACAACATCGCAATCACGTTGGCGAGCAACACCACCCAGAGCAGGGTGTAGCCGTATTTCGCTCCCGCCTGGATGTTGGTGGCGAAATTCCCGGGGTCCATATAGGCGATGGAGGCAATGACCGCGGGCCCGGCGAAGGCCAGATAGGCGCGGAACCCGCCGCGCTGGCCAGCCAGCACCTGCTGCGCCGTGGCGACGGTTCGGTCGGTCAGCGAGCCCGGCCGTATGACGGTGTCGGCTATCGCCGTCCGATCATCCATCTCTAAAAATGTACCTTTTGCTACACTAAAAAGTAAGCGATCAATCTGGGATGTCAACTTACACGATGTAGCCACAGATACAATTTGGATCGTTGCTTGAATTTCAGTGCCGGATGCCGCATACAACGAACTTGGAACATTGGGTGAGGTTTGCGATGCCGCCGCCACTGAAACCGAGACGAAGCCCGGCGCTCCAAGGGCTTCCGACCGAAACGGCGCACGCGCGCCGGTTCGGCAAGGCCCGCACCGCACGATCAAGCGCGCTGCTCGAGGACTATGTCGAGTTGATTGCGGATCTATTGGCGGCAAGCGGGGAGGCGCGGCCGACCGACGTAGCGCGGAGGCTCGGCGTTTCGCATGTCACCGCCATCAAGACGATCTCCCGCCTGAAGCGGGAGGGGCTGGCGACGGGACGGCCGTATCGCGGCATTTTCCTCACCGAAGAAGGCCGTAAGCTCGCGGCGCGCGTCAAGGCCCGCCACAGACTGGTCGTTGATCTGCTGCTTGCCGTCGGCGTCCCGGCGGAAGCTGCGGAAGCCGACGCCGAGGGTATCGAGCACTACGTCTCGGAAGCCACGCTTAGGGCGTTCGCCGATTTCCTGCGTTGAGGCCGGCGGAAAGTTTCGACCGCATTTGTCATCGAGCATGGCAATTGCACGCACCGGCGAGCCGTGGCCGCCGCGGATGCGCAGCGGAAAGCCGCAGAACCTGAACCGGCGGCTACGATCTCGCGCTTTCCGGCTCTCCGATCAGAATTGTTCGTGCATCATGCGGAGCAGAAAAACAACATTGCCTGGGTAACGCGCTCAAGCGCGAGCAAGGCTTGTCATGGTGAGAAAACCCGCCGGCTCACGGAAGAAACATGGCGAACGGCTCGCTGGTGACCCGCTGCAGGTGGTCGCGGTAGAGCGTACCGCGCGGGTCGCCCTCGGCGATCCGGCCATAGGTCGCATCAGCCACATTCTTCTCGGGCAACAGCGCAATCGGCGCCGCAATCGGGGTGAGCAACGAGCCCCGGCCGGCGAGCAGCGTAGCGATGACGCCGTACATCTCGCCGCCGATCATCGGGCGCGACACGGTAATCAGCCGATGCTGGCCGTGGCGGTTGGTGACGAGATAGATATGACCCGACTGGTTCGGCACTGCGACTTCGCCATATTGCGTGAACGCGGCGTCCATGCGTTGCGCCTCACGAAACACCAGGCATGAACTCGGCTCGTCCCAGAGAATTTCGGTGCGAT
>Ga0209006_10003722_pt1 | contig 13860 bp, 15 predicted proteins | sample JacPin_JW_Ref_O2_FD_188567 | JGI IMG/M metagenome (GOLD analysis project Ga0209006, IMG submission 188567) | Forest soil microbial communities from Algoma, Ontario, Canada - Jack Pine, Ontario site 1_JW_Ref_O2 (SPAdes) (version 2) | ecosystem: Environmental > Terrestrial > Soil > Boreal... | reverse complement strand
GGAGCCGTTGTGGAGCGAGAGCTGGTATGCCGACTTCGCCGATGCCGCACAGGGATTCGGCGGCTGGCTACGGCTCGGCTTGATCCCTAACCAGCAGACGGCCTGGCTGCACGCTCTGCTGTGCGGTCCCGGCCAGCCCACGGTCGCAATAGTCGACTTCGAGGTTCCGCTGCCCGCCGACCCGTGGGCGGTGCACACGGGCGCAACCGATTTCACGCATTCGGCCGATGAACCACTGCGCACCTACCGGATCGCGCTGCGGGGACAGGGCCAGTCCTATCAGGACCCGGCCGGATTGCTGCGGGCAGAGCCGGGCACGCCGGCCCAGGTAGAGATTGATCTGGAGTGGACCACCGACGGCACGCCGTATCAGTACAGGATCGCCACCCGGTACGAGATACCCTGCACCGTAACAGGATCTGTCACCATCGATGGCCGCCGCCACACCCTCGACGCGGCGCCTGGGCAGCGCGACCACTCTTGGGGAGTGCGGGACTGGTGGTCCATGGACTGGATCTGGAGCGCGCTGCATCTCGACGACGGGACGCACCTGCACGCGGTGGGTATCAAGATACCGAGCGTTCCGCAGGTCAGTATCGGATACATCCAGGACCGCGGCGGGACGGTCACCGAGTTGCAAACCATCGCTCCGGTGCAAGCATTCGACGCGGATGGATTGCCCGTCGGCGCGACGCTGGCGGTGGAGCCTGGAGGTATCACGGCGACCGTCGACGTGCGCGGACATGCGCCGCTACGCCTGGTCGCCCAGGATGGGCGGGTCAGCCAATTCCCACGGGTGTGGGCCACTGTGACCACCGCCGACGGGCGAACCGGCGTGGGCTGGCTGGAGTGGAACCGTAATCAGCCACACCAGTAGCGTGAGCGCTGAAAAGCTCTATCCACCAAGCAGATCTGTGGTGGTGATGGGCGTCTCCGGATCTGGTAAGTCGAGTGTGGGCACGGCGCTGGCGCGTCGTCTCGGTGTTCCGTTTGCCGATGCCGACGCTTTCCATCCGGCGGCCAACGTCGCGAAGATGGCCGCGGGCACGCCACTCGACGACGACGACCGCCGTCCATGGCTGGACGCGGTGGGACAGTGGTTGGCGGACCATGACGATGGCGTGATGAGCTGCTCGGCGCTCAAACGCCGGTACCGCGACCAGTTACGTTCGCACAGAACGGATATCGCGTTCCTGCATCTAACCGGCTCACCGGAGCTGATCGGTGCCAGACAGGCCGGCAGAACGGGCCACTTCATGCCGTCGTCGTTGCTGATGTCCCAATTCGACGCGCTGGAACCGCTGGATCCCGACGAGAACGGGATGGCCATCGATGTCGGGCAGAGCGTCGACACCATCGTCGAAGCGTTCGTGAAGTTCTTGTCGGTCAGCCCTTGACTACCTGGGTGCCGCCGGCCAATTCGTCGTGCTTGCCCTGCTTGGTTGGGCTCCTATTGATCGTCACGGCGATGACGACGTAGGCGATGAACGCCAGCAGCGGGCCGACGTAGGGCACCACGGGCAGCAAAGTGAACGAGTTGCGGATGGCTGACTGGGTGGCGTCGGGCCTCGATGCGCCGTCCGGGCCGTGGACCGTCAAGCCCAGCAGCCTCTTACCCAGGGTGGCGCCCTGCGTGACTTCCAGCAGAACGAAATACCCGAACATCAGGACGCCGGAGAACAGGCCGGTGACCAGCCACCGGTAGTCGCGATCGAACAGGAAGAGCGACACCATGAACACCACGATGTTGATCAGGATCCCGTCGATCAGCCGGGCGAAGAATCGTGCGCCGAGCCCGCCGGGTCGGCCATGCGATGAACCGGCCGGGGGATAACCGTATTGCGGGTCGAAGTCAGCTGATGTCATGAGGGGACTCCTAGCGGCGGTGGCCGCCAATCTACCCCGCTAGCTGGGCCTCGTCGATCGCCCGATCAGTGCCAATGACGGGCTTTGACCCGTCCACGATGAGCCAATTCTTCTCCGCGGTCGCGGGCGATATCGGCCAGCTCGCTGCCGCGCTCATACGCGCGTTCACCGAATTCCTCACCGCGTTCGCGAGCGATGTCGGCCCACTCGCTACCACGTTCGCGGGCGATGTCAGCCCACTCGACACCGCGCTCGCGTGCGGTGTCGGCCAGTTCGGCGCCATGTTCACGCACTGCCTCCGCCAGCTCAGCACCGCGCTTGCGGGCCTTCCTGCGCGCCTTCTTGACCACGGGTGCGCTCTTTTCGGCGGCGGTGCTGGCGAGCTCGCCACCCCGCTTGCGGGCGGCCTCGACCAGGGGCGCGCCACGCTCGGCAGCCGTACTGGCCAACTCTCGGCCGCGCTCAGCGCCGGTGTGGAGGCCGTGGGCGATCCGTTCGGCCAACTCGGAATCGAGCACCGAGTCGTCGGACCCGTCCAGCGGTAAGGCAGCGGACACCTTCTCCGAGAGCCGACTGGCCGCCCGTCGACCACGCCATCCCAGCGATGGCTTACCCGCTGTGTCGGCCGACGCGATGATCAGCCCGCCGAGCAGGCTCAGATCGGTGAGCAGATCGCGGCGCTTCTGCACTCTCCGGTCCGGGTCGGGCTCGTTCCAGAACAGATGTCCGCCAAGACTGCCGGGTATGACGGTGAACGCCAGCGCCGCCGAGGCGATCCGCGGCAGCTTGCCGGTCGCAAGCAACAGCCCACCGCCGACCTGGACGGCAGCGTTTATCCGCGCGACCGTCTCGGGATCCGACGGAATCTTGCTTCCGACCGGATCCGGCAGCGTCTGTAATGTCGTCACAGCGGTCTGCGCCGCATCGAGGGTGACTTTGGGGTTGCGCAACGTCTCAACACCTTGGCCGACGAATACCGCGGACAGCAGGGGACGGGCGATTCTGCGAAGCAACATGGCAGCTGTGTTCCCAGGTTGCCCGCCGTGCAAACCGGGCGGGTGAATCGTACGTCCTTACGTGCTTGATGGGGCTGCATGACGTCGCGCCCACAGTGGCAACAGCACCCAGAAGCCGAGTTGAGCCACGAACGCGCAGGCCCCGGCGATGGCACCGGTGACCGGACCGGCCACTGCGCCGAAAATGATCACCGCGACGCCGGTAAGGGCTACGCCCATCAGTAGCAGTCCGGAATAAGCGAGCCGGTCGGCCGCGGAGACCAGGAACTGAGTTCGATGCCGACGAAACAACAAGCGATGCATCGCGACCGGAGCTTCCAACAACACCGTGGCGGCGATCGAACAACCCACCGTCGCCAAAAAGATCACGCGCATGGTGGTGCTCAGCCCGTCGAAGCGTGGCTGGAAGGGCAATGTCAACAGAAAACCGGTGAGCAGTTGGACGCCGGTCTGAACAACCCGCAGCTCTTGCAGCAGGCTCAGCCAATTGCGGTCTAATCGTTGGGTCTCGGTCTCAGATCGCGCCGATTTATCCCAGTCTTCGTCGCGCTCAGGATGATCGACGACGTCCATGGGCGTTGATCATGCCAGCCTGCAACCCCTGGCTAGGGCGTCTCGTGCAAGAGAAGCCGCGCCGATACCTCCAGCCGATTGGCGATCTCGGTGTACGAGGCGTATCCCATGCCGGCGCGCACCAGAGCCCCCGCATAGAGCAGCTCGAGTGATTCGACCAGGTCGGCGGCGTGACCAGGACCCAACGCGGTGACCAGGCGTTGATGGATCTCACCGCCGATGCGCAGCCGCAGATGCTCGACCTCGGGATCCTTGCTCAGCAAGGCGTTGGTCACCGCGCCGGCCAGTGTGGGTTCGTCGGCCACCAACAACGCGATGTGACGCAGTACCGCGATCACCCGTGCGGCCGAATCCGGCGAATCGGTCGGTGGAACCGGGCTCGATGCCAACCGTCGCCAGAAAACTTCCGCGACGAGATGCTCTTTCGACGAGAAATAGGTGTACGCCGTGGCCGCACCGACTCCGGCTTCGGCCGCGACCATGCGAATCGTCAATCCGGAGAAGCCTTCTCGGCTCAGCACGCCGATCGCGGCCTGGCCCAGCCGGTCAACGGTCTCGGCTTGCTTGGCGGTCAATCGCCTTCTGGTCGATTCCCGAGCTAACGGGTTGGACACGTGTCCGGACACTACTACACCGACCCAGGTGCGGCAACCAGATGCGCACGCGTGTGCATTACCGTTCAGGTGATGACGCCCTCCCCGGATCGCACCGCTCACGACGAGCTGACCAGTCGCTTGTTCGCATTGGCCGAGCAGGTCATCGGCTTCATGCCTGCCGACGAGGGCCGCGCTCTGCACGATGCGGCGCTGCACTACCTCGATGGCGGTGTCGGGGTGGAGATCGGAACGTATTGCGGAAAGTCGACGGTGCTGTTGGGAGCGGCAGCGCACGCGCGTGACAGCGTTCTCTATACCGTCGACCACCACCACGGCTCCGAGGAGCATCAGCCCGGGTGGGAGTACCACGACACGTCCATGGTCGATGCCGTCACCGGCCGTTTTGACACTTTGCCGACGTTGCGGCACACGCTCGACGAGGCCGGCCTGGACGACAACGTGGTGGCGGTGGTCGGCAAATCGACCGTGGTGGCCAAAGGCTGGCGCACGCCGCTGCAACTGTTGTTCATCGATGGAGGCCACAGCGAGGACGCTGCACGCAAGGACTACGACGGCTGGGCGAAGTGGGTGAGTATCGGCGGGGCGCTGATCATTCACGACGTCTTCCCGGACCCGCGCGACGGCGGGCGACCGCCGTACGAGATCTATTGCCGCGCATTGGAAAGCGGTGTGTTCGCGGAGAGGTCCGTCACCGGGTCGATGCGGGTGCTGGAGCGGACAGCGGGCGGGGCCGGGGTGGCGGTCTAACGATCGGACTGGCTGGCCGCACACTCGCAGTCGTAGTCGCTCTCCAAGCCGCGCGGCAAATCGGTGCCGCGGAAGATGCCGCTGCCCGCGGTGGTGGACGACAGTGCGTCGGCGGCGAGAATGACGGCCGCTCCGGTCCACGTGGTTCGCTCGACGGGCCAACGCTTTCCGTCGCTGAACACCAGCCCGGTCCAGTAGGAGCCGTCCGTCTCGCGCAGGTGCTGCATCGCGGCGAACTGCTGCAGGGCCGCCTGCCGGTTCCCCATCGCGTCGAGTGCCAGTACCAGTTCGCAGGTCTCTGCGCCGGTCACCCATGGCCGGTCGTCGACACACCTGATGCCCAGACCGTCGACGACGAAATCGCCCCAGCGGTCGGCGATCCGGTCTTGTGCGGCGCGACCGCGTAGCGCGCCACCCAGGATCGGGTAGTACCAGTCCATTGAGTGATGCGGCTTCTCGGTGAACGCTGAGGGGTGGTCGCTGATCGCGTGACCCAGCCGGCCAAGCGCAAGCTCCCACTCAAGTTGTGGTTCGTCGATCAGGTTCGCCAGGGCCAGTGCACAGCGAATGCTGTGGAAAATGCTCGCGCACCCGGTCAGCAGCGCCTCCGTCAACGGACCCGAAGGGCTTCGCGCCCAACAAATTTCGCCGCCCTCGAGCTGCAGCTCCAAGACGAAGTCGATTGCGGCGCGCACCGTCGGCCACATCGAGGCCGCAAAGGCGCGGTCACCGGTGACCAATACGTGGTGCCAGACACCTACTGCGACGTAGGCGCAGAAGTTGGTGTCGCTGTTGGCGTCCTCGACGACACCCGCACGCAGCTGGATCGGCCAGGAGCCGTCCGCCCGCTGCCGGCAACGGCACCAATCGAAAGCGCGTCGTGCCGGTTCGATCAGGCCCGCCGCGGTAAGGGCCATCGCGCATTCCACATGGTCCCACGGGTCGGTGTGCCCACCGTCTGACCAAGGGATCTCACCCGACGGCTCTTGCAGTGCCGCAATCGATTCCGCCGTCTGCCGGCATTGCGCTGGGGACAGGACGCCTGCGACGCCCGGTGCTTTAGACGAATTCAACGGCGGGTACCGGTTTCTCGAAATACATCGCGACGCTCTTACCGATCAGTGGGTTCAGTGTCGATTCGGCTACCCGGGTCAACAGTGGTCGTCGCATGATGTCCCACACCAGCATCTTGTGGTAGGCGGCGACGGCTGGGTGGTCCGAGTTGTCAACGCCGACCGCGCATTTCAGCCACCAGAATGGCGAGTGCAACGCGTGCGAGTGGTGGGTGTGGGTGAAAGTCATACCGCGGCCGGCGATCTTGCCGCGCAGCTGATTGGCGCGGTAGATACGAATGTGGCCGCCCTCGTTGCTGTGATAGTCGTCGGAAAGCAGCCAGCAGACTTGTTCGGGCAACCATCTCGGGACCGTGACGGCCAGTTGGCCGCCGACCTTGAGTACCCGAATCAGCTCGGCGATGACAGCATCGTCGGCCGGGACGTGCTCGAGGATCTCCGATGCGATGACGCAGTCGAACGTTCCGTCGGGATACGGCAACCCCCTTGCGTCACCGACGACGGTTTCCGCGTGAGCTGACGGCTGGGCTTCCCCGGCTTCGGCCATCGCCCGGAACAGAGTGTCGACCTCAGCGAGTTCGGTGGCGTTTTGGTCGAATGCCACGACATCGGCGCCCCGTCGGTACGCCTCGAAGCTGTGCCGGCCCGCCCCGCAGCCGACGTCGATGACTTTGCTGCCGGGACCGATACCGAGACGGTCGAAATCGACTGTCAGCACGGCTCGCCCACTGCGCGGCGCTGGTCGCGGGTCGGCGCTGTCCGTGCGATGGCCTGTTCGTAGACGCGTACGGTCTGCGCCGCCACGGATTCCCAGCTGAACACCTCGACAGCACGGCGGCGACCGGCCGCACCCAGTCGTTTGAGCTCATCGGGGGAGTCCAGCAATTCACCGATCACCCGAATCAGTTCAGCGGCATCTCCGGGACGTACCAGCCGGGCGCAACCGTCGTCGGGTCCGAGCACCTCGGGTAATGCGCCGGCACGGCTGGCCACGATCGGTGTCCCGCTGGCCATCGCTTCTACGGCCGGTAGCGAGAATCCTTCGTAAAGCGATGGGATGCAGGCGATCTCGGCGGAGGCGAACAATCGGGCCAGATCGGCGTCGGAAAGTCCATTCGAGATGTGGACGATGTCGGAGATTCCCAGCTCGGCGATCAGCTTCTCCGTCGGGCCGTTCGGTTCGAGCTTGGCAACCAGCTGCAGCTCCAAATCGTGGTCGCTCCGCAGTTTGGCCACCGCATGCAGCAGGTGCCCGACGCCCTTGAGCGGCCGGTCGGCACTGGCAATGGCGATGATGCGACCGGGAATTCGCGGCTCCGTCGACGGCGCGAACATGTCCGTGTCCACGCCGAGCGGAACGACATGCAACTGGTCGGGGTGCACGCCGAAGTCGGTGGTGATGTCGGTGGCCGAGGACGACGAGACGGTCAACAATTCCGGGATGCGGCGTGCCACCCGCTCTTGCATTTTCAAGAAGCCGTACCACCGGCGCACGGACGGTTTGCGCCACCAGCGCGCCGCGGCAAGATCCAGCACCCGGTCGCGGGTGATCGGGTGGTGCACGGTCGCGACCACGGGCATACCGGTCGCGGCAATTGTCAGCAGGCCGACACCCAAGCTCTGGTTGTCATGCACCACGTCGAAATCCTCCAGCCGATCGGCCAGCAGGCGCGCGGCCCGCAGGCTGAAGGTCCGCGGCTCCGGGAAGCCCGCTGTCCACACTCCGCCCAACTCGAGGAGGTCGATGCGATCCCGGATCTCCCGGGGATGCGGGATGCGGAAAGGGTCGGGCTCGCGGTACATGTCGAGGCTGGGTACCTCGGTCAGCACTACTCGAGAATCGAGTTCCTCAGGGTAGGGCTGACCAGAAAACACCTCGACGTGGTGTCCGAGTTCGACCAGGCCCCGGCTGAGATACCGGACGTAAATCCCCTGGCCGCCGCAGTGCGGCTTGCTGCGATAGGACAGCAGCGCAATCCGCATACTCACGCCCGATCCGGTGTGTTGTTGCTGATAGACATCACGGTGAGAGGCTCGGGCGAGGCGTCAGCGAACTTTCTGGACACGTGTCTGGACTATAGTTTGACTAGCTACCCGATGCAACGCGCAGCTAGCGGCGTTAATTTTGCCGACCTTACTCTGACGCACGGTCGTGCGGGCTCGGGTACGGCTCCAGTCGGCGATACCGTGGTGTGATGCGCGCGCTGATCGTGGCCGACGTTCAGAACGACTTTTGCGAGGGCGGCTTACTGGCTGTGCCGGGTGGGGCGGCCCTGGCGGGCGCTATAAGCGCGTACCTGGCCGGCGGCGCCGAGTACCGCCATGTGGTGGCCACGCAGGATTTCCACATCGATCCCGGTGACCATTTCTCCGATCATCCGGATTACGTCTCGTCGTGGCCGCCGCATTGCCTTGCCGATACCGCCGGCGCGGAATTCCATCCCGATCTCGACACCGGCCGGTTCGAGGCCGTCTTTCGCAAGGGTGCCTACGACGCCGGTTACAGCGGGTTCAGCGGGCGCGACGAGCGTGGCACCCCGCTGGTCGACTGGCTCCGACAACACGACGTCGACCGGGTCGACGTGGTCGGCATCGCCACCGACCACTGCGTGCGCCGGACCGCGGAAGACGCGGCGAGGCAAGGCTTGGCGACCCGGGTGCTGGTGGACCTGACCGCGGGGGTAGGGGAGGAGTCCACTGCCGCGGCCATCGAAGCGCTGCGCGCAGCGGGTATCGCGATTGTGGCCGGAACATGACGGTCCCGGCGGAGCAGACGCTGCTGGCGGCGGTGGAGCGATCACCGCAGGCCGCGGCGGCGCACGACCGGACGGGCTGGGTTGACCTGTTCACTGTGGACGGCCGTGTCCAAGATCCGGTGGGTTCGCGGCCACACGCGGGGCCGGTTGAGATCGGCCGGTTCTACGACACGTTCATCGGCCCGCGCAATATCGCGTTTCATCGCGATCTCGACATCGTCCGCGGCTCGTCGGTAATCCGCGATCTCGATCTCGAGGTGGCCATGGGGCCCGCGGTCACCATCACGATTCCGGCGTTCCTCCGGTACGACCTGCGTGACGTCGACGGTGACTGGAAGGTCACGACGCTGCGTGCGTACTGGGAGCTACCTGCGATGGTGTTGCAATTCCTGCGCAACGGGGTGTCCGCCGTGCCGGCCACATTTCAACTTTCGCAAGGTCTGATCCGCAATCAGCGACTGCGGGGTACCGCCGGATTCGTAACCGGCTTCCGCAGGGTGGGCTCTCGCCAGAAAACATTGGTCGCCACGTTCGTGAACGCGGTGGGACGAGGCGACAGATTCGGCGCGGTGCAGGCATTGTCATCCGGTGCGACAATCACTTTCGGCGACGACGAGAAGGCCGACGTCGCCGAACTCATCGAGCGATGTTCCGGCGCGAGCGCCGCGAAGTTGATTGCCGCGGGTTCCACCGTCGCCGCTTCGGTCACGTCGGGGACGCGCCGCGGCGTTCTGTTCGCCGACGTGGCACGGCGCGGCACGGGGATCCACCGGGTCCGTTACTTCCCGCAGTGATCACCGATTCGACGATTGCCTGCAGCCAGGAACACCACAGCCGGACCGACTACGAAAGAACAACGTAACCATCATTGCGAGCCGGAGACCCACTACGAACACCAGCCTTGGTTGCGGTCAGCCTTTCGATCGGCGGACGCTGCTCCGCGGCGCCGGTGCGCTGGGCGCCGCGTCGCTGGCGCTGGGGCCGACGGCATGCAGCTCGGACGACGATGCACTGACATTCTTCTTCGCGGCCAACCCTGAAGAGGCAGATGCCCGGCTGCGCGTCGTGGATGCCTTCCAGCGCAGGCATCCCGACATCAAGGTTCGGACGTTGTTGTCCGGACCGGATGCGCTGCAGCATGTGTCGATCTACTGCGCCGGCGGCAAATGTCCGGATGTTCTGATGGCATGGGAATTCACTTACGCCGGGCTGGCCGAGCGGGGGGTGCTGCTGGATCTCAACACGATGCTGGCCCACGACAAGACGTTCGCCGCTGAGCTCAGAGCGGACAGCGTCGCATCGATGTATGAGACATTCACCTATAACGGCGGGCAGTATGCGTTTCCGGAGCAGTGGTCTGGAACTTTCCTGTACTACAACAAGAAGTCATTCGCCGAGGCCGGGGTGCGCCCACCGCCCGGGCGATGGGACCAGCCGTGGAGTTTCGGCGAATTCCTCGATGCCGCCCGGGTGCTCACCAAACGTGACCGCTCGAGCCGGGTCAGTCAGTGGGGGTTCGTCGACACCTGGGCCCCTTATTACTCTGCCTTGATGTTCGGGATGAACAACGGAGTCCCCTGGTCGGAGCCGCGGATGAACCCGACGCACCTCAATTTCGACGATGCGGCGTTCATCGAGGGCATTCAGTTCTATGCCGATCTGAATAACAAGTACCGGGTTGCGCCTACCGCGTCGGAATCCCAGTCGATGTCTCAGACGGACCTGTTCACCTCAGGCCACGCCGCGATGGCACTCGGCGGGCATTGGAGATATCAGACCCTCGAGCGGGCCCCGGACCTGGATTTCGACATCGCTGTGCTGCCGACCGGCCCGAAAGGGCATGCTGCCCGCTCGAATATCGGTACCACGGGGCTGGCCATCGCATCGAGTAGCCCCCGCAAAAAACAGGCGTGGGAGTTCGTGAAATTTGCCACCGGGCCGATGGGCCAAGCAGTGATCGCTGAAACGGGCCTGTTCGTACCAGCGCTGCGGTCTGCGGTCCGATCATCCGGTTTTGCCAAGGCGCATAGCAGGATCGGCAATATGGCGGTGCTGACCGGCGGGCCGGCACATGCCGAGGGCCTGCCGGTCACTCCGGCGTGGCCGAAGATCGTCGCGTTGATGGACCGCAACATCGGCCCGGTTCTGCGCGGCTCGCGGCCCGCGGCGTCGCTGACAGACGGACTGACGCCCAAGATCGACGAGGTACTCCGGACACCATGACACCGATCGATGCAGCCGCCGCGGCGGTAGCCCGCCGCCGCGGGCCGTCGAGGCGGCGCGCCCGGGCCGGTCGCATCTTCGTCGCGCCCAATCTGACGGCGGTCGCGGTGTTCATGCTGTTTCCGCTCGGATTCTCGCTGTACATGAGCTTTCACGATTGGGATATGTTCAGCCCGGCCAAGTTCGTCGGCTTGGCGAACTACCGCAGCCTCTTTGCCGAAGACCCGCTGTTCGATATCGCGTTGCGCAACACAGTGGTTTACACCGTGGGCACTGTCGTGCCCACGGTGCTCATCAGCCTCGCTGTGGCCGGGGTGCTCAACCGGAAAATAAAGGGAATAGCCATATTTCGGACAATTATCTTCCTGCCTCTGGCCGTGTCGTCAGTGGTGATGGCCGTCGTCTGGCAGTTCGTGTTCAACACCAACAACGGCCTGCTCAACATCATCCTCGGCTGGATCGGTATCGATCCCATTCCCTGGCTGGTCGATCCGAAATACGCCATGGCCTCGCTGTGCATCGTCAGCGTATGGCGCAGCGTGCCTTTCGCGACGGTCATCCTGTTGGCTGCCATGCAAGGCGTGCCGGAGAACCTCTATGAAGCGGCCAGACTCGATGGCGCGGGGGAGTTGCGTCAGTTCGTGTCGATCACCGTGCCGCTGATTCGCAGCGCTGTATCGTTCGTGGTCGTCATCTCGATCATCCATGCATTCCAGGCATTCGATCTCGTCTACGTTCTGACTGGCCGTAACGGGGGACCCGAGACGGCGACCTATGTTCTGGGCATCATGCTGTTCCAGCATGCTTTTGCCTTCCTGGAGTTCGGTTACGCCTCAGCGCTGGCGTGGGTGATGTTCGCGATCCTGCTCGTGCTTACCGTTGTGCAGTTGCGGCTTGGGCGTCGTCGGGCCGCGCAGGAGGAACGATCGTGGGCGTAGCACCGCGGGCGTTAAGGCCCAACGTTGTCCGAGGTGTCGTGTTGTATGCCACGTTGACGGCAATCGCGACGTGCGCATTGTTCCCGATCCTGTGGGCGATGTCGGGATCGTTGAAGACAGCGGGCGAGGTGACCATGCCGACGCTGTTTCCCGCACATCCGCAGTGGTCCAATTACCACGACGTGTTCGCCGTCATGCCGTTCTGGCGAATGTTCTTCAACTCTGTGCTGTATGCCGGCTGCGTCAGCATCGGGCAGGTGTTCTTCTGCTCGCTGGCCGGATACGCTTTCGCGCGCCTACGTTTTCGGGGCCGGGATACGTTGTTCGTCTTGTATCTGGGGACATTGATGGTGCCCCTGACCGTCACGGTGATCCCGCAATTCATCCTGATGCGCATCGCCGGTCTGACCGACACTCCGTGGGCCATGATCGTGCCGGGGTTGTTCGGCAGCGCATTCGGCACCTACCTGATGCGCCAGTTCTTCCGGACCCTGCCAGACGAACTCGAGGAAGCCGCGATCCTCGACGGCTGCTCTCCGTGGCAGATTTATTGGCGGATACTGCTCCCACACGCAAAGCCCGCGGTGATGGTGCTGGCGGTGCTCACCTGGGTCAACGTCTGGAACGATTTTCTGTGGCCGCTGTTGATGATTCAGCGGAACAGTATCGCGACCCTCACTCTTGGGCTGGTTCGGATGCAGGGCGAATACACCGCCAGGTGGCCCGTGCTGATGGCCGCGTCCATTCTGATTCTGCTGCCGCTGTTATTGGTATATGCGGTCGCGCAACGCGCCTTCATCCGTGGCATCGCGGTCACCGGGCTGGGGGGATAGCCCATGGCGTCAGTGACTTTCGAGCAGGCCACCCGTCGTTACTCCGGCGCGGATCGGCCCGCAGTCGATCGCTTGGACCTGAGCGTCGGCGACGGTGAGTTCGTCGTGCTGGTCGGACCCTCCGGGTGCGGGAAGACCACGTCGCTGCGCATGGTCGCGGGGCTGGAAACGGTCGACTCCGGACGGATCCTGATCGGCGCCCGAGATGTCACCGACGCCGATCCTAAAGATCGCGATGTGGCAATGGTTTTCCAAAACTACGCTTTGTACCCACATATGAATGTCGCCCAGAACATGGGGTTCGCCCTCAAGATCGCCAGGCTGACGAAGAGCGAGATCCTTGAACGGGTATTGGATGCTGCCCGGTTACTCGACCTCGAGCCGTACCTGGACCGCAAACCGAAAGATTTGTCCGGGGGTCAGCGCCAACGGGTGGCGATGGGGCGTGCGATCGTTCGTCGACCGCAGGTGTTCTTGATGGACGAACCGCTGTCGAACCTGGACGCGAAACTACGGGTGCAGACCCGCAATCAGATTGCGGGGCTCCAACGGCGACTGGGCATCACCACGGTCTACGTCACCCACGATCAAGTCGAGGCAATGACCATGGGTGATCGTGTCGCGGTGTTGCGCGACGGTGTCCTGCAACAGTGCGCGGTTCCACGGGAGCTCTACCGGAGCCCGGTGAACATGTTCGTAGCGGAATTCATCGGGTCGCCGGCGATGAACCTTGTGACTCTTCCCGTCGTCGACCACGCCGTAGCACTGGGCGACTGGTCGATCCCGGTCCCGCGCGAGATTACCGATACCACAGCAGAACTGGTGATCGGTATCCGGCCGGAGCATCTTGAAGTCGGCGCAACCGGTGTCGAAATGCAGATCGATATGGTCGAGGAACTTGGTGCGGACGCCTATCTGTACGGGCGAATCGCCCGGTCCGACAACACTTTCGGTCAGCCGATCGTCGCACGTGCCGACGGGCAGGACCCACCGCCGCGGGGTAGTCGCGTGCGCCTACATCCACAACCGGGCCACCTGCATTTCTTCGGTGTCGAAGGTCATCGATTGCGGTAGCGCCGGGCGGGTTACTTGGGAATCGAGGCTGCCATCTGGTCGGCTATCTGACTGGCGATGTCGGTCGGGTCGCCGTTCTGGCAGACCTTGGCGGCCAATAGGACGTTGCTCTGCGTGCGGAAATCGAAGGCGCAGCGCCAAGCG
>Ga0209006_10003721_pt1 | contig 13861 bp, 13 predicted proteins | sample JacPin_JW_Ref_O2_FD_188567 | JGI IMG/M metagenome (GOLD analysis project Ga0209006, IMG submission 188567) | Forest soil microbial communities from Algoma, Ontario, Canada - Jack Pine, Ontario site 1_JW_Ref_O2 (SPAdes) (version 2) | ecosystem: Environmental > Terrestrial > Soil > Boreal... | reverse complement strand
CGGCGTGGTCGGGCTGATCTTCCCGTGGAACGGTCCGGTCTTCAACTACTGCGCAAAGCTGGCGCCGTCGCTCGCGGCCGGCTGCAGTAGCGTCGTCAAACCCGCTGAGGAGACGCCACTTTCGGCGCTGGTGCTGGACCGCATCCTGGCCGAGGCCGGAGTGCCCGAGGGCGTGGTCAACTTGGTGAACGGTTACGGCCACACCGCCGGTGCGGCGATCACCGCGCACCCCGATGTGGAGAAGGTCGCCTTCACCGGTTCGACGGAGGTCGGTCGGGCGATCGTGCGTGCCGCCGCCGACAGCAACCTCAACAAGGTCACCCTCGAACTCGGCGGCAAGTCACCGGTGGTGATCTTCGACGACGCCAACCTCGACCTGGCCATCCCGATGGCTTCGTTCGGCACCTTCATCCACTCGGGGCAGGCCTGCGTGTGCGGATCGCGCATCTTCGCCCAGCACGGCGTCTACGAGCGGGTCGTCGAAGGAATCGCGAACATGGCCAACGTCATGCAATTGGGCGGACCCAGCGACGAAGGCGCCATGGTCGGTCCGCTGATCAGCCAGAAGCAGCTCACCCGCGTGCTGGGCTACCTCGATCAGGGCAAGTCTGACGGCGCCGAGTTGGTCACCGGCGGGCACCGGCTCGACCGCAAGGGCTACTTCGTGCACCCCACGGTGGTCACCAACGTCGACCCCAATTCGAGCCGGCTGTTCCAGGAGGAGATCTTCGGTCCGGTCGTCACGATCCTGCCGTTCGACGACGAGGACGAAGCCGTCGGACTGGCCAACAACAGCAGCTACGGGCTGGCGGCCACCACGTGGACCAACGACCTCGGTCGCGCGCACCGGATGGCCAAGAAGCTCAAGGCCGGAACCGTCGGGCTGAATTGCCAGATGCAGTTCGACCACTCGATGCCCTTCGGTGGCTACAAGCAGTCCGGCTGGGGCTACGAGTCGGGCAAGGCCGGCATCGAAACCTACTTACAGACGAAAATCGTTTGGGCGCAGATGTAGCAGCGTCCGGGCCGCAGTAGTGTGAATGCATGCTGGGCCGCCTGGTAAGCGCTTTTCAACGATGGCAATATCGCAACGGCCGTCCGGGATGGTCTGCCCGGGTCGCAAACCGTTTGGGCGCCTTGTCTTTTGCCAAGGGCATGGGGCCCAATGCAGCTGCCACGCTCGAAGTTCGGGGCCACAAATCGGGACGGATCGTTTCGTTCCCGGTGGTCGTCGCCGACTACCAGGGCGAGCGTTACCTGGTCTCCATGCTCGGCCAGAAGGCGAACTGGGTGCGCAACCTGCGCGCAGATAACCATGGCGTTTTGGTGCGCGGTCGCCGCGAAGAGGTGACGTTGGTGGAAGACCTGTCCGACAAGCGTGCCGCGGTCTTGCGTCGGTATCTCGAGCTAGCGCCGGGTGCGCGTCCGTTTTTCACGATCGATCGGCGCGCGCCGCTGGACGACTTCGAGCGAATCGTCGACCAGTACCCCGTCTTTCGCGTCGGCTAAGAGGTCGACAAAGCCCGGTCCGGGTTCGGGCGTGACGTTGTGCGCGGTGATCTCCTGCCGGCAATGTGCACACACCAGAACCGGTTCGGCGGTCTGATCGCAGGGCCGGTGATGCAGCACGATCGGCGGACCCTGGGGGTGCGGCAGGTGGTGGTCGCCCCACTGCATCAGGACCACGATCGCCGCGAACAGATCGCGGCCGGAATCGGTCAGCCGGTACTCGTGACGATCGGGGTCGCGCGCGTAGGGCACTTTTTCCAGCAGTCCGTTGTCGACCAGGGTGCGCAGACGCGTGGACAACGTGGGGCGCGGAACCTGCAGGTTGCGCGCCAACTGGCCGAAACGGCGAACCCCGAAGAACGCCTCGCGCAGGATCAACAGGGTCCATCGCTCGCCCACGATCTCCAGTGCGCGCGCAACGGACTCGCCGTCGAAGCGATGCGACAAATCAGGGTATTCCATGGTTCAACTAACATACCGGTTCAAAAACTAAACCGGTAGTGCTACCGTGACTGAATTACTCACTCCGTCTGTGCAAAGCGAGGACGTATGAATACCGACGTGGCCACCGCGCCCGTATTGTCGCAGGCGCGCGAGATCGCCGAGTTGGCGCGCGGCATGGCAGATGACATCGATTCTGCCCGCAGGCTGCCGACCGAACTGGTTGAGGCGCTGCGAGATTCGGGCTTGCTGCGAGCCGGCGCGCCGGTGGAGGTCGGTGCTCTGGAGCTGCCCGCGGGAACCGCTTTGCGGTGCGCCGAGGAGGTGGCACGTGGCGACGCGTCCGCCGGCTGGTGCGTGTCGATCGGGATCACCAGTACCCTGCTGGTCGCATACCTGCCACCGGTGAGCCGTGACGAACTGTTCGGCAACGGTCGCGGGCTGGCCGCTGGTGTGTGGGCACCGCAGGGCAAGGCCCGGCGGGTGCCCGGCGGTGTCGTGGTGTCGGGGCGCTGGGCGTTCTGCAGCGGTATCACCCACGCCGACGTGCTGTTCGCCGGCTGCGTACTCGAGGACCGCCCGGCGGTGGTTGCGCTGCCCACCGAGCAGCTGCAGATCCTGGACACCTGGCACACCCTCGGCCTGCGCGGCACCGGCAGTCACGACACCGTCGCCGAGGAAGTGTTCGTCCCCGATAATCGGGTGCTCTCGATATTCGACGGTCCGGTGATCGACCGTCCGTTGTATCGATTTCCCCCGTTCGGGTTTTTCGCGGCGTGCATCACCGCGGCCGCGATGGGCAACGCACGCGCAGCGATCGACAACTTCGTCGAGCTCGCCTCGACCAAAAAAGGTGTGGCAGCCAGTCGCACGCTTGCCGAGCGATCCACCATCCAGGTGGCAGTCGCCACCGCCGAGTCGGCACTGGAAGCCGCGCGAGCCGGTTACTACCAAGCCATCGACGCCGCGTGGCAGGCGAGCCAGGACGGGCCAGCGGTGCCGTTGGAGGCGCGGACCCGGATACGCCTCGCGGCAACCCATGGGGCACGCGTGTCGGCCGACGTGGTCCGCACGATGTACGACCTGGCCGGGGGCAGCGCCATCTACGACGGCGCACCGCTGCAACGACGTTTGCGGGACGCGTTCACCGCGACCGCGCACTTCCAGGTGAACGAGGCATCACGGGAGTTGCCGGGCCGAATCCTGTTGGGCCAGACCACCGAGGCGGCCATGCTGTGAGATCCTCGATCGAAGCGGTGCTGCCGCTGTGGCTGGACCGGCCCGACCTGGAGGCACTCGAAATCGCCGAGGCCGCCGGCGCCGCGGGTGTGGACGGGCTGTGGATCGGCGAGATGGCGACATTCGACGCGTTCGCGTTGGCCACCGCCATCGGCGCTCGCGTGCCGGGTCTGGGTTTGCGGGTCGGCCCCCTGCCGGTCAGCGTGCGCACCCCGGTCTCGATCGCGTTGGGGGCGAGTTCGGTTGCGGCGCTGACTGGCTGCGAGATCGACGTCGCGCTGGGCGCCTCCAGCCCGTTCATCGTGGCGGGCTGGCACGACCGGGACTGGTCGCACAGCGCGGCGCGCATGCGGGAGACCATCGAGTGTTTGCGGCCGATGCTGCGCGGTGAGCGCGGCGACTACGACGGTCGGTATGTCACGAGCCATGGCTTTCGGCTTCGTAACCCGTTGCCGCAGAGCCGGATCGGGGTCGGAGCGTTCGGTCCGGCGATGACACGGCTGGCGGCCGAGATCGCCGACGAGGTAGTGCTCAATCTAGCTTCACCGCAACGGGTTTCGCAGGTCCGCCAACAGATCGAGCGCGACGCTGTCGCGGCGGGGCGCACACCGCCGCACGTGACGGTGTGGCTACCGGTCGCGCTGCGGCCCGGTGAGGCGGCGCTGCGGCAGCTGGCTGGTCAGCTCGCGGTCTACCTGGCCCCACCCGGCTACGGAGAGATGTTGTGCGAGCTCGGATTCGCCGGGCTGGTCGAGCGGGCCCGCAGTGGCGCGCGACGATCGGAGATGGCGGCGGCGATTCCACTGGAACTAGCCGAGCAGCTAGCCGCCCTCGGCACTCCCGAGCAGGTCACCGGGCGGATACGGGAATATCTGCAGGCCGGTGCCGACACTGTGGCGGTGATACCCGTGACCGCGGAGGACCCCGGCGGCCGGGCGGCGTTCGGCTGCGCCGCAGACATCTGTCGAAACAACGCACCAGCCAAGGAGGCTGCCTCGTGAACGCTGTCAACACTCAGTGTCGGTTGGCCGCACGCCCGGTCGACACGCCCAAGGCGAGCGATTGGTCGATCATTGATGAGCCCAAACCGGTTGCAGCCGAGGGAGAATTCGTCGTACAGGTCGACTACCTGTCCATCGACCCGGCCATGCGCACGTGGATGAACGCGGGCCGCAGCTACGTGCCACCGGTGGAGATTGGTGAGGTGATGCGTGCGCTCGGGGTCGGGCATGTCGTCGAATCACGGCATCCGGGGTTCTCGATCGGCGACGAGGTGTCGGGGATATTCGGCGTTCAGCGTTATGCGCTGTCCGACGGCGCCGAGGTCAACAAACTCGACACCACCTTGGCGCCAGCAACGACGTATCTGGGCGCCCTCGGTATCAGCGGGCTGACCGCGTACTTCGGCCTGCTCGACGTCGGCCGACCCGAGCCGGGCCAAACCGTCCTGGTCTCTGGAGCGGCCGGATCGGTGGGCAGCATCGTGGGACAAATTGCACGGATCAAGGGTTGCCGAGCGGTCGGCATCGCCGGCGGCGAAGACAAATGCCGCTGGCTGGTCGACGAAGTCGGATTCGACGCAGCGATCGACTACAAGGCTGCTGACCTGCGTAAAGAGCTCAAGACCCACGCACCGGACGGTGTCGACGTCTATTTCGACAATGTCGGCGGCGCAACGTTGGAGGCCGCACTCAACCGGCTCGCGCACGGAGCCCGCATCGTGCTCTGCGGCGCGGTGTCCCAGTACAACGACGCCCCGCGGGGGCCGGCCAACTACATGCAGTTGTTGGTAGCACGGGCATCCATGACGGGATTCGTCATCTTCGACTACGCCGAGCGCTACCCGGAAGGCGTTGCGGAACTGGCGAAGTGGCTCAACAGCGGCGAGCTGCGATCACACGAGCAGATCGAACACGGCGGTGTCGGCGACTTTCCCGACACCTTGCTCAAGCTGTTCCGCGGCGAAAACACCGGCAAGCTGATCCTGGCCGTGGAATAGCCTCGCCGGACCGAGGCGTTGACGCGCGTATGAAAGCTTTCTCCGAGACCGAACGTGAAGAATTCCTCGCCGCCAAGCATGTCGCCGTGCTGTCAGTGGCTGCCGAAGGTCGCCCGCCGGCCAGTGTCCCGATGTGGTACGACTACACCCCTGGCGGGGACATTCGGATCAACACCGGCGCGGGCGCACGCAAGTCCAAGCTCATCGAGCAGGCGGGCGCGGTGACGCTGGTCGTCCAGAACGAGGAACCGCCGTACCAATATGTGGTCGTGGAAGGCACCGTCGTCGACACGACGCCCACGCCGGTGGAGGTGCGAGAAGCCATCGCCATCCGCTACCTCGGCGAAGAAGGTGGCCGAGCGTTTGTCCGTAGCATCGAGGATCGACCCACTGTGTTGTTCACCATCCGCCCCGACCGCTGGATCACCGCCGATTTCTCAGATGAGTTGTAAGTTCCTTTGGGTCTCCCGATTTCAACCTGACGGGCCTCCGTCGTGTCGCGGCTGTTGACGAGCGCACTCGTCATAAGCTAGTGGCCTCCGACATTAGGTCGTTAAGCGCGAAAACCCTTAGGAAGCAGCTCAAATGGACCTAGATCGCATCACCAACCCGCTGCGACTGGCGAGGGGATCACACCAGCCGGGATCGGGTAAAGGGTGCGCCATGAACGTGATTTCGTACATCAACGGCGACGAACAGATCACCGACTTTCCGGCGACATCCGCGCGCCCGTTGGCGTCGTTCGTGCAGCTGTGCAACGACTTACTGGCCGGTCCGGACGGCTACTTGTCGCCGGAGAACAGCCTGCTGGTGCTCGACCTCGGGTGGCTGACCGTCGGGACTGCCGATGTCGCCGACACGGTCATGCACATCTGGGTGACCAAGCTGCTAATCAGCCCGCCGTGGGGCGTCGTGCGCTACGCCGCCGACGCAGCCGCCGATGCGATCACTGACATCGCGGAGCTGCACCGTCGGCTCGTGCCCGGAGACATGCCACCAATTGCCCAGTGGGACAGCGCCGCCCGGGCTGCCCGGTCGGTCAGTGAGACATCGGAGGGCGCCGAACTCTACGCAGTGCGGGCCGCCACGCAATCGACCGCACTCGTGGAGACCGACGACTGGGACACACTCGATGCGGTAACGGGCAACGCACTGCGCGCGCACCGGTTGGCCAACGGCGAAGCCGGAGTTGCCCGGATCTTGGAGGTCACTCGCAACGCTATCCGCTCGTGGCGGCGCCTCGCCGGGTTGAGCGTGGTGGGCAACGATCCCATCCCAGTTGCCGGCGTCAGGCCGCGCAAATCCGTCGCGGCCTGAATCAATTCTGCCGGTGACTGTCTCGCCGCAGCCGTAACGCCCGGGTGACTGAGACGGTTGCCGCGAGCAACGCCATCACGGCGAGAATGATCTGCGAGCCGCCATACCCGACCGAGGTCAACAGCAGCGGCAGGCCAAAGCCGATGTACGTCAGCGCATAAAACGCGCCGGTCAGCATGCCCCGGACATGTTGCGGCGCCGCGGCTTCCAAGTCGATCAAGCCTTCGCGCAACGACAGTCCGGATGCGCAACCGAGGACCAGCAATAACGCAAGGCTCATCACCGGCGTGATCGTCGGCGGCGTCAGCGCGATGGCCGCGTAGCCGAGCGCGGCCAGCGCCGCACCGACGGTGCCGGCGCGCGGACCCCAAGTCCCCAAGCGGGCGATGATCTGGATGACTCCGCTCGAGCCGTTGACGATCAGGGCCGCCATACCCGCCGCGATCGGAGCCGCGAGCCCGGTATGGACTCTGGCCGGAATCGTGATGAATCCCAGTGTGGCCGAAGCGAACACCCACGGGGCCAACGGCAACGCCCAACTCAAGGCGCGCCTGCTCGACGGCCTTGAGGTCGTGGCGATTTGCGCGTCACCTGTTGCTGCCGGCACCGACTCCGCTGCGCCGCGTGCGGCTGCATACGTGATCGCCATCGCCACCACGACCAGGGCCGCGGCCACCGCGAACGACACCTGGACGCCGAAATCTCCCGTCCCGGCGATCAACCCTCCGGCTAACGGTCCGATGGCGAATCCGGCGATCAGCACGGCGCCGGCGGTGGCCGCACCGGCCGGACCTCTCAGGTCGGAAGCCCACGCGGTGCCGGAGGTCATCGCCAGACCCACACCAACGCCGACGATCAAACGCCCCGCCAGCAAAACGTCGGGTTGCTGGGAAAACAGCATCGCAACCGTGCCGACCACAGCGGTCGCCGAACCGGCCAACGCGACTGCTTTGCGTCCGAGGGCATCCGAGGCCCGGCCACCGATGAGCAGGCCGGGCAACAGACCCACCGCGTAGATACCAAAGATCGCGTCGAGCGTCGATCTGCTGAGGTGCTGCCGATCGCTGATGGTGGGCATCAAGGCGACGAAATGGTTGGCGACCCATCCGGTGACCAGCAGGATAGCCAAGACGGCACCGAAGTCGAGGTTCGCGCCCGTCGTTGCCGAGCGCGGCCTGGGCAGTAGGCCAGTTGATCCGTCCGGCGAGATCATGGACGCCATTCCTCCTCGTAGTCGCGATCAGACACGACCACAACGACTGGAAAGTTATTCCCGGTCGGACGGCGATTGCAACGCATTTAACTCGAAGTTCAGGTCCGCGGTGAGCTTCCACTGACGCTGATGCAGCCCGCACAGCCGAGGGCCGGCTCTAAGATGCGCAGGTGGCAACCACCGGCGATGCGGCGACGTACACGCCCGCGCCCGGCAAACCCGCACTCCTGTTGGGCGCCTTCGACATCGCCAGTGTGGGATACGTCGCAGAGGAATTCTTCATCTCGGGGTCGGCATCGTCCTACGGTCCTGCGGCCGAACTCACCCCGGATGGCCGGTGGAGTGTGTCGCCGGCAGCAGCGGCCGACTACACCACCCGGATCGTGGTGCTGACCCCGTCGGATCTGGCCCGGTTCAACGGAACCGTGCTGGTCGAGTGGCTCAATGTCAGCGGCGGCATCGATGCGCCTGCGGTCTGGATGATGGCGCACCGCGAAATGCTGCGCGCGGGTTACGCCTACGTCGCGGTGTCGGCGCAGCGCGTCGGCGTCGAGGGCGGCGTGAATCTCATGGGCATCGACATGTCGCTCAAAAGCCAAGATCCACAGCGGTATTCCCCGCTGCAGCATCCCGGCGACGCCTATGCCTACGACATCTTCTCCCAGGCTGGGCGGCTGGCACGGAACGAGGAAGTTCTGCGCGGACTGCGCGCCGAACACGTCATCGCGCTGGGCGAGTCGCAGTCGGCGCTGTTCCTGACCAGCTACATCAACGCCGTCGACCCCCTCGCCCAGGTCTACGATGGCTTTCTGGTGCATTCGCGATTCGGGACCGCAGCCCCGTTGGACGGCGGCTCGATATTCGAGGCACTGGAAAGCAACTCGTCGCAGGCGGTCGCGTTTCGTCCCGATCTGCGTGTACCGCTTGTCACGATCATCACCGAGACGGACCTGTTCGGTGGCCGTCGACAGGGCTACCACAGCGCGAGACAGCCTGATAATCAACGGCTTCGGGTGTGGGAGATCGCCGGCACGGCTCATGCCGACAACTACACGATTCAGGTGGCACCGATCGACACCGGGTCTGCGGCGTTGGCCGACGTCGTTGCGGCCTATGCGCCGACGAACATGCTGATGGGTCAGCAACTGGAGCATTGCATCAACTTCGCTCCGCAGCACCACTACGTTCTGCAGGCGGCGTTGTCGCATCTGAACAACTGGGTGAGCACGAACCAGTCCCCGCCCAGCGGCACAACCATCGAACTGGATGGTGGGCAGCCTGTTCTCGACGAACACGGGCTCGCGCGGGGCGGCGTCAGGACACCGTGGGTGGACGTGCCGATCGCCCGGACATCCGGTGTAGGAGGCGAAGAGAGCACGATGTCATCGATCTTCGGCTCTGGCGAATTGTTCGACGCCGCGACCGTGCAACGGCTGTACCCGGGTGGGGTGGCGGACTATCTGGAGCGGTTCACCGCATCGCTGGACGCGGCGATCCAGTCGGGCTTCCTGTTGGCCGCGGATCGCGAGGAAATTCTTGAACTTGCCGCCGCGACATTCCCCGGCGAGGACGACCTCAGAGTGGCGGGGCCTCCAGCGTCAGATTGAACAGGGCCCAGGCCATACAGAACAAAAAGTTGAGCGTGACAAGGACCATGCCCATGAAGATCAGCGTGCGTGCGCCGCGGCGCTTCATCCGCCGGACCCGCCCCCTGAATTGGTCGCGCTTGAATTGCGTCGCGATCAGCGCGAAGTTGAAATCTGCCACTTCGGCATAGGCCGCCGGTGCACCCGCCAGCATCTGCCGAAGCCGATCTGGGGGAGTTGTGATGCCCACGCGTGCGAAGCGCCGACTGAGCCGTCGTGCCTGCCGACGGCCAACGATCTGACTGCCGACTCGCAATCGCTGGGGAAGTTGCCCACGTTCGTCCCCCCAGGGGGTCGACGGGGTCATCACACGGCGAAGTCTAGCCAGCGGTTGTCGAATATCGGAAGCACTCGGCGAATGTGATCCCCAAAAATCTGGGTTCGACCGATTTCCGGCGTCCCCGGCACGATCTGCGCTCAGCGTTGCACGAGGCCGGCCAAGGCCCGGGACAGCACACAAATCCCTAGACCGGTGCCCAGAGATCCACGGGAACGACGTCTTGTGCGCGGCCGTCGAGCCCGAGCAGCCGTCCCCAGGACTTCACCGAGCGCAGCACGACGCGGGTGTCGAGAACCGCGACGCCGGGGTGTTCAGCTGACAGCCGATGAACCACTGGGTCGAGATCGGACACGTTATGCAGCTGCATGGTGACGAAGATGTTGGCGGACCCGCCGCCGGTGACCGCGACGCAGAATCGGGTTTCAGGATATCGGACGAGTGCGCGGCCCACCGCCGCGACTGCCGACCCGTTCACGCTGAGCTTCAGCGCCACCCCGGTCGGCCAGCCAGCCTGTACCCGCGCGAAATCTGTTCGGAAGGTTAGCATTCCGGCCTGTGTCAACAGCCCCATACGGCGCCGTACGGTGGGTTCCGGGCGCCCGACCACCGCGGCCAGATCACGGAAACTGAGCCGACCGTCGCGTTGCAGCGCTAAGAACAGCTCGCGATCGAACTCGTCGAATTCGTGTGCCGGAGTGGTCTTGGCCGGCTCGGGCGTTACCGCGCGAACCTGATCAGGGCTGAGACCACCGAGCCGCCAGCGGGTGCCGCTGAACAAATCGGTCATCAGCGCCGACTGGACCCGAGTCAGCCCCGCGATCACCGGCAGCGTGTCGACGACTAAAGCTGCTAGTAGCGGCTGATCGGCGGCAACGACGAACGCGTAGAGGTTGTCTTGGCCGGTGGTGATGTTGACGCTGAAAACCTGTGGTATCAATGCGAATTCGTCAGCGACCGCTGGCGCGGTACCGGGTTCGCACTCGGCTTCGAACAGCGCCGCCTTGAGCGGCAATTGTGGGCCGGGCGCAGAGGACACCCAGGCCCGGCCGGTTGACACCAGTCGACGCCACCGCCGCGCAACGGTGACCGGCGCGACCTCCAGCACCTTGCCGAGCTCTTCGAAGCTCGCTAGTGGATTGAGGTGTAACGCGTCGAGCAACGCGACATCCAATTCGTCTACACCATCGCCCACAAAGGCAATTGTCCCGCGATGTCACATCGCCGAGTGAGGAATGCCGGACCATTCGGGCAGGCTGGACCCCCGGGGGACCAGGATCGGATCAGGCCAGCGGGCTGGGGTGTGGCTGAAGCTGACCGGCGGGGCAAGCATGTGCACCCGACCCATCGGAGTGTCGGCGTCGTAAGTGTCAGGCACGCCGATGGTGTGCTCGTCGTCGCAAGCGGTGTCGGCGGGGTCAACCAGTCCCAAGGTCTGGTACCACATGGCATTGCGGGTGAGGTTGACGGTGACGTGCCAACTGCCGCCTTCGGTTTGTTGCTTGATCAGCCCGGCGGCCGCGCCGAGCGCTCCCATATAGCCCGCGATGAAGTCGTTGATCAGCCCGGTGGGTGGCAGCTGCGGCTTGTCGACGTTGCCTTCGATAACCATCAGTCCGGAGGCCGCCGAGCCGTTCATGTCGAAGCCGCCGCGGTTCGCCCACGGCCCAGTTGAGCCATAGCAAGTGACCGAGACATGCACCAGTCCGGGATGGGTCTGCGCCAGCTCGCGCGGGTCGATGCCCAGCTTCTCCAGTTTGCGTTCACGGTGGTTGTTGATTACGACGTGGGCGTCGTCCAGCAACCGGTCGACGTCGGCCTTTCCGGAGTCCTTCGTCAAATCCAGCCAGGCGCTTCGCGATCCGATGTTGGCCTCGAAGTACACCCAGTCGTGCTCGAAGTCGTTCGGGCGGGTGGCGCCCAGTACGTCGGCGCCCTGCTCGGCCAGCACTCGTCCCACCGTGGGGCCGGCCACGGCGTGAGTGAACGACAGCACCCGCACGCCGCCGAACGGTCGTTCGGACGGGCCCAGCGCACGGGGCGGCGCGTCGCCGATGCGGGTGAGCCCGATAACGGGCTGGCTGGCCAGCAATGCCCCGTGCGGATGCGCCAACCACTCCTCGGCGCTTCGGGCCACGCACGCCGGTAACCCCGCCACATTGGCGGCCTCTTCCAGCTCGAATGCGTTCCAATTACTGAACGCCGCAGCGACTTTGGTGAAGTCGGGTGGGACGTTGAGGAAGCGACACCAGTTGGCCGCCTGATGCGGATACACCGCCGATGCCATCACGGTTCGCCCATCACGGGTGCGGTACGGAATCAGCGCAAATGGGTTATCCAGCACCAGCGCGATCGAGGGGAACTCCCCGGCCAGTGTTGGCTTCCAGGCGAAGCTGGGATTGATGTGGTGGACCGCCTGGCGCAGATCCAGATGCAGATCCTGCCCGGGGCCGCCGCGATGGCGGTGCATCGCCGCCGCGGCAACCGCGTTGCCCATCATCGGAATTCCGACGGCGGCGCCGAGCCGGTGGCGAGCCGCAATGATCGGATCCTGTCCGGCGAATGTCACCTGACCGCCCGCGTCAGCGGCCGACAAATCTACTTCGGCGAGTAGGTCGTTGAGCGCGACGGTCGGATCGAACGATGCGCCGGCCGTCGAGGCCATTTCGGTTCTTTCAGTCATGGCAGTCAGCATGAGACCGGCCGCGGGATGGCCCCGAAAATGAAGGAAACTGGTCGAAATAGGCGCCTCCGCGACAGAAAGCGTCGCGGCCGTCCAGGCCCGACCACTAACTAGAACGTGTTACAGTTTTGCGGCATGAGCCGCAAACGCGTCGTCGTCGCCGGCTTGGGCGATGTAGGCATTCTCGCCGCGATCCGGCTCGCCAAACATTTCGATGTCGTGGGTATCTCGGTCAAACCAGGATTGGTCAGCGGCCAAGAACTCGGCGTCCGGTTGGCCCGCCCCCGCGACTGGGCTCGCGACTACTGGATCCCGTTCGACCGATTCCGTCGCCTGGATCCGGTTCGGATCGTCCAGGGCTCCTTGACCGAAGTCGATCTGGCCGCACGAACCGTCTCCGGCCGCGGCGACAACGGCGAAACATTCGTCGAGGGATATGACGCGCTGGTCATCTCGACCGGGGTCAGCAACGGCTTCTGGCGCCGGCCGACCGTGCAGTCGGCAGCGGAGATCGGCACCGATCTCAACGCCGCACACCATCGAATGGCCGCGGCGAAGTCAGTAATCGTCGTGGGTGGCGGCGCGGCCGCGGTCACCAGCGCCGTCAACCTGGCAACCAGGTGGCCGGACAAGCGAATCGACCTGTACTTCCCCGGCGACCGGGCGCTGGGCGATTATCACCCGCGGATTTGGCGGCGCATCCACGGCCGGTTGACCGAGCTGGGCGTGGGCCTGCACCCGCGCCATCGCGCCGCGCTTGCCAATGGCTTCGCGGGCGACGAGATCACCAGCGGGGGTGTCGATTGGAGTACCGGACAGCCGGCGTCCTCGGCCGACGCCGTGCTCTGGGCGATCGGGCGGGTGCAGCCCAACACCGACTGGCTGCCGCGCGAGCTGCTGGACGAGAGCGGCTTCGTCCGCGTGACGCCGGAGCTTCAGGTGCCGGGGCATCGAAATGTGTTCGCGGCCGGCGATGTCGCGGCCAGCGACCCGCTGCGCAGCTCCGCCCGCAACCGCGGGGACGCGCTGGTGGCCCACAACGTCCGCGCCGAACTTGCCGGCCGACGCTTCCGCACGTATCGAGCGCCCGGCCGACGTTGGGGCTCGATACTGGGCATCCAGCCCAACGGCTTGGAGGTCTTCCTCCCGACCGGTCAGGCGTTTCGCTTGCCGTCATGGCCGGTCGAGCGCCTGGTGATGCCGTTAGTCGTGCGGCGGGGCATGTACGGCGGAGTGCGGGAAAACCACCCGGCGGTCTAAGGACCGCGAGGTCAGCCGCGCTTGCCGCGCACCCACTGGAACGTGCCCACGCTCTTGACGCGCACGCTGGTGAAGCCGTGATCTTCCAGGATGTCGCCGACTTCGTCCTCGCCGAAAATGTGAGCTCCGCCGGTGGGAAGGGCCCGCCACAGATCGACCGGTGGACGCAGGGTCGGGACCATTACCGCCAGTCGACCGCCGGGCTTCAGCACGCGGGCGATCTCGGACAGCGCGGCCGCCGGATCGGGGATCAGCTGCAATACCGCGATCGAGACCG
>Ga0209006_10003720_pt1 | contig 13863 bp, 15 predicted proteins | sample JacPin_JW_Ref_O2_FD_188567 | JGI IMG/M metagenome (GOLD analysis project Ga0209006, IMG submission 188567) | Forest soil microbial communities from Algoma, Ontario, Canada - Jack Pine, Ontario site 1_JW_Ref_O2 (SPAdes) (version 2) | ecosystem: Environmental > Terrestrial > Soil > Boreal... | reverse complement strand
CCAGGGTACGGGTATGCCAGTCGAGTCGGTAGGTCCGGAATGTTATTTGGAGGATGGAAAGCTCGTCAAATTTGTTGATGCGCCAGAACCCGGCGATGTCGATTGGTCAGAAGATGAGGAAGGCAAGCTGCTAGATCCCCGCGCTGAGTTGTTTGAGGTGAAATTGTCCGTTGAGCAGGCACGAAATCCCGAAGCTAACGAAGATATAAACAATGTCGAGCCCGTCTTTGAGGAGCAGAAGCTTTCTACAAAGAGCATAGCGAAGCTCGTTGCCGCCGGTTACGATCCAGATAAGCACGCCGAAGTGTTCGAACCTGTGAAGATTTTGAAGGGCTATAAAACGCGGAAGCCCAAAAGCCAATCAAAGGCGAAGGCCGTACCCGCTGATAAGGATCCGGACAAAATTATTGCGGCCGCAAAGGAAAAAGAAGCTGAAGAGACGCGACAGATTCTTGAAGATTTGGATATAAAGGCCGAGCCTTATCCTGTATTCCCGATTGATGTGATGAGGGGTACATCGATCTACGAAGGTTTTGTAAGGCCTATATGCGAAGTAAATCCTTGTCGCATCCCGGAATTCATGTTCATGCCCGCAGTTCTTTTGTATCTGAATTACTTGGGTACAAAAGTTCAAGTCGCGATGAAAGATCTCTCATTTTCTTTTGACTTAGTGTTGATCGGGCGGCGGGGTCAAACAAAGAAATCATCTTCTGTAAAAGAAGCGATGAGGTTTTTTGAAACAATGGGTTGCTTGGGTCACGGCGAACAGACTGTCAGCAACGCTAACGGCCGCACCCTAGTTTTTACTGCGGGAAGTCCTGAAGGTTTTTGTATCGAAATGAATCGCACGAACTGTAAGAACGGAATCCTCTTTTATGATGAATTGGTTCAATTAACAAATAAAGCCGGCATTGACGGGAGTGTGCTCACATCCGCGCTTCTTTCTCTGTATGAAGCTAGCAAGCTGCAAAACAATGTAACAAATCCGAAGAAATCGTATTCATTGTTGCCCGGAGCTTATTGTGCCTCGGTAATAACTTGTTCGACGGATAAGAACTTTGAAGTGAATTGGAGCCGGCTTTCCGGAGATTCTTCGGGTTTGAATGACAGATTTATGTTTTTGCTGCAACCTGAAAAGCTATCTGAGCCCAACCCATTCATTTCTGTGGACACTACGGCGGCAACTGTAAAGACGCGCCAACTAATCGATAGAGCGTTGGATAAAAAAGTGTATGCGATTGATGACTCCTCTCTTCTTGTCAAATTTATGAAGGAACACAAGGACCAAGATCGCGCTGAAATAAGGGCGGAAAAACTGGCTTTGTATTTTGCTATAGATCTAGGGAAGGAAAGTATCGATGCGGATTGCCTTCAAAGAGCAATCGCGATTGTAGAGTACGAGCTTAAAGCCAAAAAGTTCCTACCGCAATTTGAGGCTTACAACAAACAAGCTGTTCTTCAGCAACGCATGATGTATGAACTTAACCGTAAAGGCGGTTTGGAAATTGTTCGGAAGTTTGAAAATAATTTAAACAAGATACGGTATGGGACACACGAGTGGGATCACGCTTATAACGGGCTGATTAAATCCGGCTGGATGCGTGAGCAAGGCGCGGGAACGAAAGGCGATCCCAAGAGCCTCCTTCAGTTAAAACCAATACCCAAAGACGAAGAAGAAGATTAGAAAGCTTCCCCGACGTTTCTTGATCGTTTCGGCGGGGAAAACGAAGAGCTACACGGGTTGCTCCTAATCCCGTGTGGCTCTTTTCATTTTGGGAGAACGAAATGAGTACAGGAAACATTGTCAGTGTCACGCCGACTCAAGCCGGCGTGTTGGTCACGTTTCAAACGCATCGCGGAGATGTCACTTATCTCTACGAAGATCCCGTTGCGGTTGCGGACATTTTGAATGGCGGAGATCCCGCGCAGTATCAAGGAACGCGAGTTTAATCATGGAAGATCCAAAAATATTGAGTCCTGAAGAAGCGAAGCGTGACGCGGCTCGTCAGAGGAAGCGGGATCAGCGTGCGCGAGATAAGGCTAAGGGTATAGCTCGTGAAAATAGAAAGCCCGAGCCGATGTATCCCGCGAAAGTAAAGGAGAACGAGAGGGCTGCAAAAGATTTCCTTAGGGACGCCGGCTTGCAGAATCAGCACGTCATGGACACAGTTCTACAGTTATCGGAAGTGGGCGGGCTTCCATTTACTGCTCTGAAAGTGGACCCATCTTGGTCCAATGAACTTGTAGAAGGCGAAATCATCTACAGAGCCGATCTGGAAGCTTTGAGGCAATTCAGTTGCCCAGACACATCGGAAAAGGATTTCCGAGAGTCTCGCTATCAATGTAAGACAGATCATTTCTTTCTCGGAAATGTGGCTTTGGAGAGGCCCAACACGTTTTGTGAACAACCTCATCGCGCTTGGGTTGATGAGATATTCATAAAGAAGACGCCTTCGCTCCGACCAAATTATCTTGAGGCCGACATTAAGAGATGGTTTGAAGAGATGGTTGCCGCCAACGGCGGAAAGCACCGTTCGTTCATGGCGTGCTCCCGCCAATCACAAAAGAGCACGACTCAAATCATCGACGCGTGCCAATATTTGCTCAATGTTAGTTGCTGCCGCCTAATGCAAATTTCGGCGGTTAAGGATTTAGCCCGGAAATTTATCAAATTCTTTCGGCACTATTGGACGATTGAGGACGTTCATAACAGAACGCTGTTCGCGCAATGGTTTCCGGAAATGATGATTTATGCAGATGAAAAATCCGACAGCAACACATTCTTTTGTCCAATGGCTCACTTAGGTTTGGGGCCGAGCATGGTCGCAACGAGCGCCGACGCATCTCAGACCGGCGCGAGATTTGATGTTGGAATCTTCGACGATATGGCCGATGACTTGAACGAGGCTACTTCAGACGGCCGTATTAAGTTGGTAGAAAAGTATGACTCCATCAACAAATTACGCACAGAGTACGGAGTCACTTTGACGATTGGCACGCCTCAAAACGCCGATCAAAACTTAGACACCGGCGATTTGTATGCAGTCATTTTGGGACGCTCTGAAAAGAACAACCATCAGTATTTGCGTTACCGCATTGATCCGGCGTGGACGCTGAAAGAAGAGTTCGCGGGCGCGAATCCTTATGAGGTGGTGGATAACCCTGAATGGATTGAGAAACTTCTGTTTCCTTCGAAGTTATCGTTGAATTTCTTGAAGGAGGAACTCGCTACCAGTTCGGAAAAGAGTTTTAGGCGGCAATATCTACTCGAATGGACGGATGCTGAGGATCCCAATCTAAAACTGCAATTTGAACGGACAGTTCTCCAAAGTCATGTTGTTCATCCTTCTCTCGTTCCGCAAGAGGCCGTAGTCAATGCCTCGGCTGATTTGGCTTTCAATATGTCGAAGTATCGGGACGCGAGTTGCTTCTCAATTTTTAAGACAGAGAAGAAACTGTATCTTTTGGAGCAGGTCGCGGGCCATTGGAAAGACAGCGAGAAGGCTCAGCATATTGTTGAACTCACGCAAAAATACAATATCAATTGGTGGTTTATCGAGAAGTATCCGTCTTTTGAGCGGCTCCATGAGGACATCATGGGTGAGGCTCGAAAAAGAGGAGTGACAGTTCAAATTAAGTGGGTCGATGCGCGGAATACGAAGGACAGAAAATTTCATTCTATTAAGTCCATTGAAACCTATCTCAACCAGGGTGTTATCAAGTTCCAAGCGGGTGCTTATACGGACGATCTCTTTAATCAGCTTGAAAATTTGAGCGGTACTACCGCAGCCCGGAAGTCCGGATTAGATGATCGGGCCGATAGTTTGGCGATGGGCGTGGAGTATTTTCGACCTCGCTTTGTTGACAATGAGGAAGAGGAATCGTCCGTATTCAAGGAAATGGAGAAGAAACGAAGACAACAAGAACAGCATGATTTGATTTTTGGAGGCACTTCGAATTACACGTACTACAAAGGGCCGCCACAAGCACCCATCGATACTGGCCGTGAGATAGGCGTGACTCGGGGAATGTACGGTATTCCGGGCTTGCGAGTTCCAGCGACAGGTCCGCGTCCGGATCCGGAAAGAAAACCCATCACTTTTAGTTCCGCACCAAAACCAAATCGTTAAAAAGTTTCACCGTGAATCCTGACAGCGCATCAGGACGACCGTAAGAAGATTTCCAGTCTTTTTTACGGAGCGGGAAAGGTGTGAGCGGGCCGGAAAAGTTTCGCTTTAATGAGCGAAATCAATTTGAAGCCCAACATGGTTTCAATTCCCGGAACGGAAACCCGCTCACATACATATTGGAGGAAGGTATGGATGACGAACAGATTTTTTATTGTAAGAACTGTGACGCCGAATTCGATCCTTATGCAGAGGATGTGAAGATCGTACATCAATCTCACGGCGGGCTCATAACGATTGAGGACTCATCCCACCGAGCCCACTCTTTGAGATTAACAACCTGGAAAAAGATTCAAAGAATTCGGGAGTTGGAAGATTCGGCAAGGCCAGTTAATCCTTTTAATCTGTATCAGGCACAAGACATCGAGATTGAGCAGGACGAATCAGAAGTAGAGACAGATGAAATTCAAGGAGAGCCCGAAAATGGCCGAAACTAAAGCATCAGAAATGACAGATGAAAAACGGATTGATTTTGAGCGAGGGAGACACGCCAGCCTCGTATTTAAGCGGAGAAATCCTGATTTTGTTTCCAACGAGCGCAATGCTCGAACGATGGCGGATGAATTGAAGAAACGGGGCTTGGAGTGGACTATAGAAAATCTTCAAGAGGTCTGGAACAAGATTGATAAAAACCTTTTTGACACGACAGAAGACAAACGACCTGCCGCGAAGGAACCTCCCCCGCCTGTTGAAGCCCCACTTCCCGAACCCGAGCAATTTCCGTGGGGAACCAAGTTAGAGGGTAAGGAAGGCGCGGCCCGCGTGGCCGCAATGAGTAATGCCGATTTCGCGAAGTATTTGAAGGATCGCAGAACAGGCCCTATTTTCCAGGCCCAAGTTGATGCGTTGCAAATGACTAGATCGCAACTTAGAAAAGGAGATTTGTAATGAACACTGAAGTAAACACAGCAATAAGAAAGGCCCAAGTTGAAGAAGCTTTTTGGCGATTTTTCACCGTCTATCGATTACAGCTTCAAGACTGCGAAGCTAATCAACGAATCTTGGAGGCAGCGTTAGAAGATAAATTGCTACCCATTTCGTTCGAGAATTTAACCACGCTTTGGGAATCGCTCACGCCCCAAGAAAAATCCGCGTATGCACCATCTACCACGGACGAAGTGAAACCTCGAAAAGCGGCCACAACGGTTGTAGAAACGTCGGCCGTCCTTGAGAAGATGGGAGGCGTGTTACCCCAGGAATATGACCGTCGCCGCATTCTTAAAATGGGCAGAGACGAATATAAGGAACTCCTAAAAAAGTACGGGCAGGAAATTGTCTTAAATCGCGTTAACGGAATTGAGTAAGCGGATAATCCGCGAGGAGAAATAAAATGGGGTTAGGAATAGATCCTGAAGTATTGAAAGCAGCAAATCAGACGTTGGGTGAATTCATCGCCCAGGAGCCGGAATTTTACAATACGGCGGAGAACTGTAAAGCATTGCAGCAGTACTTGAAGAACCAACAAATTCCAATAGAACAGTGGAATCATATCAACATTTGGGCGGCAGCCTTTTGGCAGTGCAAAAAACAAGGTCTGTTAGCACCAGTTCCACCTCCGAAGTCCCGAGCGGAACGTGAAGCTGAATATGAAGCCAATGATCGCCGCGCTGGAAGTTCTTTGGGCAATCAGATTACGGAAGGCAACACGGAGGCCGACAATATTCGCAAGATAGTTGAAGGCGCGAGGGATCTTCGAAATAGGTTAGAAGAGGGAACCAATAAAAAGATTGCCGATGCGGCGACAATTCGAGAAATGGATGAAAACCCTCATAAGTATATCCCGGATTTCACTGTAGATCAGCCTGCCGAAGTGTTGAAGCCCCTGCGTTCATCCGTTTTGAAAGCATGGATGAAAAAACGCCAGCAATTTCTAACGAAAGAGGCCATAGAACGGGACGAGAGGAAGCAGTGAACGGAGGAATTGAGCCTGGCTCTCTTCGAGGGTCGGGCTCGCGTGAAACACGTAACTATGAGCCCCGAGATCCGGATGCTGATTTGATAAAAGAAGCAATGGCTTTAGACGCGAAGGCATTTCGAAAGAGATTCGGTTCGGGAAAGCCAGAAGAAGCCGCGTTAAATGCGGCATTGGCCCGCAAAGGAAATAATTTATGACTAAGAAAGAAAAACTACAAGTGCAAGCTTTTCTCACTGGCCGCATCCCTCTTGAGCTTCAGGGAGAAACCATTCCGGTGCCGAGCGACACGGCTATAAAAAATTGGCTCTGTAACGCTTCTCCTGATCTCGTGCATCTCATCGGCCGCGGCCCAAACGGCGATACCTTTAGAAAAAACGCCAATGCCGCGTTGGCGAGGATCACTGCGAAGGAGTCGGAAGGAAAGCCCGCTTCGAATGGGAGAATACAGGTAGGGATGACGCCTGATAGGCAACCTGAATGCGGACCCGACGAATTTGAGAAGCGAAAGAAAGAGGGCAATGCTGAGGCGAGGCGACAGCCGACGATCCAAAAGTTCTAAACGAAGGTTTGAGATTCGCCGCGTTTTGAGTCGTTCCTTTTCGCGGTGAAAAAGGCGGCTCCGTTTTCACGAGAGGATTCGGAGTCGCCTCAAGATTTTTTCGGTGTTGTTGCAGTAATCCCACATAAGTCCTGAATGAAACTTCTAGAGCTTCATCAAGCAGTGGGCGTTGTAAAGGTAATTGACATGTCAAAAGTAAATCTCAATGCGGTCGGTAACGCGAATGACCGTTTGAATCAGCATGAAGCAAAACCAGAGATGGGAACTTCAAAGCGCCAGAAGGGCTCGGCTCGCAGTGCGGCCGGCGAGGGCATTCCGCCCCGTGAAAAAAGCAAGGTTAAGTTGGGCGCAGAATTGAAACGTGCTCACGCTAATCATAATCGACGGGAAAACGGAAATGCCGATCCCAAAGGCGGAAAACAACTGTGATTCCGAAAGAGATCAAGAAGATTAATAAGGAAGCAGATCCGCAAGCCGGCGTCAGTACTCCGGCGAGAAAAATAAAGCCCGAGGGTCAGAGCGGAGAAAAGGCATTCACTTATCGGAGCGGCACAAACAATAAAGTTTCGGATGCTGCTGAAGTACCCAATGCCGCTAAGAAAGCACGAAAACCTCAGTTGGGCCACGGTAACGCGTTGTCTGACGCAACCTGCCATTCCAATAGTGGCGGTTCAACCTGTAGTGCAACAGATCCAGGCGGTAAGAAGTAATTGCTTTTTACTGAACTGACTTCCCCGAACGAAAGCAGAGTCAGTAAAAGGGGGTGGGTCGATGTCGCTCTCATCGGCCCGCCTGCATTTCGATTAGGCAGCCACGAGTCAAACTAACATCGTGGCAAATGAGAGGTGGTCTCCGGATCACCTTTTATTTTTCGCGGCCGGTTGGAAATTTGAACAGTTATTTCAGGAGTATAAGGGATAGCAATGCCACAAGATCCAGAGATACGCCGCCAAATTGGTTTGAGGAATAAAGCTAATCAAGTCGGTTTGTTTAATCCCGAACGAGATAAGAGTAAGGGCGGCCGCAAGACAGCCCAAATTCATCGTAGGAGAGGCACAGGAGTCTTCAATCCCACGATGGGTGCGTTCGGTTTACACAAGCAATGGCATTTGAATAGGGGCCTAGTGAGCAACAAATGTGAATTTTGTATGGCCGGCATTACTGAATTTTCAGAAGTGAAATAATTTCATCGAGGAAAGCAGCATGAGTTTACATCATGGCGTTGTCATAGATTTTAGTCGCCCGCCCAAGCTTAGGCTTAGAAGTGATAGTGGTGAGAATTTCAATTTGCTCTGGAAAGCCGCGACTTATCCAGAGGAGTTCGGAAGATTGGTTAATCATCAGTGCGAGATTCGGAAGGGAGACGCGGTTTCGTTTACCACTCGCGACGAGGGCCCGAATTCTGTAGTCGTCGATGTTCGGTTCGAAGAGCTAGCGGATGTTGATCCCAATCAAGAAGAGACTTCAACAATCGTTGATGTCCTGACGGACTCCTCAGGTTTTGCAGCCCGTCCATGCGGCTGCCGTATATTCGTGGGGCGAACTGAGGTTCTGGACGAGACGGGGATGATGGGAAATTGGTGGGGGTTTTTTCAAATCGGGATGGTTCTGAGCCACAAAAATCGGGTCAGGAACAACAAAGTTAGCGCGGATCAGATTCGCATTATTTCTTAGTTTTGGCCTGTTTTAGGCATGGTTGCGCTTTGCCCTGTATTTATTGGACTGACCGAAGGGTGATATGATCCGCTGAAGTATAAAAGCCACCTAGAAAAACAGAGGTTTTTGTGGAAAGTGAGGCTATCCGTAAGCTACTGACAAAACGAACACTAGAGCGTGACCGTATAGAGTACACGGTCGGAGATGTTCTTGATGTTAAGGCGGGTCTGGTTCTCGCGATACTAGTTTTTCTAGCCGGACAAGCGATAGATTTATTCAAAGACGCCCATGAATCCGTTGAGATAAGCCTTTTGGCAATATCGCTCGTCGCCATAATTATTGGTGCCATATTCGCTTTAGTGCAATGGTTTCCGCGCAGATATAGTGTCGTTTCACACCCGGCTAAATATCGCCCCTGGCTTGAGGATCTGTTCAGACGCTTTGCCGCACAGAATGTTTCAGAGGCGGACACGTTGGAGCATTTAGAGAAAGTTGAACTGGATCAGGCTTCTAGCAGGATTGATATAAACATAAGGCATAACCGAAAAAAGATGCTGATGATGAAGGGATGTTTCGCGTGTGTGTTTATTTCCCTGTTTGCGAATCTAGCAACTGTCGCTGTCAGGCACCTTTTTCCACTGTGTCATTAGGTGGCGGAGGCGGCGGGTCATTTGGTGCGTCAGCCAGTTTCAAGAGTTTTTCTTTCATCGTTTTCCCATTTAAGCATCGCATTTATTTCAGACACTCAATTTGGTAGCGCGTACGGGAGTCGGACCCGTCTTTCCGGCTTGAAAGGCCAGCGTGCTAACCGATGCACCAACGCGCCACGGGCTGATATTCTATCACGCTCCGACTGGCACGCCCATTCTCGCCGCGACAAAATCCCCGCCGGTCTGCATCGCCTTCCTAACACGTTTTTCATTCTGAACGTTGTAGCGATCCAACATCGCTCGCGTTTTCCAACCGCCAATCTTCAAAACCGTTCCTTCATCCACACCGGCGTCTAGGAGATTGATGGCTGCGGAGCATCGGCAGTCGTGGATCCTCACGCCCGTTCGCGTGCGTGTCTTGGAATCGTAGGTTCCCACGCCAGCTTTCGCACAAGCCTTCGACCATTCCGGCCGAAAGTTCGTCGAGTCGAAAACGATCTTCGAATCCTCGATGCCGCCCATCGAAATTGTGCCGTCGCTATTCTTGGGATGCGCCATCTCTCGAATCATTTCGGCTATGGGCGCTAGTAGCTTTCCGTCCAATACGATCATCAACGGCTTTTTCGTTTTAATGATTGAGGCCGGCAGGTTGATGACATCCCTCTTTTCGCCCGAAACCATTCCCCAGGTAATTTTCCGCAGGGCTCCTAACCTACAACCCGTTCCATACATGAAGCTGAAAAACGGCTTAAGGTCCGGAGGGTTTTTGTCGCCCTTTTCGATCTTCTCTGCGCGAACCGTGTCCAATCCGTTTAAGATCTTTTGGAATTGTTCGGGCTCAATGTACTGTCCGGCTGCCTCGGAATCTTTGGGCATGGGGAAATGTGGCACATCTCTCTGGCCCAACTTGCCATCTTTCCGAGCTTGATTGAACATGGCGCGAAGTGCTACCAGATTTCGGCGGATCGTGGGATCGGCCGCCTCGTCCTCGTCGCGTCTTTCCTCGATAAAATCTCGGAGGGTGTCGGTCGAGATCCGGGGAATTTTCATGCCTGCAAAGAATTCATCAAGGTGCTTCAGGCCGGGGTAGGTTTTCTGTTCAGGGCTCTCGCGGAAGTAGGAATCGCGGATGTCTTCGTAGCGGAGCTGATTCACGTCAGCCGGAGCCACAGCACCCCTTTCGGTATCCACAAGGCGTTCCCGTAAGAGCTTCTCGGCCACAGCCCGATCATCCGAGCCCGTGGGCTCCTGTTTCTGGATCCGCTTACCATTAGGCCCGTCCACGTAATAGCGGATGTACAGCAGGCTAGTTCCTTTTCGGGTAACGATTGAGCCACTGCCTCGGGTAGCACCCATTATGATTACCTCCGGAGCGATCTTAGAATTGTGCTTCTTAGGTTTCGGGATCTCGTTATGGCATTTTTCGCACATCCAATCGACTTCCAGGGGTTTCGAGTAGTCCGGATGGTGAGCTTGAACAGGTTTGGCTAGGCCGCAACGGGGGCATACGGAGGGTTTGATTAGTTTCCCAGTCTTAACAGCGTATTTGACGAGCCTATGCGCCCTAGCCTTTTCAGGGTTTCGCTGTTGCCATGCGTATTGAGCGGTCGATAGCACACCCTAAGCATACGGCCTTTTCATTTCAAAGTCAAGGCAAAAGTTGATGACAATTTAGTACTAAAGTGCTGTAAACTACTGCAAATACGCATACCTCTAGCGCTGCACAATGCCCTTTCAAGGCTGAAATACGGGTTCGATTCCCGTTAGCGCTACCAAGTTCTGTTTCCTCTTCTATTTCCTGGCGGTGAAATCAAAAAGAATCGCCGGATCGAATGCGCTGATCCACGTATGAGCGCGTAAAGGCGAAGGAACGAGTTCAAAACGAATGGCTCGTTGTAGTGGGTATGTGTTCGAACCGAATAGCTGATTGCAATGGGTATGGTTGATAGGAACGAAGTCGCTAAATCGCGCGCCGTGCTGTGCGAAGGGCGTGTTAGGTTTGATGGGTTCGGTTAAGGAACGCCCGCCAGGCAGCGGACGGTTTTTTCTCTTGGGATACCGCATTGCAGGTTCACCCAAGAGGAGAAGCAATCCATGCCGGCTATCCGCTCGCTGTATCTTTCCCCGTTGTCGTTCCGCCGTTTTTCGTTTGCCGCCATCGGCATTTTGATATTTACATCGTTCCGCCGCTTTTCACTTGCCGCTATCGGCGTTTTGCTATTTGCATCGTTCGGCAGCTTGATCCCGCCGAGTGCTTCTGCCGGGGCTGGGCCCAACGCGGTGCCGTATATCGATCTGGTGGCTCCGGTGAGCGCCAATCCTGGGGCTACGGGCGTGACTCTTACGGTGCTGGGAACGGGGTTCGTCGCGACGTCGGTGGTGAAATGGAATTCGATATCGCTGACGACTATGTTCATGAGTTCGAAGGAGCTGACGGCGAGCGTTCCGGATTCTTTTGTGGCGGCCGTTGGCCTGGGCGCGATCACGGTGGTTAGTCCGACACCGGGAGGGGGAACGTCCAACGTTTTCTATTTTCCGGTCGCGGCCAACGAAGCAAGCACGCGGTTCCCTACTTCACCTAGTTCTTCTGTTTCGGTGGGAGGGATGCCGCAAGGGATTACGGCGGCTGCTCTGAATAATGACGGGAAGATTGATCTCGCAGTCGCGAACAAAACTGATGGCACGGTGTCGATTCTTCTGGGCAATGGCGATGGCACGTTTACTACAAAATCCACTCCGGCGGCGGGAGCGGGCGCGAACTGGATTGCTGTTGGGGACTTCAACGAAGACGGCAAGCCTGATCTAGCGGTAGCGAACAACGGCATTGTGGGAGCTGGCGGTGTATCGATCCTGATTGGCAACGGCGATGGCACGTACACGGCGGGCACTTCGTTGACCGCAGGCAGCAACCCGTTCGCGATCACGACCGCGGATTTAAATGGGGACGGGCACCTGGACCTGGCGGTTTCCAATTCTATGGACGGGACTATCACCGTGTTTCTGGGCAACGGCGATGGTACGTTCGGCGCAGGGCGCACGATTACGGTGGGAGCGCTGCCGCAGCAGATCGTCCCGGGAGATTTTAATGAGGATGGAATTCTTGATTTGGCAGTCTCGAACGAGACTGCTGGGACGGTTTCTGTTCTATTAGGCAATGGCGATGGGACTTTTCTGGGCCAGAGCACGTTCTCAACGGGAGGAAGCGGGACGCCGATTGGCCTGATCGCCGCGGACTTCAATAAGGATAGTCATTTGGACCTTGCGGCGGTAAACGCATCGGATGTGGCCATCCTTCTGGGGAATGGCGCGGGTTCCTTCACTCTGAACGCAAACCCCACGACGGGGTCGGGCGACCTGATCGCGGGCGTGGCGGGCGACTACAACGGCGATGGGAATCTCGATCTTGTGTTATCGGACCGGGCAGCGGGCGATGCGTTCTTGTTTTTGGGCGCGGGGAATGGAAGCTTTGGAACGGCCACTACATTCACAACAGCCAGTGGAGCGTTTGGCGTGGCTACTGCCGACTTTAACGGCGACGGAGCGCTTGATCTGGCCGTAGCCAATGGAAATGCCAACAATGTTTCAATTTTCCTGCAGACTCTGCCGGTTAGTTTGGCTCCATCGAGCATCGCTTTCGGAAATCAGGCGGTGGGGGGTAGCGAGCAGTCCGTCGACGGTGACGTTGACCAACAGCAGCGGAAGCACGCTCACAATCGTGAGAATCATTTTTACTGGAACGGATAGCGCCGATTTCTCGAAGGGCGGCACGTGTAGCACTGCTAGTCCTGTGCCCAACGGAAGCACTTGCACGATTACGGTTACTTTCACGCCGGGAGCGACGGGCGCGCGGGTGGCGACGCTGACAGTAACGGACACGGCTACGAATAGTCCGCAGACTTTGGCTTTGAGCGGCACGGGAATAGTTCTAGCGCCGACTATCAGCAAAGCATTTGGCGCGGCCAGCGTTCCTGTGAATGGATCGACGACATTAAGTTTCACGATAACGAATCCGGCGGGGAATACATCCGCGCTGACGGGCGTTGGATTTGTGGATACGTTGCCGGTAGGTTTGGTGATTTCTTCGCCGAATGGGCTGACGGGAACCTGCGGAGCCGGAACTGTGACCGCAACGGCTGGCGCTAGTAGCCTGAACTTATCGGGAGGAACGCTGGCGGCTAATGCGTCATGCACATTTGGAGTGAACGTCACCGGCGTTACGGCGGGCGCGCAGGCGAATACTACCGGGGCGGTTTCGTCGAACGAGTCTGGAGCGGGAGCGACGAGCAACACTGCGACCGTAACGGTCGCCGGGCCGCCAACCATCGGCAAGGTATTCGGTGCGGCAAGTATTCCGCTCCACGGCACGACTACGCTAAGTTTTACTATTACCAATCCGAATACAGGAACAGCTCTGAGCGGAATCGGATTTGGAGACGGTTTCCCGGCGGGACTGCAGGTTTCTTCGCCGAGCATAATCACGGGATCTTGTCCGAGTGGATCTATCTTTGCGAGCGCCGGGTCGGGGAGCGTGATCATGTCGGGCGCCTCGCTCGGGGCGAACGCCTCGTGCACATTTTCGGTGAATGTGACGGGCACGGCTGCGGGTGTGCAAAATAACGTCACGGGCGGGGCAGGTTCCACGGAAGGTGGCACCGGCACAGGAGCTTCGGCGAGCGTGACGGTGATAGGGCCGCCTTCCATCGCGAAAGCATTCGGAGCGGCGAGTATTGGGACGAACAACAGCACTTCGTTGACATTTACGATTACGAATCTAGCGGCAAACACGGTGGGGCTTACGGGTGTGGCGTTTACGGACTCGCTGCCGGTGGGAATGGTGGTGGCTACGCCGAATGGTGTGGCTAACACTTGCGGTGGAACAGCTACGGCGGTGGCGGG
>Ga0209006_10003719_pt1 | contig 13869 bp, 10 predicted proteins | sample JacPin_JW_Ref_O2_FD_188567 | JGI IMG/M metagenome (GOLD analysis project Ga0209006, IMG submission 188567) | Forest soil microbial communities from Algoma, Ontario, Canada - Jack Pine, Ontario site 1_JW_Ref_O2 (SPAdes) (version 2) | ecosystem: Environmental > Terrestrial > Soil > Boreal... | reverse complement strand
CGCCCTGCAGAATGCCGGCTCCATCGCCAGCCTGATGCTGACCACCGAAGCCCTCGTCTCCGAGATTCCGGAAGAGAAGAAGGCTCCGGCCGGCGGCGGTCACGGCGGCGGTATGGGAGACATGTACTAAGAACAGCTTCTAGCTACGAGCTCTTAGCTTCTAGCTTGGATCAAAGGCCCCGCTCTTCGCGAGCGGGGCTTTTTTGTTTGCACCGGCGTCATGTCCCACATTCCGTCAGAATTCCGCACTAGGTCTCAGGCCGCATCGGGCCACGAGACGACTTGGCGTACGGAATACCCGAACTCATCCATGTCATCGGAAAGGCGTTGTCGGTAGCCATCAGTCCCCGTGCGAATACCCTCGATTGCCTTCATCCACCTTTCAAACGCAAGCAGGAACTGCTGAATTTTGAGCTTGTTGTCGTCGAGAACTTTCGTGAGCCCGTCATAACCGCGCTTTACCTTTTCTGTCAGCTCCTTCAACTTCTCGACACGCTCTTCCCCCTCTGAAATTTCCTCGTAGTCGAAATAGAAAGTCGCAAGTGTTGCGGCTTTGCCCATTTTCTCGGCCACGCCCCGCGCCGTTTCACCAAGCTCAGGGATGTGGTGGATTGCCTCAGAGAATTGCTCGATTTCTGAAGTAGCAATCCCCTTAGTTTTATCGGCGGTGGTCGCGTCCGGCGGACCGAGCGCCTCGTCGACGATTACGCCACCGAGAAAGATTGACCCCCGAGCAGCTAACGAAATTTCCGGAAACATAGCTTGAAAGAACGTCACCGCTAGGTGGAAAGCCCGCTTGTTGTGCGCATTCTTGACTTCGTGCTCCGCTTTCTCGAGTTCCTTCTGCAGTTCCTCTAGAGCATCCAGCATCTGATTCGCCTGCGCTTGTAAGAGCATGATCGGGAAGACGATTAACGCTCCAGCAAACCCTGTCGCGAACATCGCATCCAGCATTTCGTTCTGGTTATCGACGATGATCAGCGCAAGTGTGTACAGGGTGAACACCTGCCCGATCTTTTCTTTGCTGGGTCGGCGTCCCAAAGAAACCAGCTTGAGCGCATTTGAGTAATCACCGGCAATTCTGCGGACCACATCGTAATCTTGGGATATGCGTTGTACCAAGGGAGAGGACAGAGACAGCCTCAGCTGACCGCGATACAGGAAGAATTCACGTTCGGCATCACGTTCCTGTTTGTCCAAGTCTTGCCATCCATCGTACATTCCGTCTCCGAGGTACGCGTCCACCATTTGTTTTGGAGTCCCCACGGTGATTCCTCCTTTAGGGCTGCCCGTAGGGCTGCCCGCTTCAGAACGTTGAGACCCTTCTCCCTGCATGGTGGCTCTGCCCTCCCCCTTTGGCCATAGCGATCGCCTGTCCGCCGTCTTAATCTTCATGTCCCCGCAACGGGCTACAAACATTAGAGTTCCCGCAGAGCCGCGGAACCGATGTAGAATTACGGCCTCTGTTTCAGGAGTCGCCGTGGCTTCGGACCCGGTAAGAGTCCGCGAATCGCTTCGCTTGGGAGAGGATCTGGAGCTCGACCTCCGCTCCTATCAACTCCGCCGCTCCGGTCGTGTGCTCAAGCTGGAACGTATTCCGCTGGAAGTTCTGCTCTTGCTGGTGGAGCGGCGGGGGCAGCTCGTCAGCCGCGAACAAATTGTCGAGCGGGTCTGGGGCAAGGGCGTTTTCCTCGATACCGACAACAGCATCAATGGCGCTATCCGCAAGATCCGCCAAGTCCTGAAGGACGACCCCGAGCAGCCCCGGTTCGTGCAGACGGTGACGGGTCGGGGATACCGCTTTATTGCGTCCGTCGTCGAGCAGATGCCTTCTGCGGTCCAGGTGCGGGAGGAGCCGGTGGAAATTCCGCCACCGGCCCTTCGAAGGACCCGGACCTGGGTGGTGTTAGGCAGCGCGATCCTACTGGTTCTGATTGCACTTTCGGCAGCACTTATCCGAAGCCATCCAGCGTCCCAGCTGACCGAGAAGGATACGATTGTCCTGGCCGACTTCACCAACAAGACCGGTGATCCGGTGTTTGACGACGCCCTGAAGCAGGCGCTTTCCGTAGTGCTCACCCAATCCCCGTTTCTGAACGTCGCCTCCGACGTACAAGTCGGCGAAATGCTCCGCCGGATGGGGCATGCACCCAACGATCCGCTTACTCGCGACCTCGCGCGTGAAGTCTGCCTGCGGATGGGAGGCAAGGCCTTCCTTGTCGGCTCGATTTCCACCCTGGGCAGTCATTACGTTGTCGGGCTGCAGGCACTGGGCTGCGCCAACGGAGAAATGCTGGCCAGCGGCCAAGCCGAGGCTGGCAGCAAGGAGAGCGTGCTGAAAGCTCTGGGAGGCGTGATTTCTCAGGTGCGCGGTAAGGTAGGAGAGTCACTGTCGTCCCTGAGGAAATTCGACTTTCCCGCGGATACAACCACAAAATCCCTGGAAGCCCTCCAGGCATTCAGCATGGGCCAGAAGGCTCTGCGCGAGCGCGGAGAGATCGAGGCCATCCCCTTCTTCCGCCAGGCCATCCAGCTCGATCCTGACTTTGCGCTGGCCTACGCCACTATGGGTCGTGCTTATGAAGATATTGGCGAAGACGGCGAGGCGGTGGAAGATTTCACCAAAGCCTACAACCTCCGCGAGCGCCTGAGTGAACGAGAGAAGTACTACATCACGACGTTATATTTCGAAACCGTAACCGGCGAAATGGAAGGAGCCAAGCAGGTTGCACAGCTTTGGACACAAGCCTACCCACGGGACGGGGTAGCGCGGGAAAAACTGGGAACAGTGTATGGGGATCTGGGCGAGAGCGAGAACGCGGATACGGAATGCCAACAAGCGTTACGGCTCGATCCAGACTCCACCATCAATGTTTCCAACGCCATCACGAGTTCCGCCAGCCTCGACCGCCTTGATGATGCTCAGCGGATCCTCGAAACAGCTCGATCCCGCGGACTGGATGGCCCAGATATCCACGAAAGCGCATACACTCTCGCGTTTCTGCGCGATGACCGCGCCGAGATGGAGCGACAAATGGCTTGGGCCGCCGCGCAAGGGGACGGGGAATTTGCGCTCTTCGCGGACCAGGCCAACACCGCGGCCTACTACGGGCAGCTGCACAAAGCGCGGGAACTGTCCAAGCGGGCGGTGGAATCCGCGATCCGGAGCGAAGCCCAGGAGACGGCCGCTCTCTACCGGATCGACGCCGCCTCGCGGGAAATGGAAACGGGGAATCTCCCGCTGGCAAGGGATAGTGTGCGGGCCGGTCGAGCCTTGTCCTCCAGCCGCAGCGTTGAAGTTGTCGCCGCTTTCGCGTTGGCCAGAATTGGCGATGCTGCAGCTGCGCAGGCGCTAGCCCGGGAGTTGGAAAAAAAGAACCCCGCCAACAGCCTCATCAAATTCTACTGGCTTCCAACTCTGAGGGCATCCCTTGAACTTCACGCCGGAAGTCCGCAGGCGGCGCTTTCTCTTCTGCAGATGGTCGCTCCCTACGATCTTAGCCAGAGCTCTGGCGTATCGAATGAATTCGCCATGTACCCCGCGTACATCCGTGGCGAGGCCTACCTTCTGCAGCATAACGGCACCGCGGCAGCCGCCGAATTCCAGAAACTGCTCGACCACCGGGGCATCGTACAGAACGGCATCCTCGGCGCGTTGTCCCGTTTGCAGCTCGCCCGAGCCGAAGTCCTGAGGGGTGATGTGGCGAGCGCTCGCAAGCAGTACCGCGACTTCCTTTCTCTGTGGAGAGATGCCGACCCCGATCTCTCCATCCTCAAACAAGCCAAGGCCGAATCAGCGAAGCTGTAGGCTCTCCTGTTGGCGATCGTCGCCGAGTTCTCCGGGACCAGTGCGCCTTCGAAGAGCTTGTCCTGAGTGAAGTCGAAGGGGTGGGCATGATGCTGTCGGTCGATGCCAATGGATTTCGCGCGTCTCAAGGAAACAAGATCAGAGGAAACAAGATCAGAGGACAAAATCTGGGGGTCCGGACGGGACGCTCCCCGACTTCCGAGACTGCGCCAAAAAAAAGAACGGCCTCAAAGATTGAGGCCGAGTCATTGGGTTCGCACTGCGTCAAGGTCAATCTTATTGTTGCGCCCTCTGAATACGGAATCAAGAACTTTGCAGGAAGGAACCGTGCCCCCGTCAGCACGGTCTTTCATTTTTTGAAACTTCCTCACGAAGAATCCCGCCGAGGAATGAACCTGACGCGATTCGAACCAGCTCCTGTGATCTCGACGGGGTGCTGTGCTGCGCCAAGCTTAGACGCGGCAGATGTTGTTTGTGCGATCGTCGCGCACAAATTTTGCCGCGAAATTCCAAAAATAGCACCTGGAAGAGAAAGGCTCCGCTCTGGCGAGCGGGTGGCGGGCAGAAGTGCCCGCCCTGCACGATCGCGGTGGCGTGGGTTCTCCGTCAGCCGGGCTTGGTCGGGTTGTGGCTGAGCGGTTTGATGCGGAGGGTTTATCAGGCCGATGCGCGTGTTCTCGAGGCGGTTGAGGAGGGCTATTACGCAGCCTCCGACCATGTCCCGGGTGTAGCGGGAAAGCTCGTCCTGGATTTTAAAGTTGGGGTTGGAGGCCCAGTGGTGGGTAAAGAGAGGCTCGTCGGAGTTTAGCGCATACATCTTCATCTCCATGGCGGGCAGAATTGACGCGTCGTCATCGTTTCTTACAGACGTGAAGACTGCGATGATATCCGCTTTCTCTTTCGCAGCGACGACGGTGATTCGCCTCCAGCCCTGGCTGGCCTCCTCTCGCTCGAACGGACGCAGGTGGGTCATGGTCTTCCAGCTATTGAAGTCCCTCTCAGCGGTGTCTTTCACTTCCGGGTCTCCGGTTTCGTTTTCGACGAAGACGGTCTTCGCGTTGAGCAATGGATCACGGCCCGGAAGGTACTCGGCTGGAATCTCGAACAGTGTGGGATCGGGCTCTACGCGCTTAAAATCGGTTACGGTCCAGGCGCGGATCCCTTCCGGGGCAGGCCCGTTTCCTTTTATGTCTATGGTCAAACCCAGGTCCGACATCCACATCTCGACCGCATGCTTCTTCCCGTTTTGCAATGTGGCCTCATCTCTGTGGCCGACGAGCGTCAGTCCGTCTTCCTGCCTTACGCCGAGAGGGACCTCATGATGATGGCTGCCGCCGGGCTTATCGCGGTCCGGCCTGTCAATGAAGTCCTGCTGCGCTCGCTGAAATATCTCGCGATATCGGTCGACAGAATACGTTCCGCATTCGTTTTTGAGAGCCGGCCTAAGCGTGTAGGTTTAAGAGGGCGGCTGCGGAGTGAACTCGATTATGCGACTGTTCGGAACATCCTCAATCGTAACGCGCGTGGGGTGGCCGTCTTTCGCGTACGACGCAACATAGGTGCTCCCGTTGCCGGCTCTGGCAAACTTTTGCATGGGATAGGTTCGTCCCTCATTGTCTATTACCGACAAAGTGGCGGAGAACGGGGCATCGGTGAGCGCGACTACTTGTTGTGCCGCGAGTGGCGAGCCGAGACCGAGGCTCAGAAGTGCGGGAGCGGCTACCACCAACGCTGAGATGAGTCGCATGGGGTCTCCCCCTCAACCGCTGCTTTGTCTACCACTGGACAACGGGGCCCGCATACGAAAACAGCTATCGCCAAGAGATTGCGCAGTCAAGAAGCGAACGAAAGAGCGAGAGCGACTTCGATACAACGTTCAGACCCCGAAGCGCTCGGCGGCGCGGGCCCGGGCTTTGGCTGCTTCTTCTTCGCGGTTCTTTGGCGGTGCGGTGGTTTCGAGGGAACGCAGAAGGCGCATCGAGACGTCGGCTACTTCGCCCACGGCAACCAGAAACGCCTCTTCGTTTCCTTTCGACGGTTTGTTGAAGCCGGTGATCTTTCTGACGAACTGCAACGATGCTGCGCGAATTTCCTCGTCGGTGACCGGCGGATCGAAGTTGAAAAGGGTTTTAATATTCCGGCACATGTTTTTGACCTCGGATTTCAGCTGCCAGCTCTCGGCTCTCAGCTATCAGCCTCTCTGCTGTCAGTTCTAGGCGCTGCCGTCGCCCGGAACGCGTTCGCGAGCTCGGGGCCGAGTATATCTTAACCAAAAAGGAGGCGGGGAGCGAAGATCCACAGGGGCTGAAGCCGGCTTTGACTTTGACTTTACGCGGCGCCGAAGCGTCGCTCTTCCGCGGCTACTCAGGCTGGGCGATCGGGATCGATGGTCTGATCCAGGTAAATCCACAACACGCGGGCAAACAGCGTGAGCCATGGAGCCAGGGGCAAGAACAATACGCAGGCCCAGGCGATATCTTTCACGATCGACCAGGAAGTAACGCTCCACAGAAGCGCCGCGATCATGGCAATGGTTGCCAGTGCCAATCCGTAGCTGACGTACATGGCTCCCAGAAAATATCCGGGCTCGCGCTCGAACTTCAGATTGCAAATCTCGCAGCGCTCGTACATTTTTGGGAAGCCGCGGAAGATGGAGCCGCGAAAGATTCGCCCCAAACGGCAGCGCGGACAACGCTGCCGCAGGATGCCCAGCAAAGCCGAGGGCTTCAAATTGCCTTGCATCAGCGTCTGCGACATTTGTCTGCCAGTGTAATCCAGAAATGATCCCTGCCATCGCTGGCCAGCCTGCCCCGGCTGGTCACCGCTCCACGTGCAGCCCGGCTTCCTTCTGAATGAAAAACCATGCACATCACACATGGACCCTTAGAATTGTTGGTTCTCCACAACGCTTTTGTCTTGACATTGCTGTAGTACTAGGTAAGGTAGTTGCGCGGCCGGAATCCCTGTACCCCCCCAATCCCGGTCGGTTCGTACCGTTACCCCAATTAACGGCTCGTTGTACGCACAGCTTCTTTAGTTGTGCGAAACACTCTCCATATTCGAACCCGGAGCCTTGCACCGGATGTGTGTGCGAAAGACGGTTTGCGACAGAAGCCCTTCAAGGGCCACTGCCAAAGGCGTTCAACGCGGAAGGCTAAGACCTCCGCGCCGCGCGGAGTTGACGGAAGCGTCTGAATAACAGGTTTTGAGAACACCAGGTCTTGAGAGGACAAATTATGAAGAAACTGTCGTTCGTAGCGGCGCTGCTGGCATGCGCCGCGACCCTGATTTCACTGGCTCAGGCTCAGAATACGACCCGGAAGCCGGACGAAGGCATGAGAATTCAACCCACCGGCACGTACGTTCTAAAACCCGCCGTGGAGCGCACTCCGGAACAAATGGACGCCTTCGAGGCTACCTATGTAGCGCCGATCGAGATGGAAGAACCCCGGCCCCGTCCCACGATCGACCCCGTGCTGTATGAACAGTTGAAGCATGAGGCGAACATACAGCCCCGTGGCATCAAGCCGGGCGCGGATTTCAGCGTGAGCCCGTTGACGATTAAAGTGGATACAAAGTTCGCCGGTGCGTCGTACTGCGACGAGGACTTCGACAGCGAATGCTGGAACCCGCCCGACGTCGGCGGCGCGATTGGCAAGTCCCAGTTCGTGTCGGTGAGCAATGACGAAATCGAGATTCGGAGCCGCACGGGCGCGCTTACGAAGATCAATTCCTTGAACGGGTTTTTCGGGTATTCCACCGAGGCCATCTACGATCCGCGCGTGCAGTGGGATCCGGAATATCAGCGCTGGATCGTGACCTGTCTCGGATTCCCGCAAGGCACCACTGGTTCCGGGGGCAACGCCACGGTGCAGTATCTTTTCATGGCGATTTCGCAAACCAGCAGCGCCACCGGCGCCTGGTGGATTTATGCCCTCAACGTGAACTTTTTCGGCGGCACCGGAAGTCTTTACGACTTCGATATGCTGGGGATGACGCAGGATGCGCTGATCTTCACGGGCAACATTTTCGGGGCGACCTCCTTCCAGGGATCCAATTTGTTTGAGGCCGCAAAGGCCCGCGTCTACGGCGGATACGGCTACGGCTTTGAGTATTGGACGGGGCTGGAAGCGACTCTGCAGCCCGCCGACCAACTGTTCACCGACCAGAACGGTTACGCCTGGCTGGCGGCGATCACGGGTAATAACATCTACATGTATGCCCTTGGATCTCCCTCCAATCCGGGCGACGCGACCCTTCACGGACCGTATACGGTAACTGGGGTTCCTGCCTTCAGCGCGCCGCCCAACGCGCCACAACCGTCGTCTTGCGCCGGCAGTGCGACGCTGGATACGGATGACGGCCGATTCGAGCAGACAGGAATACAAAATGGTGACACCTATTACCAGATCCACGCGGAAAACCTGACTGGTTTCACCTCAAACCGGTACTACGTGATCACCGGATTGCTGTCGTTTGCGCCGACGGTGTCGGTGTCGAATTACGTCTATGCCTCGGCGAGCTCGGAGGATTGGAACCCATCGATCGCGGCTGACCCGAACGGCGATTTCGCCATCAACTGGTCGTCCGACGACCCGGGCGCCGGACTGCTGCCGTCGGAAAATTATGTGGACAACAAGGGCGGAAACCCGAATGGTGCTGTGGGGAGCCCGGTTTACACCAGCGCATCCTGCTACAACACCGGCACGCCGTTCCGCTGGGGTGACTACTCTTCGATCACGCTCGACTATGGCGCCGGGCCGCAAGCGAGTACCACGACCAAGTTGTTCTGGGTCGATAACGAAACGACTCCCAGCTTGAACTTCTGGTCAACGGAAGTTGCCAAGGTTGTTTATTAGGCGATAACGAATGTCTTGGGGCCTGCTCTCGGGCAGGCCCTTTTTCTTGGCCGCGTTGCAGCCAAAACGCGGTGAACGCTGAGGTCCCGCCGAGCCATCGAGGCGGTTAGAATGATGCAAAATAATTTTCTCCGAAGGAGATTTTCATGAGACGGATTTGGCAATTGCTGATCGCACTTTTCCTGGTGGCAGTCAGTTCTTATAGCATCGCGCAGGAAGTTGAGAAGCGGGGCAAGGACGCCGATAAACCGGGCGAGGAAGCGGAGAGCTCGGAACTCACCATCGCCCGGGTCTTGCGCGCGTCTGTCACGCACGCCAACCGGATGATGTTTGCCATGGCCATGGCGATGCCCGAGGACAAGTATGGATTTGCGCCGACCAATGGAGAATTCAAGGGCGTGCGCAACTTCGGTCAGCAAATAAAACACGTCGCGGCCGCGAATTTTGTCTATGCCGCAGCCATCCTGGGCGAGAAACCGCCGGTGGATGTGGGAGAAAACGAAGATGGTCCGGCAGCGTTGAAGACCAAGGCCGAGACCATCCAATACATGAAGCACTCATTTGCTTATGTGCAAAAGGCGGTGGCCACGGTCAGCGAGAAGAATGTAATAACTCCGTTCAAGAATCCTTTCGGCGACGGACAAGCCACGCGCCTTTCCATGGTTATGTTTATCGTCGGCCATTGCGACGATCATTATGGCCAGCTGGATCAATATCTGCGCATGAACGGGCTGGAGACTCCTGCAGGGCGGCGGTAGGCACGCCGCAGAATGGAGAACAGACTGGCGCGAGGAGCGCTTGAACTGAGACGGCGATTGCGCGCCGTCTCGTAAGAGCATTGATTCCTGCAAAATATTTTCGCTTGACAAATCAGAAATCTAAGGTACTTTTAGATCGCGGCCTAGTTCGACGTCCCCTCCTGTCGTCGGTCGCGCAAGACCCGCTACCCCAATAGCGGGCTAAAGCTTCACTCCCGTTGCCCCCCCTAACGGTTCGCAGCTGTCCAACGCTTTTTCGCTTTCCCGATGAAGCAACCTAATTTGTCCGAAACCCAGGAAACTAAATGGAGGAGAAGTAAACATGCGCAAGTTCATTGCAACACTCTGTACCGTGACCCTGTTGTTCGCCTCAGCCTCGCTGGCCGTGGCGCAGGACGCTGAGACCATCCGCGCGATCTTCGCGTCGGCGCCAAAAACACCAACCAGCGTGCCTGGTGTTAGCATCTTCGCTGGCCCGCCGAAAGGGTTCAACGCATTGGCCGCATCCGGCGAAGATCTCGCCAGATATGGCCTGCCGCAGCGGCCCAACCAACAGACCGAACCGGAACGTTATGCCCGGTGGGAAAGGGCGATGACGGCGCTCGCATCGGCGAAACACCCAACCGACGTGAAAGCGTTGCCCTACCACAGTTCGCCCGTTAAGCTGATCACCCCGCAGCAGGCAGGAACCGCGGCGCTGGCGGTCAGCAATGTTCCCAGCCTAGCTAATTCTGGCAACTGGAGCGGAGTGGCCAACACCAACAAGCTGACGAAGTGGAATAACGTCACCTCGTTCAATGTGATCGAGTCGGATTTTGTTGTTCCCTCTGCGTATACGCCTTTCAACGCTTGCGCGAACGGAATTACCGGACCCTTCCTAATGTCGGCTTGGAACGGCATCGACGGCTTCAACAGCGGCGATGTGGTGCAGGGCGGCATCCAAACCTACTCTGATTGCGGCGGGCCGGCCGACAATTCGTATATCGCGTGGGTGGAATGGTTCCCGAGCTATCCGGAGCTGGAAATCGGCGCACCGGTCAGCCCGGGCGACACCGTGTTTGTTGAGACCCTTGCGTCGCCAGGCACTGACACCCAAACCGTGGGTGTCGAGGATGTAAGCCAGCCTTGGTCAGGAACCTTCTCGCTCGCTTACATCACCGGGCCTGGCGTGATTGGCAATAGCGAAGAACAGATCGTGGAGCGGCCGTGCTGCAACGGCAGTGACTTTTACGCTCTGAACAACTACGACTATGAGTACTTCGCCGGTGCCTTGGGGAAAGACGTGCATGGCACCCAATTCACGGTTGGCGCGCAGACGGTGCCGACGTTCCTGATCAATATGTATAACGACGCAGGCACCCAGATCATCTCCGAGCCGATTGAACAAGGCAGCACGGGGAACGCTGGCAAGTTCATGCTCTGGGTATCGGACGAGGGCTGCGCCTATAGCGGTGGATGCGCGCCGTAGCGAGAGCAACTTCGTCTCATGCTGTAGCTTGTTGTAAAACTTCAAGCCCACCCGCAAGGGTGGGCTCTTTTTTTCGGCCGATTACGTAGGACTGAGTAGATGGTGCTTCGGGACAGACTGGATTGTGGATCGGCGAGGGTCTACGGAGGGCAACTCGATCCTCTAGCCGGGAACGAAAAGGCCACGACTCGCGCCGTGGCCTTTCTTGTTCAGGGTTCATCTTTACTAATGTTCACCCGACTAATGTTCACCCGACTATGTTCACCAGCGAAATCTGCAACTGGAGTGTAGCCGCCCGTTAGTGCCGTCCACCGCCTGGTCCGCCACGGCCTCGGTCGCGGCCACCACCGCCGCCTCCGCCGTTACGACCACCACGTCCGCCGCGGCCACGTCCACCACCACCGCCGCCTCCTGGACGCCCGCCACGCCCGCGATCTCCGCCGCCACCGTGCGGACGGTCGCTGTGCGGACGGTCGCCGGCAATGCTGCCCACGTGTGGCGCGCCTTCGCGGTTGAAGTTGGGTTCGCTGCTGTCCGGCTCATCGGGAAAATCGCCGCCGCCTTCGATCACGACAGTACCAGTCGGCGCAGCTTCACCCTGCACTGCGGCCACTCCGCCTTCCGGCGGTGGAGCACCGCCCATCTTGGCGCGCTGTTCTTTCAGAATCGCTTTGCGCGACAACCGGATGCGGTTGCCCTCGACGGCCAGCACCTTCACCAGCACCTGGTCGCCTTCTTTCAGCTCGTCGCGAACATCGGCAATGCGATGCTCGGCCACTTCGCTGATGTGCAGCAAGCCATCGGTTCCGGGAATGATCTCGACGAACGCACCGAAGTCGGCCAGCCGGGTCACTTTCCCAAGGTAGGTCTTCCCTACTTCCGCGGTCGCTGTCAGGTCGCCGATAATCTGCAACGCTTTCGCTGCGGAAGCTTCGTCGCTTGAGGCAACTTTCACCAGGCCGGAATCTTCCACATCGATTTTCACGCCGGTCTGATCGACGATGCTGCGAATCATTTTTCCGCCCGGGCCGATCAGATCGCGAATCTTGTCGACCGGAATCTGCACGGTGTAGAAGCGCGGAGCGTATTGCGAAATCTTTTCGCGCTCCTTGGAAATCACTTCTTCCATCTTGCCCAGGATGAACAACCGCCCGCGCTGCGCCTGTGCCAGCGCCTCGCGCATGATCTGCGAAGTGATTCCGGCGACTTTGATATCCATCTGCAGAGCGGTGATGCCATCTTTCGTGCCGGCGACTTTGAAATCCATGTCGCCGTAGTGATCTTCGGCGCCCGCGATGTCGGTGAGGATGGCATATTGCTCGCCTTCTTTCACCAATCCCATCGCGACTCCGGCTACGGGAGCCTTCAGCGGAACGCCCGCATCCATCATCGAGAGCGATGCTCCGCAGATCGACGCCATCGACGACGATCCGTTCGACTCCAGAATGTCGGAGACTACGCGCATGGCGTAAGGCCACGATTCTTCCGTCGGCAGCACCGCGGAAATCGCGCGCTCGGCGAGTGCGCCGTGGCCAATCTCGCGTCGTCCCGCACCGCGCAGGAAGGCAACTTCTCCCACCGAAAACGGCGGGAAGTTGTAATGCAGCATGAAGCGCTTCTTGGCTTCGCCTTCGAAACCTTCGATGCGCTGCATGTCGTCGCTGGTGCCGAGCGTGGTGGTGACCAGCGCCTGGGTTTCGCCGCGGGTGAAAATCGCCGAACCGTGGGTGCGGGGCAGGACGCCGACTTCAATCCAGATTTCGCGAATCTCATCGAAGGCGCGGGCATCCGGACGGCGTTTCGCATCGATTACCTGCGAGCGGAAAATGTCTTCGCGCAGCTTCTCGTAATATTGTTTGAGTTTTTCCTGTGCTTTTTTGTCGTCCTCGGGGATCGGTGCCAGCAGCTGCTTTTTCAGCTCTTTGACCAGATTGTGGCTTTCCGCCTTGGGATGCTTCTGGGTATCGAGCCGGTCGGCGAGGTCGCGGCCAACGCGTTTCTTGAGATCATCGTAGTAGGGTTGGTCGAACGGCGGAGGCTCGACCGTGCGCTTCGGCTTCCCCACTTTTGCCTGCAGCTCTTTGAGCGCGGCGCAGATTTTCTTGATCTCGGTGTGGCCGAATTCAATGGCATCGACCACGGTTTCTTCTTTTACTTCTTTCGCGCCCGACTCGATCATCACGATGGCTTCCGAAGTGCCGACCACCATGATGTTCAGCAGGCTCTCGCGCATTTCGTCATAGGTGGGATTCACGATGAACTGTCCGTTGACCAGGCCGACGCGAACGGCGCCGATGGGGCCAAGGAACGGAATGTCAGAAAGCGTAAGCGCGGCCGATGCGCCGTTGATGCCGAGCACATCAGGATCGTTATTGCTGTCCGCAGACAATACGAAGGCAATGACCTGAGTTTCGCACTTGAAGCCTTCGGCAAACATGGGCCGGACGGGGCGGTCAATCTGGCGGCTGGTGAGCACCTCGCGCTCGCTCATGCGGCCTTCGCGCTTGATGAAGCCGCCGGGGAAGCGTCCGCCGGCGTAGGTATATTCGCGGTAATCGACCGTGAGCGGAAAAAAATCGATGCCCTCGCGGGGATCGGCATTGGCGGTGGCGGTAGCCAATACAACGTTTTCGCCCAACCGCACCACGGCGGCGCCATGGGCCTGCTTGGCTAATTTTCCGGTTTCAAATGAGATGTGTTTACCGCCGGCGAGTTCAACTGTGACACTGCTAACTTCTGGTTTCATGATTCATTCCTTTGAGAGATGCGCCACCCGAGGCGGCTGCCAGAGACGACGAAGAGACGGACGATGCGTGGGACAATTTCCTGGGATGTGAAATCAGACGCGAAGTCACACCCTCCCGTCCGTGGCCGACGGCCACGGCGAACGGAGAAGGACTGCGCTAAAAGATGCACGTGTGGAAGATTCCTCAATGCTGACCCGTCTGCAAGGTTTGACGGAGTTTTCAGAAATAT
>Ga0209006_10003718_pt1 | contig 13872 bp, 14 predicted proteins | sample JacPin_JW_Ref_O2_FD_188567 | JGI IMG/M metagenome (GOLD analysis project Ga0209006, IMG submission 188567) | Forest soil microbial communities from Algoma, Ontario, Canada - Jack Pine, Ontario site 1_JW_Ref_O2 (SPAdes) (version 2) | ecosystem: Environmental > Terrestrial > Soil > Boreal... | reverse complement strand
CTCAGATTGAACCAGGTCACGCCTTCACCGGAACGAGTCCTTACCAAGTGTTTGCCGACGTTCCCGAGAGGCAAGCGATGATCTATGTGAGCGAGGTCTCGCATCGGGAGGGAGCTGGGGCGCTGTTTTTTGGCGGCGGCCTCTATCAGTGCATCGGGGCCGTTGAGCACACGCCAGAGGCCCTGGTAGGTCGCGGTTCAGCCGGTGCGCACTACGAGAGGGCTTCATTGACGAATCCACCGCTTGGCGTGATCGACTTCTACGGTCGGCTAGACTTTGGATCCGGGACCGAGGTAAAGAGCGGCGACACCGTGATCGTGTGCACGCGACCGCAGGCATTTGTCACTCGCGCCTTCATCGTTCCAGTGCGCGGCATTCAATCGGCATCTCCTGAGGTTCTTGGCGTGTGGGACGTGGCCGGATTCCCAGCTCGTGGAGCGCCTTCTCATTGCAGGACAGTTTGTTGATGGCACGTTGTTGCTAACTGCCCCACCTAGTTCATGTATCGGCAGCGAAGGCGGCCTCCAGGCCGCGCCGCGTCTGCAGCGGACGCTGACGCTGATGGACTTGCTGCTCTACGGCATTATCGCCGTATCGCCCGTGGCAGCGATGGCGATTTTCGGCGTGCTCAGCGAGCGTGGCCGTGGGCATGTTGTCACCGCGATTCTTATCGCGATGGTGGCAATGCTGCTCACCGGGATCAGCTACGGTCGAATGGCTCGTGCGTATCCAAGCGCCGGATCTGCCTTCAGCTACGTTGCACAGGAAATTCATCCCAGCCTCGGGTACATCACCGGCTGGGGGATGCTTATGGACTACACCCTCGCGCCGCTGATTTCCAGCATATGGAGTGCAGAGCAGTCACACGCTTTCGTCCCCAGCGTTCCGATCATTGCCTGGAAGGTGTTCTACGCGGCTGTCTTTACCTGGCTCAATATCCAAGCCATCCGGTCATCGGCGCGGTTCAACAGCACCATGGCGGCCGCCATGGGCGCGGTGGTGGCGGTGGTAGTGGTGGCTACAGTGCACTTCATTGTTGGTCAGCCACATAGCGATCCGGGATTCTTCACGCGTCCTTTCTACGATCCTCGGACCTTCAGCTACGGTGCGTTGTTCGGCTGCACGTCAATCGCAGTGTTGAGTTATATCGGTTTCGACGGCATCACGACCTTGTCCGAGGAGGCCGTCAATCCACGCCGAAACATCCTCCTGGCGACCGTGCTGACCTGCCTCGTTATTGGTGCTCTATCGTCCGTGGAGGTCTATGTGGCCCAGCTGGTATGGCCCGCGGGTGAGAGGTTTCCAGATGTCGATACCGCCTATGTATGGGTAGCGGCTCGCGCGTGGAAACCCCTATTCACCGTGGTCGGACTTACGCTTATGCTGTCGAATGTTGCAGCTGGGGTAGCGACGCATTTGGGCGCCGCCAGGCTCCTCTATGGGATGGGTCGGAGCAACGCGCTGCCGCAACGATTCTTCGGAAGCGTCGACCCCAAGCACCACGTCCCGCGCAACAACGTAATCCTTATTGGCGCCATTGTGCTGACGGGTTCTCTCTTTGTCAGCTACGCACTCGGCGCGGAAATTCTCAACTTTGGGGCTCTGATCGCCTTCATGGGGGTAAACGCCGCGGCCTTTCTGCGCTATTTCGTACGCGCGCCGAAGAAAAAGCTCCGGAACTTCGTTCCGCCGGTGCTGGGATTCTTCATATGCCTCGCGCTGTGGTGGAACCTCAGCGAGCCGGCCAAGCTATTGGGATCCTTCTGGATGGCGGTGGGAGTCGCGCTGGGTATCTGGAAGACGCGCGGATTTCGCACCTCGCTGTCGTTTGAAGTCCCCGAAGACTGACCTCTGGCGGCACAGGAAAGAATCGTCGGCCCGCCACGAGCAGAACTGAGCGCTTGAAGTCTGTAAGAGAGGAAAGACACATGCCCATCGGCAAAGACGACCAGGAGTTACCCAGCTCGGACATTACCCGCCGCGATTTTGTCGGCGGTGCGCTGCTGGGGACGGGATCGGTGCTCCTCGGCATGGCATCGCCGGCTGCGGTGCGTCGCGCCGCCGCGCAGACCGTGCCCTCGCCGATGACTGGCCTCGGACCGGACTGGACCGGGCCCGGTGGCGTTGGCGACTACGCTCAATCGAACGGCAATACTGCGGAGGTAGTCAACGCAGCGCACGGCGCGATTCGCAATCACGCACTCGACGGCGGCATCGCACACGCGAGCGAGACCGGAGAAACCTTCGACTTGGTCATCGTGGGGTGCGGTATCTCCGCCCTCGCTGCCGCCTACACCTATCACAAGGAGCGTCCGGGCAGCTCCGTCTTGTTGCTCGACCAACATCCAATCTTCGGTGGAGAAGCGAAGCAGAATGAATTCGAAGTCGATGGTTACCACCTGACGGCACCCCAGGGATCGACCGGCTTCGTCGTCCCGTTGAACCGCGCCAAGGACGTCGGGTGGGGTACGCACTTCACCACTGATCTGGGATTCCCGGACGAGTTCGTATTTCAAAAGCCCACGGGTCTATCGCGAGATATTCTGGTCCCGCACGACGCTTGGTTCCCGATGCACATCGGTTGGCAGCAGTCGGATACAGGTTTCTATTACGAGGGCGCCGGGTGGGCAAAAAACCCGTGGCGCAACGGCTTTGCGGGCACTCCGCTGTCAGACTCGTCCAAGATCGCCATGCTGGGAATGGATCTCTACAGAACTCCGCCGGTGCGCGAGGATTGGGCACAGTGGTTAGACAGCATCACCTACCAACAGTTTCTCACCGACACCATGGGCATCCGCGGCGAAGCGCTGCAGGAAGTGACCCGCTACATCAATCCGGTGGCGGCGGCAGAGGGCGCCGGACTTGGCGCCGACGTGATTTCCGCCTATACCGCTTACAATTTCCTGCTACCCGGAGTGATCGGCTACTGGCGCTACCAGAACGGCGGCATTGATCCGACGGACGAGCTCTATCTCGCAAGCTTTCCCGGAGGAAATGCAGGCAGCGCGCGTTGCTTCGTCAAGAAAGTTATTCCTGGAGCGTTCAAGGGCGAATATCGACTCGCGGATATTCTCAATAGCCCGGTCCAGTGGGACCAACTCGATCGGCCGAATCAACCGGTACGGATGAGGTTGTCTAGTACGGTCATCGAGGTAGTACACGCAGACCATTCGGATTCACCCAAAGGCGTTAGGATCACGTACGCGCAGGGCAAGAAGCTTTATTGCGTCCGTGGGAAGGCTGCGATCTGTGCGGGACCACAGCAGATCAATCGCAATATTTGCCGGGACATTCCTACGGCCTATCGCGAGGCAATGCAGACCTTCCATCACGCACCGATGCTCACCGTCAACGTCGCAGTGCGGAACTGGAAATTCATGGAGCGCCTGGGCATCGCGTCCGCGCGCTGGTTCGAGGGCTTCGGTTGGTGGATGTCCCTGCGACGTAACATGGAAATCGAGGGCCAGGTCACTCAACCGTTAGATCCCTCGAAGCCCGTCGTGTTCTCGCTCTACAATCCGTTCGTGCTGCCAGGCTTGCCGTTCGAGCAGCAATGCACGGCCGCACGCATGCAGCTCTTCAACATGTCATACCGTGAGATCGAGACGGGCGTGCGCGCGCAATTTCAGAAGATGTTTGGCGATTACGGCTTCGATGCCAAGCGCGACATTGCCGGCATCGTAGCCAACCGATGGGGACATGCCTACGTGGTGGCGCCGCCTGGTTTCTTCTTCGGCAAGGATGGCAAGCCGGCCGCCAGCGAGGTGATTCGTAAACCATACGGCCGTATAGCATTCGCACATTCTGATCTGAGTGGACAACAAATGTGGGAGACGGCCGCCCAAGAGGGTGAGCGTGCCGCGCAGCAGATTTTGGAAATCATTTGAACTCGCTCTTTGGGAACGCTCCCACTGGCAATCTCACGGCAACACGTGGCTGAACAGCGTATTGAAGTGACGATTGGCAGCGAAACTGGCGCTTCGACTGCGCCACGTTTGCGGCGGACGCTGACGCTGAGCGACTTGTTGCTGTATGGCATCGTCATCGTCTCGCCCGTGGCGCCGATGTCAATTTTCGGAGTGCTGAGCGAGCGCGGTCGTGGACACGTCGTTACCGCGATTCTCATCGCGATGGTTGCGATGCTGCTCACCGGGCTCAGTTATGGCCGTATGGCCCGCGCTTACCCGAGCGCCGGATCGGCGTATACCTACGTTGCGCGGGAAATCCATCCTAGCCTTGGCTACATCACGGGGTGGGGCATGCTGATGGACTACATGCTCCTGCCGGTGATTTGCACCATTTGGTGCGCAGAGCAGACGCACGAATTTGTGCCAGGGATACCAGTCTTCGCCTGGAAGATCTTTTACGTCGCCGTTTTTACCTGGCTCAATGTCCAATCCATCCGCGCGTCGGCCCGAATAAATGCCAGCTTGGCGACTGGCATGGGCGTGGTAGTGATTATCGTGTTCGTTGCAGCGGCGCACTACGTCGTGAGTCACTCTCACATCGAAACAGGCTTCTTTACGCGCCCGTTCTATGATCCCGCAACCTTCAGCTACGGTGCGCTCTTTGGCTGTACCTCAATCGCAGTGCTGACTTACACCGGCTTCGACGGCATCTCGACTTTGTCGGAAGAGGCCGAGAATCCGCGGCGCAATATTCTGCTGGCAACGGTCCTGACCTGCCTCGTGATCGGGATCCTATCGGCCGCTGAGGTGTACGTGGCGCAGCTCGTCTGGCCTGCTACCGAGAGATTTCCTGACGTGGACACGGCGTATGTCTGGGTGGCGGCGCGCACTTGGGGGCCGCTGTTCACAGTGGTCGGCTTTACGCTCATGCTGGGAATGTTCGCCAGTGGAATGACGGCACATCTTGGGGCGGCGCGGCTGCTCTATGGTATGGGCCGCAGCAATGCGCTGCCGCGGCGGTTCTTTGGAGCCATCGACCCTAAACACTGCATCCCGCGCAACAACGTGCTGCTCATTGGCGCGTTGGTGCTGATTGGGGCGTTTGCCTTGAACTTCGCACTCGGCGCGGAAATGGTGAACTTCGGGGCGCTGGTCGCGTTCATGGGTGTTAACGCGGCAGCTTTCCTCCACTATTTTGTCCGGCAGTCGGAGAAAAAAGTATGGAACTTCATTTTGCCGCTGCTAGGATTTCTCATCTCCCTTACGCTGTGGTGGACCCTCAGCGGACCGGCCAAGGTGCTGGGCTCTCTGTGGATGCTGGTGGGGATTGCGTTGGGTCTGTGGGTGACGCGTGGGCTTCGCACGACGCTCTCGTTTGACGTACCCGACGAATAACGGCTTCAGGCGTATCCTTGGTCTTTTCGCCTGACACATCCGACTGCGTTGAGATCACCTTGAGTGTTTGCGAGGCGGCGCTCAGAGGGTTTTGCGCGGCCGACCCGCTTCGGGTAGACGCATGGGGTACGAAGGGCTCCTGATATCAACCCGGCCGGCCCGCGGCGGCACTTTATACAGGTTGCTGCACCGCGGACTACTGTATGGACCGCCGGGTAGTCGGGTCGCTACCGTCGGGCATGGCTCGCCGCAATGTCTTCGATCCCCTCGAGCCAACTCAGGAGCTGCGCTGGTACGTCGTGCGAGACCGCCTCGGTCGCGTGCTTGAGGCGCGGCAGCTACCGCCAGGAACCGACCTCAAGCGCATCCTGCTGGCCGCCATGCTCGAGCGCATCGACAACGGTTGGGGACTCGGCGAATTCGGCTCGCGCGGAGGATCGTGCTTCTGCGTCAAGGGGACCGAGCGGTGCCAGGTTGCGATTGAGGCGGCAGATCCTGGTCGGCCTGTCCGCTACGGAGCGGCGCATCTGACATGGTCGCCGCAGCAGCCAAGTGACGAGGAATGAGCCGATCATTAAGGTATCGCGGCCAGATCGATAGCTTATGTCTCATGCACGCTCAAACACGGATATCGAGAAGTGTCTACACGCCACGCTCCTACAGACGGCGGCCAGCGTAGGCTTCGACAATGGCCGAGGACACGACGACATCGTTGAACGACGAATACGACAGAGTCCGCGCCGCGTGGGATCTCGCTCGGCAGGAACTTTGGAGCGCGCTCGCGCCCGTATCGTCCAAGGCATGGGGCAGCGTCCTTGAGAAGTCCGAGGAGAAGCCAACCTCTTCCGAACTCGATCGGCTTGAGCGTGCCAAGGATCGCACTGACAGGCTGAAATTCGACATGGATACCATCGCCAAACGCCTCTGCGCACTCTGATAGGCGCATGAATGCATTTGCTTTCATTCGTGGCCATTGCCCACACCAAGCCGGGTGATCTGGCGCGTCTTTCCTGTTGCGAGCTGGGTTTACCAACCGAATTTGAATTCGGCTCCGACGTAGTCGCTGTCGTGGCCACCCGCATCGCGAATGGCCTCGGCAATCGCAAAATGAACCACTTCGAGCGCTAGCGAAATGTGCGAAGTGACTATGCGGTGGCGGCCGCGGCGAAGTGCCATAAGAGCAGCCCGGCATTGAGCCCACAGATTGCGCATGGTCTCGGCACGGCAATGGCGCGGCCAATGCTTCGGCTGCTAACTAGTGCATGTCATTTGGCGTTGGTCGCGTGAATCTCGGCGATGTAGCCACCGGGAAATTGCACAACGGCGGCTTGGCGGCCTCGAGACGTGTACGGAGCGACGAGCACCATCACGCCACTTGCTTTCGCCTTATCGAGGGTCTCTGCAAGATCGGTGACTTCGTACCCCATCAATTCGCGGCCGTATGGATACGGCAAATGCCCATCGGTTGCAATCACATGCATCTTGCCAAATAGGGAGTCTATTCTCACCGAACGGTAAGTATCGTTCGGGCGGCCGATCTCTACCCCCGGCGCATGTCGGTCATCTGACGCCACCTTTCCACGGGAGAAACGCAGGAAATCTTTGATAAATTCGTCGGCTTTGCGCGCCGAGAGATAGACGCGGTTCTCCGGAATTGTCTGCAGCTTCTCGTATAACGGTGGCGTGGTATGTGAATACAGTTGCATGTTGACCCCGCCCGGCCACTGGATTACGACGTCTCGTCCAATCGGGTCCGGAAACGGCGCTACAAGAACGTCCGCGCCGTCCGACTCTGCCGCGCGAACCGCCGCGTCCAGATCAACCACCAGATATCCGGTCCGTTCCGCTCCGAAGGGATAGGGAATCGGGGTCTTGAACGCAAATATGGACAAGGTTCCTACCGGCGAGAGAATGAACCGCAGCACATTTTCGCTTGGCGTCGGTGTAACGGATGTGACCACTGCTTTTGATCCGGTGCCCCCAAATGTCCCGACAAAACTTGCCACGAATCGGTCGAGATCCTCCGGGGAAACATAGACGTGCGTGGAGTCGTATTGGGGTCCTACCGCGAAGTTCGAATCAGGCTCCGCGGGTTGGGTTTGTCCGGCCGCGGATATTGCCGCAGCCGGAGCAAACGCGAAGCTAGCGGCGATAAGAGCGGTAAGGATTGATACAGGGCGCATTGATGACTCCGTCAGAATTGTCCTGTCGGCGAAAGACGTGTTCACCTGCCGTCTCATTTCACCACGTGCCGGCTCGGTTGCGAAGCCGGACTATTGCCGCCAACAAGGGGTGGTAATCGTCCAGCGCTCTAAAGGCTATTGAGCTGCGTAGTGCGCAAGGTTCTCATAGCTCCAGCGCACAGCAGGTGCAACCGAGCGCGCTCCAGAAGGATTTCGTATCCTCGCTCGCAGGTTCGCGATGCGCCCAACCGGCGTACCCTCCAAAGACCCGCACCGGCAACCAGTTTCGCATCGGATCAGTTGGACCAGAAAAGCACGCTAAGATTTTGAATTATCAGAACCTCTCGTCCGGGTCGTGGGGCAGCATTGGTCGCATGGGTTTCTTGAGCAGAACGATCAAAGGCAGTCAGAAAATACAAGAATGACCGTTCGCGCGTGGGTACGTTGGAGTTAACATCAGTGCAAGCACATCTGATCCAAGGCGTTCGGATCTCATCGTGCAATTGCCTAGCTCTTCTGTTGGGGAGTCAAAAAAAAGGATTCGACGAATGCCGATTCATCCGGCCGCCCAGATATTGAACGTCGGAGATGATTTTGGTCGGTGCTTCCGACTGCGGAAAGCTCCTTCGTTGCTCCTGGACTCGACTACTCGACCGCAGTTGGCCGCAACCCGAATAACCGTTCCGTTTGGTCTTCCACAACCGGTGGCGCCACTTCGACCGGAGCGGGCCTTCACGATCTCGGTACATTTGCGAAAACCATCATGCAGTGGCTGGGGGATGTGGCTCGACGGCAAATTCGCACCGACCCAGCACTGGGACGAGGGTGGGGTCGGAATCTACGACCTTGAAGCAGATCCAAGAGCCGTGCGCCCAAGCTCCTTTGATAGCGTGCATTTCAATCTCCCGCGCGCAACTCTCGACGCCTTTACTGCGGATTGCGAGTTAAGGCCGGTGGGCACTTTGTTATGCACGGAGGGTAGGAGGGATGAGATCCTGTTTGGGTGTGCCAGGTTCATGGTCCCATGGCTCGGAAACAATGTTCGCATTACCACATTGACATTCGACTTCTTCCTCCAGATGTTCTGCAGTCATGTTGCAATCACTTACGGTGGGGTCGCGCCACTGCCGAAAGGCGTTGGCAGCTTGGCGGCGTGGCAGAAGAGGCGTGTCATGGAAATAGTCCATGCCGGATTGAATGGAGACCTCCGATTGCCCACGCTCGCGAATGAATGCGGGCTTTCGATCAGTCATTTCTGTCGGGCATTCAAGCAGTCGTTCGGGATGTCGGTACATCGGTATGTGATTCAGCGTCGAATCGAGTTCTCAAAGTTTCTCCTCAAGAGTTCGTCGAGTTCAATCGCCGAGATTGCACTGCAAACGGGATTCTGCGATCAGGCTGCCTTTAGCAGAACGTTTGGTCGTCTGGTTGGGACCTCGCCAAGACGATGGCTCAACGAACAGAAAAAGCAAATGCAGCCAAATTCTGCAAGAGAATCAGCCAAGCCAAGCCTACGGTGAGTGCAAGTCCAACCCGCGTCGCCGCGGGGGCGATCTGGTGGGTCGGCTCGCGTTGGGAGTGAACCGCCGCCACGTTTGCGGCTGACTGGCTACGAACCGCTATAGCGTGGCTCGACACCGATGCGAGACGTCGACGTCGTACTTAAATCATAGAAACACCGTCTGCATAGGGAAGGAATATCGCCATGAAAGACCTTTACGGCACGATCGTCCGCACAGCCACACTGATAACTGCGATTGTGTTGATGGGGAGTATTCAACAAGTTGTCGCCGCGCCGCCAACAGGTATCAAGAATGTCCTCCTGGTGCACGGAGCATTTGCTGACGGTTCCGGCTGGGAGGCGGTCGCGAAGATTCTTCTGAAGGATGGCTACACGGTATCGGTGTTGCAGGAACCCGAAACCTCCTACGCGGAGGATCAGAAGTTCGCCAAGGCGGCCCTCGACGCCATGCACGGCCCGGTGGTCCTGGTGGGCCACAGCTACGGCGGGTCTGTCATCACCGAAGCCGGCAACCATCCGAAGGTTGCTGCATTGGTTTATATCGCTGCCTTTGCGCTCGATGAAGGTGAGAGCTGTGCGTCGATCGAACAGGCTCTGCCGCAGGCATCCAAGGCGTTCAAGCCGGATAGCAACGGCAACTGGTGGATTGAGCAAGCGCACTTCGCGGCCGACTTTTCTGCGGACCTGCCGCCGGCGAAGTCGGAGTTCATGGCCATATCGCAAGTGCCGATTTCCACCGACGCGTTCACCCACAAGGTCACGAACCCCGCCTGGAAGACCAAGCCCACCTGGTACATGGTTGCCACCGCAGACCGATCGATCAATCCGGATCAGGAGCGGATGATGGCGAAGCGCGCCCATGCGAAGACGGTCGAAATGACCGGCTCCAGTCACGTGGCCTACATGTCTCATCCCAAGGAAGCAGCCAAGCTCATCGAAGAAGCCGCCACCTCCGCTCACGTCAACCAGTAGCCATACGCTCCCGGACCATACCGTCTCGATCTAGCTACTTTTGGAGGAGGCAAATGAAAGCTCAAATCAGTATAAATGGGCAACACGGCGTGTTTTACGCTTACATCGCCCGCCCGAGGAGCTTGCCGGCTCCCGCAGTCGTCGTTCTACAAGAGCTGTTCGGCGTGAATGCCGATATTCGGAAGCATTGCGATGAATTGGCCGAGCAAGGCTTCATCGCGGTCGCGCCGGATCTGTTCTGGCGTCAAGAGCCGGGCGTCGAGCTTAGTGTTACTTCAGAGCCAGACTGGCAGCATGGTCTTCGCCTCTATCAAGCGTATGACCGAAACGCCGGCGCTCAGGACGTTAAGGATACCGCCGATACTGTGGCCAAGCTGCCCGAGTGCGCAGGGAAGGTTGCCGTCCTTGGCTACTGCCTCGGGGCGCTGATGACTTTCCTGGCGGCCGTGCGCTATCGCGTCGACGCTGCGGTTGCCTATCATGGTGGCGACACCGACAAGTATCTAGGGGAGGTTGATGGCCTCCGTGCGCCAATGTTGATGCATCTGGCCGAGGAGGACGAGTTCATTTCCAAGCCTGCCCAAGCCGCAATCAAGGCGGTACTCGCAACCAAAGCCAACGCGACTGTCTATAGCTATCCGGGTCAGTATCACGCCTTCTCTCGGCACAATGGGGCACACTACAATGCCGAAGCGGCCACGCTTGCCAACAGGCGTACCAGCGAATTTCTAAATCAACAGCTGCAGTAATCTTCGATCGCCTCACCCCGCATGAGGGTGCGCGGTTCTCCGGTCGGGGCAGGCATTATGACTGCTCACGCACTCGCCTCGGCGACAGGCGGCGTGGCTGTCCCCAGCCAGAAGCGATTGATCCCCAAAACAAGCTTCTCAAAGTCCTCGAATTGAGAGGGCTTGCCAAGATAGCAGTTGGCTTTGAGGTGGTAGCCGCGCGCAATGTCTGTTTCGGAATTGGATGTGGTGAGAATCACCGTGGGGATCGCCTTCAGATCGCTATCTTCCTTTATCAGGGCAAGAACCTCGTGGCCGTCCATTCTCGGTAAATTCAGGTCGAGCAGAATCAAATCCGGGCGCGGGGCACCGGTGTGAACACCTAGACGCCTAAGGAAATCCATCGCCTGAACCCCATCGCCGGCAATGTGCAAGCGCACGGCCGCGTTAGCAGTGCGGAACGCTTCCTGCATTAACCTAACGTCACCAAGACTGTCTTCCACGAGCAGAACGTCTTTGGCCGCGCTGAATTGAGCTACTGGTGTTTCCATAGAATGATCGGTCCCCTCAGCGCTTGTCACAGTGCGATTTGGTATGAGCTGAATGGGCGCTATACCCTGTCGGTTGTTTGTATTCCTCGCGCCTGCGTATATCTGTACGGTAGCCCACACTCTTAGGGCCGATAGCTGGATCGGGCTCACCGATGGCAATGGACGCGTATCCCCAGCAGGTGCATCGGACTGCGCCGGGAGCGATGCTCTGCATTGGAAACCGGCCATTATCGAGTCGGAGCTGAAAGGGCTGTCTCATGCGAAAAGTCATCGGATCTGCACCACTGGCAGGGCGAGTTACATTGCTCAGCAATGCCCGGGTGACGTGGCTTCTGGTCGCGGCAATCCTCTGCGGGACGCCGTCCGCGGACGCGGCCGATCAGGCTCCCATACCGGTGACCGACGGCAGCTTCGGTTGCATCAGCAAACTAACGCCGGTGCGCGGCTTCTTCGTCGGCAATCTAAGCGGTCATCTGCCCGACACGCTCAAGGTGGCACGCTCGAAAGACGGCGGCGTCTACCCGGTGGGCTCAGTGGTGCAGCTCGTGCCTACCGAGGTGATGATCAAGCAGCCCGCGGGATTCAATTCGGTCACTCACGACTGGGAATTCTTCGAGCTCGATGTGGATGCGCATGGCTCGACAATCCGCAAGCGCGGCTTCGCCGAGGTGGTCAACCGCTTTGGTGGCAACTGCTTTGGCTGCCACATCGCGGCCCGGCCGCAATGGGATCTGATCTGCGAGACCGACCACGGCTGCCTGCCCATCCCATTGACCACGCCGATGATCCGGGCGCTACAGCACACGGATCCGCGTTGCCCGGGCGCAGATCACGTAAGCGCAGAGGATAGCAAGGCGCTGGAGGCGCTGGCCGAGCTGCAGAAGGTAGGGCCGCCGGCGAGCGGCGACACCGCGCATTGAGATGTTTCAGCCGAAGGTAAAATCAAACGCCCCGACGCCCGGATCCAGAAATTCGATCTCGAACATCCGGTCGGCGATCGGCTTCGGCTGTCGGATCAGCTGATACATCCGCGATTCGGTAACGGCGCCATTGCCCTGGCTGTCGACATCAACGCCGTGAGCGGCCCCTGGCGGCTGTCCATCGATCAGTACGCGAAAGCGCACCGGACTCCCCCGCGCTGTGGGAACCATGATGAGATTCACGTCGCGGGCATGGAAGCGGTACGCGATGCGCCCGTGGGCTACGTTTAGCACCGCGGCTTCCTTGCCGATGGTCCAGTCACCGGCAAGCCCCCAGTCGTTCAAACCCAGGCGGGCCGGAACCGCGTAGACGTGGCGTTTATCGGGTGCGGCGCCCCCGGGCGATGAAAAGCTTTCGGCCCGCGCATAGCCGATGTAACTTTCCGGCGACTTAAGGTCGCTCCAGTCGGCCGCGAGTTCGAAACCGCTGGGCTCGACGGTACTCAGGCCACGCGCTACCGCGCCGCTTCCCGCCTCTGCCAGCAATTGCTGGATCGCCAATTCGGACTGCTGGTAGTCGCCCTCACCGAACTGATGGTGCCTGATATGGCCATTCGCATCGATGAAATACAGCGCCGGCCAGTACTGGTTGTTGAAGGCATTCCAGATCCTGTAGTCGCTGTCGATCGCGACCGGATAGTCGATCTGCATCGCCGTTGCCGCCTGGCGAATGCTGGCGATGTCCTTCTCGATGCCAAATTCCGGCGTGTGTACGCCGATCACCACAAAGCCGACATTCTTGTACCTTTCGGCCCACGCTCGAAGGTAGGGCAGCGTGCGCCGCCAATTCACACAGGTATAGGTCCAGAAGTCGATCAGTACTACTTTCCCGCGCAGATCCGCGGAGCTCAGAGGAGGAGAGTTGAGCCAGGCGACCGCACCATCGATGGCAGGGAAGTTGCCCTCGATCGGCAGTTGAGCCGCCCTCGGCGCCGCGGCCTGCACCTGGGGCTGCACGTCAGCCGAGCTCGCCGCCATCGCGCAGGCGAGCGGCAGAGCGAGCCAAAACCGATGTGATTTCATGATGCGTGCTTGCCTAATCTCCGGGCATGAATCGCTTTCCATGTAGGGCAGGCCACATCGGCCTCATCCCATTACCGGAAGGGGTATTTGGTGAAGATGTAGTCGGTCGCCTTGGTGATCGTGTGGCACGCGTAGCCGCATTCGTGACCGGTTTTGGACAGGTCCGAAGGCTTGAAGGTTTGGGTCGCCGGATCGTAGGTGAACTGGGCATATGCCCACCCGTTCGTCTGCGGAAATCTCTTGGTGTCCTTTTCGATCAGATCGACATTCTTCAGGTAGTCCGGGATCTCCACAAAGTAAGGGGAAATCGGGTTCTTGGTCTTGATCCACTCGATCTTTACGATCTTGGATCCTTCGGGGAAAGGCTTGCCGTTTGCCGGAATGCCTTCCTGGAAGGCTTTTATCATTGTCGGGTTCGCCAGAATCGCCTTCACGCTGGATGCGGTCTCGCTCACCGCAACATCCTGCCAGGTGTCATATCCTTTGAACTCGGCAAACGCGAGTCCGTCGGGCACCGTCAATGTGTACCGGTCCTGTGCTGCAAGGGCTACGCCCAGCAGCACAGATGTCGATATTGCAGCGATAACAAATGTCGAGACGCGCTTATTTT
>Ga0209006_10003717_pt1 | contig 13874 bp, 13 predicted proteins | sample JacPin_JW_Ref_O2_FD_188567 | JGI IMG/M metagenome (GOLD analysis project Ga0209006, IMG submission 188567) | Forest soil microbial communities from Algoma, Ontario, Canada - Jack Pine, Ontario site 1_JW_Ref_O2 (SPAdes) (version 2) | ecosystem: Environmental > Terrestrial > Soil > Boreal... | reverse complement strand
TCGTCAACAGTCTCGCCGAGCCCGGATCCGCCGTCGAGGTTGCGCTCGAGCTCGCCGGGCGCCTGGCCAAGAACGGCCCGCTCGCGCTCGTCGCCTCCAAGCAGATCCTCCAGGAGCAGTTCGACTGGTCGAGCGCCGAGATGTGGGAGAAGCAGGGCGCCATCTCCGGCCCCGTGTTCGTCTCCGAGGACTCCAAGGAGGGTGCCAACGCCTTCAAGGAGAAGCGCGAGCCCGTGTGGAAAGGGCGTTAGCGCGCGCAGCGACCGCGAGTGCAGTGACCGGCGCCGCTACGGCCGTGCGGGCCGCGCGCGAACGTGTCACCCGAAATCGGCAGCAGAATCAGTAGCCGCGACGCTTGCGCTTGCGCTGACGGCGGACCGCCAGGAAACGCCGCCACAGCGCCCACATCTCAGCGCTCTCCCGGCGTCTTTCGCGGGTATTGGGAGATCGGCTGGCGCAGGTCTATCGCTGTTGTCACGATCCGGTTCTGTTCGTCGATGTGCGCTGCCGGGTAGCCCTCGCCCGGGCTCGCGCGCTCGGGGCGCCCGATGTACCCGAAGTGCATCCCCTCGGGCATGATCTGCATCAGGCGCGGGAACATGTGTGCCCGCGCGCCCATGTTGCGCGGCTCCTCCTGCACCCACAGGACCTCACGCAGGTTCGAGTAGCGCGCCATCAGCTCCAGGATCTGGCGTTCCGGGAACGGGTACAGCAGCTCCACGCGCGCAACCGCCAGGCCCGGATGGGCGGCGCGATTCGGGTGGCCGACGAGGTCGTAGTAGATCTTGCCCGTGCACAGCACCAGGCGCGTCACCTGATCGTCCTGCACGCCCGGCTCCGCCATCACCGGCTGGAAGCTCGTGCCCTCCGCCATGTCCTGCACCGAGCTCGCCGCCTGCGCCAGGCGCAGCAGCGACTTCGGCGTCATCACCACCAGCGGACGTTGCTTTGCCACGCGCGCCTGACGGCGCAGCAGGTGGAAGTACTGAGCAGGGGTAGTCGGACTCGCCACGCGGATGTTCCCCTCCGCAGCCGAGCGCAGGAAGCGCTCCAGGCGCGCCGAGGAGTGCTCCGGGCCCGAGCCCTCGTAGCCGTGCGGCAGCAGCAGCGTCAGGCGCGAGGTCTGACCCCACTTTGCCAGGCCCGACACGATGAACTGGTCGATGATCACCTGCGCCGAGTTCACGAAGTCGCCGAACTGAGCCTCCCACAGCACGAGCGTCTCCGGCGCCTCCTGGCTGTAGCCATACTCGAAGCCCATGCACGCGAGCTCTGACAGCGGGCTGTTGTGCAGCTCCAGCGGCGCCAGCGCGTCCGGCAGGCTCTGGATCGGGCACACCGTCTGACCGGTCTTCGCGTCGTGCAGGACCATGTGGCGCTGGCTGAACGTACCGCGCTCGGTGTCCTGGCCGGTGAGGCGCAGCGGCGTGCCCTCCGTCAACAGCGAAGCGAATGCCAGCGCCTCCGCGTGGGCCCAGTCGATGCCCGGTGCCGCGCCCTCGGCGAGCGCGTCGTGGCGGCGCTCCAGCTGTTTGACGAGCTTCGGGTGAACCGTGAAGCCCTCCGGCACGCGCAGCAGCTGCTCGCCCAACTCCCGCAGCCTCATCGCCGGCACCGCCGTCTCCACCTCCGGGCTGGGCGAGCGGTCGAGCTGGTACTCGCCCGTCGTGTGCTCGGACTCGTGCTCGGCAGCCGCCGCGATCTTCGCCTTCAGGCGCTGGTGCAGCAGCGTCAGGTTGTCCCACACCTCCTGGGCCTGGCGCTCCACCTCCTCCGTGGTGACGATGCCTTCGGTCACCAGGCGATCCGCCCACAGCTCCGACACGCGCTTCTTCGTCTTGATCTTCGCGTACATCTCCGGCTGCGTGTATGCCGGCTCATCAGACTCGTTGTGGCCGAAGCGTCGGTAGCCGATCAGGTCGATCAGCACGTCGTGGCCAAACTCCTGACGGAAGGCGAACGCCAGGCGTACCGCGCTGATGCACGCCGGTACGTCGTCTGCGTTGACGTGGATGATCGGCACGTCGAAGCCCTTCGCCAGGTCCGACGCCCACCGCGTCGAGCGCGCGTCGTCGGGGTCCGTCGTGAAGCCCACCTGGTTGTTCGTGATGATGTGGACCGTGCCGCCGACCTTGTAGCCGTCCAGGCCCTGCAGGTTGAAGGTCTCTGAGACAACCCCCTGTGCCGGGAACGAGGCGTCGCCGTGGATCACGATCGGAACCGCCGCGTTCGTGTCCTGGTGAGCGTGCGGGCCCTTGCGCGTCGTCTGCGCAGCGCGCGTCGCGCCCTCCACCACCGGCGAGACGTACTCCAGGTGGCTCGGGTTGGACTCGAGGTTGACGCGGATCGTGTCGCCGTCGGGCAGGTGGAAGGTGCCCTGCGTGCCGTGGTGGTACTTCACGTCGCCCGTGCCGCCCTGCGGGATCGTCGTCACCGCCTCCAGCGTCGAGGCGCCCTCGAACTCCGCGAAGATCGTGTCGTAGGGGCGCCCCAGGTTGTGCGCCAGCACGTTCAGCCGGCCGCGGTGCGCCATGCCCACCACGACCTCCTGGCCGCCGTGCGCAGCGGAGAGCTGGATCAGCTCGTCGAGCATCGGCACCGTCATGTCCAGGCCCTCGATCGAGAACTGGTGCTGACCGAGGTACGCCTTGTGCATGAAGCGCTCCAGCGCATCCACCTTCACCAGGCGTCGCAGCAGCCTGCGCCGTTCGTCGTTCGTCAGCTCGTGACGGAACGCGCTCGACTCGATGTGCTCGCGCAGCCATACGCGCTGGCGGTGCGAGGCGATGTGCTCGATCTCATACGCGATCGTGCCGCAGTAGGTCTCACGCAGGTGTGGCAGCGCGTCCGCGAGCGTCGCCCCCGGCACGTACATCTGGAAGATCTTCGCCGGCAGGCGCGCCTGCAGCTCGGGCGTCAGCCCCAGCGCCTCCGGATCGAGGCCCGGGTCGCCCTCGGGCTCGGTGCCAAGCGGGTCCAGGTGCGCCGCCAGATGGCCGTGGCTGCGCACGCGGCTGACGAACGTGCTCGCCGCCTGCACCGCTTGCAGGAGCTCTTCGCCGCCCGTGTACGGCGCCGCCACGCCCGGAGCCTGCGCAGCGGCCTCGGCGGCAGCCGCCGCAGCCGCAGCCGGCGCCGGCAGCTTCGGCGGCGGCCCCAGCTCCACGCCCAGCGCCGCGAACATGTCCTCGTAGAAGCCGTTCTCGCCCTGTAGGTACTGCTCGATCTGCGCCAGGAAGCGCCCCGACTCCGCGCCCTGGATCACGCGGTGGTCATACGTCGAGGTCATCGTCATGACCTTCTCCGCGCCGATCATCTCGCCGATGTTCTCCAGGCCCACCGGGTAGCCGATCGAGCCCGTCGCCACGATCGTGCCCTGGCCGGGCATCAGCCGCGGCACCGAGGCCACCGTGCCCAGGCCGCCGGGGTTGGTGAGCGTCACGTTCGCGCCCACCAGGTCATCCGCCGTCAGCGTGTTCGTGCGCGCCTTCTCCACGAGCGCGTCATACGCCGCCAGGAACTGGTCGAAGGTGAGGCTGTCCGCGCCCACGATCACCGGCACCATCAGCGTGCGCGAGCCGTCCTTCTTCTGCACGTCCACCGCCAGACCGAGGTTGACAGTGCCGTCCACCATGCGGTTCGGCTTGCCCTCGATCTCCTCGAAGTGGTTGGCCATCACCGGCATGTCCTGTGCCGCGCGCACGATCGCGTAGGCGATCAGGTGCGTGAAGGAGACCTTGCGCGAAGCCGCCTTCAGCTCGCGTCTGCGCGCGTCCAGCCGTGTCACCGTCAGCGTGCGGAAGCTCGTCGCCGTCGGGATCGAGCGCGACTCCTCCATGTAGCGCACCAGCATCGCCGCGCCGCCCCGCATCGGCTGCGAGCTCGGCTCGCTCGCCGGGGGGTGTGCGTGGCCGTTGCTGCCCGCGCCGTTCGTGGCGTGCCCGCCGTCAGTCGCGGTCCTCGCGCCTGCGCTCGCCGCGCCCAGCACGTCGGACTTGGTGATCCGCCCCGCGGGACCGCTGCCCGACACCTCAGCCAGGTTCACGCCCTCCACCGCCGCCGCACGCGCGGCCACGGGGGAGACCTTCGTGCCCTCCGGCACGCTGCCCGGTGCGTGGCTCGAGGCCGCGCTCGCGGTTTCGCTCGCCTGCGTGGTGGCGGCCGTCGGAGAGTCGCCAGTCGGAGGTCGAGGCGTGCTCACCGCGCCGTTCACCGAAATCCGAGCGATCAGCTGTCCCACCGTGACCGTGTCGCCCTCCGCAGCCAGGATCTCGCTGACCGTGCCAGTCGCCGGGGCGGGCAGCTCCAGGTCGACCTTGTCGGTGGATATCTCCACGATCGTGTCGTCGACCTTGATCGGGTCGCCGACCTGCACACGCCATTCCAGGATCGTCCCCTCCGTCACCGACTCGCCCGCGGCGGGGGTGAGCACGTCGACCGTGTTCGCCGCAGAGCCGTTGGTGGCAGGCGTGTCGCTCGGCGCAGCGGGCGCGGTCGCCTCGGGCTCCGACGACGCCTGTGCCTCCGGGGCGAGCGGTTGCTCCGGGGACTCGTCGAGCTCGGGCTCCGCCGGCACCGGCGCGGCCGGGGGCACGCTGCCGTTGACGGAGATGCGTGCGATCACCTGTCCGACGGTGACCGTCTCGCCCTCGTCGACCAGAATCTCGCTGACGATGCCGCTGCCCGGGGAGGGGAGCTCGACGTCAACCTTGTCCGTGGAGATCTCCACGATCGTGTCGTCCAGCTTGATCGGATCGCCGACCTTGACATGCCATTCGAGGATCGTTCCTTCGGTCACCGACTCGCCCGCAGCGGGTGTTACGACGTCTATCGTCTGCACTGCGGTGGTGCCGGTTGCCATCGGTCTCTCACTTTAGCGCGGCCCGTGGACCGGCACGCTGACGCTCCTCGCGGACGAACTCATAGCTGCCGAAGAACGGCCCGATGCCGCCCAGCACCGCCACTGCGACCGCCAATCTGAGAGACACAACCCGCAATCGAGCGGCGGTGATGCATGCCAGAGACATGAAGATCCACAACAGTCCATGGGTCAATCCCAGGATGAACGTGAGCGGTTCCGGCTTGCCTGCAGCGAACGCGCTGATCAGCAGCGCCGTGTAAACGCATGAATGTGTGAACGACATCCACTTCAGGCGCGTGAACGTCAGCGGGCCCGCTGCGGCGCGCAGCTGGGCCGTCACTGCGAGAGCCAGTACGCCATGCGCGGCAAGACCTCGCCCGCCTCGGCCGGCCATCGATCGATCTCCCGCGGCCACCAGGCGAAGGCGTCGTGCTCGTCGTCAGGGGCGACCTCGTCCTCGGCGCCCTCGGCCAGCCACGCCTGTCCCACGAACATGACCATCCTCTGCGGCAGGCAAAGCAGCGCCTCACCCCGCACCCGCTCCGGTGAAACAGACCACTCCTCCTTCAGCTCGCGCACCAGCGTGTCCGCGGGGCTCTCGCCGAGGTCAACCGCGCCGCCGGCGCCCAGCGCCCAGCGCCCCGCCCACGAGGAGACCCATTGCGCGCGACGACCCGCCAGCCAGCGTCCGTCCGCAGCGCGCGTCACGCACAGTGCCGCCATGCTCTGCGAGGCGTCGCCTTCCACCAGGCGCAGCGCCCAGCGCAGCGGCTGCAGCTCGATCGAGATCCCATCGCCGTCCTGGCTGTAGTCGACCATGCGCGCCGCGATCCCGTCGTGGCTGGGCGAGCCGCGTCGCTGCAGCTCCCTGATCGCCTCATCCGCCGCCTCCGTGTGTGCCCGCGGGGGCTCGAACTGGGTGTCCTGCCAGCGGGCGGTGATGTTCTCCATCGCCCACGGTCCCCGGGCGAGGATTCGCGGTGCTTGGGTGGCGGGCTCCGCTCGATCGGACACTCTCCTTGAAGGCTATTGAATCTGACCTGAACGCCGATCAATACACGCCCGGCATAATGCTGGCGCGTGCCGATCGGTCCAGCCATATGAGGGTCGCTGTCCTCGGCCCCGGCGGCGTCGGCGGGCTGCTGGCCGGCGCGCTCGCACGCAACGGCGAGGAGGTCAGCGTCGTCGCGCGCGAGTCGACTGCGGCGGTCATCGCCGAGCACGGCATCCGGGTGCAGAGCGTGATCCTCGGCGACTTCACCGCCCGTCCGGCGGCCGTGGCGTTGCTCGAGGAGCCCATCGACGCGCTGATCGTCGCGACGAAGGCCGCCGGCCTCGAGCCGGCGCTAGAGCGCGTCGATGTCGAGCCACCAGTCGTGCTGCCACTTCTCAACGGCCTCGACCACATCGCCGTCCTGCGTCGACGCTTTGCCGCGGACACCGTGCTCGCGGGGGCGATCCGCGTCGAGGCCGACAGGCCGCAACCCGGCGTCGTCGTGCACACGAGCCCGTTCCTGCGCGTCGACATGGCCTGTGAGCAGCCCGGTGGCACGGCCGCCATGCAGCCGCTGGCCGACGCCCTCGTGCGCGCCGGCATACCCGCCCAGGTTCGCGACTCCGAGGCGAACGTGATGTGGGCAAAGCTCGTGCGACTCAACGCGCTCGCATGCACCACCAGCGCCTACGACGTGCTGCTCGGCGAGATCCGCTCCACGCCGCAGCTGCGCGCCGATCTCGAGGGTGCGATCGAGGAGGCCTGCGCCGTGGGCAGGGCGGAGGGTGCGACCGACATCGATCCTGCGAAGGCGATCGCCGAACTGGAGGCTGCGCACGACACGCTCGGCAGCTCCATGCAGCGCGACATCGCTGCCGGGCGCGAGCCCGAGCTCGACGCCATCCCCGGCGCGGTGCTGCGCGCCGGCGCTCAACACGGGATCTCGTGTCCGACGATCGAGCGGCTCGTCGCCCTCATCGCAGCTCGGCTGGGCGTGCCGCAGACCTAATCGCTGAGCGGCGCCCGCCCTGTCGCGCGGTCGTGGCGCAACACCGCCAGGAGCTCCGCGTATGGACCCACCAGATACGCATCGTCATCGGGAGCAAGCCGCGTGTCGCGACGCGGCGGATGCTCGAGCGCGCCCGCGCTCGCCGCGCGGCGGATCGCCACGACGCGGACGGTGCCGGGGAGCTCGAGCATGGCCAGACCGTCGAGGCCGCCGCCGGCGCTCACGCGCAGGCGCGCAAGCAGGAAGGGGTGGTTGCCCACATAGAAGGTGAACAGCACGTCCAGGCCCAGCGCCCCGCCCACGAACCACGGGGCGGCGATCGCCGAAGTCGACCACACGTGACGAAAGCCGAAGCTCTGCTCGAGGCGACGTCCGAGCTGGCGGTCGAACACCCGCAGCACGACCGGCACCTCCGTCCAGCGCGAGCCGAGATGGTCGCGGATCGCCAGGCCCGTCTCGATGTTCGTCAGATCGTCGGAGGTGAGGATCGCGACGGCTGCCGCCTCTGCGAGGTTCACCGCGTCAAGCGTGCGTGTGAGCGTCGCGTCCCCGAGCACCAGCGGTGCCTGCAGCGCGCGTGCCTCTGTGAGATACGGGTTGTTCTCCATGCGCTCGATCACGACCACCTCCATGCCTGCCGCCAGCAGTCCTTCGAGCACCTTCATGCCAACGCTGCCGAGTCCCACGAGCACCACGTGGCCGCGCATCCCCGGGATCCGCCCGTGGCCGAGCGACTGCGCCAGGCGCCGGCTGACGAGCGCGTTCGTAAGCAGCGCATACATCGTCGTCACGAGCGTCACGCCGGCGATGATCAGAACGATCCCGAAGACCTTCACGTCGGTCTGCTGGGACGCGAACGAGAAGTCGCCGTAGCCGACCGTCGCCACCGTCTCGACCGTGAAGTAGACGGCGTTCAAGAGTCCCAGATGCGCGTGCCCGCTCGGTTCGAGGTAGCCGAGGTGCAGAACGATCGTCGAGACGATCAGCAGCACGAGCGCAAGGACGAGCGCGATGCGCAGCGGACGATCGACGATGCTGCTGAGCGTGCCGCGCGAACGCTTGAGGAAGCTGCGCGCACGCGCACGCAGTGCCGATACGGCGCCCGCGGTCGCCTCGCGCTGACTCAATCCGGCGTCTTCGAGCTCCGCGCGCGTGCCGAGCAGGGTCACGCGGTCTCGCGCCGACACACGCTGGTCGCGTCCGGGGCAGGCGATCAGCTCGTCGTCGGACTCCGTCACTACGCCGATCGGGGCCAGGCTGCCGTAGAGCTCTCGCAGCGTGCCGTCACGCGGAGCGGTCACCTCCGCCGTGACGAACGTGCTGTCTCCGAGCTGGATCTCACGAGCACGCCGTCCCACACACGTTTCCACGACTGCCGGCGCGAACAGAGCCGCCACGTCGAGTACCCCCACCGAGCTCAGCACCTGCTCGACCGCATGCGCGACAGACGGATTGTCGAGATCGGCGACGACGCGGACGTCGGGTCGCAGGTCGCGTATCTGCAGCACGGTCTCCAGGGTCCGAAGGTCGGTGTTCTCCGCGCATACGACCGCCGCGGCCCCCGCGATGCCGGCGTCGAACAGCGGCTCGGTGAGGTGCCCGCCGCGCGGCAGGTGAGGGATCCCCCAGCCGAGAACGATCCGGATCAGTCGCTCGTCCGGCCCATCGCTGAGCACCACCACGCGCGCACCAGCCAGGTGCAGCTGCTCGACCGTGCGCAGCGCGACATCGTTGATGCCGCACACGATCACGTGGCCGACCCAGTCTCGGCACGTCTGTGCGCTCAAAGCCTCCTCGCCTGTGTCAATAGCCACTTGCGTGAAGTTTGCGCACAGGCAAGGACGTTGCCCTTAGCCGCACGTCCAATATGCCCGGTGCTACTGCGCTTCGAATGGAGAGTGGCCGGGCGCGAGCGCGGGGATCGACTGCGTGGCGATCGCCTCGACCGCCTGCTCCTCCGCCTCCGTGAGCTCCTCCTCGTGGTCGCCGTCGCACAGCACGCGGAAGTTGCCCGTCACGCCCTGGTCGGCCTGGATCGTGATCCCCGGCAGGATCTCCTCGCCCTCGTCGAGCCCCAGGCGCTCCATGTCGAAGTGCGCAAGCCCGATCCCGTAGGCCGTGTGGGTGGGGTTCTCGCGGTCGTGCGCCGCCACCGCCTGCGCGAAGCGCTCGAGGTTCTTGGCGATCTTGCCGGTGTCAGCCATCGCCTCGGGAGGGTAGCGCGAGCGCTATAGATTGTGGGCGATGGCCGGCACCCCACCTGTGGAGATCGCGCCGCCGACTCCAGACGGCGGCGGCGGGCGCACCGGCGGGGCGCGCGAGGGTGAAGTCATCCGCACTCAGCAGTTGACGAAGGTCTACGCCGGCACCGACTTCGCCGCGGTCGACAGGCTCGATCTGAGCGTTCAGGCCGGCGAGATATTCGGCCTGCTCGGGCCCAACGGCGCCGGCAAGACGACGACCGCCGGGATGCTCACCACCCGTGTGATCCCCACCTCCGGCTACGCGTATGTCGGCGGCATCGACGTCGTCGCACACCCTGCGTTGGCCAAGCAGCTGCTTGGCATCGTCTCCCAGCAGAACACGCTCGACCGGCAGTTGACCGTGTGGGAGAACCTCTACTTCCATGGGCGCCTGTTCGGCATCTCAGCGTCCGAGTCGCGCGAGAACGCCGACCGGCTGCTCGAGCAGTTCCAGCTCGCCAAGTGGGCCAAGGCGTCGGTGTTCGCGCTCTCCGGCGGGATGGCGCAGCGTCTGATGATGGCGCGGGCGATCTTCCACCGGCCCGCGGTGCTGTTCCTCGACGAGCCGACCGCGGGCCTGGACCCGCAGAGTCGCCTCGCGCTGTGGGAGATCCTCCGTGAGCTCAACGGCGAGGGCCAGACGGTGCTGCTGACCACGCACTACATGGAGGAGGCCGACGCGCTCTGCGATCGCGTGGCGATCATGGACCACGGCAAGATCCTCGCGCTGGATACGCCCGAGGCGCTGAAGCGCTCGATCGGCGCGGACACGATCGTCACCGTGAAGGCCGATGCCGACCCAGATGCGCTCGCCGCGCGACTCTCCCAAGAGCTGAGCGAGGTCACGCACACGCGTCCGGTCGACGGCGGCGTGGAGCTGCACGTCAGAGGCGCCGAGCGGCTCGTGCCGCGACTCGTCGCTGCAGCCGAGAGCGGAGGCTTCGACGTGATCGACCTGTCGGTGGCCGAGCCGAGCCTCGAGACCGTGTTCATCAGCCTCACGGGCAAGGAGCTGCGCGAGTAATGGCCGCGACGGCTACCTCAACCGCTGAGGTGCAGCAGGGTAACCGCGAGCGGATTGCAATCAAGCCCACCCGCTCGGTGATGGCGGCCAGCCGTATCGCTCTGCGCGCATTGATCCTGCGCGACCTGGTCGTGCTTTGGAAGAGCAAGGGCGAGTTCGTCGTGCGCACGCTGATCCAGCCGTTCCTGCTGGTGTTCGTGTTCCTCTACGTGTTCCCCAACATCGGCCAGGGCGTCGGCGGGAGCGGGGGCAAGGCCGCCGAGTCGGCATTCGCGACGGTGCTCGTGCCGGGCGTCGTCGGCATCTCGATCATGTTCCAGGGGATCCAGGCGGTCGCGATGCAGCTGTCAACGGAGTTCGGCTACACGCGCGAGATCGAGGACCGGGTGCAGGCGCCCTGCCCGATCTGGCTCGTTGCCGCCTCGAAGGTTCTCTCCGGGGCCGCCCAGGGCCTGATCGCGGCGGTGATCGTGTTCCCGATCGCAGCCGTCGTGCACGCATCGGGCGTACACGCCCACCTTTCGGTGCACTGGTGGGTGGTGCTCACGCTGATCCCGCTCGCCTGCGTGACGATGACCTCGCTCGGGCTGCTGCTGGGGACGGCGTTCGAGCCGCGCAACATCGGGCTGATGTTCGGCTTCGTCGTGCTGCCGCTGACGTTCCTCGGCGGCACCTACTACCAGTGGACGCGCCTGGCGCCGGTGCAGGTCGGCGGCATCCACTGGCTGCAGATCATCGTCCTGGTCAACCCCCTGATCTACGTCAATGAGGGCATGCGCGCGGGGCTCACGCACGCCTCGCACATGCATCTCTACATCATCTACCCCGTGCTGCTGGGCTTCTGTGCCACGTTCCTCACGTTCGGCCTGCGCAAGTTCCGCGGCCGCGTTCTGTCCTGACCTTCCACCCGGAGAGACCACATGCCACGACTGCAGATCATCATCGCCAGCACGCGTCCCGGTCGGGTCGGCCTGCCTGTCGGCCTCTGGTTCGAGGGGCGCGCGCGGGCGCACCAGGCCTTCGACGTGGAAGTCGCCGACCTCGCCGAGCTCGCCCTCCCGTTCATGGACGAGCCCAACCATCCGCGGCTGCGTGAATACACCCACGAGCACACGAAGGATTGGAGCGCCAAAGTTGACGCCGCCGACGCGTTCGTGTTCGTGATGCCCGAGTACAACTACGGCTTCAACGCGCCGCTGAAGAACGCGATCGACTTCCTCCACTACGAGTGGCGCCACAAGCCGGTCGGCTTCGTCTCCTACGGTGGCGTCTCCGCCGGCACGCGCGCGGTGCAGATGATCAAGCAGGTCGTGACCACGCTGAACATGTTCGCCCTGACCGAGGCCGTCTCCATACCGTTCGTCGCACAGTTCCTCGACGACGAAGGCGTGATCGACGCCAACGAGACGATGGAGAAGGCAGCCGACGCGATGCTCGACGGGCTGGTGCGGATGAGCGCCGCGCTCGCGACGGTGCGCGATGAGATGTGAGCCAGGCGGGCGGGCCGCGCTCAGCCCTTGGCGGGCAGCGAGCGTGCGTAGCTGACGCCGCGCTCGAGGGTCAGCTCGGAGTCAGGACTTCGAGGCCGTGCTCGCGAGCGCCGATCGCAAGCTGCTTGTCGTAGGTCATCAGTGCGTCCAACCTGCCTTCCTCGAGCAGGCCGACCGCCGTGGCGAGGTGGATCGCGTCCAGCGTCCCCACCGTCGCAGGAGCGAGCGTCTCGGTGCTATCCAGAATTCGGTCGTCGATGGGAATCAGTGATATATCCGCGATCAAGGCGCTCGCGCGGTCGAGCAGCCCGCGGCGCAGGCCGACGCGTCGCAGCTCGACGCGCAAGAGGCGGCTGGCGACATGCTGACCGAACTTCGCGAGATCGCGTTGTATCGCCTGCCTGTCGGGCTCGTCCAGCAGCACGCGCCCGAGCGCACTGGTGTCGACGTATACCGCCTTCACTGTCTTTCAGAGCCGCTCGCGGCGATCTTCAGCGAGGATGGCGTCTGTTGTGCCGCGCGGCGCGGGATTCGCCAGCGGCGGGAGGTTCGCGATCGTCTCCACCAGATCTTTCGTGGGGATGGTCGCGCCGTACTTCTCGGCCAGTTCAACGTAGTAAGGATCGATATCTGGGCGCGAGGGCACAAGCCGAGCGACCTCGCGTCCTCGCTCCGTGACCGTCAACGTCTCGCCCTCCTTGACGCGCTCCAAGTAGCGACTCAGGTTCTGTCGCAGCTCACGGACGCCAACAGTCTTAGATGCCGATTTGGGACGCATGACAGCCATTGTGCGTCGCAATGTAGCACATGCTCCTGGTTGCTCAAGCGACCAACTATCTTGTTGACACCTTGACGGCACGTCCGAAGACAAGCGGCGCGACGATCGGCGGCACGGCCTTCCAGTGCGCGTCCTCGTACTCGGTGACGAAGCCAGCTGAAGCGATGGAGGCGACCGTGTCGCGATTGCAGCGACATCCCGCGCCGAAGTGTCGCCACGGGGTTTCCAGGCGATCCTGCCAGCGGGCCACGCGCGGGGAGTGCGAACGGACGTGCTCGATGAACAGGAGCTGTCCGCCGTCGCGCAGAACGCGTGCAATCTCGCCCAGCGCGAGATCCGGCGAGTCGACTGTGCACAGCACCAGCGTCGAGACGACCGTGTCCACCGACCCATCCTCCAGCGGGATCGCTTCCGCCGACGCGCTCAGCGTGTGCGCCGAGCGGCCGCTCTCTGAGAGCTTGCGCTCCAGCTGGCGGCGCATCGGCTCGAACGGCTCGGCGAGCATCAGCTCCTCCAGGCCGTCTGGGTAGTAGGGGATGTTGGTGCCCGTGCCCGCGCCGATCTCAAGTGTGCGGCCGTGGGCATGCGCGACGAGCTCGCCACGGCGTCTACCCATGCTGCGCTGCTCGCCACGGCGCATGGCCCGGTCATACAGCGCCGCGAACACGTAATCCCAGCGGTGGTTGCCGTGGGCAGTCGGCGCGGATGTGGTGGTGGCGGTCATTAGGAGGGTGCTCGATCCGATACTAGGCGCGGCCTGGGAGGAGGTTGAACGCCTCAACGTGGTGCGGGCGTACCACGGTGAAATGGCGGAGATCGAGTGTTGCCACTTCGGTCACGCCAAGGCGCTCGGCGGCGGCGATGACTGATGCGTCGACGGTGCCAAGGGGAAGGTCGTGGTATCGCGCGACCAACTCTGCGATTCGCAGGGTGTCCTTGCGGTCGACCGGCTCGAGGCTCATCTCGCCGGCCGCGAGGTCGCCGAGGAATCGAGTCTCGGCCTGCCAACCGAGACGACTTGCGATCAGGTACACGACCTCGGCGATGACGAGGGTCGGGACGATCAGGGGGCCGGGATGAGTCTCCAGCAACTCGAGGCACGCCTCGTGATGAGCGTCGTCGCCGTCCACGTAGGCGTAGAGCGGCCCGGCGTCAACGATCAGCGCTATCGCTCAGCTCCGCGCTGATGATTTGCTCGATTCGCTCTGAGATGTCGGCGTTGCCGCTGTGGCCGGCGGCAGCGGCTCGCAGTTGGCGGCGTCCGGCTCGTAGGTGGGCTTCGAGTGCCGAGCGCGTGACGTCTGAGATGGTGATGCCGCGACGTTTCGCCTCGTGCCGCAGCCGCTCGTCGAGCTCCTCGGAGATCTTCACCGTCGTGCGTACCACGTATGCCAGCATACCGTATCGATGGCGCCGCGTGGAGCCTGACCGTACCCGAACGTCAGGTCTCGCGTCCAAAAAAACGGGCCGCGAAC
>Ga0209006_10003716_pt1 | contig 13875 bp, 15 predicted proteins | sample JacPin_JW_Ref_O2_FD_188567 | JGI IMG/M metagenome (GOLD analysis project Ga0209006, IMG submission 188567) | Forest soil microbial communities from Algoma, Ontario, Canada - Jack Pine, Ontario site 1_JW_Ref_O2 (SPAdes) (version 2) | ecosystem: Environmental > Terrestrial > Soil > Boreal... | reverse complement strand
TCGGTGCGACCGTGAAGCCGAAGCTCGGGCTTTCCGGTCGCAATTACGGGCGCGTGGTTTACGAGGCGCTGAAGGGCGGCCTCGACTTCACCAAGGACGACGAGAACATCAACTCGCAGCCCTTCATGCATTGGCGCGAGCGGTTTCTCTATTGCATGGAAGCGGTCAACAAGGCGCAGGCGGCGTCCGGCGAGATCAAGGGCACCTATCTTAACGTCACCGCCGGTACCATGGAAGACATGTACGAGCGCGCCGAGTTTGCCAAGGAGCTGGGCTCGGTCATCATCATGATTGACCTCGTGATCGGCTACACCGCGATCCAGTCGATGGCGAAGTGGGCCCGCCGCAACGACATGATCCTGCATCTGCATCGGGCCGGGCATTCGACATATACGCGGCAACGGAATCACGGCGTTTCGTTCCGCGTGATCGCGAAATGGATGCGGCTCGCCGGCGTCGATCATATTCACGCCGGAACGGTGGTCGGAAAGCTGGAGGGCGATCCGGCGACGACGCGCGGCTATTACGACATCTGCCGCGAGGACTTCAATCCGGCAAAACTCGAGCACGGCGTGTTCTTCGATCAGAACTGGGCCAGCCTAAATAAATTGATGCCGGTGGCCTCCGGCGGCATCCATGCCGGACAGATGCATCAATTGCTCGATCATTTGGGCGAAGACGTGGTGCTGCAGTTTGGCGGCGGCACCATCGGGCATCCGATGGGCATCCAGGCCGGCGCGACCGCGAACCGTGTAGCGCTGGAAGCGATGATCCTCGCCCGCAACGAGGGGCGCGACTATCTGCACGAAGGTCCGGAGATTCTCGCCAAGGCAGCCGCGACATGTACGCCGCTAAAGGCCGCGCTCGAAGTCTGGAAGGACGTCACCTTCAATTATGAATCGACCGACATGCCGGACTATGCCCCAACCGCCAGCGTCTCGATGTAAGGAACAGGATCATGCGCGTTACCCAAGGCTGTTTTTCATTCCTGCCTGATCTCACCGATGAGCAGATTTCCCGGCAGGTGCAGTATTGCCTGGGCAAGGGCTGGGCGGTGAACATCGAATTCACCGACGATCCGCATCCCCGAAACAGTTTCTGGGAGATGTGGGGACTTCCGATGTTCGATCTCCGGGATGCCGCGGGCGTGTTGATGGAGCTGAACGAATGCCGAAAGGTCTACGGCGACCGCTATATCCGGATGTCGGCGTTCGATTCCAGTCACGGCTGGGAGTCGCTGCGGCTGTCGTTCATTGTCAACCGGCCCAGGGACGAGCCCGGCTTCCGGCTCGAGCGCCATGAGGCCGATGGCCGCAACATCCGTTACACCACGAAATCCTATGCCGTCGATCGTCCCGAAGGCTCGCGTTACGGTGGCAAATGAATTCGCAAGGTATCGCACAGGCCTTCCCGCAGGGCACCAGCGAATCTCAACCGATGGAGCAGGTCGATCTGCGCCACGAATTCAACGAGGTCGGCATCGGGGAAGTGCTCGATCAACTGGACCGCGAACTGATCGGGCTGAAGCCGGTCAAGACGCGCATTCGCGAGATCGCGTCGCTGCTGCTGATCGAACGCATCCGCAAGCGGATGAGCCTGACATCGGATGTGCCGACCTTGCATATGTCGTTCACGGGAAATCCGGGCACGGGCAAGACCACGGTAGCGTTGCGGATCGCCAGCATCCTGCACAAGCTCGGCTTCGTGCGGCGCGGGCAGGTCGTGTCGGTCACCCGTGATGAACTGGTCGGGCAATATATCGGCCATACCGCGCCGAAGACCAAGGAAATCCTGAAAAAAGCCATGGGCGGCGTGTTGTTCATCGATGAAGCCTATTATCTGCATCGACCGGACAACGAGCGCGATTACGGCCAGGAGGCGATCGAGATTTTGCTGCAGGTGATGGAATCGCAGCGCGAGGATCTGGTCGTGATCCTCGCCGGCTACGGCGACCGCATGGACAAGTTCTTCGCCAGCAATCCCGGCTTCCGGTCGCGCATCGCGCACCACATCGATTTTCCGGACTACGCCGATGACGAATTGTTTGCCATCGCCGAACTGATGCTGCGCGACATGAATTACAAATTTACGCACGCCGCACGGGAAGCCTTCGTGCGCTACATTAGGCTGCGCAAGGCCCAGCCGCTGTTTTCGAACGCCCGCTCGATCCGCAACGCGCTCGACCGCATGCGGCTGCGCCAGGCCAACCGCCTCGTCACCGATCTCGATCGGATGCTGACCGCCGAGGACATCACGTCGCTTGAGGCGTCGGACGTACTGGCGAGCCGGGTATTTCTGAACGCATCGAACGGTTGAGCGTCGCTAAGCGGGCTTTGACGCTTGCGGCGCGAGCACCACGGCAGCCTCGGTTGTGAGTAGCAGGAAGGTGAGGGTCTCCTGAAAATAGAGGCGGACAGTCGTCTCGGAATGGCTGAGATAGCCAATAGAGAGGTCTTGGCCGATGGTCAGCTCAAAATCACCGCCACGGGTCGTAACGAGGACGCCCCCCTCAATGGCCGGCGCCCAAATGATCTTTCCGTCCACCAGACGCTGGATGTGTTGCAGGACCGGATAGCCATCGTCGGTCGCTCCCCCGATGGCCGTATACGGCGCCGTACCCAGTAGCAGCGCATAGGGTCCATTGACGCCGGCCAGACGCAACTGGCTCACCGCCTGTGCGACCGCACCCGGATAACCGCTTACGCCGGAAGGCAGCGTCAATACCGGGTTGCTGGTGCCCTGGCGGACGCCTTGAATTCCGGCGGCGGCGTACCCGTCGAAGACAGCGCGATCTTCGGCAAAGGCGATCTTGCGCGCGGCTTCCTTCAGCGGCGACCAATCTGAATCGTTCGCGCCGCGCTCCACTGCGTCGATCGCCTCGCGCGTGAGCTCGAACGGGACGCGCAATTCGACCAGCGCCTTTGCCTCGCGTTGCGCCGCTTCGATTCCGTCGCCCGGCGTCTGGATCTGTCGCTGATGACCTGTCCCCACGGCTGAGAAATCGACGCCTTTCGGACCCTGCACATCCACAACGCGGCGTGCTGCCAGGTGGCGCTTGATGGTGCGGGACGCTTCCTCTTCCATCTGGGTCCATGCCGCGTCAGAAATGGGGGCCAGTCCCCGATGAAGATTATTCATGTCCAGTCTCCTTTCAGTGAACCGATACCGAGCGAGCCATCTGGCGGCGGCATTTGCGGTTGGGATGCGTCATCAATCTTGTGCTCGTCCGGGGATGGATCTGCGGCTGATGCAGCCGCTTCCCCGATGGTAACATTCTCCAGGAACGTCACCGACGGCACAAAAAACAGCGTGCCGGTCACGGCGCGGCTAAAGTCGAGCAGCCGGTCGTAGTTTCCCGATGGCCGGCCAACGAACATGTTCACGAGCATCTGCTCTATCCGGTGCGGGGACCTGGCATAGCCGATGAAATAGGTGCCGAACTCTCCTTTTCCGGCGTCGCCAAACGGCATGTTGTCACGCACGATCTCCAGCTGCTTTCCGTTCTCCACGATCGTCGTCAAGGCGTTGTGCGCCGAACTTGGCTTCACGGCATCATCGAGCTCGATGTCGGACAATTTGGTTCGGCCGATGATCCCCTCCTGTTCCTCAGTCGGCACTTCGTTCCATCTCTTCAGGTCATGAAGATACTTCTGCACGATCACGTAGCTCCCGCCGGCGAAGGCGGCATCCTCCTCACCGATGATGGTAGCCTCGACTGCAGCCTGTTCGACCGGATTTTCCGTTCCATCGACGAAGCCGATCAGGTCGCGATCGTCGAAGTAGTTGAAGCCGTGCACTTCGTCCGCCGTGGCGACCGCACCGCCCAGCCGCGCCATGATCTGCGTCACCAGTTCGAAGCAAAGATCCATTCGCGAGGAGCGGACATGAAAGAGGATGTCACCCGGCGTTGCGACGGCGTGATGCCGGCCGTGGATCTCGCGGAACGGATGCAGGTCCTTCGGCCTCGGCTCTCCGAAGAACCGGTCCCATGCGTCGGAGCCGAATCCCACGACGCATGACAGCCGCCCTTCGAGGTCGCGAAAGCCGACCGCGCGCACAAGCGCGGCGAGGTCACCACACAGCGCCCGCACGACAGCATCGCATCCCGGCTCGGATTTGATCGTTACGACGAGAAAGATAGCGGCGCGCGTGAGCTGGGCGACGACAGGTTGCGGGATAGCGGATGGCAAGTGTCGCTCCTTGTTGGGTACTTCAGGTTTTCAGATGATATCCCGTCTGCCGGTCGTTCCACAACCAGCACAGCCTCGTATCTTTGGCAGGTAGATGGACGAACGTTGTTGCAAATCGATTGGACTTCGGTTCACATAATCCCGGGAAAAAAGGTTCTTGCGGAGTAGGTCGTGAGAAATCCGTACGAGGTTCTCGGCGTGGCCCCGACGGCTTCGCCCGCCGATATCCAGAAGGCGTACCGCAAGCTAGCAAAAAAATTGCATCCGGATCTCAATCCCGGCGACAAGACGGCCGAAGAGAAATTCAAGGAAGTCGCCGGGGCCTACGATCTGCTATCCGATGCCGAGAAGCGCGAGCGTTTCGACGCCGGTGAGATCGACGCGACGGGCGCGGAGCGGCCGCAGCATCACTTCTATCGGGATTATGCGACGTCAGCCGACGGGCATTCCTATACGGACAATTCCGGTTTCGCCGATTTCATGGATGAGGACGATGCGCTCGCCGAGCTTCTGAGACGCAGTGAAAGGGCGCGCGCGAACCGGCGCGGGCGAGATCTGCATTACCAGTTGCCGATCGATTTTGCCGATTCGATCACGGGTGCGAACAAACGTCTGACACTGCCGGATGGCGGCACCCTTGACGTAACGATTCCACCCGGCCTCGTCGACGGGCAAATTCTTCGTCTGCGAGGCAAAGGCGCGGCTGGTACGGGGGAGGGAGGTCACGGGGATGCGCTGATCGAGGTGGAGGTGTTACCCGACCGCCGTTTTGCGCGCGAGGGCGACGACATCTCCCTGGACATGCCGATCTCACTTTCGGAAGCCGTGCTGGGCGGACGGATCCGCGTTCCGACTCCGACCGGCGACGTCACCATGGCGGTACCGAAGGGATCCAACACCGGTACGATCATGCGCTTGAAAGGCAAGGGTGCGCCCCGCCGCAGCGGAGGTCACGGGGATCAGTTCGTCAAGCTAAAAGTAGTTTTGCCCAAAGGCCAGGATCCCGAACTCGAGGCGTTCGTTTCGAAGTGGGACAAAGGAAAGGCATTTAACCCGCGCGAGGAGGGCACATCATGATCATGAACAAGCAGGAGTTCCTGACCCATGCGGGTCTCCAGGTGCAGACGCTTGAGCTCTGGCTTGACCAGCGTTGGCTCGTTCCAAATCAGACGTCCGCCGAAATAACCTTCTCCGAAACGGACGTGGCTCGGGCGCATCTGATCCGCGATCTGAAAAGCGATTTCGGAGTAAATGACGAGGGCGTCGACGTCATTCTCCATCTCGTCGATCAGCTCCACGGCCTGCGCGGAGCATTTGAGCAACTGCACAGGAATCTTAAGGAGCTTTCCCGCTAGCGCCTCAATCCGGCCTTCGAACGACGAGACCGAATGACCTGGGAGACCACAATGATCGAAAAGGCAGCGCCGCTTGCACACGGCGAAATCGACGTTCTCATTCTCCAGGCCTTGGTGCGCAAGCTTATCGCAAAGGGCGTACTCTCGTCGGATGACGTGCGAGCCTTGCTGTTCGATGCCGCTACACGTCTAGACCTTGTTGGCAGCGATTTGACGCCAGAAGCGGCCCGCGTCATCGTCGAAGAAGATTTGGCGCCTGCGTTCCTGGGGAATTGATTGCTCCCACCGTCGCGATTTTCCAGGATGCGACCGACATCGTTTCCATCCAACTGTTACCGGCCCTGACAGGGTCGACTATCGCTCCGCCTGCGGCTAATCTCGCCGCTGTCGCTGGTTGCGCTGACGAGGCCGCGCTCAAAGTGCAAGATTTCGTTCAGCGGCGAGCGAGGAGAAACATGATGACCCCAAAGGAACTCGCTGACGCGCTCGAAAATATCGACGAAGAAGCTTTTGCCTCCCTGCTATTGGAGCTTGAGCTTAGTCACGATGATGGACCAAAGCAGGTCAAGACGATGATCATCGATGCTCTTCGTTTTTCGGACCAGCACGGGATGCGCGCATCGAGACCGCCGCTCGACGAGGCCGATTAGGTCCGGCCGCCCAAGCATCGGTTGTTGACTTGCACAGGCAGTCGCGGGACGGCGACTGCCACGGAGCCGAGGCATCGCTCCCAGACTGCCATTGCGGACTGCATTGGCATCGAACAGCATTTTGACGTAATGCTTCGTCTCGTGACAAGCTGTCAGGCGGACTGCGGCACAAGGACATCGCCCGATCTACGCCCGGCACTTCACGTTGATGCGGTTTGTCGGATGCATTCGAGCTCGCCGAGTATTCAAAGAATCCGTGCGCCAGCCTCGTGAACGCCGGAGGAAAATACCTGAATGATGGCCCGCAATAGTCGAAAACAGCCTTCCCCGGCCATTCATCATCAACGTACTTTGCGCGTCTTGGGCACGGACATTTCCCTGCTGGAGGCGGTTCGACTCAAGGCAATCAGCGACCTTGGGTTCAATATCGAATTCGAGGTGCTCGACTTCCCGAATTGCCAGCGCAAGGCGGCGCTCAATCCGGAGGCCTATGACGTCTATGATCAGTGCTTTCATAATCTGGCAATCGTCTGGTTCTGGGGCGCTCTGCAGCCGATCGACACCACCTGGTTGAACAAGTGGAGCAAAGTCAGCGCGCTGACGAAGTCGGGGGGCGTCGGCAAATATGCCAGCAGGGGCTTTGGCGACGCTCCGATGCACAAGCTTTATGTGCAACCCGATCATTCGCTCGGGCCGGAGGAGACGCGTTACATCGCGATGCTGCCGACCGTGCACAATTTCGATTCTTTCGGTTATGACACACGGGTTTTCAATACCGACGGCAATGAGCGCGAGAGCTGGGCTATGCTGTTCGATCCACGAGCGAAGGGAAAGCTTGCGCTTGTCGACGAGCCCGCGATCGGCCTTTTCGATGTGGCGCTAGCCGCCGAAGCCATGGGGATCTTGCGGTTCGAAAATATCGGCAACATGAGCCCGGCGGAGATAGGCGCTCTTTTCAAATTCCTGAAAGAAAAACGCAAGGAAGGCTTCTTTTATCGCTGCTGGCGCACCGGCGAGCAAGCCGCCAAGTTGTTCCGCGACGGCGATGTGGTGATCCAAAGCATGTGGTCGCCCGCCTACAATGAGTTGGGAAGTGCTGCCGCGGTCGTGAAGGAAGCTGTTCCGGCCGAAGGCTATCGGGCCTGGCACGGAGGACTGAGCATCGCGCGCCATGTCTCGGGACCAATGCTTCGCATGGCTTGCGAATACATGGATTGGTGGCTTTCTGGCTGGGCTGGGGCGGTGATGGCGCGGCGAGGCTATTACATGTCGGCGCCCGCGGCGGTCACGGACCACCTGAGCGTTGCGGAATGGAGCTACTGGTACGACGGCCAGGAGGCGAGCCAGGATCTCTTCGGTGTCGATGGCGAGACCATCATCGTGCGGCGAGGCGCCAGACGTTCCGGCGGCAGCTATCTGGAGCGCGCGCGTCGCATTTCGCTTTGGAACACGGTGATGGACGAACACAATTACGCAGCGCGTGCCTGGACCCGCTTCGTCTCCGGCGTGAACGGTAAACTGAAATGAGGAAGAGCATCAAACGCTATGAGTTGGTCGCCGCCACATTGAGGTCCAATATTGTTTCGGGGCGATTGGAAACCGGCCTCGTTCTGCTGGAAGGCCCGATCGCCAGCCTCATGAAAACGAGCCGGGCGCCGGTGCAGGGCGCGTTGCGAATCCTGGAGGAGGAAAAGCTAATTCGCCGTTTTGGCGGGCGCGGCTATTTGGTCGGTCACCCCGGAACGTCGGTCGAGCCAGTTCGCCGCGACATCGGCAAGCTTGGTCTGCGCATCCCCAACGAAATTAATGCCGCGCTTCAGAATCGAGGCCTTTGGGAGGTCGTCTACGAAGAAGTGGAATCGGCTGTCGCCGCCTGTCTGATTTTTGGCGAATTTCGCATTATCGAGTCCGAACTCGGCGACTATTATGGAGTCAGCCGGACTGTCGTGCGCGACGTGCTGGGTCGCTTGCATGAACGCGGCATCATCGCCAAGACCTCGAGTTCTCACTGGATTGTAGGTCCCCTGACGGCGGAGTCGGTTCGAGAGCGTTTTCAGGTTCGACGGCTGCTGGAGCCCGAAGCGCTCCGCCTGGCGGGCGACCGCATCGACCTTGAGAAGATCGCTCGATTGCTGGAACGGGAGCGTACCCGCGACCCCGCCAAGCAGGGTGCCGCAGACTGGATGCAACTTGAGCGAGATTTAATGGAATTGTGCATCTTTCGCGCGCCGAACCAGCATCTCGTGGAACTCATTCGTCATAATCAGATGCCGCTCGCGGCGGCATCCCGCGCGCTGACCAAGCTGGGACTACCCGAGGATGAAATTGCGGTCAGCGAATACCTCATGCTGTTCGAATTGATCGCAGCGCGCGCGATCGATGCCGCGGCGATTTACCTGAGTAATCATCTGACCGCGTTGGCGGAAAAGAACCTCGCAAGATTGAAGATCGTCGCGGTTATCGGCGAGGCGCAGGTCGGCGTGCCTTACCTCACGCTGCGCGATTCCGACTAACGTATATTGTATTCATTAATCATCATTTTGAAGCCTGATCGTTTTCGCGCCAGAGGCTTGGTGTGGAAATGGGCAGTTTTGTGAAGGCTTAATTCTTCCGAGGCCCTCAACACGAAATTAGTTGCATACATTAAGCATTTTTGCTTTCCTTGGTTTGTACCGCTCCGAACCAGGCCGACAAAACTCATTCGTCGTCGGCGCGGATTGACGCCGCGCGAACCAGGAAGGGCATGTCGATCTTGTCCGTAGAACCCGTTTTGAGACTGGAAGGTCTGACAAAGAGGTTCGGTAGTAACGTGGCTTTGGGCGACGTCACATTCGCCGTCGAGCCCGGTGAGTATGTTGCGCTTTTGGGACCGAGCGGATCTGGCAAGACCACGTTGCTGCGCTCTATCGCCGGGTTCGAAATCCCTGACGCCGGAAAGATATTCTTGTCCGGCCGCGACATCACCCGCGCGAACATTTATGAGCGCGGCATCGGATTCGTGTTTCAGAACTTTGCACTGTTTCCTCATCTTTCGGTGAAGGACAACGTCGCTTTTGGCCTCCGAAACGGGGCCAAGCGGCTGCCAGAAGACGAGGTGCGGGCTCGCGTGCTGCAGGTGATTGCCATGGTGGGGCTGACCGGCCTCGAAGAGCGCGGCGTCGCTCAGATATCGGGTGGCCAGAAGCAGCGTGTCGCGCTGGCCCGCACCCTGGTCATGCGGCCGAAATTGGTTCTGCTCGACGAACCTTTGGGCGCGCTCGATGCCAACCTGCGGTTACGCATGCGCGCGGAGCTTCGGCACATTCGTGAGCAGCTTGGTATTCCGTTCCTGCATGTGACGGGAAGCGAAACAGAAGCCCTGGCGATGGGCGATCGAGTGATCGTTCTGGACCATGGCCGCATCGGGCAGTTTGGCAAGCCCGACGAAGTGTACAATCGTCCGGCCACTCCGAACGTCGCCCGCTTTCTGAACCGTTACAATGTGTTCGATGGCGCCCTCGACGGAGCGGTTTTTGCGAGCGCCTACGGGAAGTTCCCCTTCGGCGTTCGCATGGCGAGTACGAAGCCTGCCTATGCTGTGCGCTACGACCGGTTGGTCGCCAGGCGGGCGGGGTCTGTCTCGCCGGCGCCGGCAATCAGAGTGAACTATGTGGCCAGCGAGTACCTCGGCGCGGCGATCATGCACTTCTTTGAGACGAACGACGGCAAAGTCGTGGAAGTGGAGCATCATCTCAGCAATGGGCCGCCCTCAACCTTCTCCGCAGGCGAGGCCTACGATCTGACCTGGACCGCAGAAGATGGCATAGTTTTTGGATGAGTGGTGGGCATGAGTACAATCGAAGCCACCGCCGGTAAGGAAGCCACTGCCGGTAAGACGGATCAGCCCGATCGAGCCAGAAGCAGCGCGTCGCGCTCCTATCTGCTGATCGCGCCGTCCGTCATCTGGATGGCATTGTTCCTGGTCCTTCCACTGGCGATGATCGTCTACGTCTCGTTCTGGACGCAGTCGACCTTCAAGATAGAGCCGAAGCTGACGCTCGATAGCTGGCAGACGTTTTTCGGCTCCGACACCTACCTCAATTCGTTATGGACCACCTTGCGGATCTGGCTGATCGTCCTGGTCTCCACTTTCGTCCTCGGCTATCCGACCGCCTTGTTTGTGGGCCTGTTTGTCAGGAACAAGACCTTGCAGACGGCACTTTTGGTTTTGTGCGTCATCCCCTTTTGGACGTCGTTCCTGATACGCGTGATCGCGTGGCGGCCGATGCTGGGAAAAGAGGGCGCTATCAACATCCTATTGATGAAGTTCGGGATCATTCATCAGCCGATCGAGGCTTTGCTGTTCACGGAACTTTCAGTGGTGATCGGCATGACCCAGATCTATGTGGTGTTCATGGTCGGCCCCATCGCATTCATGCTGGGACGCATCGATCCTAACGTCATTGAGGCTGCGCGAGATTTAGGTGCAGGTTTCTGGCGGATTCTCCGCAAGATCATCTTTCCGCTCAGCCTGCCCGGCGTCGTCGTCGGCGCCATGTTTGTAAGCGTGATGGTGCTCGGGGAATTTGCCACTAGCGCCGCGCTATCAGGACGCAAGGTAAACCTGCTCGGCAACATCATCGTGACGCAGGTCGGCTCGTTGAAATGGGCGCTGGCGTCGGTCGTCGGCGTCATCCTCACGGTGATCATGGGCTTGGTGATCGCAGGGCTTCTACGCATTGTCGATCTGAAGAAGGAGCTTTAGGGGCGATGGAGTCACGCATCTTCAAGCCGGTGCTGGCCGCCTATGTGGGATTATTCCTGCTGTTCCTCTATGGGCCTTTCATCGTGCTCGGTATACTTTCGTTCCAGCAGGGACCGGAAGGCGGCCCGCAATTCCCGATCACCCAGTGGTCGATCTTCTGGTATAAGGACATCTTTGGCCTGACCCCACCCTCACGCATTGCCCCGCTTCCCATTGGAGTGTCGCTGTTCCGCTCGCTCATGCTCGCGGGCATGACCATGATTACCTCCACGGTCCTTGGCGTCATGGCCGCGCAAGCGTTCAGGAAGAATTTTCCGGGAAAAACCGTCAGCTTCTACCTGATCGTGCTCGGCATGATCGTCCCCGGGATTCTCGTCGGCCTGGGTTCCGGGCTGGTTGCGACCACCACCGGGATTGAGCGGCATTGGTGGAGCACGGCGTTTGCAACGCATGTCGTCTATACGCTGCCGTTTGCGTTTCTTGTTATGCTGGCGATCTTCAACCGATTCGACGCCTCCGTCGAGGAGGCGTCCTGGTCGCTCGGCGTTTCGCCGATCACGACGTTTCGCAAAGTGACGTTTCCGCTGATATTTCCCGGCGTTCTCTCGGCGATGCTGTTCGCATTCACACTATCTTATGACGAGTTCTCGCGGACGTTGCTTTCCTCCGGCCGCGAGCAAACGCTGCCGCTTGCGATTTACTCGACGTTCTCGGTCGAGATCCATCCGAACGTGTTCGCCTTTGGCGTGCTCACCACGCTGTTTTCGTTCTCGCTGCTCGCTGTCTACGCCATTCTCATGACGCTTAGCGTGCGGCGGGCGAAACGCGTGGCCATTCAGGAGGCGATAGGATGAAGACGGCGATCGTCACGGGATCGGGTTCCGGCATCGGCCGCGCCGTCGCGATGCGGCTAGCCGGAGACGGCTATCGGGTGACGGTGAACGACATTGTTCTTGATCAGGCCGAAAGCGTCGCTGCGCAAATCCGGAGCGATGGCGGGGAGGCTATCGCCGTAGGCGGCGATGTCTCCCTTGAAGACGACGTCTCTGCGATTGTAGCGGCTTGCCGGAAAACGCTTGGCGATCCCACTCATTTGATCAGCAATGCCGGCCATGTGCATCAGGCCCGGTTCACGGAACTGACGCCTAAGGATTTCGATCGGATGTTCGCCGTGCACGTCCGCGGCGCTTTCTTGATGACCCGCGCCGTGTTGCCCGCTATGCTCGCCCGCAACGCTGGCGTGATCGTTTACACGGCCTCGCAACTTGGGCAGATCGGCGGCGTTGAGCTCGTTCACTATAGCGCTGCCAAGGCCGCCATTATCGGCCTCACCAAATCGCTCGCGCGCGAAGTGAGCGCTCAGGGCGTTCGGGTCAACGCGGTCGCGCCCGGCCCCATCAATACGCCGCTTGTTCGAGCGCTCTCGCCCGAGTGGAGAAAGGCCAAGGCGGCGGAACTCCCGCTTGGACGATTTGGCGAGCCGGAAGAGGTCGCGGCGGCGATCGCCTTTCTGTGTTCGGATCAGGCAAGCCTGTTCGTCGGGCAGACAATCGGGCCCAATTCCGGAGACGTAATGCTGTGAGCGAGACAGTCCTCATTACAGGCGCCGGCATCGGCATCGGTCGCGCAACGGCCAAGGCTTTCGCCGGCGCTGGCCATAAAGTCATCGTGACCGATATTCTTGAAAAGGAAGGTCGCGCTGTTGTCGCGGAGATCGGCGGCGCCGGCGGCACGGCGGAGTTTCATAAACTCGATGTGCGTTCGACGACTGATGCGGAAGCGCTCGTCTCGGCCGTCGAACAGAAGCACGGCGGCATCGACGTCATCGTGGCAAACGCGGGCATCGCGCACAAGACGCCGCTCTCAGCACTCACCGACGACAAGTGGGATCACACCTTTGACATAGACTTGAAAGGCATCTTTCGCGTGGTCAGGCCGGCTCTCGCCGGCATGAGAAAACGCCGCAAGGGTTCAATCGTCTGTCTGTCGTCGATTATGGGCGTCGCCTACGGGTGGGACGAACACGTGCATTATTCATCCGCCAAGGCCGGCGTCGTCGGACTGGTGCGGGGGCTGGCGGTTGAACTCGCCAGAGACGGCGTGCGGGTCAATGGCGTTGCGCCTGGATACATTCGCACGGCGCAACTTTTGTCCGAGGAGCATTCCTTGGGACCCGCCGGCGCCGAGAAGGCTGGCGAGTTCATTCCGATGGGCCGGATCGGCGAGCCTGAAGAGATCGCCGACGTTATTCTGTTTCTTGCATCCAAGGCTGCTCGATACATGACAGGGCAGGTGGTGGTGGTGGACGGCGGTTTGTTGGTGGGACGGTACTGAAGCGATTGCACTTTCCGGGTGAATACGTGACGCAGCGACAACAGAGGAGGAGTTCAAATGTCTAGTTATCAAGTCTCGCGCAGAAATTTCATGAAGGGAACGGCAGCAGGTGGCCTCGCCCTTACTTCGTTTGGAGCTCCTTTCGGAGCCCAGCAGGCCTTCGCCGCAGGACTAGCCAGCGAGGAATTGCGCACGGTGGGTCTGTCGGTCACGGTCCAGGAACGCATCCTCGCCGACTTCAAGGCCAAGTCCGGCGTAAAGGCGGTCTCCGGCAAGGGGGCAATCTTCCCGGACACCCAAACCGAATTGCTGTCGGGCTCGACCGCCTATGATTGCTGGGAGACGATCGGCGAACGATTGCCGGCGGTGATCGAGACCAGCAAGATCGAGGCGATTCCGACCTCCGCTCTGAAGAACTGGGGCAATATCCGGGACACCTTCACCAAGCCGAACCCGAAATGGGATAAAACCAAGCAAATCGCTGGTCAAATCTGGAAGGACGACAAGCAGACCCAACTCTGGATGGTGCCGACGGTTTATAACTACGACTCGATCGGTTACCGGCCGGATCTCGTCTCGAAAGAAGAGGCCAGCACTTGGAC
>Ga0209006_10003714_pt1 | contig 13878 bp, 11 predicted proteins | sample JacPin_JW_Ref_O2_FD_188567 | JGI IMG/M metagenome (GOLD analysis project Ga0209006, IMG submission 188567) | Forest soil microbial communities from Algoma, Ontario, Canada - Jack Pine, Ontario site 1_JW_Ref_O2 (SPAdes) (version 2) | ecosystem: Environmental > Terrestrial > Soil > Boreal... | reverse complement strand
GAAGGGTCAACACGGGGTCTGCGTTACCTAGGATCATGTTGGCAGGCCAATCATCTTTAGGCGCATTCGGGAAGCAGCGATGCATACGGCCAGCTACTGCGCAAGGTTCTATCGGACCATGACAAGTGGCCGTTTTCTGCTCGTGCAAACGACAGCCATTTTCAGAGCGCATGATCGGCCTTGCATGCGCGAGTGTGCTACCAAGTACGGTGAATACAAAACACAGAATCATGGGCTTGTGACTAATGTTCATGCCTCGTCCTCTGTAGGCAGTTAATCCGCGACTAGCTGTTGTTGCGGCCGACCAGGTCATTTGCGCGGATTCGTCTTGGGCTTTGCCTAATACCCTAACGAAGAGACCGAACCGGCAGCGGTTTTATTCCAGCGGACGCCGCCATGCCTCGATCCGGACAGTGCACCGACTCGCCGAGCAAGAGGTCGCATCGCCTGTTTTGACGATGCACCTTTTGTGATCGATGAATTGTAGTCACGTGAACGTTAGATCGCCGATACTGATGTCTATCCAGCAAGCGAAGCTCGCCGGAATAAACCGATCGCCTGTCCAGTCTCCTGATTGATGCGGATTGCGCTGTTTCGCGCAAGCGCGATGATCACTCGATGTGCTTTCTCAGATGCAATGAGAAAGCGTTCTCAAAAGAGCAGCAGTGATCGCTAGCGCTAATTCTCCGTACAGAACAACAATACGGAGAACGACTATGACAACATTCCAAAATCTGATCGTGGCAGTACTCGTGTCGATGACCACGGTAACCTCTGCAAGCGCGCAGTTGCCGCCTTGGGCGGCCTCCGAACCGGCTGCTTTTGAGGCGCAATTCCCGGACCGGGATATCCTCAATGGAGGCGCGCTGACGCCTGCAGGCAGAATGGGCCTGGAGCTTCCTGGCGGTGCGGCTCCTGCCTTTGGGGCAAACAGCGCGCTTGCGGCAACGGGTCGTGCTACCGCCTTATCCTGCGCCCCACTCTACCATTCCTACCACCCCGCATCTGGCACCTTCCTCGGCCACGATGGTCGTCGCCATGCCTGCGGAACCAGATGAAGTTCGCACCCAAGTACCGCAGATCCAACGTGCTGTTGTGCACATCAGCCCAAGCAGTGGCAAGCCGGCTGCCAGAAGGCGCCAGGGGAATTCGCCCAAGGCGCGCGTGCCCCTCGGCAACACCGGCAGGGGCTTGATTGCCTACCCGGGCTTTCCACACGGCATGTGCACGACGAACGCAGACGTGATCAACGCGGATCTGCTTGCTTTCATACGGTCTTAATTACCTTTGCCGAACCGGCGCCGGCCGGTTCACTGGGTCGGGCAACAGTTTTACCTCTGCAGCAGTTTACCTCTGGAGAGTGCGGGGAGGGGCACTGATCGATGCTCTTTGCAAGCACGAGAAGCGTCGTGGAAGATGTCGTGGATGAAACGCACGATTGAGCGAATTTCAAAGCAAGATCAATAGCGTTTGGGGGAGGGTAGATCCGCCATAACCTGCCGCGTAATCGCGCAAGCATCTTCGCCGTATCACTGGACCCAGCACCCGATTTATAATCGGACGTTCGACATTCGCGTGAGCGAAGAAATACGGCCGTTTGTGGTCGTAAATTTCAGTCGGTTCGCTTAGGGGCCCTTGGGGGCCACTTGCCAATCTGCTCGCGGGCCAACGGTACTGTGGGACGGGGTGAGCGACGGACCGTAACCGAAGATGAGGAGGTCTGCTGCCTCACTCAGGCAAAACCCTGCGGCTGTAAATGATCCATTGCGGAAGTCGAACAGCTTCAAATAACGTGATGGCCAAAGTCTTCGATTCAGGAATAGGATTTCGTCCTTGTTTGTTAACGCTGAATGAAACAACGAAAGTTCGATCCTTCCCGCGCTCTAATGTGATGCTGGCGAAAAGCCCACCAAGTTCACCGGGCATGGAGATATCTTTGTCAAACGGCGACAACAGAGACCAGAAGGCACTTACCGACCCGGTACAGCTGCAAGCCACACTGAATGTGATTCCGGCGTATGCTTGGTATGCGTCCTCCTGCGGCGGTCTCACCTTTGTGAACAAGCGAACTGCCGATTACCTCGGTCTTCCTGAAGATCATCCCTTGCGCTTTGGCATCGACACTAACGTACCGTGGGATGCGCATATCCGGTTCTTGCATCCCGATGATCACGACGAAACACGCAGGGTCTGGTCAACCTGTCTGCGTACGGGCGAGGCAGGCGAAGTGAGTTTCCGGGCTCGCGATGTGCATGGGGGCTACCGCTGGTTCCTCAGTCGCGCCGAGCCGCTCCGGGCGAGCGATGGAACCATACTGCAATGGGTCGGAGTGAATCTTGAAATCGAAGAGCTCAAGTCCTCAGAGCAAGGACTGCGTGAAAGTGAGATAACGCTGCGCGAAATCATCGAGACGATCCCAGCTCTTGCTTGGAGAGCAAGGCCGGACGGCCATATCGACTACGTCAACAGACGTTTGCTCGACTACCTTGGATCACCTCTCGAGGAGATCATAGGTTGGGGCTGGATGGACAAGGTTCACCCGGACGACATCGCGTTCAAGGTGCAAACCTGGCTTCGATGGGAGGCTATAGCGGGGTCAACGAGGGTCTTTCTGACCGCCTTGAGCCGGGCTAGCTTGCCTTCCTCGATCCCATCAGGCGGCTATAACCGGCGATGTCTGCCGACAGCACCGCTGCCAGTCGCCGTTCCATTTGCTCGGAGGCCAAGGAAGTGCCCCGCCTAAAGCAAATTTCGGTGGAAACGGGCAAAGTGCCGAAACCGACCGTTACCAGGAAGAAGGCGAAACGGTCTCCGAAGACCTAGGCGGGGCCGCGCGACATTTCCTATTGACGGGGATGGTTGGCATATATACTTTACGATCGTAAAGCATACCTAATGGCCCGCGGCGATGGCAGTTAGCCGTCTCCGTTCCCACCATCGTATAACGTCGACGTAAATGTCGTGAAAAGAGTCGAACATGGAAACTACAAGATTTCTGCCACTGCTTGGTCGCATCCTTGTTGGTCTGCCGTTCCTCGTGAGCGGCCTCGGCAAGCTTGCGGCCTTCGGGCCGACGACAGCCTACATCAGCAGCGTAGGTTTGCCGCTGGCGCCGCTGGGTTGGGCAATCGCCGTTGCCTTCGAAGTCGGTGGCGGGTTGTTGCTGATCCTTGGCTTTCGCGCGCGGGAGGTGGCGTCGGGCCTTGCGGTGTTTACGCTGGCAACGGCGATCTTCTTTCACCACGACTTTGCCGATCGAAATCAGATGATCCATTTTCTAAAGAACATCATGATTATTGGTGGCCTCTTGCAAATCGCGCATTTCGGCGCCGGACGATTTAGCCTGGACGCGCGGAGGTCGCGCGATTCCAAGAATGTCGCAGGGGCCACCGCCTAGGGCGCCGAATATAGGACAGCTTCCCAACGGTCGTGGACGTTTCCCGCGGGGTGGCTAGCGACGCCCAAGCGCGGAACAGGCATCGCTTCGTCGTGCCGCGCGGGCTAACCATTCTATTCCAAGCGGAGCAGATCCCAGGGAACGGCGACATTGGCACGCCACGAAATCGTGTACAAATTATACTTTACGATCGTAAAGTAAAGTGGCATAGTCACTCCGATCGGGCGGAGGGAGCGGTTTGTCACCTTCTCGACTCGTCAAACGTCGACAGAGAGCGCCGAGAAAAGCCGGAGTGGAACGATGATCGAGGAAAGGGACATCAGCGTCGCCATGAGGGACGGCACGCGGCTTGCCGTCGACGTTTACCGCCCGGATGCGCCAGGCAAATACCCCGTGCTGTACGCATCAGCGCTGCACAACAAGGACATCCAGGGTCCTGACATCGCGGACATCCTGCCGCCGCAACCGGCGCACGCGCCGCTCTGGTTCGGCCCCATAGAGGCGGGCAACACACGACGCTTTATCGCCAACGGCTATGTCCATGTGATCGCGCAGCCGAGGGGCTCTGCCAAATCGGAAGGACACTACGGTCACGAAGATACGGACCACTACGACCTGATCGAATGGATCACCCAGCAACCCTGGTCGGACGGCAAGGTCGGAATGGTTGGCATCTCCGGTTATGCTGGCGAACAATGGCGCGCTGCTGCGCAGGGACATCCAGCGCTGAAGGCCATCTTTCCCTACGACGCCTGCAGCGCCTATGGCGGCATGTTCGGATTCCGCGACTTCAATCCCGGCGGGGTCTTGCACTCCTTTCCCTATTTGCTCGACGTCTTCAGCACGGTTCACGAGTCGCGTGACCGGCCCACAGAACTTCCCGCCGCGGACGAAGAACTCTGGCGCCGGGCCATGCGGAATCCGGACTACAAGCAGTACATCAACCTCTACAACATTCTCACTCAAAAGGGGCAGCGCACGTTCATCATGTATCTCATGATGACCCATCCGTGGGAATTCGACGGCACTGTCGAGCGCGCGGAAGAGACCTTCAGGAAAATCAAGATACCGTTCTATACCGGCTCGGGAGCATACGCCTACACCTACAAGCTCCATTGGCTGGGGGCCCAGCACTACTTTCAGAATGTCGATGCGCCAAAGAAGCTGCTGTTTACCGGGCCGGCTCACCTGGAGCGGCCATTCCATCAATACCACGACGAGATCATCCGCTGGTACGATCATTGGCTGAAGGGTCAGAACACCGGCATCATGGACGATCCGCCGGTGCGCTACTGGCTCATGGGCGCCAACGAGTGGCGGACCGGAACGGATTGGCCGCTGCCGGAGACGCGGTGGACCAAATACTATCTCTCCCATTGGGAGACGTTATCGACCGAGCCGCCGCGACCAGCCTCAGAGCTTGGCGCCGCCGCGCGCGAGCCTGATGTCTTCACGCAGATGCCTTTGACGCGGACGACGAAGGTCGAGCGGCTGCGTTACATGACAGATCCCTTGCCGCATGATGTCACCGTCGCAGGCCCAATCACGCTGACGCTCCACGCGGCGATCGATCAGGACGACACCAATTGGATCATCGTGCTCAAGGATGTTGGGCCCGACGTGTCGGTTCGTACAGCGCGCGAGGGCGAACGGGATATCCCGTCTTCCTTGCCCGAACGTGAACTGACGCGAGGCTGGCTGAAAGCGTCCTATCGGGCTCTCGATGAAAAGCGTTCGAAGCCCTGGGAGCCATTCTACAAGCTCACGCAGGATTCGATTGCTCCGGTGAACCCAGGTGAAGTGGTCGAGTACCGGATACAGATCCTCGCCACGGCGAACCAATTCAAGGCGGGTCATCGCATCTGCCTCGACATCACGTCCATGGATGTCCCGACCGGCACCGGAGCTATGACCAACGTCGAGTACATTCCGTATCACGTCTGCAGCAGCAAGACGGTCACTCACAGGATCTACCGTGACGCAGAACGGGCGTCACATTTGCTGCTGCCGATCGTTCCTGAACCTGCCGACCGGCGTCCGGCCTGACCTTTGCAAAAGGAGCACGTGTTACAATGACAACGATCCGGTTTGAACGAGACGGCGCTATCGGAAATATCGTGCTGGCTAACCCGCCCTTTAACCGGCTGGACTTGCGCTTCGCGGAAGCCTTGCGAGTGGCCGTGCACCAGGCCAGCGAAGCCGACATACGCGTGCTGGTGGTTCGCTCCGAGGGGCCGCATTTCAGCTTTGGCGGCGAGGTGCGCGAATGGCCAGGAAAAGATGTCAACTGGTTCCGGACATTCGTCGCCGACGTGAACGTGTCTTATCGCGCCATCGAAATGCTGAAGATTCCGACGGTAGCTGTGGTGCAGGGGATTGCCTTCGGTGGCGGTTTCGAACTGGCGCTGGCGTGCGATTTTCTTGTTGCGGCGGACAACGCCACCTTCCGTTGCGTTGAAGTTACGACAGCTATGCTGCCGGTCGCCGGCGCGCTCCAGCGAATCGCCGAGCGCGCCGGTCGTGCCCGAGCATCCCGATTTGCCATGCTGGGCGAGCCGATTTCCGGACGCGAGGCCGGTGCACTTGGAATTGCCACCCATGTAGTTCCGGAGAAGGAGCTCGAGACAGCCGTCGCTGCATTGGCGAAGCAGCTCGCGACAGGGCCGACCAGGTCGTACGCCGCGACACGCACTCTACTCAAGGCGTGGTCAAGCGGAGGCGTGGCCGCTGCGGACCTCGTGATGCTCGACATCGCGATGGAACTCTACGATGGCCCTGATGCGCAGCGCGGCTTTGCCAATACGGCGGAAGCATTCAACAAGGATATCGAGCCGCCGACCCTTGTGTTCGAAGGGAAGTAGATTGTCCGCGTAGGACGCCTGTGAACACCGCCGGTCGTCCCGGATGCAATCATGATCGGAGACATTCGTGCCACGCGAAAGTTATGTTCATGGAAACAGCGGTTCGCCCCTGATCGGGAAGACCATCGGCGCTCTCCTGGATGAGGTGAGCGCGACAGATGGTTCCAGTGAAGCGCTGGTCGTGGCTCACCAGAGAATCCGTTGGACTTATTCGGAGCTCAAGATGCGTTCCGACGCGTTCGCCTCCGGGCTTCTGGCGCTCGGTCTAGAGCCAGCCGATCGCATCGGTATCTGGGCCCCGAACTGCGCGGAGTGGACGATCGCGCAGTTTGCGACGGCGAAGGCTGGTCTGATTCTGGTCAATATCAATCCGGCCTATCGCCTGAGCGAGCTCGAGCACGTGCTGCGCGCGGTGGGATGCCGCGCCTTGATAACTGCGGCTCGCTTCAAGACCAGCGACTATATTGCGATGATCCGCGAGCTTGTCCCTGAGCTGGAAAACGGAAGCGGCGAGCTGAAAAGCTTGCGTTTGCCGGAGCTGCGGCACGTTATCTCGATTGGCGGCGACAGCTACGCCGGCTGCCTCTCCTTTGATCGGGTCCTGGACCGAGGGAAGCAGCTTGGCAGCCAGCGGTTGAATTCGGTAGCGGCTGCTGTCCAGATGGACGACCCCGTTAATATCCAGTTCACCAGCGGCACCACGGGATTGCCGAAGGGTGCAACACTTTCGCATCACAATCTGATCAACAATGCGTTCTTCGTGGGCGAAGCGACGGGAATCAAGCCCGGCTCGCGCGTCTGCATTCCCGTGCCGCTATACCACTGCTTTGGCATGGTAATGGGCAATCTCGGCTGTGTGACCCATGCGGCAACGATGGTCTACCCGTCGGAGTCCTTCGATCCGCTGAAAACCCTGGAAACGGTCGAAGCGGAACGCTGCGATGTGCTCTACGGGGTACCCACCATGTTCATTGCTCAACTGAACCACCCTGAATTCTCCCGCTTCAATCTCAGCTCGCTTCGGCGCGGCATCATGGCTGGCGCTCCGTGCCCGATCGAAGTTATGAAAAAAGTCGCTGTGACAATGCACGTGAGCGAGATAACGATTGCCTACGGGATGACGGAAACGAGCCCGGTGAGCTTTCAGAGCAGCCGTGACGATCCGCTGGAACTTCGTGTTTCGACAGTCGGACGGATACAGCCCCATCTTGAAGTCAAGATAGTCGACCGCGATGGTCGGGTGCTACCGCGCGGCGAGGCTGGGGAGCTCTGCACGAGGGGATATTCGGTCATGCTCGGCTATTGGAATGACGAGGCCCGGACAAAGGAAGCGGTCGATTCAGCCGGCTGGATGCACACGGGGGATCTGGCGACCATCGACGACAACGGATATTGCCGCATCGTCGGAAGGATCAAGGACATGGTCATCCGCGGCGGCGAGAACATCTATCCGCGTGAGGTCGAAGAGTATCTGTACGGTCATCCCGATATTCGAGACGTCCAGGTGTTCGGAGTGCCCGACACGAAATACGGTGAAGAATTGTGTGCCTGGATCGTCTCCAGGGCCGGCGCCGCTCTCGACGAGGAGGGGATCCGCAGATTCTGTCAGGACCGGATCTCTCACCACAAGATTCCGCGTCACATTCGCTTCGTTGAGAGTTTTCCGTCAACCGTAACCGGGAAGGTTCAGAAGTTTGCAATGCGCGAGGCGATGATCGAGGAATTCGCCCGCGCAGAACAGGGATATGTAATTCAGGGCAAGCGACATGGAGGCGTTTGAATATTCGGCGCTGCCGGCGCGCGTCATTTTCGGGTTCGGAACACTCCCGCGGACTGCCGGCGAACTGCTCGCTCTGGGTCGCAAACGGGCTTTCGTTCTCTCCGATCCACATCACGCTGCCGCAGGCGCGGCACGACTTATGCACGCACTCGGCAAGCTGGGGGTCGAGCTTTCGACCGATGCTGTCATGCATACCCCCGCGGACGTCACCGAACACGTCTTGGAGAAGGTCGTTGCCCGTGATGCGGATTGTCTCATCTCCCTTGGTGGCGGCTCGACGATCGGCCTTGGGAAAGCACTTGCGCTCAGGACGGACCTTCCGCAAATCGTGCTTCCGACCACCTATGCCGGCTCCGAGGCGACACCAGTACTCGGCGAGACGCAAAGAGGACAAAAGTCGACGATCCGCTCGATGAAGGTCCTTCCCGAAGTCATCATATACGATATCGACCTGACATTCGGCCTCCCTCCGGCCCTATCGCTGGTTTCGGGAATAAACGCGATCGCGCACGCGGTAGAATCCCTTTACGCAAAGGAAGCCAACCCGGTCATCTCGAATCTCGCGGAGCAGGGCATTGCAGCCCTCGGACGCGCGCTGCCTCGGATCGTTTCGGATCCGGCCGACCGCGATGCAAGATCCGACGCCCTGTTCGGAGCCTGGGCCTGTGGTTCCTGCCTCGGAGCGGTAGGGATGTCGCTCCACCACAAGCTTTGTCACGTTCTTGGCGGGACTTTCGGTCTTCCCCACGCCGAGACCCATACCGTGATCCTGCCGCATGCCGCTGCGTACAATGCCAGCGCCGCGCCGGGCGCTCTTGATCGGGTTGCGCGCGCGCTTGGCGCGAGTAAGGCAGCAGGCGCATTGTTCGATCTTGCGGCAATAAACGGCGCTCCGACTTCGCTGCGGCAGATCGGGATGTCAGAGGCCGATCTCGACAAGGCTGCCGATGCAGCGCTCGAGTCCGCTTACTGGAATCCGCGTCCAATCGAGCGGGATCCGATCCGGGCCCTTCTCGAGGACGCATATCACGGCCGCCGGCCGTCTTGAGCAGGAGCGCAAGTGACGATCATGATCGGCAACCGAAACGCTGTTCCAACAGAGGAAGTCTTCCCAGAACTGACTCGCGACGTCATTGATCGCATGAGCAACGCGAAGAGCGCCAGATTGCGGGAGATCATGGAGGTCGTCATCCGGCATCTGCATGCGATAGTCAGAGAGTCGAAGATAACGCAGGGGGAATGGTCGCAAGCCATCGACTTCCTTACGCGCGCCGGAAAGATATGTTCCGAAAGCCGTCAGGAGCTTATCCTGCTCTCGGACATTCTGGGCGTCTCAATGCTCGTTGACGCCGTCGACAATGTTGCGGGTCCGGGAATCAGCGACTCGACAGTCCTCGGTCCGTTCTATGCCGGGCATCAGCGTGAACTCGCGCAAGGCGACAGCATCCTGCTTCGGGACGAGGCGAGCGAGCCGTTGGTGATGAGCGGGCATGTCACTGACCCCGACGGACGGCCCGTTGCGGACGCATTAATAGAGGTTTGGCAGACTGCTCCCAATCAACTGTATGACGTTCAAGACAAAGATCAGCCGCAGGGACACCTGAGGGCGAGCTTCCGGACCGATATGGCGGGTACCTATCGATTCCGAACGATCATGCCTGTCAGTTATCCAATTCCGAATGACGGTCCCGCGGGTCAATTGCTTGCGGCAATGGGACGGCATCCCTTCCGACCCGCGCACATTCATTTCATGATCAGCGCGCCGGGCTATCGCACCCTCGTCACCCATCTATTCCTCGACGGCGACGAATTTCTGGAGAGCGATGCGGTTTTCGGGGTTAAACCGTCGCTCGTTGTTCGTCCCGAGTTGAAAGAAGCCACTAACACTGTCGAGTATAACTTCGGGCTTGCCAGAGAGCTGCGCACAGAAGAGACGCGGTCGCCGAGCTTCGTCGCGGGCAGCAACAGGATCAACTCTTCCGAGCTCTAGGACGAACAACACGGTTGCCGGACAGGGAGAATTACGCGGCGAAGTGACGATGAAACAGTATCCGGGATCAAGTTGGTCGCAGTCGTCGTTAGCGCATGACGCCCCGTGGTTTTTCTCTTGCAATCGTGTTAGCCAATGAATATGGCGAAGAATGCAAAACTGAAATCGGCCGCGGAGCGGCGGGGGCGCCCGCGCAAGAGAGCCGAACAACAACGCTCGCTTGAGACGCGGGGCGCGATCCTGGACGCGGCCATTAAGGAGTTCGCCGAACGAGGATTCGAAGGCGCGAGCATCCGCGCGATTGCCGAACGGCTTGGTCTGCAACATCCTCTCATCACATACCACTACCGAAGCAAAGACATTCTCTGGCGATCTGCGGCTGAACATGCGTTCACGCAGATCAGGGAAGAATGGGATACGTCGGCGTCAGAAAGCGCCGGTTTGTCACCGCTCGCTCGATTGCGGGAGGAATACGCGACGCTCTTCCGCTATACCGTGGCATTTCCCGAATTTCACCGGTTCATGCGGCAGGAGGCCTTTACCGACAGCCCGCGGCTGAAGTGGGTTGCGGAAACGGTGTTGGCGCCGCTCCTCGAACGATTGATACCCCAGATCGTAGCGGCCCAGAAGCGAGGACTCCTTCCTCAGGTTGATCCGATCCTCTTCCACTACATGATGGTTAGTCTTACGGCGACGCTCTCCGGATTCGGGCCTGAAATGCGGCTTACGAGCGGGCTATCCGCTGAAAATGCGAAGGTCATCGAAGCATACTGGCGCCTTGTGGACGAAACGGTCTTCGGAAAACATGCGCGCGGGAAGCATGCCCGCGTCAACGAAGCAAGCAAGGGCTGAGCGCAGGCAAATTCGGTCCACCTGGAAATAGACCTCAGCCAGCGAAGTTGCCGGACAGAAGTCCTGGCCGCCTTTTTTGGATTGCCCTGGATTGAGCGGATGGTAGGGGGCGGCGGCCCGCGCGAAACCGCCGAGGCCTGCACCGCCTCACCCCCAATCCCAAGTTAATTTTATGCTTGATTAAACTTTACATACGTATAGTATAAGGCATGGTGTCAAAGACGGCTTGAAAATGTCCGCTTGGCGCATTGGCCAGGTATTTTTTCGCGGATAAAGCAGCAACCGCTCGGCGACATCAACGGTCGGTATTTGCGGCTAATAGCAAGGATCTGAGTAATGCCTGGCTCGCTTCGCATCACAATTGTCGGCGGCGGGATCGGAGGCCTGACTGCTGCGCTTGCGCTTCGGGCGAGAGGTCTCGATGCAAAGGTATTCGAGCAAACCGAAGTTCTCAGGGAAATCGGAGCGGGAGTCTCGATCCATCCAAACGCTGCCCGGTTGCTGAATCGGATTGGTCTCGATGATCAACTGCGCAAGATCGGCTCGCCTATCAGCGGCATTGCGTTGCGTACGTCGCAGGGCGATTCGATCACTACCCCGGCAGGGCCGGCGACGCCTGCGTTTTCGCGGGATGGCGGTCAGGGGTACAACGTTCATCGCGCCGATTTCCTGAACTTGCTGTTTCAGGCATTACCGGAAGGAACAGTCGCTCTTGGTCACCGATGCTTCCAGCTCAGGGAAGACGGCGATGGGGTCCATCTTTCGTTCGCGAATGGCGCTTCTGCGGACGCGGACGTTGTGATCGGCGCCGACGGAATTCGTTCCGTCATTCAGCGCGAGATCGGACTGCACAGTCGCCCGACAAGCGAAGGAATCATGGCCTACCGGGGATTGGTTCCCGCCGAGCGGCTTGCGTGGGCCAACGATCTCAAGGATCCCGCGCTATGGCTCGGATCAGGCCGGAGTTTCCTGCTCTACCCCGTCGCCAACGGGCGGTTAGTCAACATGGTGGCTTTCGTTCCCACCGACACCGAGTCAGAGGAATCCTGGTCTGCGCCAGGAGACCTGAAGGCGCTGGCAGCCGAGTATGCCGGTTGGGACAAGCCCGTTCAGGACACCATCAATTCGCTCGATGAAACCTATCGTTGGGGTCTCTACGACCGCGCCCCGTTGCCGTACTGGTCGACCGGCCGCATCACACTCATGGGCGATGCGGCACATCCTATGGTCCCCCACGTTGGCCAGGGTGCCGGTCAGTCAATCGAGGACGCAATCACGCTTGCCGTGCTTCTGGAAGGATGTACGGCCGTCGAAGTCGCGGGCCGCTTGAAGCTGTACGAGGCGCTCAGGCTTGCGCGGACCAGCCGAGTCCAGGCGCTCGCACGCGCCGCAGGCAAACTCTATCGTTCCGAGCATGGGAACCCTTCGGAGAAAGCTGAGCGCCTGCGCGAATGGATGGCGCAGGGAAAGTGGGTATTCGAGCACGATGCGGAAAAGGCCGCCCGAGAAGCTCTAGCGAAGTCCGGGCACTGAGCAAAGTCGATCGAATCGAAAGAGCGGGAAGGGAGAAACATGTCTCAAAAAGCAGCCTTCGGAAACAGATGGTGGATCGTGTTCGGCGCGACGTTGTCGATGCTCGTAGCTCAAGGACCGGTCATTCTGTACACGTTAGGCCTGTTCATCAAACCGCTGAATGAGGAATTTGGCTGGGATCGCGCGAGCATTTCTGCCGCCGGCGGCGTCGCTGCAATTTTTTCTGCAATCACAATTCCTTTCGTAGGATCACTAATTGATCGCTGGGGCGTCCGGACCGTTCTGCTTCCGATCGTTGTCCTTTGCGCTTCAAGTGTTGCACTCATTGCCCTGACCACAAAATCGGTCGTCGTTTTCATGCTGTTATTTGCGATCACCGGCGTTTTGGGATCGGGGCAGGGGCCTCTCGGTTATGCAAAATGCGTCTCTGCCTGGTTTGACGACAGGCGAGGAGTGGCTCTGGGAATCACGATGAGCGGGATCGGTCTGGGAGCGGCTTTAATTCCCCAGTGCGCCCAGTTTCTCATCGGCAATTTCGGTTGGCGCGCCGCCTATGTCGGTCTTGGCCTGCTCACGCTGATTGTGGCCTTTCCCGCAGTGTTTATGTTCATTCGCGAGCCGATCAAGGCAAAGACCGCGGTCGACGGCGCGCTCGCGCAATCTTCTGCCTCCGAAGACCGGCCGCCCGACCTCGAGGTACGGGAGGTGCTTGGCGGCCGCCGGTTCTGGCTGATCGCTTGCGCCCTGTTGCTCGTTTCGACCGTGACCCAGGGACTGGTCGTCCACACAGTGCCTCTCTTGACGGACAAGGGCTATTCGCCTGAAACGGCGGCGGCCCTGATGATTGCCGTTGGCCTTTCTACGATGGCGGGGCGCCTGTTATCGGGATATCTGGTCGACAAGATCTTCGCGCCTTCCGTCGCGGCCGTCTTCTTTCTGCTCCCGTGCCTTGGAATCTATTTGCTCGACAGCACCATCTCCCCAGTTGCGGGCATCATCAGTCTTGGTCTGGCATCCGGTACCGAAATTGACATGATCGGATTTCTGACGTCCCGCTATTTCGGAATGAAACGCTTCGGGCAGTTGTACGGATACCTGTTCGCGAGCTTCGTTGTCGGGTCAGCCGTCGGACCCTTCATGATGGGTCTGGCCTTCGAGCGGCTGCATTCCTACGAACCCGCCCTTTGGACGTTTAGCGCATTCATGCTTCTCGCAAGCGGCGCAATACTCTCTCTCGGTCCCTATCGTTACCCGGCTGAAGAAACAACTCCAGCAGGCACCAGGCGAGTTGTGGACGCTCCTGCCACCGAGCACGCATAAAGGCGATCCGGAACCCCATAGCAGATGGTGCTCGTTGAAATGGACGCTCGCAATTCCCTGATACTGTTTAAAAATTCCCTAATCCCCAAAATATTTTCCCCGATAATTTGCGTAGGGAATTGCTCGAGAAGTGGCTGCAGTGCAG
>Ga0209006_10003713_pt1 | contig 13879 bp, 11 predicted proteins | sample JacPin_JW_Ref_O2_FD_188567 | JGI IMG/M metagenome (GOLD analysis project Ga0209006, IMG submission 188567) | Forest soil microbial communities from Algoma, Ontario, Canada - Jack Pine, Ontario site 1_JW_Ref_O2 (SPAdes) (version 2) | ecosystem: Environmental > Terrestrial > Soil > Boreal... | reverse complement strand
GCAAGGGAAGCAGCGATAGCAGGTCAAGCAAGGGTCTAAACGCGAGCTACTGGCCGAGACGAATGGACCCAACACCACCTCGGAACTCTCTTTGTTTTTTAAGAGCTAGTTGCTAGTTCTTGTTTATCTCGTTTCTCCTCGCGCAATAAAATTCCTCGCGCCAAACCTGCAGCCGCTAATCACTTTCCCGCAACGCCAGGGCCTCCTACGGTATGAAGTTTGGGGATTCTTTGCTCGAGCGACGGCAGCGGCGGAAACTTTGCGTGCGGCTCCGTCTGGTACCAGTAGGCTACGGAGTAGAAATTGTCGGAGCGGTGGTTGGCGTGGCCGTGCTCGATGGTGGCGCGCAATGACTGGGTGAACGGGATCGGCGAATCGAGATGAAAGCGATAGAGCGACCAGCGGCTGCCGATGCGTTCGGGTCCGACCACGGGCGCGCCGAATAGGCCGTAGGAAAATGCGCGGCCGCCGAAATCCCACGCGCCGAGAAAATAATCCTCCGAGCCGGTGCCGTTGATCGACGGAGTGGTCTCTCCGTCGACGAAAAACATGTCGTCGCCTTCGCCCCACCAGCCATCCTGATTCTGCAGCACCGACATGGTGACGCCCACAAAGTGGCCGCGGCCCGTGGCTTCCAGCCAGACGTAGTTGCCTTCCCCGTTTAGGTTTTTCTTGTCGTTGACAATGGAATCGCCATTGGATTGCCACTGATTGGTCCAGCCCGGCGCGGGCGCGGCCTGACGATACTGTGCGTGGAAATAGAGCTGGCCCGCAGGCAAGGGTTTGCTGTAAGCGCGATAGTCGAGGTTGAAATAGAACGAGTCGACTTTCTCCGCGCCTTCATTGGTGACGGTGACGCGTGCGTGTTTTTGAAACGGCATGGCGAAAAATGAATTCAAAGCTTTGTCGGACCCGACCGACAAAGGAACAGACTGGTAAAGAAAATAGTCGCCCAGGCCGAGACCGAAAAAATCACCAATGGGAGTTTCCACGCTGGGAGCAGGCTCGCCGTCCCAGTACATGCGCAGAACCAGCGCCTTCAGGTGATTCGGATCGTCGCTGGCGATGGTGACCCAGAGGTGAGTGATCAGTCCCGGGCCGGCCTCGTCGAGCAGCGTGAGCGTCTCGCGGGGCGCGATGGGGCGAGCGTCCGCATTGCCGCCGCTGCGGTCGTAGCTGGAGGAACGGTGCTGGACGTAGTCCTTGGCTTGGGGGAGATCGGCGAGTTGCCTAGTGGCATCTTGAGCCCAGGCTAACGAAGTGACGGCGCAGAAGATAAGCAGCACAAGCGGACGCTTCATAGGGGCCCCCCGGTATTTTGCGGAATAGTGTTCGACGATGCTTCCTAGGCTCTAGTCGCTACCAATGTTGACCGGCAGCGGTTTTCCGGAAAGAATCTACAATGTCGTGAGCAAACACCAAGCAACTCTCCCGCTCAGGAATCGCTGAGACGATTCGCTGAGGGTATTCATCATAAGTGCGCCCGTCAAGGCGGTTGGCATCGGGAACTCCAGCCTTATTTCGTCTTTTGTTCGCCTTGCGCTCAGCCTAGTATGGCATCGTACGCATGGGATTCGATAGCGAATATGGTTACAGCGGTATATTCCCGTGCTTCTTCGGCGGATTTTTGTCGCGCTTGGTTTGTAGCATGGCTAGGGCCTGGATCAACTTCTTCCGCGTCTCTCGAGGTTGGATTACGGCATCGACGAAGCCGCGGTCGGCGGCTACGTAGGGATTGGCGAAGCGGTCGCGGAATTCCTCAATCTTTTTCTGGCGAACCGCGTCGCGCGCTTCGTTACTGGTCTCGCCATTTTTCGCGGCTTCGAGTTCGCGTTTGTAGACGATGTCGACTGCGCCTTCGGGGCCCATCACGGCGATCTCGGCCGTCGGCCAGGCGTAGTTCACATCGGTGCGGATGTGTTTGGACGACATCACGCAATAGGCGCCGCCGTAGGCTTTGCGCGTGATCACGGTGATCTTGGGCACCGTCGCTTCGGCGAAGGCGTAGAGCAGTTTGGCGCCGTGCTTGATGATGCCGCCGTATTCCTGCGCGGTGCCGGGAAGGAACCCGGGGACGTCTTCAAAGGTGACGAGCGGAATGTTGAAGCAGTCGCAGAAGCGGACGAAGCGTGCGCCCTTGATCGATGCATTGATGTCGAGCGTTCCGGCCAGCACCGCGGGCTGATTCGCCACGATGCCGACGGAGCGGCCGTCGAGCCGGGCGAAGCCGACGACAATATTTTTCGCGAAGCGCTCCTGTACCTCGAAAAAATACGCGTCGTCGACCACCGCATGAATCACATCTTTCATGTCGTAGGGGAGATTCGACTGCGCGGGAACGATCGAGTCGAGCGCGGCGTCGGGGCGAGCATCTGCATCTTTACGATCCGCGGGGTCCGTGGTGGCTTTGCGCGGAGGGTCGTCGAGGTTGTTTGAAGGCAGGAAGCTCAACAGCTCACGCACCATCGAGAGACACTCGGCGTCGTCATGCGCGAGGAAGTGGGCCACGCCGGACGTTTCGTTGTGCGTGAGGGCGCCACCGAGCTGATCTTTGGTGACGTCTTCCATGGTCACAGTCTTGATGACGTCGGGGCCGGTGATGAACATGTAGGAAGTTTTGTCGACCATGAAAACGAAGTCAGTGATCGCGGGCGAATACACCGCGCCGCCGGCGCACGGGCCCATGATGGCGGAAATTTGCGGCACCACTCCGCTGTACAAAGTATTGCGCAGAAAAATGTCGGCGTAGCCGGCCAGCGACATCACACCTTCCTGAATGCGAGCTCCGCCAGAATCGTTGAGGCCGATGACGGGAGCCCCCATCTTGGCGGCGAGGTCCATGATCTTGATGATTTTTCCGGCGTTCGATTCGGACAGCGAGCCGCCGAACACAGTGAAATCCTGCGCGAAAACGTAGACCAGGCGGCCTTCGATGCGGCCATAGCCGGTGATGAAGCCGTCGCCGTAGATCTTCTGTTCGGCCATGCCGAAATCGTTGCAGCGGTGGGTAACGAGCTTATCAGTCTCTTCGAAGGTGCCGTCGTCCAGCAGAAACTCGATGCGCTCGCGCGCCGACATTTTGCCTTCTTTGTGCTGGCGCTCGCGGCGCTGGGCTCCGCCGCCATCTTCGGCGAGCTGGTTGCGCTTCTTGAGTTCGGTAACTTTTTGTTCGAGATTCATGCCGGGAAGGATTATAGCGGTGTGGGGCTGAATGCGCTCTCCAACGCCAGAATGCTTTCCAACCCCACGCCCGACAACAACCGCCTTGCCCTGTGATAAATTGCTTGTCAAATTCTTTGGACGGGATATGAATTCCTGAGTCAAGAGTGGGGGGAATCGCGTGGCACTCACCATCACAGGTCTTTCGAAGACTTACCCGAACGGTGTCAAGGCGCTTAAGAATCTTTCGCTTTCGATTGGCAACAGCATGTTCGGGCTGGTCGGCCCCAACGGCGCCGGCAAGAGTTCGCTGATGCGTACCGTGGCGACGCTGCAGGATCCTGACTCGGGGTCGATCACGCTCGATGGAATCGACGTGCTCCGCCAGAAAGATCAGGTCCGCCGCATCCTCGGCTACCTGCCGCAGGAGTTCGGCGTCTACCCTAAAATTTCCGCGCTGGACATGCTCCACCACCTCGCCGTCATGAAAGGCATGGCCTCGTCTGGCCAGCGCAAGGAAACGGTCGACGCGCTGCTGCAGCAAACAAATCTGTGGGATGTTCGAAAAAAAGCTCTCTCAACTTTTTCCGGGGGCATGAAGCAGCGTTTCGGCATCGCGCAGGCGCTGCTGGGCAATCCCCGCCTGATTATTGTTGACGAGCCCACCGCCGGCCTCGACCCTGCCGAGCGCAACCGATTCCTGAATCTTCTCTCTTCTCTTGGCAGCGACCGCACCGTCATTCTCTCGACTCATATTGTGGATGACGTGCGCCAGCTCTGCCCCCGCATGGCCATCATCGCCTCAGGCGAGCTCTTGCTGGAAGGCGCGCCCAACGACACCCTTGCGGCACTCAACGGCAAGATATGGTCGAAGGTAGTCGCCACCGACGCCGAGGTGCGCGCGATCGAGGCTCAGCTCCACGTCATCTCCACGCACCTCGTCGGCGGCCAGCATGAGATGCGGGTGTATGCCGACACCTCTCCCGGCGACGGTTTCGTCGCCGTCGAGTCCGACCTTGAGGACGTTTATTTCCTCAACCTGTCGCAGCAGTCCAAGCGCCAGGTTCCGAACTAACGCGCTTCGTAATTAACGGCTCGCAGTTAACGGCTCGCAATTAGCGCTTCGCGCCTAGCATTTCGCATCAGGAGTATCCGATATGCCGCTCTTTTGGGAGTTCTTCACCTTCGAGCTGAGGTTCCGCTTCAAGAGCCTCTCCACGTACATGTATTTTCTGGCGTGGACGATTTTCTCCTTCCTCTGCGTCGCGTCGGAAAGCTTCGGTCCGATTGGCAGCGGCAATGGCAAGATCGTGCTGAACTCCGCCTACGCCAATGCCTTCGACAACATCTTCGCCGCGCTTTTCGGCATCATCGTGATTGCCGCGATATTCGGCACATCGATCCTGCGCGACTTCCAGCGCGACACCTATCAGATTCTTTTTACGCAGCCTATCTCCAAATTCGCCTACCTCGGGGGACGCTGGGCCGGCTCTTTCGTGACCACCGTCTTCGCGTTTTCTGGAATGATGCTCGGCACTTTTCTCGGCACTTTCGCGCCTTGGGCGGACCACACGCGCATCGTTCCGAATCATCTTTGGGCTTACCTGCAGCCGTTTTTCTCCATTCTTGTCGTCCAGATCTTCTTCATCGGCTCGGCTTTCTTCGCCGTCTCGGCGCTCACTCGCAAAATCTTCATCGTCTATCTGCAGGGTGTTGCGCTTTTCATGATTTATGTCATCGGGCTCACCGTCTTCGTCTCCACCCGCTCGCTTGAACGTTTCTGGTCCAGCATTTTTGATCCCATCGGCGTCATCCTGTTCAACAACGTCACCCGCTATTGGACGGTCATCGAAAAAAACACGCTGTACGTTACCTTGTCTCCCACTCTTGTCAACGGCGTGTTCCTCTACAACCGTCTTCTCTGGACGTGCGTCGGTGTCCTAGCGCTGGTTACGGTGTGGGCGCTGTTTCCCATGTCCGTGGAAGCCCTCACCGCGCGCTCCCAGGGCCGCCGCGCCGCCAAAGCCAAAGAACAGGAACTCGCAGAAGCCCGGCCCGTCCGCACGCCCGTCGGCACCGGACTACCCGCCGTCCATCAGGCCTTCACGGCTGCCACGACATTTGCGCAATACCTCTCGCTGTCGCGACTGCGCATGCGAAATATTTTTCGCGACATACCGTTCTGGGCCCTGGTGGCTCTTATCGTCGCCTTCGGGATTAACAACGGTTATTTCGCCGGGCGCATCGCCGAGCAGAACGTGTGGCCAGTCACTTACCTCATGGTCCAGGCAGTGGAGGGCAGCGCTCTGCTTTTCTTATTCATTGTCGCGGGCCTCTATTCGGCGGAATTGCTCTGGCGCGAGCGTGACACCCATTTCGACGGCATCCACGATGCTCTGCCCATGCGCGAGTCCACGGACTGGCTCTCCCGCCTCACGGCCGTCGTCGTGGTCGAGCTCATTCTCCTCGCTTTCGCCATGCTCATCGGTGTCGTGATGCAGACCATCGCCGGATATCACCACTACGAGTTCGCGCAGTATTTTAAAGAGCTCTACGTCGTGACTTTCCCGCAGGTCCTCACCTTCGTTCTTCTCGCGCTTTTCGTCCAGACCGTGGTGTCGAACAAGTTTGTGGGCTACGCCATCCTGTTAGGCGCATTCATACTCATGCCCATCCTCTACAACTTTGGCTGGGAGAACACGCTCTACTTGATTGGCCAGACGCCCGCTTACACCTACTCCGACATGAACGGCTACGGCCACTTCGTTCCGGCATTGTTCTGGTCGATCACTTACTGGTTCGCGATTTGCGCTTTTCTGGGCGTCGTCTCCATCGCTTTCGCCCGGCGCGGAGCGGAAGACTCCCTGCGTGCGCGCACCCGGCTCGCCCGGCAGCGCGCCCCGCGCCTCATTCCAGCCGCGCTTCTTTTCGCTCTCATCGCCGTCGGCTCTGGTTCCTGGTACTACTACAACGCCCACGTGCTCAACGAATACCTCGACGCCAAGGCGCGCCGCGACATTCAGGCCAACTACGAAACCAAATTCAAACAGTACGAGGGCCTGCTCCAGCCCAAGGTCACCGCCGTCGACGCCGCCATCAACATCTATCCCGACCGCCGTTCCTTCGACGGAAACGTGCGCATGACGTTGGAGAACAAAACCACGCAGCCGATCCCGCAAGTTCACATCACCGACCAGATGCAGTCGGTCACCAACGTCCAGTTCGACCGCCCGTTCCACCTCGTCAGCTCGGCGCCGCGTAACATCTACTCCATCTATGCTCTCGATCAGCCTTTAGCGCCCGGCGAAACTCTCACTCTTACCTGCAACGTGGCTCACCAGACCCGCGGCTTCCGCGACGGCAACGAGCTGCCAGAGTTCGCTTACAACGGAACCTTCTTCGACTCCGGCTACGTGCCCTACATCGGCTACAACAACGGTATGGAACTTGCCGATCCCCGCCGCCGCCGCGAACAGCATCTGCCACTTCTCGAAGAGATGGCTCACCGCGGTAATCCCACGCACTCGGTGAACAACGTCTTCTTCCAGGGCGAATCCGACTGGATCACCTATCACACCGTGGTCAGCACCTCGCAGGATCAGGTCGCCATCGCCCCGGGCTACCTGCAGCGTGAATGGCAGGAAAACGGCCGCAAACTTCTACGAATACAGCATGGGCTCCACGCACATCCTCGATTTCTTCGCCTACATCTCGGCGAAATACCAAGTCAAGAAGGAGATTTACCACGGGCCGAACGGCGATGTCAGCCTCGAGGTTTATTACGACCCCGCCCACACCTACGACGTCGACGACATGCTCGCCAGCTCCCGCGCCGGACTCGACTACTATCAACGCGTCTACAGTCCCTACCAGTTCACGCAATACCGCATCTTCGAATTTCCGCGCTACCGCACGTTTGCTCAGTCTTTTCCCAACACGATTCCGTACTCGGAAGGCATCGGCTTCATCAGCCGCGTTATCAAGCCTACCGACATCGACTTTACTTACTTCGTCACCGCGCACGAACTGGGCCACCAATGGTGGGCGCACCAGCTCATCGGCGCCGACGTGGAAGGTTCGAACATGATGTCGGAAAGTCTGGCCGAGTACTCCGCCCTGCAGGTGATGGCGCACAAATACGGCCGCGACCTGATGCACCGCTTTCTGCGCCACGAGCTCGATGGCTACCTGCGCGGCCGCGCCGGCGAAGTCCGCCACGAGCCGCCGCTGGCCATGGTGCAGCGTGAGGGATACGTCTGGTACCAGAAGGGCGGACAGATCCTCTACACCCTTGCCGACTACATCGGCGAAGACAAACTCAATCTCGCGCTCCACAACTTCCTCATGCAGTACCGGTACGCCAACGCGAACAATCAGGTCGACGCGCACGACAGTCCCCGTAGCGGAAACACTTTCGACGATCCTTATCCCGACACCCGCATGCTGGTCGACGCCATCAAGGCGCAGACTCCGCCCCAGTACGAATACCTGGTCGACGACGGCTTCAACCGCATCGTCCTCTACGACAACCAGGCCGTCACCGCTACTTCGCAGAAGACTTCCGACGGAAAATATAAAGTCACGCTTGAGGTGAAGGCGCGCAAGATGCAAGCAGACGGCAACGGTGCGGAAACGCCCATGCCGCTTGCTGACTACATCGAAATCGGCGTCTTCAGCGGAAAGAAAGACGAAGAGAAACCCTTGTATCTGAAAAAAGAAAAGTTCACCGAAGACCACAAAACTTTCGACATTATCGTGGATCAACAGCCGACATTGGCTGGCATCGACCCCTACAACAAGCTCATCGACCGCAACGCCGACGACAACATGATCCCGGTCACCAAGCAGTAACCGAGAGCTTTTGTTTCTATGGGATCAGTTGATAACTCACAAACGCCACCTGCTTGCTGTCAGGCGACCACGACGGTACATTCATCGTCCCTTGTCCGCCGAATAATTTCGCGAGAACAGTAACGTTGCTATCGGCCAGCGACATCAAACGCAACATCACGTCCTTATTTTCGGGATGGCCCGTAACGCTTTTGTCATAAGTGAGGAACACCATCCACTTTCCGTCAGGCGAGATGTGCGGAAACCAGTTATTGAAATCATCATGCGTAATTTGCTCCTGCTCGCTCCCATCGGCATGCATGCGCCAGATTTGCATGTGCCCGGTGCGCTCGGAATTGAAATAAATAAATTTCCCGTCAGGCGAATATTCTGGCCCGTCGTCCAGTCCCTTGGCGGTGGTCCGCCGCGTCTCCTCGCCGCCCGTCGCCGGAATCGTATAGATATCAAAATCGCCGTCGCGTTCGCCCACGAACGCCAGCGTCTTGCCGTCCGGCGACCAGCCGTGCCAGTACGAAGGCGATTTCTCCGTGATTCGCCGGGGCGTCCCGCCCGTGACGGGCACGATGTAAACCCGCGACCCGCCATCTCCCTGCGAATTGTCGCTGATGGCCAGCCACTGCGCATCCGGGGAAATGCCGTGATCGTTGTTGCAGCGCGTCGCAAAGCCCGTGTCAATCACTTCCGGTTTGCCCCCAATCACTTTCAGTCGCTCAATGTGCCCATTTCGATTGAAAAGAAACGCTGATCCATCCTGAGTCCAGTTCGGAGCCTCGAACCGTTCCGGCGCAACATAAGCCACGCGCCGGTCGGTTGAGCTGATGGTCACCGTCTCCAGCGTGCTGAAAAATTTGCCCGCTCCCGCGGACGGTCCCAATTCGTTCACTTCGACGTTCGAGAAAACGGCCTTTTCGCTGACGTCCTTATCATGCGAGCAAACTCCGATTCCCACATAGAACGAACCTTCGAGCGGAACCCGCGTCGAACCTCCCGCCATGTGCAGGTCTTCGCCCGGGGCCGCCAGAAACATGTAAACGTATTCTCCCCGTTTCTCAATCCGCAGCCGGGGCGGACCCGACATGTTCGACTGAATCTCGTGCGTGATCGCGCCCTTGGCGTCGCGATACTGCAGCGAAGTCAACCCGCTGCCGTGCAGCGCGAGATCGGCATAAACGGAATCTGCGTCCAGACTCTGCCGGATCATCAGCACCGCCTTGCGATGTTCATTCTTTCCCTGCCCCACGAATGCAATGTTTGCCTGCACGGCGACATCGCCGGAAACTTTCTTCCACACAAACTGAAAAGCGTCGGCTGCGAACCACATGTTCTCGCCGCTGCCGGTCAGAGTGTAAGTGCCGTGTTCAGCATCGAAGTTGGCCGACCCGGGATGTAATACCGTCCCCACATCGCCATGATCCTGGAACGCGCCAACGGAATTTCCCTGCGCTCGAGAAAGCTCCGGCACAAACACGAATCCCAGGCAAAAAATCGCAATCCACGCGTTCCAGACTTTTCTACATTTCATGGAAGACACCCTCCATCCTTAGCTTCCAGACGCCGGGCGGACCCGAAACAAGCCGTTCTCACGCCAGACAGTTCGCCAACGATTGCAGCCCCTTGCACGCCGTGTCAAGCCGTCGGACCGAAAGCCTTCAAGTCCTACTACAACATTCCGGATCCCCATGAAATTCAGCGACGCGCGGACAGCGAGGTACCCCTGGAGAACGTCTACAGCGATTGGCCGTCAGCACGGATCCCGCGGTCCACATCAAGGTCATAACCGAACGGTTCGATAGTGGCGCAACCATCGTGAACATTCATGCTGGGCAGGCAGATCAAATGCTCGTGATTGAGTTTTATGGCAAAGAAGTTCTGCCCCGAATAAAGCACGGATGATTGCTGCAGCATGGAGGGGATGGTCCCTGGCAACGGAAATCATTGTTGTCGCATCGTAGACTCGCGTCGCGGGCAATCGGAGCGCTCGACGCAAACTTGCTTCCGGGAGGATGAGATGGCAACACGAAAGAAGGCCGGGTCGCGTAAGAAGTCGAGCAGCCGCAAGTACGGCAAAGCAGCCGGCAAGTCAGTGGAAAGCGCAGTTCGCCGCGAAAAGAAAGGCACCCTTCGTTCTGGAAAAGGGGGCAAGGGCGGCGCGGTGAAAAGCCGTAAGCAAGCAATCGCAATTGGGCTTTCCGAAGCGCGAAAGAAGGGCGCCAAAGTTCCAAAGAAGGCGCAGTCATAAATCCAGGCAGTCACAAAAACATCGCGCTCGATCATCGCATCAGCCTGCGGGATTTAAAAATGCTGCTGCCCGGAGGGGGATCGACCCCCCCAAGGGCCGAAGCCCGGCGGAATTCGAGTCCTAGCACGAGAACCCTAAATCTAACTAGATTCTTCATTTACGAAGAGTTCGATGCCATCGGATGGGGGTCAGTGGCGATGCTGACGCCGAATCAACTCCCGGGCCGTGGCGTTCAATTGGGTAATGCAAAATATGCGATTGTATCGTATATTTTGCATGTGTGGATCTCGCGCGATGTCGAGGGCCGTCTGAAACGTTCTGCGAAGACGCGGCCAGTGATCGTCCTAACCGGAGCGAGACAAACCGGCAAAACTTCGACCTTCCGGCATCTATTTCCGGATTACGCATTCGTCTCCCTCGATCTTCCCACCGAAGCCGAGCAGGCCGAGAAGGAGCCGGAGCGCTTCCTTCAGCGCAATCAGCCCCCCGTCATCATTGATGAGGTTCAATACGCACCCGACCTCTTTCGCCACCTCAAGGTGGCCGTCGATGCACACCGCACGCGCAACGGCCAGTTCCTGCTTACGGGTTCGCAGAAGTTCACCCTAATGAAGAAAGTCTCCGAATCACTGGCGGGCAGAGCCGACATCGTGGAGCTGGAGACCCTATCGTTTGCCGAGATCCGGGAAGCGCTGCCAAAAACTGAACTCGAATCCGCCATCGTGCGCGGCGGGTTTCCGGAACTGTACGCCAACCCCGAAATTGATTCCGTCGCCTTCTACAATTCCTACCTCGCGACATACTTGGAACGCGATGTGCGTGCCTTGGCTAATGTCGGCAGCCTGCGGGATTTCGACAGATTCCTGCGCGCGTGCGCCCTGCGTTCTGCAAACCTGTTGAACAAAGCAGACTTGGCGCGCGATGTCGGCATCGCACCATCGACGGCAAATCAATGGCTGTCCACCCTGGAGGCTTCCGGGCAGGCAGTGTTGCTAGAACCGTGGTTCTCGAATCGAACCAAGTCCGTTGTCAAGAGTCCAAAACTCTATATTGCAGACACCGGCCTACTTTGTGCTCTGCTGAATATCCGATCTGAGGAAGCCCTTCGGCAATCTCCGGCAGTTGGGGCAGTTTGGGAGACATTCGTCTTCGCCCAACTGCGGGACCGCGAACGCCGCGCCGGTCGGAACGGCAGCCTGTTCTTCTGGCGCGATCGCACCCGGGAAGTAGATTTTGTGGTGGATGCCGGTGGACGTCTCGAACTGTTTGAAGCGAAATGGACGGAACTCCCTGACCTTGGCGATACGGTGAACCTGGATTTCGTCCGCAACGTGATCGGCAAGTCACGCGTGACTGCCGGCGGAGTCGTCTCCCGAACCCCGAACAGCTTTCCCTTGCCGAATGGATTTCGGGCGATGCCTGTGACCGAACTCGAATGATCACTCACGCTATGCCACGTCCGCAGCAGAATAGACTGTCACCGTACGACACAATAAACTTGTAAACATGGTTCTTCCCGCATGATTTTTCGTCGATGGGTCATAGGGATGGCCTCCTTGTGACCCATAATTTGTCTGAGAGTAAAAAATCACAACTGCCGACCTCACCCACTCGGCAGCGCCCGCGGCTTCGTTCTGACGGGCAACCCTTCCATAATCGCGAAAAGTAAGAGTTGCCGACCACGTCCAGAATCCACTTCTTCGGCTACACGGGCCCGAGGGAGACAGGGGAATTGCAGAAGTGCCAATAGCGAACGGTCGTACGCGAATCCCAATGAGTTTCGCTCTCCCTAGAGTCCTCGTCCTTGCTCTCTTCGAGCCTCTCTATGGCTATCACTATGTTTCAAATCGTGTTGCCGCACTTCATCCGTGGTGACTTGGAAGTTAATCAACCGTGCTCTTCCGAATGACGTGGTAATCGCACAGTCAGTCGCATCGCGGCCGGTTGCCATTAACACGCGTCCGATGCGGCGAACATTGTGTCTGGCGTCGAACGTCCACCAGCGGTTCCCCAGGTAAACTTCAAACCACGCGCTGAAGTCCATGGGACTTGGTTCCACGGTCACTCCAATGTCGCCTAGGTATCCCGTGGCATAGCGAGCGGGAATGTTGAGGGCGCGGCATAAGGTGATGGCCAGATGCTGAAAGTCCCTGCAGACCCCGACGCGCTCGGTATACACTCCCAGCGCCGTTCGAATTGGGCTGGAAAACTCATATCCGAAAGTCACTTTGCTGTGCACCCAATCGCACACGGCTTGCACGCGCTTCCACCCTCTGGGAGCGTTCCAAAATAGCTCCGCGGCGGTGTTCGACAAAAGATCAACCTCACAATAGCGGCTACTCACAAGATAGGGCAGCACATTCAGGGGAAGTTGATGGATTGGAATCTCGGCTGCATCCGGGTCCTCGAGGTCGGGTTCTCCGGAGTCTTCTATGAGAGTGGAATTCTGGAATCGAATCTTGCCCGGAGGAGCGACCAGGCGGCAACTGTGATTGCCGAAGCTGTCCTCATAGCTTTCGACCTGGACGAGCGGATCGGTATGCAGCTCGTCAAGCTCGCGTAAGTCCTTTTTTCGAGACGGGTGCACATTGAGCAGGGTCACGATCGGTACTTCACCAAGCGTCTCGAATTGAATGTCATAGCCAAGCCGAATCATCATAAAAATGCAGTTTCCTCCTACCGACGGTGAGCAGGCGCCGATGAGATGCAGAAACTATCACTTTAATCTCGGGATCTTGCACATTTTTTCTTGCTGCCCTGGATCACGAATTCGGTTTGAGCAATCAGTGTATGATGCGGTAGCTTCAGCTCAGAGGGCAAATTGACGTACTGCTTGGGAATTGCGACGCAGGAAGGTCTGGTATTGGCCTCGGATTCCAGGACCAACGCAGGGTTTGATCAGGTCAACGTCTGTCGCAAGATGTATCGCTTCGTTCAGCCGGGTGAGAGAGTGTTTGTAATTTTGACCAGCGGCAGCCTCTCCATCAGCCAATCGGTTATTACTTTGCTGGGAGATGATTTTGATTCCGGACGAGGACTCGCCCAAGCCGGCTCGCTTTATGATGCTGCCCGCATCGTTGGAGATTGCGTGCGCAGGATCTCCGATATCGACCGTGCTTCGTTGGAGCGTGATTCCTTCAGCTTCAACGTACACTTGTTGCTGGGGGGGCAGGTTCGGGGACAGGAGCCTAACCTCTACTTGATTTATCCCCAGGGAAATCCTCTGGCCGCCACAGAGGATTCGTTGTATTTACAACTGGGCGAGTGCAAATACGGTCGACCAATTCTCGATCGCGGCATCCAACCCACTACTTCTCTTGAGGTTGCGGCCAAATATGCGCTTCTCTCACTCGACGCAACCATGCGCTCGAACGTGACCGTGGGTCCCCCCTTCGATCTGTTGCTGTACAAGAAAGATAGCCTGGAAATTACCCGTTACCGTCGAGTTTCAGCCGGCGATCGGGACTTAAATTTGATCCATTCCAGCTGGGAGCAATCGCTTCGGCGGGCGGTGGAACAGTTGCCTGACATCGAATTCCACTCTGCCGGCAGCGAAAACCCGGCGCCAGGCATCAGAGTAGACGCGCGAACCAGTCGATAGTCGATCTCGACCGCTGCGAGCAGTTTTAT
>Ga0209006_10003712_pt1 | contig 13890 bp, 12 predicted proteins | sample JacPin_JW_Ref_O2_FD_188567 | JGI IMG/M metagenome (GOLD analysis project Ga0209006, IMG submission 188567) | Forest soil microbial communities from Algoma, Ontario, Canada - Jack Pine, Ontario site 1_JW_Ref_O2 (SPAdes) (version 2) | ecosystem: Environmental > Terrestrial > Soil > Boreal... | reverse complement strand
GTCGGCGACGTCGTCGATTTGAAACCCGCGGACTATAAGGTGTGGGCCGCCGAGTACCACAGTTACATCGATTGGGGCCACATCGACGAATTGGCGGACATCCTGGCCCCGTTGGCCGACTGCTTTGCGCCGTACGGCATGATGGAGCACGGCGGCTGCTCTCTCGGAGGCAGGCTGGAAACAAGGAAACTCATGCACCGTCTGGCCGACCTGTGGGGCGTGCCCGTCTCCGCCGGCGTGGGCATTCAGCGCAGCATCCTTCGTTTCGATGGACAGGTCTTTACCGCGTACCCCGCCCACGGGACCCTCGAGACCTGGTCGAAAAAATTCCGGGAGGCGAGCTACTGACGGATAGAAATTGCCGTAGTGATCTGGCGATCTAAGGTTCCTCCGCTACCGGCGCCGTCATTTCCTCGGCCGGTTCGCCGCCGGCCATGGCTTGGGCTACGATGAGCCGGCGCGCTTCCACGCGGATTTTGGGCAACTGCACACCGAACCACCACGCTCCCGCCACCGCCGCCAAGCCGCCCATCGCCACGGTCACCGGCGCGCCCAGCCGGTCTGAAATTGCGCCGCCCAGCAGTGCGCCGATCGGAGCCATCCCCATGAACATCATGGAATAGACGGCCATCACCCGTCCGCGCAGCGCATCCGGCACCATGGCTTGAATCAGCGTGTTCGATGCCGCCATTTGGAGCATGATGAAATATCCCACCGGCATAAGCAGCGCCACCGACAACCAGAACAATTTCGAAGCTGCGAACAGCATCAGGCTTACACCAAATCCCGCGCAGCACACCGTAACCCATCGTCCCAGGCCTTTCACTCCCGAACGCATTGCGAGAGTCAGCGCACCCAGCAGTGCGCCCACCCCGGCCGCGCCCATCAAAATGCCCAGCCTCACGGCTCCAAGATCGTGCGCCCCGATTAGGGACGCGAACTCCTGCCCGCCGCCGTGCAAAACGCGATCGGCAAAAATCGGCATCAGCACCACGTAGGGCATGCCCGTCACGCTGACCACACCCAGAAGGAGTAGCAGGGTCCGAATCGGCGCCGTGTGTTCCACGAACCGGAATCCTTCCACGATATGTTCGTAGGGCGAAGCCTTGGTCGGTACTCTTGCTGCTGCCCGCACCTTCATCAGCAGCAGTCCAACGATCACTGCGATATAGCTCACGCCATTCGCGAAAAAACACCAGCCTTCGCCCAACCTAGCCACCAGCACGCCGGCCACGGCCGGGCCAATCACGCGTGCTCCGTTGAACATGGAGGAGTTCAGCGCGATCGCGTTCATCAGATCTTCCTTGCCGACCATATCCACGAGGAACGATTGCCGGCCGGGTATGTCGAACGCATTGACCACGCCCAGCAACGCGGCCAGCACAAACACGTGCCACACCTGGATTTTCCCCGTGAGCGTGAGCGCGGCCAGTACAAACGCCAGCAGCATGGAGAAGGTCTGCGTGGCAATCACGATCCGCTGCCGGTTCACCCGGTCGGCCGTGATTCCGCCGATCGGCGCGATGAGAAATACTGGAATCTGGCTGGCGAACCCCACCGCACCCAGCAGCAGACCCGACCCGGTCAGCTTGTAGACGAGCCACGACTGGGCCACGGTCTGCATCCAGGTGCCAATTAGAGAAATCAATTGTCCGCCAAAGAACAGCTGGAAGTTGCGATGGCGCAGGGCGCGTCCCGCCGCCTGCCACCGCAAAGCGGGGGCGGAAGCCGTTTGGGCCGGAGTTCCCAGCTCATTTTCTGAAATGGAGGTTTTCGATTCAGCCACGTTCACTTCTTGGATGTCGCCGACCCGATCCAGGCATCACTATATCGTGAAGCTCTTTGGGAAATTCAGCCCTCGGCATTTCGGCGGTCGGCAACCCATAACTGATTTAATAACTTGTTCAACGGGCCGCACATGCGATACAGTTCTTCTGCCCCTTACGCTCCCCCCCGGCGAGGCGACAGGAAGGAAGTCTGCCCCATGAATCCTCCTCCAGTCCGAGTCGAACGCCGCGCCGGACAGCGCTTTCCGTTTCTTCTTCCGGTTTTCGTTCGTGACGTTTCGAGCGGGGTCGAGGCTCGGGGCTTTACCCAGGACATCAGTTCGCGCGGCGTGTTTTTCTTCACCGACGCAGCCTTCGCCGAGGGAGCGGCCATCGAGCTTACCCTCAACATGCCTTCCGAGATCACCCTGGGCGACGACATGCGAGTCCGCTGTCGGGGCCCGGTTCTGCGCGTCGCCCTCCCTCCGGATCTGTCGCAGCACGACCCATCGCAGCCGGCCGCGACCCTAGCCAACCCCCGCGCCGAAACCAAGATCGGGGTTGCGGTCCGTCTCCACGGCTACGAGTATCTTCCCGAGAGTGCAGATTCTTCGTCTTCGTCCTTTCAGCGCGTTTCCGCTCTTCACGAACGCCGCCATGAACCCGAACAGGACCGGCCTGCAGTGGCCGCTGCAGGCCTGATCTCGCGCTAGACCGGACGCTGAGTGGCTACGGAGAAACTCACCTTCGGCGTTCCGTCCTCCATGCCCGCTGCCTTCGTCGTTATCTGGCACGATCGTCGGCGCCGCTGGCACTTTCGGGCCTTTTCAACTCCGGTCTTTTCGCTTACAATCCTCATCACTGGACCGAATCTCCTCGAAGTCTTCCGCAGCCGGCAACTTTCGTTGGGATATTTTGTGTCGCAACGTTCAGGGGCGGAATTTTCGCGCAAAGGGTACATTCGTCCCGGTATGCCCTATTACCTAAGTCACTTGGCGGGGTGTGCGTTCTCTTTCTAACATGCAAACACCGAGAGAAATCAGCGAGAACCGCACCATGCATGGGATCGCCGTCGCCCTCCTGACCGAGGACCGTGAACATTTATCTGCGCTGCAGGAGCGTCTGGAAGCGACGCGCCTGGGCCGCGCCGTGTTCAGCCAGATCGGCTTTCCCGTAGGGCCTACCGATTCCATCCTCCGCCAGATTCAGGACTCACGCGCCGAAGTTGTAATCGTCGACATTCCTACTAGGGATTCGCAACGCGCCATTCACGCGGTCGAACTGATTCACGCCACCACGCAGCAGATTGCTATTTTCGCCAATGGTGAGATGACGCAACCTCCGAACATTGTCGCCAGCATGCGCGCCGGGGCCTGCGAATATCTCGACAATTCCGCCGGTTCAGAGGCCTGGCTCGAAGCGCTCACGCGCTACAGTTCCACTCGTACACGGGTTCGTGGAGGGGCTGGCAAAGCCCCCATTTTCACTTTCCTCAGCGCCAAAGGGGGCGCGGGAGCCACCACCGCCGCCGTCAACACCGCGATGGCTTTGCAACTGGCTCACGGCGATGTGGTGTTGGTGGATTTCGCTCCCATCGGCCACGCGGCCCTGCATCTGAATCTGCGGCCGCAGTTCGGCGTGTCCGACGCTTTGCAGAATCTTCATCGCCTCGACGTTTCCCTGCTCGACGGCTTAATGACCACCACCAAAGAGGGATTGCATCTGCTCGCGGGCCCACAGCAGCCTTATGAGACCATGGCAACGCCGGCCGAGCTGGCGCGCCTTTTCGATCTTCTGGTGAATCACTACCGTTACGTGATCATCGACGGGTCCAGCCGACTGGATGCCACGACCCACTTGCTCTCCGACCTTTCCAATGCCGTGCTGGTGGTCGCCCAAACCGATGTGGTTTCGCTGTGGAGCGCCGGTCGCATTCATTCTTTCCTCGGAGAAGGAACCGGGCGTGATCACATGCGCATGGTGCTGAACCGCTACAAGAAAATTCCTGGATTTACGGATGAAGACGTGGAGCAGGCCACGCACTGCAAGGTCTGGTGGAAGGTTCCAAACGCGTTTCACGCCGTTTCGCCCGCCATCGATCACGGGGCGCCCGTGGTTCTGCAGGAAGGCCCGGACATCAGTCGCTCCTACCGCGCTTTGGCCAAGGCTCTTTCTGAGGCCAGCAGCAATTCCGGTGGCAGCGCCGATCTGGCTTACGATCGCGAGACGGCCGACGCCAAGAGCAAAGGCTTTGCCCGTCCCAGCCTCTCGCCCGTCCGCGCCGGCCAGTAGCCAAAGTCCGCCAGCACAATTCCTACCTTCGCACTTCTAATTCTTTGCCGCCGGCGCCGAATCCGCTTCCTGCGGAAACATTTTGAACGTCACATCCTGATGCCGCGAACTTACCTTCTTGTCCGGGCCGGTTGTGTTTTCCGTCAGAGTACCCTTCAACACGTAATAAGCTTCCTGGCCGGGATTCTGCCCTTCGCCGCGCTGCGCCGTCCCGTTGAATTCGAACCACAGATCGTTCGACGGCTTGGTGGTAAAGCTTAATTTATTGTCATCGAGTTTGCCTGCCTTGAAGAATTGGTCGATGAACGTGCCCTTTTCGCTCCCGCCCTCGTCGTATCGCGAAAGGAAGCCCGTCACCTGCCCGGCATCTTCCACGGTGATCTGCAAATACTCCCCTTCCTTCAGGAAGGTGTACATGCCGGAATATTGCTTTCCATCATTTGCATCCTTCACCGGCGCCGCGGGCGCTGGGGAAGGTGGTTTCGAGGTCGAAGCATCGCCAGACTTCGGTGCCGGCTTCGCCTGCTGCTGGGCCGCGAACGATGGCAACGACCACGACAGCGACACGGCGAACAACCCGGCCGCAACGATAACAGTTCCGCACAATTTATTCATGATGACACTCCTGCCGATTCCATCCTACTCTCGCGACTCACGCAGCGCGCTGAGCAGACGTGACTTCGTTTGACGATCCCTTTGGCATGTCCTCCCGGCTTCCCTGAAACGCGCCGACGCAGCTAACATAGTTCAGATGACCGGATCCATGACTGAGGTCGACGTGCAGCCAGCCGCCCCAAGCCCGCAATCTGTCCCTGTTCCGGGCTTTCTGGTGGAGCTTGAGTCCTGGCCTCGGGTTTTCTTCGGTAATCTTTGGGATCTGATTTTTCGCCCGCGGCGACGCTCGCTCCATCTCGAATCCGCTCCCGGAGCATTCTGGTCTGACGTTTTTGTCCAACGCCGGTTACCCTGGCGGCGCTTCCTCGAATCTCTCGGATATCACGCCCTCGCTGTGGCGGCGCTGGTCTGGTTTTCGAGTTTCTCATTACTCGGTCCTCTGCCCCAGCCTCGCCCAGCTTTCGACCATACGCAGGTCATTTCTTATGAGCCGGTCGAGTACTTGCCTACGATCGACACCCGGCGGGTAGAAGCGGCTCGACCACGACCAGCTGATCCGGAGCTTTCACGGCAGCCCATCATCTCGCTGCCTCCGGAGGCTGACAACCGTCTTCACACCATCATCGCTCCGCCAAACGTCAACCTGAAGGGCGACGTTGCTTGGCCAAACATCGTGGCCTGGTCGAACCAGGATTCGTCGCTGCGGCCGCAGCTTGCCATCGCGCCGCCGCCGGTGGTTTTGGCTTCGAGCATTACTCGCATTGCGCCGAAGGTCACGAACTCGGTGGTGGCGCCGCCACCCAATGTAGAACGATCTTCCGTGCGCACCCTCGGCGCGCTTAACATCGGCCCCGCCGCCGTGATCGCGCCCGCGCCACAGCTTTCGGTCAGTGAGCAGCGCGCCATCCCCGGAGCTGCGATGGCGGGCGCGGCCGTGCCAGTGGTGCCACCTCCACCCGCATGGGCGGCATCAGGGTATTCCGCCGCAGGCTCGCGCGTGATCGCGCTCCATCTTCATCCCACCGTGGGCGCGCCGCCCGATGCCCCTTCCGGCAACCGCCGCGGAAGTTTCGCCGCCACTCCCGAGGGTCATCCCGGAGCGTCGGGGAATCCTGGCAGTTCCGGAAACGGCAACGGTGACCGGAATGGAAGCAGAGAAAGCAGCAAGAGCGCGCTACCCCCGGGCCTTTATGTTGGGAAGTCGACGAATGCGAAGACTTCATCAGTAGCCGGCGATCCGGCAGGAAAGAATTCCCTCCCGACAAACTCCGTGAACCCTCGACTGTTGGCCAGTCTTTCTCCGCCGAGCGCGAACCTTCCGGCGCACCCGGTTCAAGCCGAGAGCGCGAAACTTTCAGAAGCGGAACGCGCCGTGTTTGGAGACCGCAAATTTTATTCCCTCACGCTCAACATGCCGAACCTGAACTCCGCCGGAGGCAGCTGGGTGATTCGCTTCGCTGAGCTCAAGCAGGATGCGAGCACCGATTCCGCCGGCCTGTCGGCCCCCACAGCCACGCGCAAGGTGGACCCGGCTTATCCTCTGCAACTCATGCGCGAGAACGTCGAGGGTACGGTAATTGTCTATGCCGTCATTCACGCTGACGGCAGTGTGGGCTCAGTCCGCATCCTGCGCGGCATCGACGACCGTATCGACCCGTTCGCCAGCCAGGCAATCTCGCAGTGGCGGTTTCGGCCCGCGACGAGAAACGGTGCTCCCGTGGACGTCGAAGCTACTTTTCTGATTCCGTTCCGGCCGGGACGGATGAAAGCGGGCTTCTGAGGAAGCTAGCAGATGCGCGGACTTGATCTCACCGGCAATTTGCTTTCCAGCAAAGCTCGCAGTTTCTCTTCCTCGTGCGGCCGCAGAGCTTTCTTGGGTATCATCGAGAAAAGGATGCGTTGAGGGGAAAACAAGAAGAAGTTCGGCGTTTCCTGATACGAAGAAAACCGGGGCCAGGTGTAGGTAGAAGTGCGGCCGCTAAGAGTGACCTCCACATCCCGGTTGCTGAGTCTGACCCGGCGCTCTTGGTCGAGCCGGTTCATGGCGTTCCATCCCGGGCTGCCCGCCGCCGACCACAGATTGCATGCGCCGATCAACAAGAGCCCGGCGGCGAACGCAGGCTCATTTCTGAATAACTGCCTCCAAGAAGTTCCGAGGTGAGCCGGAAGCCACAAGATTAAGAGCACACAACCCGCGCAGGCCGCGCGCACCAATAACTTGCCGGTCTTGTTGCCTCTCCGCGGGTGACGAGCCACAGTCGCTTCGGCTAGCCAGTTTCAGTCAGAACAAAGTGGCAGTCGATGGCATCGTCAGACACTGGTTTGCGCTGCAGCAACTCACGAAATGCGCGCTGCTGATCAGGCGAAAAAGCGCGCTTCGGAATATCGAGCCCGCCGCCCTCTGGCGTTCGCAGGAAGAAAAACTTTTCGTTCTCCTTGAAGCCCCGCTCGGGGAACCACCGCAATTGCTGGGTCTTTCCCCCGCTCGAATGAATCAGCTTTCCGTCGAGGAAAGATAGTTGCTGAGCCGCAGTGGGATCGGCAAGGCGATGAAAAAACCAGCGCAGTCCGGGAAAATCGAGCGCGATCCACACGAAAGGGCGCCACAAACCGCGATCGCCAGATTTCCAAACCAATGTTCTCTCGGAAACAAGAAGAAGGCTTGCCAAACTACCATCAACCCGAGTCCCCCGAGAAAGCCCCTCGCCGGTGTCTCGAGAATCCGGCGAAACCATCCGCCCCGGGCTTCCCGGTCTAGTTCAGCGAGATCTTCCGGAGTCAGGCGGTAACGGACCGTGAGCATGAGCCCTCACTCAGACTTTCGCGCCCTTTTTTTTCTCCAGCGCCGCATAGATCGCTGGATCGGTGCAGACTTCGTAGTAGGAGCGCTCGGTCCAGCCCTTCACGGAAAAGTCTCGCGGATCAATGCGCGGGACGCGGCTCTCCCGGACCACAATTTTGCGGAAGATATCACGATCGACCGGCACCATCCCGCTCGAGAGTCTGTATTCGCCTTTGTCGGACGACGCCATGGACGCCGGCAGCTTCACGTTCAGCGGCTGCAGGGAAATTTCATGCTGCAACTTGCGGAACGCGGCTTCGTTCATGCGGATGCCGCCCAGGTTGAAGCTCAGAATGGTGTCTTCACTATTTCCGCCGGCTTCCGGCTCGGCGGACTGGAATGCATACACGTGAAACGGACCAGCCTGCGATTCCATCACTTTGCGCGCTTGTTTGTTGCAGGAGGAGAGACGGTCGCTCTCGTTCAGCGCTTCTGAAATCATGATCTGGTGCTCGCCGTCCATCAGGTACAGCGGCGCTGATTCCTGCAGCGTGATGCCCACGCCCAATTCAAGGCCGGGCATTCCGGAACGCTGCACCAACTGGTTGTAGCCCCGCACAATTTCGATGATCTCGCGCGCCAGCACACACATTCGGCTCACCGCGAGCCCGGGTTCGCCTTCGCGTTCCAGAATCGCGAGAATGATCGCATCCCCTTCCAGAAAGACTTTCTGCGCGCCATATTTGGCGAGAAGTTTGTTAACCGGATCGTAGAAATTCAGGCTGAAATAGGAAGCCGGATTCAGTCCCTGGTCCATCAAAGTCCGCGTCAGGCGCGTGGAATCGCGCACGTCGGCCTTGAGCACGACATGCCGGGTCACCTTGTCTTCGTCGGGTTGGGCTTGCTCTTCCGGCAGCAGGAACTCGTAGAGCGTGCCGTTGACTCGCGACAGCTCGCGCATGCGGTCGTTCGCGACCAGGTTCACGGTGTCTAGCGCGGAGTTCAGCGTTTCCAGCCGGCGCAGGTCGCGGTGATAGTGAAAGAAATCCTGCAGGAAGCGCGCCGCTACTTTCGCGCGTTCCGCTCCCCGGCAGCTGGCCACCTTGGCCACCGCGGCATACAGGCTGTTGGGAGAAAGCTTGCCGTGCTCCTGGATCATGCGCTCGACACGGTCGCACTCGGTGCGCACGGTGAGCGCCGTCTTGAGCTGCTGCGGATTGATGCGCGGCGCATACTCGCCCAGCAGCGGCACCACGCAGTAGGAAGCAATGACGTGCTCCATGATGCCTTCGTCTTCGAGCAGCCGCACCCAGGCCGCCAAGCGTTCTTCCTGGGCCTCCCCTTCGTCCGTCGATTCGTCGGGTGTTCCGCTGCCCACCAGCGCTCGCGCGTTTTCGCGAACGTTCATCCAGGAGTCGATGGTTTCTCCGGTGGTGTCCTGGCCATACAGAGACCGCAGAAACACCGAGACCACTTCGCGCAACCGTCCATAGCGGTCGGGGTCGCGGTCCCAGTTGCCCATCATCACGTAGTGTTCAGCGCACAAAAAGTCGTCGCGCCCATCTTCGGAGAATGCCAGCCGGTTCACGAATAATACATAGCTGTCGGCGTCCTGGCCGAACAGCGAGCGCCGGGTGCGGGCCAGCGTTCCTTTCTCTACTTCGCGCATGGTCTCGAACAATTCCTGCCCGGTCTTGCGCAGAATGATTTTCTTGCGGACCTGGAATCCGTTCACCCGCTCGCGGTATTCCATCGCCTTTTGTTGCCGCATTCCGTCGTAGTTCTTCAGCAGGACGCGGCAGCGTTCCAGCACCTGCGCGAACTGCAGGTTCATTTCCGTGCGCAGGAATTTCGTCACGGCGAGGCGGGCGAGCAAGTCGACTGGAATCTTGCCTTCCTTTTTCGCGCGATTCAAAACGGCGACGTGCAACTCCGCCAGAATCGCTTTCCATTCGCCGGATTCCGTTTTCGCCCGAGTCTCGCCGGCGCGCACCTGGCTGCGCAGCCACGAGGGTCCCTGCGCCGATTGCGCCGCTTCCGCCGAGAGCAACCCCTCGACTTCTCCATGCCGCGCGATCTGGCGAGCGATCTGGGCGCGAGTGGCCTCCGCGAACTTCGTGCTGAGCACGACGTCGTGGCGCAAGTTGTCCACGCCCACGGCAAGGCCTGCCAGCGAGATTGCGGGCACGGATGTGGCTAGCGCGGGCAGCTCCGGCTTGTCCGGCGCGGCGCCTAGGCGAAAGAATGGAATTCTCGGCATCGCTCCCTGGTGGGTTCTGTTCGGAAGTTGCTGATTACACAACTACATACGGAGGCTATCACGCTTCCGGCGAGCGGCTAAAGTTACCTAGGTTACCGGCTCAACTTGTAGGTTTTATTGGGCTTACGCCGGAGGCGGGTCGGAGAAACAAGAAGCCGGGCCGGATGAATCCGACACTCCAACTCGGGACTCGCGACTCGCGGCTCGGGACCCGGGCGGCTACTGACTCTTCGCCCGCGCCGCCTCGAACTCGTCGCCCTTCTGCCATCCGATCAGCTGATTGAAGCTCGCGGCTTCCCAGCCTAGCGCGAAACCGAAGCGCGCCATCGCTCCGTCTGCGACGAAGTCCATTTCCGGATGATACTCATCGCTCGGCTGGTGATAGTGCTTCTCGTTGAACTCGCGGGCCTGCTGCAACCCCCAAGCCTCATCGTGGCCTTTGAACTTCATGCCTTCATTGATGGAAAAAGCCGGGACCCCCACGCGCGCCAAGCTGAAATGATCGGAGCGATAGTAGTGCCCCGCTTCCGGCCTGGAATCGGGACGAATCGCCAGACGAAACTCTTTTGCCATCGCCTCTACCCAGGGATAAAACGTGGTCCGCTCCGCGCCTGACACTTCCACTTCCTGCGGAGCGCCCAGCGGCGGCACATCGTCGAAATTCAAGTCGAGCGCAATCTTTCCCGCGGGCGTGGGCAGATGCTTGCCCAGGTACTCCGACCCCAGCAGTCCTTGCTCCTCCGCGGTGACGGCGGCGAATAGAATCGAGCGCCGCGGCCGCTGCGTGGAGAGGCTGTAGGCGCGCGCCACTTCCAGCAGAATGCCGCATCCGGTCGCATTATCATTGGCGCCGTTGTAGATGTTGTCTCCGGCCATCTCCGGACGAATGCCGAGATGATCGTAATGCGCGGTGTAGAGCACGGCTTCGCTTTTTAACTTGCTGTCCGCCCCCGGCAGCATGGCCAGCACGTTGTTCGATTCGAAACTTCGCACTTTGCTGACCATGTGCGCCTTCAGCTTCGCGCCCAGGTTTACGGGATGAAACTCGCGCGACCGCGCTTCTTGCAACATCTGGGCGAAATCCATTCCGGACGCCGACGCCAACTTCTTCGCCACTTCGGACTGGACCCACGATGCGACTTTGAGGGCCGGACCTTCCAGCTTCAGGTAGGACTTTTCCCCCGAATTCGAGTTCCGCACTACCTCCCACGGATAGCTTGCCATCTCTTCCACGTGAATCAGAATCACACCCACCGCACCTTTGCGCGCGGCTTCTTCATATTTATAAGTCCACCGCCCGTAGTACGTGAGGGCCTTGCCTTTGAAGAACTTAGGATCGTCCGACGGGGGCTCATTTACCAGCATCAACAGAACTTTGCCCTTCACGTCGACATCTTTGTAATCGTTCCAGTTATACTCTGGCGCTTCGATGCCATAGCCCACGTAGACGATGTCGGCGTCCACATCCGACTGCGACTGCTGGGTCTGGTCGTAGGCCACGTAGTCGTCGAGCGACTTCAAATCGATGGGCTCACCGCGTTTCGGGACTAGCGAAAACTTGGTTTCCGGCAACGTGGTGATGCCGATCAGCGGCACCTTCTGCAGGTAGCTTCCGTTGTCGCCCGCCGGCTTCAGCCCATACTCGGCGAACTGCGTAGCCATGTATTCCGCCGCGATATCGCCGCCGCGCTGCCCGGTACCCCGGCCTTCGAGCAGGTCGTGCGCAAGGAAACGCACGTGCCAGCGAATGTGCTCCGGATTGATCGTCTCCAGCGCGTTGAACGCAGTTCCAGGCAGTTTCACGGAAACGGCCTCGTGCGCTCCCGCGGGGGACGCCGGTGCCGGACTGGCGCCGCCCTCGGCCCACACCAGCAGGCTGAGCGTGGCGATGGCGACAGTAAGCACGCTTACGACTCTCTGGACGCTTTTCTGCAAGATCATTCGCATTACGATGGCTCGCATAGATCGGCTTTCTCCCCCAAGAAGCGGCACATGCCTAGGAAAGCACGGAATCCTGGAAATTATGATGAAGACTGATGGAATTGTAACGGAGCGAAGGAAATTTAATGACCAGGGAAACCGAGTAATCACCCACACGAGAGGTCACGCACTCCCGCGCCTTGGATGGTCATTCATCAACTACAGGGGACACCGGGGACACAGGGCTAAAGCCAGCGTCGGGGAAGGCGCGGAGAGCAGCGTCAACCGACACCCCGAAGTTCGCGCCGCCTCGGGACGTGGCTCCCTGGGCTCCGAAATCTGCCTTAACTGCGGCCCGCGCCCGGCGGGATCAGTTCTTCGACCCTCAACCGGCGCGGAAGTCGCGCACATCCTCGCCCGGCCTGAACATCACGGCGGGGCCTAGGTGTCCCGCCTCCGCCATCTTCCGGTTGATCTGCTCGAAATCCGCTTTCACCCAGCCAACGCTGGAGACTTCAATCTCGCCGTCCTGTGCCATCCAGAAGATGGTGGGAACGTTGGTCAGACCGTAGGCGTTCGACACGGGATACTCATCAATCTCGTCGAGCAGAATTGGAAACGTGACCCCAAACTCTTTGGCGAACGCGGCCGTGTCTTTGGCGTTGTTTTGCGAAACTCCCAGCAGTTTCACACCCTTCTGCCCGTAGGCTTTGTGCAGCCGCTCCAGAAACGGAAACGCATACTGGCAGGTGGGGCAGGAAACCTTGAAAAACGCCAGCACGACCGGCCCGGACCCGAGTTCTTCCTGCAGCGAGAACCGCTTGCCATCGATCGCTTTCAACGCAAAGTCTGGTGCCTTCGTGCCTACGGTTAGTGCCGCCATCGGTCGTCCTCCCGTTCGTCTATTCAGCATATTCCGCAGCCAGCGCATACGCCTTCCCGCCTCTGTGCTGCTTTCATTTTAAATGATGCGGGACGCGGGCAAGAACTTGCTTCAAAGCAATTCCGCCTTCCACAGAATCTTGCGGGCCAATCCAGTCAGCGCCACTCGCCCCAGCCGGGTCGCAGGAATCCATTTCCCACGAACAAGCTCCGGAGGGACAGTACGCCAGACCCGCACCGTATAGTCCGTCACGGTGATCGAGTGCCGGAGCGTGAATGACGGCTCGGACGAGCCATGCCCGTTTGCCAACTCCGGCAGTTCCCACATGCCCGCCATCAGAGACGCTTCCTTCGGGCGCTGCACCAGAAACACTTCGCCATCTCTGCCCCTGCCGTCTCCGTTTCGATGCTCCAGCGCGTAGTGAATTTCACGCTTCTTCTGTCGTTCCGGTTTCGCGCCCACCGGCAACTCTCCGCGCGTCGCGCACAGTTTGACCACCGGACACACCAAACATCCCGGAGCCCGCGGCGTGCACACCGTCGCGCCCAGCTCCATCATGGCCTGATTGAAGTCGCCCGACCGCTTGCCATCGAGTAATTCCTCGGCGGCCTGCCATAACTCTTCGCCCGCAAGGCGCCGCCCTGAAAGCCGCTGCAGCACTCGCTCCACGTTGCCATCGACCACCGCGACCGGCTCGCCACACGCGATGCTGGCAATCGCCGCCGCTGTGTAGCGGCCAATCCCCGGCAGTTCCTGCCATTGCTCGGCAGTCGCCGGAAACTTCCCGCCCAACTCTCGCACCACGACTTTTGCCGCCGCATGCAGCATGCGCGCGCGGCGGTAGTATCCCAGTCCGCTCCAAGCTGCGAGCACGCTCGACTCGCGGGCTGCGGCCAGCTTCTCCACCGTCGGGAAGCGGCGCAGGAATTCCTCATAGTGCCCGATCACCGCCGCCACCCGCGTCTGCTGCAGCATGATTTCCGACAGCCACACCCGGTAGGGATCACGGCTCTCCCGCCACGGGAGCGTGCGCCGGCTCTTCCGATACCAGGCCAGCAGCCGGCGCTGAAAGCTCACCGTCTGGTGGCGGGGCTGGGAGCGCAGCGATTTCTTTTCCAGGCTCATACTTCGAAGAACCGCATTCTACCGTGGCGCCAGCCTCGGCGCGGCACACTGGCTTAAATCTCCGCCGCTAGTTTGGCTGATCCGCGAGAACCAGCGAAATCAGCGCCGGCCATTGACCCAGGCTTCCAACCACGAAATAATAGTCGTGCCTGGCATCCGCAACATTTGCGTGAGTTGGCTCACGCCTCATCACGAGGAGCACCATGAACGACTTCAACCGCAAGGTGGAAGACGCGTCCGCGCGCGT
>Ga0209006_10003711_pt1 | contig 13895 bp, 16 predicted proteins | sample JacPin_JW_Ref_O2_FD_188567 | JGI IMG/M metagenome (GOLD analysis project Ga0209006, IMG submission 188567) | Forest soil microbial communities from Algoma, Ontario, Canada - Jack Pine, Ontario site 1_JW_Ref_O2 (SPAdes) (version 2) | ecosystem: Environmental > Terrestrial > Soil > Boreal... | reverse complement strand
AAATGCGTCCATGGCGAGTTGGTTGAAACCGAAGGAGTGAAATGATTGCAGAAGGCCTTCCGCGTCTGCAGAGCTTGTGTGCCCGCCGGCTTCTAACGCAGCCCCGTGAAATCGAAAGGCTTTTTCCCATTGCTTTTCGTGATGGAAACGCTTGAGCAAAAACTGAGTGAGATCCTTGGTGTTAATCCCATAGAACCCATCTGGTTCATCGATATGGCTGTAGATGTCGAATAAGATTTTCTCGCAAGAATCATTTGAGCCAGATGATCCTGGGTACTCGGCAGCCAGCTCCAGGAATAAGAGGGACGTAGTGTATGCACCACAAGTGATGGCGTTCCGAGCGAGCAATGTGAAGTCGATATCGAGCCATTTGTCGTAGGACAATGCATCGTTGACAGAAAGGCGAGTGAAGTGTCGGAGGTACAGAACAGTGTCAATTATTGAGCGTAAGCAGGAAGAGCTGACGGTACCCGAGGTGAGAATGGAAGTGAAATAATTGGACAGCAGCCTGCGATAAGAAAGGTCCTCTCGGTCTTGCGTCTCGACTTGTAAAACGCAATGTACAAGCACCGGTAATATCTGGCTTGCGAAAGTGATGTCCGATTTCAGAATCGATGTGAGATGGACCCAAAATACATCGGTTCTCGCAAGTATGTCACAAAGTAGCGTGGTGATCATTGTGATCCACTCGGGAAACACCATGGCTGCGTCATGACAAGAATCTGCAGTAGACAGCTCACTCATATCGCGAAGTTGTGGGACTCCAGGTGTGCGCCTATACGCCTGAAGATATTCCAATTCCTCCCGATTCGCAGGCGGCCACGACTGTAATTGAGGTATCTCCGAGTTGGGAGCCGACATCAATAGACGCAGAGTGCGATATGCAACATGGACATGCGCTGTGACACTCCCATTAAGTATGGATAGCAACGCTACCACGATGGTGTGTTGAGGAGAAAAGCTGCCTTCTGGGACGGATGGGCTTCTCTTTCGGGGATCTCGAAGGTATCTTGCCAAGCCAGACTGAGAGTCTGTGAGTTCGCTCCGAACGTTGTGTACATGCCCTTTGTTCAGGACCAAAAGAGAGGCAAACGCTAAAATGTCATCGTCCTGTAATTGGGCCAGTGGGGGGATGCACTCCTTCAAGCGCCAGAAGTCTGTTTGTGCAAATTTTTCCTCGCTGTACTTCTTTTCAAGGGCGAGGTCACGTAGTCGCTTCACCAAGCGAAATTTGTTGGAAGAGATACGATGATCACTTAGCAATGCGGAAAGACTTTCCGATGAAATGTCATGATAAAGTTGCATCAGCTCTGGTGATGGTTTGTGTGGCCAGGCGGGGAGAGTCCTGACAACCTGATGTCTGAGACCGGCGTTCTTGCAGAGGCTAAATGCCTGACCGTCGATCCATTGAAGAAGTTCATTACCCACCCTTGCCACGGCACTTTCCCGATCGAGTGAGTAGTTATACGCCAAGCAACATATCCGGATGAGAAGGTCGGGGAAGCGGGGATCCTTCTGGCCAATCTTACGATAGCGACCGAATGCCCATCCTAGCAGTGATTGTGCTGCCCTCGCGAGATCGGACTGTTCTAGCAAGGAAGTCGCTCCGTGCATAAGTGTATGGAGAAGAGTGGGTTCTTCGAAATCATCATGATGACACGCAACACAGAGAGTAATTCCGTTTAGTAGACGCATCTGCTCGTTGACCAAAAGCGAGTGCCGTACATCCGCAAGTAGTTCATGCAAAACGTGATAGATTGTTGCTCTTGCTTCTGCCTCGGGAACTCGTCCCTTGAGCCAAAGCAGAGCTCGTAAGACAACTTCAGCGGAAAAAAAAGGAAGATTGGGGGAATGAGTTCTGAAGTCGTCCACTTTGCGATATCTAGTTAACTCTTGAAAGGCTTGAGCGCTCGACCCAGTATTATCAAAACGTCGCAGAGCGAGAATAATGGCACCGTCGGGAGAAATATCCTGATCTCCAAAAGTACGCAGGATAGCTGCAACGACACCATCAATGTTTTGACGGAGGATGTCATCAAAATCTCCAGGTCGGTTGGTGAACATAGTCACATGCTTCAGTCGCTTATCAAGCTCCTCCGTCAACACCTCAGAATCTACTTCCGCTTCCGCTTCCACATCCATCCAAGTGGCTATCTGGAGGCCAACGATGTCACCAAAGCATTCACGGATACCGTCTTCTGTGGACTTCTCGATGTTCTCACAGTGATTCTCGAACAACGTTCTGCCGTGATCTATGTCCTGTGGCGTCCCTCCAGCGATCAGGTTGGTTGGCGTAAACGCACGGAGCATGACCTCCGCGCATTCTTTGCGATCTCTGAATCCCAACAGATGAGGTGGGAATTGAAGGAAGTCTCGGCCAGCCCGCCGGATGGAAAAGGCGATTTGAGACGCATAAGCCTCGAAAAGCATTGAGAACGAGGTCAAGCCGAGCCTCTCGGAAACTCCCACCAGTACTGCTTCGATATGACGCGAATAGGCAGAGGCATATAAAGATATTTCCAAAGCGTGCCAATATGGACCGCGTCGTACCTCAGAGCTTGCAACCATGATGTTGCCCAAAGAAAGCAAGCGAGTAATCATGCGTTCGTGACTACATCAACTGCCAAGATTAGATAATGATTACAAGTAAGGTGACACATACTCATATAGATCGGTGGTGAGGCATTTCTTAATGTTATCGTAGAGCTGCAAAGCGTCTTCGCCGATCGTACGGGCAACGGAAAATAGCCGAGCGTTGGCCACAGCTGCGCGGAACCGGACCCGAATATCTTCATCGGCTCCAAGCATTGGCAACAGTTCTGCGGGGGACATGTCTTGAAATTCACTAGCGCCCCGTGACCACACTGTCTGATTCGGATCATGGGTAAGGTATTTATCGAGGAAGCGGGCTATACCATCACGTAGTTTCCACGAACGAATCTTGTTATCTTTTAGCATATTTGAGAGCCAATGGCACAGCGTTCGTAAGTGTTCGCCAACGTCACCGTTCGCCGAGTCGTGCAACCAGAGGTGCAACGTCGAGCCCAAGAAATGACAAACAAATAGCTGTAACTTTTCACATCTTGAATACTTGTATTGCCCCAGAAGCGCTCCGATTTTTTGTAAGAAATTGTCCAGATTGGTAACGCTCAACTTCAAGAGCCGACGTCCAACGTTATCGAAGAAGAGGGAAGCGACAAGACGGAAATTATCATCGCTACTAAGCACAAACTCCGTTAATTCTTTGTCACGAATCGGATCTCCTGAAGCCGATTGGAGGACGGGAACAACAACTAGAAATGCCATGCTGACTTCCGCAATACAGTGGTAGGCAGCACTGTCGCTCTTTTGTTGCCGGGCCTTGGGAGAAGGCTGTATCGTCCGGATTGGCCCAAAACTATCACGGTCTTCGACTTCAATAGAGTGAACGAAGGCCGAATCATCCGGTTTCTGGCCAACAACAACACGTAGAAGATTCCGTAGAGTATGCATCACTGTACTCGATGCGTCCTGGACCTGCGATCCGACCGGTATCAGCACGCATCCGTGGAGTAGGAGAAACCCCACTTACGTCTGGGCTCAAAAACAAGATTCGCTGGAGATCTCGTCTCATAAACTGCTGATGACTCCTTTCGTTCGTCCCATTCGACACCAGCTTTCTCAACGTTTGCGATCTGACGCCAGCATCGGCATCAGGGGATAACATAGCTACCCAAGAGTCGTCGTCTCGCCCTTCATTTCCCTGAAAGATGAGAGGTTCCAACCCAAGAAGAATCAGGGCCTTCTCCTCTGTAGTCCACATTGAGTTGGTCAAGAGCGAGATTGCGAGAGTTACGAGCTTGCATGCACACTGGATAACCCGCCTAGTGGAGAGGGTCCCGTTCAGCACCAATAGGGACTCAAATAACAAGGCAGTAACGGCTAGATCGAGGGCTTGGCGAACTCGCTCAGCTGTGGAATGCCCGTTGGCATGTTTGATGGCATCGAATCCCGAAATAAAGACCTCAAGCGATCTCTGGATGAAGGTCGATACCCTCCGTTCGCGTCCGCGAGGTGGGGCGAGATCCGCGCTCTTCATGGCTCTTACCGCGGAGGAAGTGATGTCGACGGATAAAGCGCGATCTTCCCGTGGTTTGTGGAACGGAGGTAGTCGGCCATGCAGCTGAAATTCTCGAATGACCGTTGTTTTACCTTGGTCCAGCATTGCATCCACAATCGAACAGTCCGGCAACAAGATTCGCGAAACCAAATTGTACCGCTTCGAGAACCCACAAATACTCTCTAGTAGCAACAACACATCTCCAACCATGTGCGGTTCCATCCTACAACGTCCTCCTTTGCCTTGAACCGTCTGATTGTCTCCGACTTTCCAACTATCCACAAGCCACCCCAGTACCTTTTCCTCCAGCTGCATGTGATACAGCCTTACATTCTGACTTGCAACTTTCAGGCACTGCGAAAAGAATACGCACACAGAGTCGTACGGAAAAGTGGGACCTTGAACATCGAGGTCCTTCGCAAGCGACTCGATTTCAAGCAAAACACGCTGGGATGTGAGGAAACGTCTTGCGCGGGAGAGCAGAATGCATGCAACATGGCAAGCGGCACGACATACTCCCGGAGAATTTGCCCGCCGTATTGCGTGCGTCCAGATAGGGTCCCAAATGGCTGTATCACGAGTTCGGTCAATGGACGATGAGCCAAGGGGATTTCCGGGTGAGTTATCGGCATCGGCAATGGCAGCTAGACACAGGAAGGTCCACGACTGTGTAACCACGTCTTCAAAGGACACGAGTTTCACTAGAGCGTCGATAATGTCTTGTTGTTGAGAGCGGTGGAGGGTAAACCAGTGTCTGGTAACGAAAAAAAGAAGAATTTGCAAATGGTAAGTTCGAATGGTGGAGGAACTCTGTGACTGTATCGAATGAAGCAACGAGGCGACAGGATTTTCGAATCTGGGTCGCTTTCCTTTGCCCTTCATTCCAGCTGTAGATAAATGCATAGATTCTGAGGCTTGAAACAGCTACAGAGGCGATACTCGTTTAGTTCCAATTCCACCAAAACGATAACGAGACTTGCCTTATCGGCACAGTCAGCTTGCAATTCAAGGATCGCCCACGCCAGTGCCTGTCCCGCATCAAAATGCCACCCAGCTCGAAACGTACGAGTTGCAAATGTCGGACGTTCACTCATATCTTCACCTTCCTCATTGAATGCTTCAAGCTTCAATGAGTCATAAGACAATCCATCCGCTCCCCATCGGCTCTCAGCTTCACCTTCTAGTAGGTGCCATAGTCTCCCTACTCCCTCTGCCCAGGTGAAGGTCCTGTCTTGGTCTGCGGTGAAATACGGAAAGAGAACAAGTAGAACAACGACAAGCCCTTCTTTTAAGGCTTTATTCTTCGTTCCCCAAAGCCTGACCAGGCCATCCCAGATCCCGTGAGCAAATTTCTCAACATAATATCTTTTATTCAGCGCGAGTTGCGAGAGAGTGGCTGAAAGAGCGAGAAGGTAGTCGTGGTGAAGTGAAGTGTCTGCAGGATAGAGTTCGAGGAAGCGATGTAAGCGATGGAGAATGGCGGAGGCAAGATTAGGCAAGTTTGGTGAGAGGAAGGGTGCTGATGGTGATTGCAATAAAATTGTGAGGAGAGAGGTAAATTCAATTTGTTCCAGGGAGACGGAACGCGAAATCTTTGACTTGGACTGCGGGTTGGAAGGGAAGGATCTAGGTGGTGGGCGTGACGAGGAGCTAGGGTCTAAGCGTCTTCGCTTTTTAGACTGGCTGTCCGTGGAGACTACGCTTCCGGCTCTCCCGTCGAAATCATCATCCATGTAAAACTCGGAATCGTCCAAGTCCGTACCAAAAGTTAGACTATCCTCCCCTCGGCCGCCCTGGTCATCGCCATCGTCATCCAAAGGGTTTCTTACCGGATCCCCCAAAATGACATTAAAGGCCATCTCAGTTATCCTCATCCACGTTTCTTCGTTTAAATGATCCAAATGCGGCGCCCAGCTCACCACGCATCTCAAGGCCTTGATATAGTCCAACGCGACAGGGGACAACAACTCGCCGTTGTGCACCATCATCTGCAGCAAATGCATGAAGAGACTCCTCACCACAGCCTTGTTCATCCTCTGCACACTCCGCTCGGTTAACCAGCGAACGGTGGCCGCCGCATCGCTTAGGCGTCGTTCAGCCGCGGCTCCAGAACCTGCGCTTTTGGTAGTATATTTGGTATATGTCGTCTTTTCAAGGCCGACAGTGGCGTAAAGAGCTTGAAACACGGCGAGCCATGCCTCTCCCGTCCCCTTCTTGTCAAAGTTTAGGACGAGTTGGTCATCCGTGAAGACGGTGCGTAGAGTAGCAATACCTCGCTGACGTTCCTTGACTTTTTCACTTTTTAAATCATGCAGAACTGAGTTTAGATTGGAGGTGTTGCTCATAATGTGTTGTGGGCAAGGCGTTCTTTACAGTTGTTTTGCCCTTCGTCAATGTAAAATCAAATCAACAAGTAACTGGATTTTGAATCCACTCCAAGAAGAATTAAGAAGAACAAGAATTGAGTAGTTTAATAGTACTGTTGTCGGCCCCCAGGAACATGATACTCCCAAGTGCTACCATTGTAAGTGCGCTCGCAATCTTCTTCATCATAGACCTAACAACATATGATCAGCACGACTGTACGTGTGGGCATGTGGTAAAGACTGACTTTAACATAGACATTTTCCCCACCATCAAATAATGTTGTGATCAATTCATCACTGGTTGGATCAATCACCTTTTTCCTCGAGGATAGCTCAATTGTCCACTCAGTAGAGATGGGAAACCCGTCCTCCATTTCCACACTTCCTACGTTAGGTTGAGGAAGTAGATTAGCTTCGGAGATGGTGAAAAGAAATAAAAAATCCAACACTCACTGATGACCTGGCCACAGAATTCAGAGATAGTCAAGGACTCATTGACATCCATGCCTCGTGTATGGCCATAAGAGCCACGTCGGACATTAATCCACATGTCCCCATTGTTACGATAGCCTCTTTTGTGCCAGCCAGCCCCTCGGACATTCCGCCTGCTATACATGGTCAACTTCGTATATGTATTTATAAGCAAAGTGAACTTCTGCAGAGTTTCAGAGCTCTCACCTCGATTCCCGCTTGTCTTCTATAGATGGTGGTTCACTTTTGTGTGTGCAAGTTGGAGATTCCTGCTTGACTGTTGTCTGCGCCTCACCGAGGCCTCAAGGCAGGCCTCAGGGTCAACGGAAACACGCGCTCACGTGATGTAATACGCGACGCGTCAGGCTGCACCCAACACTCATGTCGAAGTCATCATTATCCGGCCTCAAGACTGTGACACGCGACTGGTCCGAACCTCGTTCATCACAGCCCAGTGACAGTGAATTAATTGACTGGCCTTCTACTCCACCCAAGGCAGATCTGTCGCCTGCTGAAAGACGCCTCAGGCTCATCCAGGCCGCGCTTGCCGAACCTACTATACCCCTAGAGCGCGTTTTGACCAATGCTTCGTCTCAAGCCATCAATAAACGACCAGCTTTGTCCACTCCCCAACAGATACCACCTGCCAAAAAGGCGCGACAGTTGCCCTCAACTTGGGGTGACGTTAAAAAACAGGTCGCGTCTACGTCTCTCTCGTCTCTCTCATCTTCAACTTGGCCTGTAAACCCATCTTCTGGGACTTCTATACCTCCCCCTGTCTCAAAAAATTCCTCAGCAAGCACGATCAGCTCGACCTCAACGTCCAAGGTGGCATCGGTCTTTTTGAGTGCGGAGCAAACCCAGATATTGAAACTTGTACAAGATGGTCATAGTGTCTTTTACACTGGGAGCGCGGGTGAGTTGATTCAGCCCGATTGGTACCCTTGTTTGGCTTATTGAGTGTATCACATTAAACAGGTACCGGAAAGTCAGTCCTTCTGAATGAAATAATCAAGACTATGCGAAAAAAGCATGTCAAATCACCAGATGCGATCGCTGTTACTGCGTCCACTGGTACGTGGACTTACAGCCAGTGCATTCACAAGCTTATAATTGAGGTCAGGTATTGCTGCTTGTAACATTGGTGGTGTCACTGTTCATTCGTTCGCTGGCATTGGTCTGGGCATCGAGAGCGCCGAGGAACTAGTGCAAAAGATCCGGCGGAACAAAAAGGCCAATGCAAGATGGTTGAGAACGAAGGTCTTGATAATAGATGAAAGTCCGTCATTCGTCGGTATACTTCTTTACTGAACTAGCAGCTGACAATTCAACAGTTTCCATGGTGGATGGAGATCTCTTTGACAAATTGGCACGCATCGGGAGCATTTTAAGGAAGAAGACAGAACCTTTTGGCGAAATTCAAGTTCGTGTGTTGTCGACTAGTACTAGGCTATTTTGACGACATTCGCCACACTTACCAGGTGATCGTAACTGGAGACTTCTTCCAGCTCCCACCCGTCACCAAGGGCTATGGTCAAGTCAAATTTGCCTTTGAGGCTGATCTATGGAATGCAACCGTCAAACGCACGTTCAATCTTACCAAGGTGTTCAGACAGCGTGACCAGGGTGGGTTGACACATCTTATCCGTGTTTCAAGAGTAACAAGAATACCACAGAGTTTATTGATATGTTGAACGAGATGCGCTTTGGCAGGTTATCGAGCCAATCCATTGCCAGGTTCAAGTCACTTTCGAGAGAGATTCAGTACGATGATGGATTGGGCGCGACGGAGTTGTGAATTCCCAGTTAACCTGATCTACTTTGCATCTTGCTGAGTATCTGTGCTTCCAGGTTCCCTCGTCGCGAGGACGTCGATAAATCTAACTCGAGCCGGATGAATAATCTGAAGGGCAAATCCGAACCCTACGCCGCACGTGACGGCGGCACGATATTAGACCCCAAGCAACGCGAAAAAATGCTTGCGAATTTCATGGCCCCAACCTTACTTGTCCTACGCATCGACGCGCAAGTCATGCTGATAAAAAACATGGACGAAAGTCTCGTTAATGGCACTACGGGAAAGGTCGTAGATTTCGTCGATCCGGCTACGTATGGGAGAGACGGCGAGGACATCACGGGTGAAAGGAAGGCAACTGCCACTTTGGGACAAGGCAAATTATACCCTGTCGTTGAGTTCTTACTACCGAACGGGTGCAAAAAGAACGTCCTTGTCTTGCCCGAGAGTTGGAAGGTGGAGCTGCCGAGTGGAGAGGTGCAGGTTAGCAGGACTCAGGTTAGTTACTGTTCTTTGGGAAGACTGGCTGGATGGCTGAATTATTTTAGGTCCCCCTTATTCTCTCGTGGGCGATGTCAATTCACAAATCTCAAGGACAGACGCTTGAACGAGTCAAAGTTGACTTGGGGAGAGTATTCGAGAAAGGTGCGCTCGTCACACGACCAATTCGTTATATTTGTCACTAAGCACGCTTTTTTTTCTACATAGGTCAAGCGTATGTCGCCCTTTCTCGTGCAACTTCTTTGGATGGGCTTCAAGTTCTCAACTTTGACCCCTACAAGGTGTGTCTATGTCAGATATCACAGGAGATCTCACAGTCATCTCTGCGGTAGGTTAAGGCGCATCCCAAGGTGGCAGCATGGAGCCAAACGCTCGAGATTGTGTCTGATTGATCGTTTCTGCACGTATGACATTATTATAAATAACAAGAATTTCCGGCTTCGCCAATTACTAAACTGAAATACATACATACTTATACGCATACACTGTACAATCTGAGTGAATGCATCGATCAAAGATATGACGTATTTGATCACGTGTACAGTTGGATTGCATTCTCCACTTTCATTCTTTTTAATGGGCTTTTTAACGCGTTTTTTCTCTCTCAGATCTAAAAAAAATAAAGACAAAAAATCACTTTTTACGACTAAAGTTGACCATGATCTCGTCCATATTCAAGAGGAAGACCAAGAAGCTGCAGTTAGTCATCTTTTGCGCTCTTCCTCGGCTCGCTTTGCTGTGGTATCAGAAATCGACTACGCCTCTTTGCCTCCATTACGTGAGTTTATAGTCACCGTTCTTCTGGAGAATCACGTACTCAAACCACACATCTCAGCCCATCCCATTAACAGCGTAGTACCTGAAGCTAGTCTCAGAAACACTCAGACTGGCACCTACACTGTCACTGTGCACGGACGCACTCAGTGCTCTCGTTCTAGGCTCACACATGCCGAGATTTTTCCTTCCAATGCAACCCCTCCCTCTCCACGCGACCATACGACTACTCGACAACAGCAATCTAAATCCACACGTCACCATTTGAAACGTACGCCTCTTCAAATGACACAGAGGGATTCGAATAGCATTCATGCTCTCCGACAAGATCCGTCTGTACTCAGCTTGTTGAACATGTACGATGATCACGGTCGCCTGCCTGCCAAAGCCTTCTCGAATACCCCTTCTCCGGCTAAAAGCAGGACGCCTGCGCGACATAATGGTTCAACTCTACGACAATTGCTTGGAAATCCGGTTACTAGACCTCGAGAACACGAATCTGAAGACGACAGCGAGTTAGAAGGTGATATCTCATGGGCCGAACATCTTTTACGGTCAGTGTATCTCCGACATATTTCACGAAGCACAACCATAAGTTTATCTCAGAGAAAGTGAAAATTCGTCAGCTTCTTTTGGCATATGTCTCGACATACCCACCGAGCTCGACGCCCCTTTCATAGACGATCACTTTTACAACCACGAACGAACGTCAATCCGTAATACGATTTTTGCTACCGGCGACCCCTCTGTAGATAATCCTGCAATCTCGTCAATGGAAGTTGAAACCAGTAACTTGTCCGCGTCACACAACCCTCCATCGCCTTACCGGAAGGACAATCCAATGATGCCTCAGCGCGCGTCGCAAGTCTTCGGTTTTCTCAAAGAAAGACGAAGGTCTTACCTATCTCAAGACGTGACAGCTCTGATCCCACTGGTTCCTTCAGCATTTAATCTGGAATCACCTTTCAAATCCCGTTTTCCTGATGACCCCAATGATTCCCCATCAAGAGATGAAACACAACTGTCTATACCTGTTCCGTACGATACCCACACCAACAGACATGCCCGCGCCTCTTCGTTTAATTCTTCACGTTCTTGTCTGCAATCTTCAAGCGCACAATCGCATACCAATAGCATACGTTCCCAATGTGGCACCATTTCGTCCGACTTCAATCTTTCTTACAACGCCGATGTCTTGCAAAGCCACCTCGCTCCTTTGACACACAACACCGATAATTTAAAATGGGATATCGAGACTTGTCAACCAAGCCTGCTCCCAATCATTGCACCAGATCGTTCCGCCCACATAACACAACACAAAAGTCGGATTCGTCCTGTTTCGGATTCCAGTTATGACACAAGAGGGCGACACGAAAAGGTCGCTGACTCTCTCACGAACGTACTTTATGAATCTAGAAGAAATGTCGGGGATGCTGAACGTTTACCTCCGCAAAGGTCGATCACCCTTCCCGGGGAGGACCCATTCACGCTTATCCCATTCCGTAAACGAAAGATGCATCGTCAAGTTCTCGAAAGATTCCCATCCACTCTACCGTCCGGCACTTGTTATCTATCTTATCCGGAAACGGGGCGCGATAAAGAAAACGACGGACGGCAGAGGGTGACGGATGTGCAAGCCGAGAAGGAGAACGAATTCTCAACGAACGCAGATGTTAGCGCGATTCCAATGACGCCATTCCGCACGCACTCGCGGACACTATTAAAATCCGAGCAATTCCCTTCGTTGTCTTCGGATCTGTCGCCGGTTGCACAGCAGCTCATGACGGATATAAGACAACAACGTTTGAGAGCCAGGGAAAGGGAACGGAAAGGAAGGCGTTGAGAGTGGGTAATTGATTTGGACTATAGTATTTTTTTTTGTCAAGCAGACCCGGACTACGTTTCTCCCACACGTTTTTTGTCGATGAAGATGATGAATATTATGCATTGCAATGATCGACCTTTTCTCATTATTTATTAGTACATTGTTCTAGGGAACTGTCACGGTGAACACGCGACTTGCAACTGGACGCGACGCGCCTGCACTCATTTAGCATTTCATGCCCGTCAATCAACGTCCCACTTCCAAGATTCTACAGGAACGAGGCTTGAGACTCAATATCAATGACCACAGAAACTGCCAACGATTTTCTCACTAAGCAGCTTTTCATCGAAAAGAAGATCGTAAGTGGCAAATCTCGGTTGGCCTACTCGCAGCCTCTGACTTTGCTATTTGACAAGGTTACATATCGCTCTCTCAGTCGGCAGTTGGGTATTCACGTCAACGCTGCGAAAAAGTGACATCGTTCATCTACTACTTGAGAGAGAACCTTATCCTCACATTGATTAGGGAGCTTGCCACCTACTATGCTCAATCCACCCAGTCTCCTGCCCCGTCTGCAACATATCTCATCATAGGCAGCGAAGACAGGCATCGTCATGAAGAATCGGGAATGGATGTCGACAACAACTTGGATGACGACCCGGAGGGAGGCTTTGAAGACGGGGAGGATGTGCCACAGACAAAATTCCTGTTGGTCACCGACGAAGAATTCGAAGGTATGTTGTCTATTCTACTAGACACCATTTGCAATCTGGCTCAATCGTTATTTTCAAGAGGCGAAGACCAAGTTTCAGCAAATTAATGCCGTTCATATATGTAGTCTTTCCCCATCTATCATCCGAGTGCGTACTACGCTTCGGTTCCTTTGTCCCCACATCGTGTACTTGCGCTAACTGTGACCGGTGTTCCGTCTCCCTAGGACGCGGGTTTACTCTGTGCCCCAACCGAGGATGTCCGTCGGGTAGACAATGAGAAAGGAGCCGACACCGTCGGCAAAGTGGTCAGTCGACAGATCCAGGCATGTTCTTCTTTATATGCAATAATGTTTTGAAATCTCACGGCAGTGAAGGGAATCGCGGGAGGTAGGACCGGGCAACCGGCAGCGTCGTCGTCGAATGTGGAACCCGCTGCGTCTGCTAAAGTACCTCTGAATGCAACGATAGAAAAGAAGGACAAGGGAAATGAGAAAGAGAAAGGTGACGAAGTAGTGAAAGTGGCGAAACCTCCAATGACAGAGAAATCGAAGGAGAAAGTGAAGGCAACAGGAAAACTTGACTTTAGCAAAGCAAAGGCCAAGAACACGGTGAAAGAGACCAACGAAGCGAAGGCAGAGCAGAAGGAGAAGTACATGGAATCATCCAAATCAAAAGCTGAGCATGTGGCAGAGAGAAAGAAATCATCGAGGGAGTTAAAAGTATGCATTCATTCTTGCTATATATACATGTTGTCACTAAAGACCGATCTCAGCGAGGGATTAAACGGAGATCTACGGGAGTACTGATTTCGGATACCGATGAAACTACCACCTCTACCTCTGATATCGCCAAGGCGGCGAGAGGCCTCAGGATCAAAAAGGGGACCGTTTTATCTGACGATGATGAGATGCCCCAACCATCTCGGCGCAGGAGCAAGATCAACTCGGCCGTCACGAGTGAAGCAGACTCGGAGGAGAGAAGTCTACTGGCGATGATGGACATTGACGACGGTGAATTCATCTCTGAAGGTATTAATCCATTCTGCGAAACTGAAAATGAGATTGGAAACAGGTGAAGTCGATTGCGTCTCAAGTTCCAAACCTGAGAGCATGAGAGAAGGCGAGGAGAGCGATGAAAATCAAAACGAAGATATGGACGTGACTGACGATCCGGACCCAGCTCCAAAGCCCAAACGGAGAAGAAAAGAGAAAAAGGAGATCCCTCGTGGACGCAACGGTCTCAAAAAGAAAAGAGTCGTCAAGACCCGTACAAAAACTGACAATCAAGGTTACAGAGGTAAGTTGCACTCTCGATAGTCTTTCTGGATTAAGTCATGATTTTTGCAGTGACG
>Ga0209006_10003710_pt1 | contig 13898 bp, 13 predicted proteins | sample JacPin_JW_Ref_O2_FD_188567 | JGI IMG/M metagenome (GOLD analysis project Ga0209006, IMG submission 188567) | Forest soil microbial communities from Algoma, Ontario, Canada - Jack Pine, Ontario site 1_JW_Ref_O2 (SPAdes) (version 2) | ecosystem: Environmental > Terrestrial > Soil > Boreal... | reverse complement strand
GCGGAATAAGGGTGCAAACTATTGCAACCGTTGGAGTCGTTGGTGCAGACAGTTCTAAATTGTCTTGACTCCACTACCCGCCATAGTAAACTTCGGAGGCTTTTCCCGTTCGGGAATCTGAGACAAAAAAGGGGCGTTTCACTATGAGGAGTTGTTTTTCCGTTCGTTCGAAGTTCGCAGTCATTTGTGCCACAGTTAGTTTACTATTCTGTGCCGCCGCAGCTCAGGACGCATCTTCGCCACTGACACTACGTGGCGAGGACGGCCATGCCGCTCACATTTTTCCTACCGTACATCTAGCGCCAGCGCTACCCCCCGATTCCGGTCCACTGGTCTATAACGGCGGTCCTGTCATCCAGGCTACGCTGACCACCTATGCCATCTATTGGGTTCCCGCGAAGCTGCAAAACGGTAAACCCACCAGCATGACGGTGCATTACCAAACCGTTCTAAGCAACATGCTGCGAGATTATGAAACCCACGGCCTGGACAACAATAATACCCAGTACTATCAAGTGGTCTCAGGCGCGAAGCAGTACATCCAGAACAAAGGTGCCTTCGGAGGGCAGTACATTGATACCGATCCGTATCCGTCCTCGGGTTGCTCGGACTCGGCTACGCCCGGCGCCTGCATTACCGACGCCCAGCTGCAGACTGAGATCCAGAAAGTGATGGCCCTAAAAGGCTGGACCGGCGGGCTGACCAAGATGTTCCTGGTCTTCACTTCGAGCGGCGAAGGCTCTTGCTTCGACTCGAGCAGTTCGTCTTGCGCTTACACCGACTATTGCGCCTACCATAGCTACATTTCGGCGAGCGCTCCCATCATTTATGGCAACGAGCCCTTTGGCCTTCCTGCCGATTGTCAGGAGCCGGGCACTCCTTCTCCGAACGCCGACGTGGACGCTGATACCGCAGCCACGGCCGCCGCTCACGAAGTGACGGAAGCGATCACCGATCCCGAAATCGATGCCTGGCTCACCGCAGGCGGTAGCGAGATTGGCGATCTGTGCGCTTACAACTACGGCAGCAATACCTGGGATTCGTCGAAGGCGAATCAAATGTGGAATGGCCGTTTCTACGAGATTCAAATGATGTATTCGAATCACGCTCTCGGTTGTGTCCGCGTCGGCCCCTAAGCGAGACGTAGATCGAAACCAAGACAACCTAATTGCGATGGCGGCCGGAACAGTGGCCGCCATTGTTTTGCTCGAAACCGCGAAGGCGCGAAGAAAACCAGTCGGGAGATGCTACTCGGTCACCGAGCAACTGCAATCCGCCGGTACGACGTGCGCTAGCAGGAAGTCGGCGACGCGCTGGTAGGCATCGATCTGGTTTTCGACGCGGGCGAAGCCGTGACCCTCGTTTTCGTAAATCTTGTAATCCACAGTGCCGCCGCGCTTCTTTATGGCATCGACAACCTGCTGTGTCTCGGAGCGCGGACAACGCGGATCGTGTCCTCCAGCCAGCAGCAGCAGCGGAGCTCGAATCTGATCGACATAGTTAATCGGCGAGCGTTCCTCGTATAGCGCTTTATTCTTCACCACATCGCCCATGGTTGCCAGATCGGACTGCTGCAGCACCGGATCTTCGTTCTCGATTTCAGTGAACCAGTTGACGAAGGGCACAATGGGCACGCCCGCCGCCCACACTTCGGGCGCTTTCGTGACCGCCATCATGCTCAGATATCCGCCGTAGCTTCCGCCCATGACGGCGATTTTTTTCGGATCGAGGTGACCAGTCTGCTTGATCCAGTCGACGCCGGCGAGGACGTCCTGCAAGTCGCCACCGCCCATATCGAAGAGATTTGCCTGCTGAAATTCCTTGCCGTATCCGGTCGACCCGCGATAGTTGGGCGCGAGCACCATGTATCCCTGGTTCACGGCGTATTGAATAAAGCGGTTGAACGAGTTCACGGTTTGCGATGTTGGGCCGCCATGGATATAGACGATGGCTGCATTTTGCCCGCTGCGCGCCATATTGAACGGGACATAGAGAAACGCGGAGATGGTCCACTTGCCGTCGCGGCTGGGATAGTGCACCAGAAACGGCTCGACCATGTCTTCAGAGCGAACACCTGCCACGAGTGAGTGTGTAACCTGATGCGACTTGCCGGTGGCCATCGTGTAGACCCAGAGATCACCGGGAGCAGTGGGGCCGTTATGCATGTAGAGCAGGTGTGAGCCGTCTTTGGTGAACGCGGAGTGGCCACCCGTAGGCTCGTTCACGCCTTTTGGGATGGGAAGAGCGGTGGACTTTCCGGTGGCGAGATCGTAGAGATAGATATCTTCATTGCCGTCGACATTGGCGCTGAAGGTGAGGTGCTTGCCGTCGGGAGAAAATTCGTGCCCGCGGATTTCCCATTTATCGTGCGTGAGCCACTGGATGTCATGGGTATTTCCCGGCTGCGGATCACCCCGCCCTGCAACCAACATCATGGCTACGTTTTCGTAGCCGTTTAGAGCGTTGGACGTAAGCAGAACGGTCTGTGCATCATTCATCCCGCGTGTAGAAATGTCGTTCGCGTAATACCGCTGCTCGCCCTCGTGAGGGGTGAGCAACGTGCTCTTTCCCGTCGCGACTTGGGCGATGAAGATGTTTGAGTCGGTACCCTTGGCTTGCTCCTGCGTGTAGACAATGAACTTTCCATCCTTCGACCAGATGGGATTGGAGTTCCCCTTATCCTGCGGAGTATTCGCCGTGAGATGCTTCACCTCTCGCATCACCGTGTCGTAGATGTCGATCTCGTATGCAGCCGATGTCCTCGGCTTCACTTCATACGCCAGATAGCGCCCGTCGGGGGACCAGGTTGGATTCAGCTCCGCGATCTCGCGCGTCTGCGTCAGGTTGACGACTTTGCCGGTCTTTGGCGATACGAGGAAAATGTCCCACTGTTCATCGCCGTCATAATCGGACTGGTAAGCGATCCATTTGCCATCCGGCGACCATGCGGGCGATGCCTGGCGTTGATCGCTGACCGTGAGCTGGACCGGCCATCCGCCTTCCGCCGGGACAAGCCAAAGATTATTGCGTCCACTCATATTGGAGATAAAAGCGATACTCTTGCCGTCCGGCGACCAGGTCGGACGCCCCACCTGCCGCGTCATGTAGAGCTTCTCGATAGTCAGGCTTCGCGGCTCGACCTGCGCGTTGGGTTTCGACACAATCTTTTTCGGATCAGTAACGGCCTGCGGTGCGGGCAGAGTCTGGGCGGCAACGTTTTCAGTCAAAACTGTGCTCATAAGTATGACGATAGCAAAGAGTGCGCACAGGCGCATGGCGCGGAACCTCAAGGTAATGTAGAAAAGGAGAGTCTAACAGAGGCATTTTGTCGGTCAGCAAATTCGCAGGCCAGATCGTGAGCATCCATGAGCAACTTTCTTCCGCGTTTCACCACAAGGTTTGCCCTGTGCTGCGTGTTGGGGTTCGGCGCTATATTTCCGGGCAAAGCGCAAAACACTGCGACGATACCGGCTCATCGCATCGGGATCGAGGGCGATCATTTCGTTTTGGATGGCAAACCGCTGCAGATCATCTCCGGCGAGATGCACTACGAACGTATCCCGCGTGAATACTGGCGAGATCGCCTGAAGAAGGCGCGGGCCATGGGACTGAACGCCATCTCGACCTACGTGTTCTGGAACGCGCACGAGCCGAAGCCTGGGGTTTACGACTTCACTGGAATGCTCGATGTGGCGGCATTCGTTCGCACGGCGCAAGAAGAAGGGCTCTACGTCATTTTGCGGCCCGGCCCCTATGCGTGCGCTGAATGGGACCTCGGCGGTCTGCCGGCGTGGCTGCTGGCCGACCCGAACATTGTGCTGCGCAGCGCCGACGATAAATTTCTCGGTCCAGCGGAACGCTGGCTTAACCGGTTGGGCAGGGAACTGGCTCCGCTGCAAGTCACGCGTGGTGGACCGATCATCGCAGTGCAGGTGGAGAACGAGTACGGTTCGTTTGGCGGGTTGACCGAGAACGACAAGAAGTATGAGATGAGCATTCTCGATGCGCTGAAAAGCGCCGGTCTTGGCGAAGCGCTACTCTACACTGCGGACGGCGGCGACGAACTGCCGGCCGGAGCGTTGCCGGGCATTCACGCCGTCGTCAATTTCGGCCCCGGCGATGCGAAAGAGGAGTTCGCCAAGCTGCAGAAATTTCGTCCGGGCGAGCCCGTGATGAGTGGTGAATACTGGGACGGATGGTTCGATCACTGGGGAGAGAAGCATCACAGCACCGACACGAGCCAGCAGGCGCAGGAACTGGACTGGATTCTCGGTCAGGGATACTCGATTAACATCTACATGTTTCACGGCGGCACGAGCTTCGGATTCATGAACGGCGCGAACTGGGAGAAGGTTTACGAGCCGGACGTGACCAGCTACGACTACGATTCGGCATTGAGCGAGTCCGGGGTTCCGACCAAGAAGTATTTTGCCTTTCGCGATGTGATTGCCAAGCATCGTCCGGGAGTGAGGTTGCCCGACCCGCTGGCGCCGTTACCCGTCATCGAAATTCCGGAGTTTGAGGTACGCGAGGCGGCTTCGCTGTGGTCGAACCTGCCCGAGCCAATTAAGGTCGAGAAGCCACGCAGCATGGAGGCGTTTGGCCAGTCGTATGGCTACATTCTTTACCGCACAGAGGTGAAAGGCCCGGCGAACGGCGAATTGGTCGTCCGAGAATTGCGCAGCTACGCACGGGTCTTTGTTAATGGCAAACAGGTGGGCACGCTGGACCGCCGCCTGAAGCAGGATCGATTGCTGATCGCGGCCGGAACCCAGGTGACACTCGATATTCTTGTCGAGGGTACCGGCCGCATCAACTTCACCACCGAACTGCGTTCTGAACGACAGGGAATCAATGGCGCCGTGACTCTGGCGGGCAGGGAACTAACGAACTGGCAAGTCTTTCCCTTGCCCATGGACGATCTCACGAAGGTGCAATTCTCGACGGGAAGCGATGCGCCTTCCGGTCCGGCCTTCTATCGCGGACAATTCGAACTGCAGGAGGTTGGCGACACCTTTCTGGACACGCGTGGTTGGGGCAAAGGCGCGGTGTGGGTGAACGGTCACGCACTCGGCCGCTTCTGGAACCTCGGCCCGCAGCAGACGCTCTACATGCCCGCACCATGGTTGCGGACGGGGAAGAACGAACTTATCGTGTTTGCGCAGACAACGCCGAGAACTCGCCATCTGCGCGGGCTGCGCACGTCCGTGCTCGATCAGGTGGGAAGCGAGTAGGTTCGCAAAATCGACGGGTCAGAAGGCGCGGGCTCGAGTGGCAACGCCCACGGACGTCGCCGCATGGAAAGCGGATTCGCTTCGACGACCTTCCTACACTTTCGCGTCGGGGTGCATGTCGACTGTGCTCCAGGTCTTGTCGCCCGCATGGCAGATATTTTCCAGCGGACATTCCGCGCACTTGGGTTTGCGGGCCATGCAGAGGCTGCGGCCATGCCAGATGATCTGGTGGGAGAAAAGAATCCATTTTTCGCGCGGGATGACCTTCATCAGGTCCTGCTCGATTTTTTGCGGATCATTCTCTTTGGTCAGTTCGAGGCGGCGCGAGATGCGATGCACATGAGTATCGACGACCACACCGTCCGCCTTTTTGAACCATGTGCCCAGCACAACGTTGGCGGTTTTGCGGGCGACGCCGGGGAGCGTCAGCAATTTCTCCATATCATCGGGGACCTCGCCGCCAAATTCCGCCACGATTCTCTTTGCGGCACCCACCACCGATTTCGATTTGTTGCGGAAAAATCCGGTGGAACGCACGTCGGGCTCAAGCTGTTCTGGGCTAAGCGCGGCGAAGGCTTGAACAGTGGGATATTTTCGGAACAGCTCGGGGGTCACGCGGTTTACATTAACGTCGGTCGATTGGGCCGAGAGGATAGTCGCGACCAAAAGCTCCCATGCGTTGGCGTGGGTAAGAGCGCAGGTGACGGCGGGATAGCGTTGGTCGAGACGATTCAGGATCTCTGCGATCCGTTCCGGCGCCAGAGGATTGTAGCCTTTGATTTTGGGCGTAGGCTTGGCCGCGAGCTTCGGGCGCTTAGTTGGGGCTGCCGCTGAGGCCTTGTCTCTGTCCGAACCCTTCGACTTCGCTCGGGGCAGGCTCGCAAGCATGCCCGTTCCTACGCGAGCAGTCCCGACCCGGACTTTTTCCTGGCGGCCGGTGCGGGCGGGCTGGCGCGGGACTATACCACGCGGCATGCGTTCTCCTTGGGCCCAACATCTTAACAGAGCAGGATTCAGCCGCAGCAGGATTCAGAGCGCGATACAGCCGTGCACGAGCGCCGACTCATCTATTAGCCCACAGTAACTTGGCCCACCGTAACCTCTCTGCCAATTGACGCGCAGCAGCCACCCCGGTAGTCTGAGGACAATCCCACTAGAGTCAGGAAAAATCTAGAGTCAAGGAACAATGCCGTGGCAGTGAACTCCATTCAACTCGGGCAGGTGTGGCGCAGCGACGCCGATGGTCAGGATTATCTGGTCACCAAGGTTTACAGCGAAGTCTTCACCCAATATGCCATGCTGCGGCCGGCGGGCATCACGGCCCCCGATGCGCCTACGGTGCGGATCAAGGTGGTCAAAACTCCGCAAGGCGCGACCATCCCAGGCTACGCATTTACACAGGAAAACTCGTTCTAGTCCGCAGGGCTCCAGCGGCGAAATCCATTACACTTGTATGTTCCAGTTCTCGGTTCCCAGATAAATCTCGACGCGCAGACTAAGAACTAAGAGCCAAGAACTTGCCTCTTCGCCTTCATGACTGAAAAACTTCTTGCAGTTGTATTCGCTTTCATCAGCAAGGTGATCGCCGTCACCGGCTATGCCGGAATAACGCTGCTCATGGCAATTGAATCCGCATGCATCCCATTGCCTTCGGAATTGATCATGCCATTCGGGGGATATCTCGTCTTCCAGGGCACCTTCAAGCTGTTGTGGGTGGCGACGGCGGGCGCGATCGGCTGCAACCTGGGTTCACTGGTGGCATACGAAATCGGATGCTACGGCGGCCGTCCCCTGGTGGAGCGCTACGGGCGATGGATTCTGATGGGGCGCCGTGAACTCGATTGGGCTGACCGGTTCTTCGCACGCTGGGGATATCTCGCCGTTTTCATTGGCCGACTGTTGCCCGTAATTCGTACCTTTATCGCTCTGCCCGCCGGCATCGCTCGCATGCCGCGCGGCCGCTTTCACATCTACACCTTCCTGGGGTCATGGCCTTGGTGCTTCGCACTGGCCTGGTTCGGTATGAAGCTGGGCGAGAACTGGCGCGAGATGGGCAAATATTTTCACAAGTTCGACGCCGTGATTGGCGTGGCGCTGGTGGCCGGGCTCGCCTACTTTGTCTGGAGTCACTGGCAGAACAGAATGAGTACTGAGCCTTCGGCAGTTGGGCGCCCATAGATGGTCATGGGCTGTCTGCTGCTCTCTCCTCAGTTAGTTTCACCAGCTGCGATGCCACGATCTGCCACCCGCCATCGAACTTCACCACGACATCCATGTATGAGTAACGAACAGGGAAGCGCTTGCCATCTTGCTCGACCATATCAATCTCCGATCCGTGGATGATCGCCACATCCTCGCGCAGTAAGCGAACGTGGCGGCCGGTGGAGACCATCGATAAATATCGAATCGCGCCAGAAGTAAGTTTGCCGATCACATCCTGCCTGGTAGCGACGTTGCCGGATTCGTCGTACTGAACATAGTCGTCGGCGAAGATTCGCGACAGTTCGGCAATGTCTGCGGCGACCAGGGCGCGGTCGCCATCCTCAAACAGCGCCAGGATTTGTTGTTCGTCGTTCAATCTTCACCAACGGAGTATCGTAGCGATACACGTCGACTGCGCGGACGATCGCATCCGTGTCATCCGCTCCGCTCATAATGACACTCTTGATGCTAACCTGCGCTTGGTGTACAAGCAAAAAGAACCGACTCGTATTAGGAGGACCCACTTGATTCCCATGCCTCGCGTTCTTATCGCTTTTCTGTTCGCAGCTTTGTTGTTCCCAACCATCTCAATTCCAATTGCTTCGCATGCGCAGTCCTCCCCCGTTTCTTCCGACAGGCCCTTCGTAGTCGAGTACTACTACAAAACGAAGTGGGGCCATGCCGACGAGTTTCTGAAGCTGTTCAAGAAGAACCACTATCCTGTTTTGAAAAAAGAAGCCGAGATGGGGCGCATCGCCAAGGTTTGGATGGACCAGCCACGGTACCACACCACTGAAGACGGCCGCTGGGATTTCCGCGTGACCATTGTCTTCAAGAATGCTACCGTGGCTAATGAACCATTCGATGAGGCCGCGCTGCAAAAGCAGATGTATCCTGACCAGGATACGTTTCAGCGCGAGGAGCAGCGCCGCTTCGAGATTCTCGACGCGCACTGGGATCTGCCGGTTAAGACAATGGACCTCGATCCGAAACCTTAAAGAATCTTTAACCACAGGGACACAGAGGAACGCGGAATAAGAAAGCCAAAGAAACATTGCGTCTAAGTCCCTCGTGCCCTCTGTGGTTAAACTCCCCTGATCCGCGCTCCGATGCGCAAACCGCGCGGCGGATGTTAAACCTTGGTAACAATCGCGACGGAAATTCTTTATCGCCGTCATCAAAATTTGGAATTAGACATAATTTCTACAAGATCGATAATGTAGAGCATGGACACACTTCTGTCGGTTGAAGATTCACATGTAGATGTACTCCACGAAATCAGCGTTCGCCTGGGCACGGCCGACGGGTTTCATGACGTTCTGAACCGGGTCGTAGAATTTGCCAGCGCGCTGGTGAAGTGCGACTCCTGCCTCATTTATGTTCTCGAAGGCGAGCACCTGGTGCTGCGGGCCTCAAAGAATCCGCATCCCGAGATTGTTGATGGGTTGCGACTGCGCGTAGGGCAGGGCATCACGGGGTGGGTGGCGGAGCATCGCGAACCTGTGGCCGTGGCCGAGAAGGCGGCGCAGGATCCGCGCTTTCAATTCTTTCATGAGCTGCCTGAGGACAGTTACGAGGCATTTCTCTCGGTGCCCTTGATGTGTCGCGGACGCGTCGTGGGAGTCATCAACCTGCAACATCGCCAGCACCATGTGTACCGGCGTCGCGAAATTCGCATGATCTCAACCGTCGGCTTTCTGGTGGGCGCGGAAATTGAACTGGCCCGGCTGGAAGAAGCAAACGTCACACTTGCCGAACAATTGCAAGCTCGTAAGGTGGTGGAGCGCGCCAAGGGAATCCTGCAGCGCGATCTCGGGCTCAGTGAAGAACAAGCCTATCTGGCACTTCAACGCCAGAGTCGCCAGAAGCGCAGACCTATGAAGGAGATTGCCGAAGCCATTGTCCTGAGCGACGAAGTGCGAGGCAATTCGCAGACGACGCCGTCGTGAGCCGGAGATCAGCAACTTGCGCAGTAACCGAGCGGCTTTTCTAGCTTTTTGGAAACGTCCGGCGAGTCCGAAATCAAAATAACTAAGGGCGGATACCAGGTTCGGTATCCGCCCTAGTTTTTGGGGGAGTGAAAGCAGCTAACGAGACGCCAGAGTAGCCGTGGCCGTGGCTGGCGTCTTTGCCATTTGTTTCTCCGGCATGCGCGGAGGAACTGTGAAGTTCAACCGCAAGCCGATCTGCGGCAACTGCATGGCGCTGACATAGCTACCACCGGGTGTGGATTCGAGCATAAGCCGAGTCAAGTCCGAGGGCTTGGCATCATCCGTATCGTGCACCATCAGCATGAAACCGGTGCGAACTCCGCTCAATTTGCTGAGTGTTAGAATCCCGGAAACGCCGTCGGAGTTGAGTGAAAAGTGATACTCTCCAGCGGGCACCACGGCATTCTGCCAGCGAACGTCGTGCTTAAGGGTGAAGTTGCCCTGCGCCTTCTCCTGTGCCGACGCCAATGTGGGAGCGAAGTTTAAACTAGTCGCTGCCAGCAGGGCAGCGTAAACGAATTTGCGGATGTTGGTCATGGAATCTCCTTTTGCTCTTCGTCGCACAGACGAAGAACTGTTCTGACGAGCACGCTACCCGCGTAATGCCGGGCGGCGTGGGCTCAGATTTTCGGTGGAGATCAACGGGGTCAAGAATTTTGCCAGGCCGCTACAAGGCCGACCGGCAAACATCAGCTTCACGGGACCGGCGAACTCAGCCGGGTGCGAAGTGATTCCAGTGTGCAACGAAGCTGGTGCCGAGTCCAACGCAAAGAATCGATGGAAGTCATCAGCGCGCGGGCGTGACGGAAGTAACGCGCTTCTGCGGCTGAGTACATTCCGCTTATTGACGCTCAATCGCAATTGAACCGGCAATTTTGGCGTTTCGGCTTCACGCCGCTTGCCAAAATCCTATTAATAGTGAGAATATTACGCTTTGGTGGCGGTGGCCAGCCACCGTCACCACGAAAGGACTTCATGTATCAAAAGAAACCGGGAGTATTTATGGCGGACTGGTGGGATGCCGATGGGCGCCGTCACCGAAAGCAATTCGCGAATTCAGCTACAGCCCGTGAACATGAGCATCGGGAGACGGCGCTGGCGCACGCAGAGCGAGCTACCCGCGAGATGAAGCTGGCAGCTCGCACCAGCGGGGTGACATCCAGTGGCATGAAGCGGACGCCAGCGAAGACGGAAAGCGGCACCATTGAGCCCGCCAAAGGTAAACTTGGAGTCATGCTTCCCGGCATGGGCGCCGTCGCCACCACCTTCGTCGCCGGCGTTGAAGCCATTCGCAAAGGGCTGGCCAAGCCCATTGGATCGCTCACCCAGATGGGTACGGTGCGGCTCGGCAAACGCACAGATGGCCGCTCTCCTAAAGTCAAAGAATTCGTGCCCCTGGCCGGACTCGATGACTTGGTCTTCACCGGCTGGGACATTTTTGAAGACAACATGTATGAAGCGGCTTCCAATGCCGGAGTACTGGACTATCGCCTGCTCGAGCAACTCAAGCCGTTTCTCTCGTCGGTGAAGCCGCGTGCGGCCGTGTTCGATCACAATTACGTGAAGAAGATCGACGGGCCCAACGTTAAAAAGGGCAAGACCAAGATGGATCTGGCCCAGCAGTTGCGCGACGACATCCGCGACTTCAAGAAGACCAGCGGAGCCACTCGCCTGGTCACCATGTGGTGCGGTTCGACTGAATCCTACATTGAGCCAACGGCCGCGCACCAGTCGGTAAAGTCGTTCGAAAAGGCGATGCGCGAGAATGACGAACTCATCGCGCCCTCCATGATCTATGCGTACGCATCTCTGATGGAGGGCGTCCCCTTCGCCAATGGCGCGCCGAACTTGACGGTCGACCTGCCCGTGATGCTGGAACTTTCGCGACGCAATGAAGCGCCCATCTGCGGCAAGGACTTCAAGACCGGCCAGACCTTGATGAAGACCGTGCTCGCGCCCGCGTTCAAAGCCCGCCTACTCGGCCTAAGCGGATGGTATTCGACCAATATCCTGGGCAACCGCGACGGCGAAGTTCTGGACGATCCTGGCTCCTTCAAAACTAAGGAAGAGTCGAAGCTGGGTGTGCTGGAGCACATCCTGCAGCCTGCGCTCTATCCCGAACTGTACGGCAACATGTATCACAAGGTTCGCATTAACTATTACCCACCACGCGGTGACAATAAAGAGGGTTGGGATAACATCGATATCTTCGGCTGGCTGGGTTACCCGATGCAGATCAAAGTCGATTTCCTGTGCCGTGATTCGATTCTTGCCGCCCCTATCGTGCTGGACCTCGTGCTATTTCTCGACCTGGCGAAGCGCTGTTCGGAGCTGCGGGGTCGGGGCATTCAGGAATGGCTGAGCTTCTATTTCAAGTCTCCCATGACGGTCCCGGGCCTGTATCCCGAGCATGACCTGTTCATTCAACTGATGAAGCTGAAGAATACGCTGCGGCATTTAAAGGGCGAGGAGTTGATTACGCACCTGGGGCTGGAATATTACGACTAGGTTATGGAGCGGACTTCAGTCCGCCGACTCACCAAACAGTCTTGATCAGCAGACTGCGGCGAATCTTTTCGTCGTGCGTGACCAGGGTTAGCCCTTCCGCCCGGGCCGTGCCGCCGATGATGCGGTCAGCAGGATCGCTGGAGTAGTCGCGGGGAAACTGGGCTGCCAGGGTTGAAATCTCTGGTGTGATTGGCAGCACTCTGACGCCTTCGATGAGCAATCGCAGCGAGGATTCCAGCGTGCCGTAGCGGCGAATGCGTCCGCGCGCGAGCAGGGAAGCGAGCTCCCATATGCTGATAGCGGAGATTGCGATTCCGCCTTGGCGCCGGGCGCGGCGGATTGCGGACGCTGCTGGCCGGGAGAGCGCTTTCGAATTGTCGAGCGCCCAAAACAGGACGTGGGTGTCCAGCAAAATCAAAACGCAGACTCCCACTCCTCCGCCGGATCGGCCTCGAGATCACCGACCACCGCGCAGATTTCGTTTCTGGGCCCGGACTATTGTCGGTTCGGCTTTACGGTACGATCTGAAAGACGACACCATATCCACCCTGGCCCGTCGTGCCGCCGCCACCGGTTGTTTCGCCAAAGATGCCGCGCGCATTTACTATTACGCTAGACGCGGAATTCATACCGTCAAAGCCGCCCGTAAAGTTGCGCAAAATCTTCTCCGTCCAGGGGGCGCCCGAAGTTTTCGGAGGCGTCAACTGGAAAACCGTGCCCAGGTTTCCCCCATAGGTCGTCTGCGGACCGCCATAGAATGTCGTGCCGTAAAGGACGCCGCCCGTGCCCACGGTTACGCCACCAGCGGGATTCGCGCCGTCGGGGCTGCCAGAGAAGGAATACAGCGCAGAAAAATTCCAGGTGATGCCCGGAGTCAACTGAAAGACATAACCGTTGCCGGCAGTTCCACCAAAGGTCTGGGTGCCGTAAAGGTTGCCCGCCGTATCCATGGCTAGAGTATTTTCATAGGGGAAATTTTGTCCTTTGGGAGGGGGGACGCTGCCGTGGACCGCAGTGTGGCGGGCGCTTTTTGCCGCAGCGTCTTCAGCAGGGAAGCTATAGAGTGTTTGCTCACTCCATGAGCCGCCGCTGGTACTAGGAGGGTTCAGCTCAAATACCAGTCCGTTGCCATTCGCGCCCCCGCCAAGAGTCATGCCGAATAGATTGCCGTGGCTATCGAGGATCACGCCCGTGGGTGAGTTGAAAGTGTAGAGGACGCTTTCGGTCCAGGCGCCGCCTTTCGTTGCCGGCGGCTTCAGCTGAAAAACGGTACCGTTGCCGGAGGAATTGTGGTAAGAAGCTCCGTAAAGATTGCCGGCGCCGTCGGTAACCAGCGAACTGGTCGGCGCGGCGGCGTCGTTTGCTGCCGCAAAGTTATAAATAACATTAAAAGTCCAATCGTTATAAACGGGGTCTCCAACGGGCACGATCTGAAAGACATATCCGGTATTATTCGTGCCTCCGGTTGCTGTGCCATAAAGATTGCCCCGACTATCGCGCACCAGGCCGGCGTTGACCGTACCGGGCCGGGTTCCGCTCACTGGCTGCAGCACTCCCCACTGCCCACCCGCGACCGTCGGAGGGATGAGCATATTCAGGCTAAAGCAAGGAGAACTGGAGGTACCGGAAGGGCAATATGCATTCGCAGCGGTGAAGAGGTCGCCTTTTCCGTCCGCCACCGGGCTGCCGAAAGGTGGGGCAGTCGAGGCTAGCGTGCCGAAGGGGAAAACCACGCGCTCCTGCGCTACCACTTCCGGGCAGAACACCGCAGCCAGCATCATGACCGTGGCCAGCGTAACGTTTCGAACAATGAAGGCCGAAAGGTGTTTCATGGAAGTCATCTCCTGAATCTTCAATCTTCGTCGCTAATCTTCGTCAGTTGTCTTCCTTCAATCTTGTGTGAGGCGGGTAGTTGATGTCGGCTGGCCTCAATGTGAAATCTGATAAACCGTGCCGCAACCAG
>Ga0209006_10003708_pt1 | contig 13899 bp, 7 predicted proteins | sample JacPin_JW_Ref_O2_FD_188567 | JGI IMG/M metagenome (GOLD analysis project Ga0209006, IMG submission 188567) | Forest soil microbial communities from Algoma, Ontario, Canada - Jack Pine, Ontario site 1_JW_Ref_O2 (SPAdes) (version 2) | ecosystem: Environmental > Terrestrial > Soil > Boreal... | reverse complement strand
AAAACTGCTGTAGTGGTTGTTCTCCTGCTGGCCTTTTGCGTCGCGGCCGGATTCTTTGGCAATCGCGTGCCGTCGAGCTTCCTTCCCGATGAAGATCAAGGCTACGCGTACATCAATCTGCAATTGCCCAACAGCGCATCGCTGGAGCGGACATCTCAGGCTGCGACACAGATCGAAAACATTCTAACGAACACCCCGGGAGTGAAATACACCACGAGCGTCATCGGTTTCAGCTTGCTCAGCTTTGTTCGCACCAGCTACAACGCCTTCTTCGTTGTCACTCTGAAGCCGTGGGATGAACGCACGACCAGAGCCGAACAATTTCAGGCCATCAAGGCGCATCTGAATCAGCAACTCACAAAATTGCCGGCAGGAATTGCTTTCAGTTTTTCGCCGCCCGCTATCCCGGGTGTCGGTACCGCCGGCGGATTCACCTTCATCCTCGAAGACCGCTCCGGCAGCAACATTCAATTTCTCACGAAAAATGTGAGCACGTTTCTTGAAGCAGCGCGAAAACGACCCGAGATTGCCAGCCTGAGCACCACTTTTTTGCCCAGCGTTCCACAGAAATTTGTGAATGTGGATCGCGACAAAGTGTTGAAACAGAGTGTGAATCTTTCCGATGTCTATCGCACGATCCAGGCCTTCATGGGCGGATATTTCATAAACTACTTCAACCGCTTTGGCCGCCAATGGCAGGTTTACATCGAGGCCGAAAGCGAGGATCGTGCCAGCGCAGATAACGTCGGGCGATTCTACGTCCGCAACAGCAAAGGAGAGAACGTTCCGCTCTCTACGCTCACGACGATTAAATCGCAACTAGGTCCCGAATTTACCATGCGCTTTGACGAGTATCGCTGCGCGCAAATCAACGGCAGCGCCGCGCCCGGCTTCAGCGCCGATCAGGCCAGCGCAGCCCTCGAGGATGTTTTCCGACAAACGATGCCGCGAGAGATGGGATTCGACTACTCCGGAATCTCGTTTTTAGAGCAGAAGGCACGCCAGGGAGTGCCACCCGCGGTTATCTTTGGACTGTCGCTGTTGTTCGTCTTCCTGATTCTCGCGGCTCTTTACGAAAGCTGGTCGCTACCTTTCAGCGTGCTGCTCAGCACGCCGGTAGCGGTCTTCGGAGCTTTTTTCGTTTTATGGCTGCGCCGCACTCTGCTTGGCATTTTTCTACCGCCCTATATGGTGCAGATCGAGAGCGACGTTTACTCGCAGATCGGCCTGATCATGTTGATTGGCCTGGCGGCGAAGAACGCGATCTTAATCGTCGAGTTCGCCAAGGATCAATACGAACATGGAAAACCGCTTGCGGATGCGGCTCTTGAAGGGGCGAGGTTGCGGCTGCGCCCAATCCTGATGACATCATTCGCATTTATCCTTGGCTGCGTTCCACTGTGGACGGCGAGCGGCGCTGGTTCGGTAGCTCGCCAGATTATGGGGACGGCCGTAATCGGCGGGATGCTCGCCGCCAGCGCAATTGGAATTTTCTTTGTCCCCGGCATCTTTTATATGGTCGAGAAATGGTCGGACGCGGGCAAAGAGCCGGCACAGGGCATCGTGCCGTCGACTCCTTCGCCTGCTCCAGGAGATTGAGACCACCGCAGGGTTTCGAAGAGCACACTGGCTCAATGGAATCGAATGCTATGAACACTGGGAAACTGCTGATCGTCATTGTGGGATCCGCGATGTTGGTCAGTTGCATGGTCGGGCCCAAATATCATCGGCCTGCGGTTCAGACTCCTGCGGCATTTCGCGACGTGTCAGAGAATCCTCAGCTTCCGTCACAGACTGCCTCATACGCCGATCTCCCCTGGTGGCAGGTGTTTCAGGATCCGAAGTTGCAAGAACTCATTCGCACCGCGCTCAAACAAAACTACGATCTGCAACTCGCGGCCGAACGCATCAATGCTGCCCGGGCCCAACTTGCCGTTACGCGTTCCAGCCTGTTTCCTCAGGTCGCAGGCAACGGCAACTTCAGCGGCGGCAAGGAAAACCTTGAACAGTCCCGGTTCAATTTCCTGACCTTGACTGCCGACGCGGCCTTCCAACTCGATTTCTTCGGTAAGCTGCGTCGCGCAACGGAAGCTGCCCGCGCCCAAATCCTGGCCACGGAAGACGCACGCCAGGTTGTGGTACTCACTCTCGTCAGCGATGTATCCAGCGACTATTTCACCCTGCTGCAACTTGACCTGCAACTAGCAATCACGCGTGATACGCTCAAAACCCAGACCGATTCAGTCAAACTTACCCAACTGCGGCTTAACCACGGTGTTGCCACCAAGCTCGATGTGCTCCAGGCTCAGCAGGTACTCGACACTGCGAACGCACAGATTCCTGAACTGGAGCGACAGATTGCTCAGGAAGAAGACGCCATCAGTATCCTGCTCGGCAATTACCCACAAGACATCGGACGCGGGATTCCGCTCGTCGAGCAAACACTTCCGCCGGAAGTCCCAGCCGGCCTTCCCTCTTCGATCATCGAGCGTCGGCCCGATATTCGAGAAGCGGAACAGATCTTAATTGCCGCCAACGCCAACATCGGCGTCGCCAAAGCTCAGTTCTTTCCGCAGATCTCTCTGACTGGGGGAGGCGGCGGTTCATTTGGTCGAAGCTCCGCCTTCTCAAGTCTCATGACGACGCAGTTGGGCATCTGGTCCTACGGCGCGCAAGTTAGCCAGCCGATTTTCACGGGAGGTGCACTGAAAGGCAACCTACATCTGGCCGAGTCGGAACACAAACAGGCCCTCATCGCATACCGACAAGCGATCCAGCAAGCCTTTGGAGATGTTTCCAACGCACTCATCGGTTACGAAAAACTTCATCAGGTGCGAATGCGCCAGCAGGATAGCGTCGCTGATCTGCAAGAAACCGTCCGCATTTCCACCCTTCGCTACAAAGGCGGCACAACGACCTATCTCGAAGTGCTCGACGGCCAGCGGTCACTTTACGGCGCAGAACTGACGCTCGCATCCGCACGAGGCGACGAATACCGAAGCCTCGTCCAACTCTACAAAGCGCTCGGCGGAGGCTGGCAACAGTAAAGCATCCGTACCATCGCACAGGCATCTACTACCCCGAATCGTAGAGAAGATCGAAATTTGCAACCGAAACTCATTGTGGCATTTTTAAATATTGTGTCCGTGCTGCTTAGTGAGTTTCATGTCAGCGTGAACCAATTCGGCCCGATCTAAGTAGCTTCCGATTGAGGGCGCGTTGGAAACGCGAGGTCCGTATTGACGCGAAGCCGGACAGTGTCAAAGTCATGACAGTCAATTGACAGTGCATGATTGTTTTGCACTTAGTTTTAGTCACTTACTACAAGCTGTGCTCCTGGCATCAGTCGTGCAGCAACCACCGACATGTCAGCGTCGTCAAACGAGGGCAAGCCAATCGTCAGCCCTCTAGAATCTACCGCCAAAGCCATGCAAGCAAATTTGGCTTCAGAGGCGCAAGACTTGGCATCCGGTTCCGGTCCACAGTTTGAACCGGTTCGTAGAAGTCCGCTTGAGCGCATTCTCTCCATCATTACGGATGTCCGTGCCGGCGAGGGACTTGGCGCGGTATTGCTGACGACTGATCTTACTGTGCTGCTGGGCGGCTACTATCTGCTCAAAACAGTACGAGAATCCTTAATCCTCGCCCAAGGGGGAGCCGAGGTGAAGGCATACTCCTCTGCCGCCCAGGCGATTTTGCTGTTTGGCGTGGTCCCGGTTTATGGCTGGATCGCTACCCGAATTAATCGAAATCAACTTCTTCGGTGGACAACACTCTTTTTTGCCTCCAACATCCTGCTATTCGCCTACCTGGGGAGCCGGGGCGTTCACGAAGCTGTCCCCTATTTCATATGGGTTGGAATATTTAACGTATTTACCGTGGCGCAACTCTGGGCCTTGGCGACCGACCTTTACACCGAGGCACAAGGCAAAAGACTTTTCCCGATGCTCGGCGTCGGTGCTTCGATAGGAGCCGTGGGCGGAGCCTGGATTGCGGGCAAGATCATTAAGCCGTTCGGCCCTTTCAACGTAATGCTGATCGCCGCAGGGGCGCTTTGCCTCTGTGCTGCACTCTCGCGTTGGGCCAGCCATGTGATCTCCAAGCGCGAAGGAAAGCGTGAGCAGAAAAAGGATGTTGAAACGCTTGGGAAAGAAGGTGGGTTTCAACTCCTGATTTCTGACCCGTATCTCAGGCTCATCGCCATACTGACGATTCTGCTCAACGTCGTGAGCCTTTCCGGCGACTTTATTCTCGGCAAGCTGGTCGTGAACCATGCCAATGAAGTCGTGGGAGCGGGCAAGCAATTTATGGCCGCCCGGAGCGCCTTCATAGGAGCGTACTACGCGAATTACTACGCCTGGACCAATCTTGTGTCCTTTGTCATTCAAGCCTTTCTGGTATCGCGGATCTTCAAATACATCGGTGTACGCCGGTCTCTCTTTATTCTCCCGGCTCTTTCATTCGCGACGTTTGGCTCAATCCTTGTCCTTCCGATTATGAGCGTAGTTCGAGACCTCAAGATCGCGGAGAACGGTACGAATTATTCGCTGCAAAACACCATTCGCAATGCGCTGCTCTTACCAACCTCGCGCGAAGCGAAGTACAAGGCCAAAGCGGCGATTGAAACCTTCTGCGTCAGGCTGGGCGATGTGACGCAAGCCGGCATCATTTTCCTGGGAACTCGACTGCATGCCTCCCTTAACGCGTTCGCCACAATCACGATCGGGTTTACGGTGCTTTGGACGTTGGTTGCCGCTGCTCTCTACCGCGAGCATTGCAAACAATCCCGGGAGTGCTAAGCAGGGTTAAAGGGCAAATGGCCGACGCCGAATACAGTACGAGATTTTGAGAGATGAAGGTCCTTAAACAATTCACAGGTACGGGGACATTCCGGGGCCTCCCCTTGCTCCTCCTCGCCTACGGGGCGTTGATGACGCACTTCATCTTCGGCCGAGCGTTTCGCGACTCCCTGCTGGGAAGTCATCTTGCGATTGGATCGCTCCCGTCTCTAACCATGTGGAGCACCCTTGTGTCCATCGTCGCAAGTCTCGTGGTCTCAAATCTCTTTCGGTCGAGACAGCGGAAGCGCATCGCTTGCATGGGATTCGCCATCAACGTCGTCATCGAACTGTCATTTTCGCTTGCCTCGACCCGGATTCCGTGGTTGTACAGTTTATTTTTTATCGACGTCTCGGCGTCGACACTGGTTGGCCTCTCGATGATTTGGATACTAATCGGCGATTGGGCGAGCAGTTGCCATGCCGACCGGAGCCGGTTGGTTCCGGCAGTGTTGCTATTCGGCACAGCTACCAGCATCGTGGCTGGCGTCGGCCTAACTCATTTGCGGACAGCTACCAGCTTCCGGAGCGCGAATCTAATGCTAGCCGCAATGAATTTGATTCCGGTGGTTGCTCTCCTATTCCATAGCAGCGACGATTGCGTCTCCCGGCATGGCTTTTCCTTTCAAGACCTCCAGAAGCACACCTATCTGCCAAACAAATTGTTGAGGAAGTTCGCGTTGCTTGTGGTGGTGGCAGCGATTACGTCTACCTTGCTGGATTTGATGTTCCGCATCCGAGTCGCCGAGCACTACCTCAACCAGGCTGATCGATTGCATTTTCTCGGTTTGTTTCAAAGCGGGCTCAACATTTGTGCTTTCCTATCGCAGATTGCCGTGGGGCACATTGTCCAAAAGAAGTTAATCTCAACCTTTGTTCATTTGCATCCCGCCATTGTCGGCATCGCCAGTGTCTTGTTCGTATTCGCACCGGGATTTTGGCAATTCACTTGTCTACGCAGTGGGGAGTATTCGCTGCGGAACTCTCTTTTTCGACTCGGTTCGGAGATGACGTACTCCTGTTTCCCCGATCAAGAGCGGGCGACCGTCCGCCCTTTGATCGATGTCATCGGAGAAAGACTGGGAGATCTCTGCGCCTCCGGCATTTTGGCCCTTCTCTTGCTTATGAATCCAGCGCTGCCAGTCAAACCTGGCCTGTTGCTGTTGGCGCTGTGCTCGTTCACGTTTTGGTGGATCTGTCGCAGCCTCGAACGCAATATCAATGTCATCGCTAAGAGAACGGGGCAAGACTTGGCTGTGACGGCAACGACCAGATACTCAGGCATGGCGCACGAAAGCGCCGGGATCGTCTGATCCGCCGGGAGGAGTGTCCGTGAGAATTCGATTTGCCAGACAATTCGCCGCGTTTCTCGTTGCGGGCAGCATGGCGGGTTCGCTGAGCGCACGCGCGCAAGACACCGGAACTTCCAACGCGAACGCACCACGGGCTCAAGCGGTGGCGGATGCGGAGCGGGAAAAAGCGAAGCACCTCGAGCCGCAGGCACCACCTCGGGGTGAGCGCAAGTTTGACCACATCGAAAAAAATATTATCAAGCCCATTTTCAACGTAAACGGACCGGCGCTAAAGTTCGGGGGAATACCCACGGGTGGCGGATTCTCGCTCGGGCCACAGTACACACGGCAGGATCTGTTAGCGGATCATTTAACGTGGAATACATACGTCGCCGGATCAACCAAGAAGTGGTATGGGGGCGCAAGCTCTTTCGATTTCCACGACCTTGCAAACGGTCATCTCGAACTAAGGGCAGATGGGGGGTATCAAAATTCCGCCTCGGTGTGGTACTTCGGCGAGGGACCGAATTCCAGCAAGAGCGACAAAACCGATTTCGACCGGGAGTTTACGACCGCGCACTTTTCCGCACTCGGCCATTTCTTCGACCAGAAATTAACCGTAGGCTACACGGTGGGCGGTTTGTTGGTGCTTGTTGGTCCGGGAAATCTCAGCGGAACTCCGACGACCCAAACGCTGTTCACCGCGGCCGACACGCCGGGTCTTACCCAGCAATCGAACTTCATTACCGGCACCACGACCGTCCAACTGGATTTCGGCCATCTGGGCTTCAGCAATCCTGAAGGTCTGCAGGTCGAAGCCGACGATTCGCAGTTCTTCGATCAGAGCGGCCGTCAGGCGAACTTTCATCTCCTAGACACAGAAGCGGCATATTACCTGCCCCTCACTAACGGTATGCGAACCCTGGTCTTTCGCCTTCGCAATGAAACCGCTTTCGCCGAAAACAATCAGGTCGTGCCGTTCTACTTGCAGCCGACTCTGGGCGGACCGGACGATCTTCGCGGGTACGACCGCTATCGCTTTTACGCGGACGGCAACTCCGTCGCCACTGCCGAATATCGCTGGTCGATTTCGCAGACGCTCGAGATGGCAATCTTCGGCGATGGGGGAAACGTCTATCAGAGGCCGGGTCTGATCGGCTTCCGCGACCTTCGCGGAGATGGCGGTTTCGGCTTTCGAATCAAGAATAAACAAGCCAGCGTCATGCGGTTTGACGTCGGGTTTTCACCGGAAGGGATCCATATATGGTTCGTGTTCAACGACGTTTTCGGCAAGCTCTCCCGCATCTTCTAGGCTTTGCCCTTGCGGGGGTAACAGCATGCTCGGCACAGCAGTTCCTGCCGGATGATCCTCTTACGCGCACTCCCGAAGTGGCGGCGGTGGGCAAGATCAACGTTCAAGATATCAATGCCCTTTATAACTTCGCTCATAATTCGTTCCGCTACAAAAGTCCGGCGGCCACTGACTCACGAGGCGTTAATACGCTGGGCGAGGTGCCGGATTCGAGTTGGTTTACGAACCGCAACATCAACAGTCTGAACATTGAAGCGCTGAAAAAAGGCGGCAGGATACATGGCGCCCCCGAACCGCCGTATACGGTGGTTGCCGCCAAAACGGAAGGTGTAAGCACTGGTTTCCGTATTCGCGACGCTCGCGGATTGCTTTATTTCGTGAAAGCCGATCCGCCATCGAACATTGAAATGGCCACGTCGGCGGATGTGGTGGGAGCCCTGTTTCTTTACGCTGCGGGATACAACGTACCCGAGAATTACGTTCTGATAGGTCGCCGCGGGGATTTTCATCTTTCCAAAGACGCGAAAATTAAGCGGACGTACGGGAAAGACCACCGACTGAGTGAAACCGAACTAAGACAGATTTTCGATCGGATACCCCGGTACCGAGATGGCAGCATTCGGCTCATGGCTAGTCTCTCGCTCCCCCCCAAGATTGCGGGGCCGTTCCGCTACGCCGGCGTTCGCTCAGACGATCCGAACGATCTCGTACCGCACCAACAGCGCCGCGACCTGAGAGCGCTCGAAGTCCTCTTTGCCTGGATCAACCACACGGATGCCAAAGGTGAGAACAGCCTGGACACGGTGGAGGGCACAGGGGAGAACTCCAGATTCGTGCATCACCTGCTGGATTTTGGTGATTCCCTTGGCAGCGACAGCGATATTGCCAAAGATCCGCGCCACGGACAGGAATATATAGTTCTTCCTGTAACCTGGAGCCGCATGTACACCCTCGGATTGCACTCCGCCGATTGGGAGACTGTTCATTTTCCGAAAGAGATGGAGGCCGTCGGCAATTTCACCGCCGCAGCTTTCGATCCGCTGGCGTGGAAGACGAATTATCCCAATCCAGCCTTTGTGCAAATGACTCCTCTCGACGGGTATTGGGGGGCAAAGCGCGTGATGGCATTCAACGACGAACAAATCCGCGCCATCGTCGAAGAAGGACGCTTTCAGGATCCGAAGGTTGTGGACTACATCACCCACGTGCTCGAATCCCGGCGCGACGCGATTGGCCGGGCCTGGTTCCGTCAGGTACTTCCGCTAGAAGGATTTCGAATTGTTGATGATCATCTGGCGTTTGACGATTTGGCGGTCCAATATGGTTTTTCGTCGCCAAGCAGCTACCAGGTCAACTGGTTTGTCTGGCACAACGAAGTACAACAAAGGGAGGACGTACTCGGCCCGGAAAGCTCTCAGGTACCCAACACGTTCAAATCTCTCGCAGCGGGATCATATATCGGCTGCCGGGTCACTCTCGATCACGCCGACAAGCGATCGGTCACTATCTACTTCCGCCACGACGGCGACAACTGGAAACTGGTCGGAATCTCTCGAACAACCGCCTGAGCGACATAAGGCAGGGCGCGGCTTCCTCAGCGTGCCAGGTTTTAAAATCAGAATGCGAGACGTTCGTGGTGCGGAGCTTTTCAGCTCTGAGAATCTTCTGCACAGCGCCACGTTCGCGAAGAGAGATTATGTGGAGACGAACGATACGCCAAAGGCAGTTGCAGTTTATCGGCTCACCGTCCTCTTGCGCTGCAACATGACTCAGATCAACCCTGCCCTGGCTGCACGGGAATATTCCGGAATTCCACTGAAGTCATTTTGGAGCGCTCGAACCTCTCCAAATCCTCTGACAAAGATCGAACATCATCGATCTTTGAGACCACACATCATGTAAGACATTCAAAGTTACAGATAAATCACTGATGCTAAGTATTTTGTTGTCCATGGATGGGCTTGTACCGTCGACTCTTTAAGGGCTAAATTAAGCATCGATCCTGGGTGAAGTTGTTCGGCGTGCCAGATTGGGTGTGCCACGGCGGCCGAGGCAGCGTGAATGAGAGAGTTGATATAGCCTTGATGACATGCCCGGGGATTCGTTCGCCCGCAAACCACAACGGAGTTCGCCTCCTATGCGCAAGATCATTTCGATAGCATCCGCTTCCCTCCTTTTACTCGCGCCCTTTGCTTGGCCGCAGGCCACCAAAACTCCGATCAACCTGCGGGGACCAAGTGTCGCTGCCGGCAGTCAGGGTGTGGTTGTTTCCGGAAGGCCTGCCGCCACTGCCGCCGGCATCAAGATTCTGGAACAGGGCGGAAACGCCGCCGATGCAGGCGCCGCCACTCTGCTGGTACTGTCTGTAACCTATGTAGGCGCCTACTGCGTCGGAGGAGAGGTTCCCATTCTGGTTTACAGCGCTGGCCAGAAAGACGACCAGAAAAACGTTAGGCTGCTGGAGGGTCAAGGCGAAGCCCCTCGCGATCCCAAAGCGATCGCCTGGTACATGGAACACGGAATCCCGGATGGTGATGTGAAGGCAGCTGCGGTGCCTGCCACCGTCGACGCGATCGTTACCCTGCTGAAACTTTACGGAACCAAAAGCTTCGAGGAGGTCGTGCAGCCGACGCTAGCCATTCTGGACGCTGGCGGCCCGAGTTGGTATATCGACACCGGGAGCGGGCAGAAGATCGAAACCGGTGTGAACTGGCAGGCGGATATGGCGGTGACTTTTCGCAAACTAGTGGAGTCGGAAAAGGCTGCAAAAGGTACGCGGCAGCAGAAACTGCAAGCTGTCTCGGACCGCTTCTATCGCGGCGACATCGCCGACGCCCTGGAAGCCTGGTACATCGAAAAAGGAGGTTTCCTGCGCAAGGCGGACTTGGCCGCGCACAAGACTCCCGTGGTGGATCCACTCAAAACCACGTACCGTGGCTACACGGTCTATAAGGCCGGACCTCTGACCCAGGGTCCTTATCTCTCACAAACGCTGCGCCTGCTGGAAGGCTTCGACCTGAAGAAGATGGGCTTCAATTCGGCGGATTACATCCACACGGTGATTGAAGCGGAGAAGTTGGCGCTGGCGGATCGCGACGAGTATTACGGCGATCCGAACTTTACCAAGGTTCCGATGCAGCAGTTGCTCTCCGATCAGTACACCGAAATGCGGCGTAAGCTGATCGATCCGAAAAAGGCATCTCTCGAGCTCCGGCCGGGCGACCCTTACAATATGAAGGCGACCAAGCCGCCCACCATCACCGGCCCCTGGCATGGCGGAACCACCGTCATGTGTGTGACGGATAAATTTGGAAACGTCATCGCGGCCACTCCCAGCGGCCTGTCGAGCACAGCCGGCGTGGCCGGACGCACGGGCATTATTCATGGAAGCCGGCTCAGCAGCCTGAACACATTTGCGGGAACTCCGAATGTCATTCAGCCAGGCAAGCGGCCGCGAATCACTCTAAGCCCCACGCTGCTTTTCCGTAGTATGGACAACGACAACCAGCCCGTGATGGCGATCTCGGTAGCGGGAGGCGACCAGCAGGATCAGGCGGCCATCCAGGTCATCCTCAACTACGTGGACTTCGGCATGAGTCCCGAAGAGGCGTTTAAGGCGCCGCGATTTTCTACCGAGCATTTCATCAGCTCCTTCGGTCAGGACCGTGCCCACCTGGGCAGTCTGTCTGTGCCCAACAGCATCCCCGAAGCAGCGCAGACCGACTTGAGGGCTCGCGGCCACTTGGTTACCGTCAGTCGTGAAGGTGTAGGCGGAGTGGCACTGATCGGCATTGACCCTAAGACCAGGCAGGCCACGGGCGTAGGTCCGGCCGCTGGCAAAATGGAATAGACAGATGTCTTGATCGCCAACGTGCCGAATTCGAGCTGAGATCGCATTTAGCCGAAAGCACTTTGAAATTTTGACCCAACGTGTTGGCGATCCATCCAGGATAAGAGGGCGGTTCTCGTGCCCCACAGCCCTATAGAGTACCTGCGTCGGAATCGACGCGCATGAGGCGAGCCTCGGCAGTCAATTGACGAAAAATCGCGGTATTGCTGATTGACGAGGCGTCAAAACGCGTAATGGCCTGTTTGTAACCGTCATGCGGCTGGCAGCATTTTCCGGCATAATAATGGGCCGAGCAATCGCACGCGAATCAATGACCTGAAGCAATTCGCCGATGAGACTGTTTACGCTCCGTATCAACCGCTGATCCCGTGATAAGATCCGGCGCCATGCGACCGCTTGCCAAACAAATCCTCACCTTCCTCGCGCTGGTTTTCACATTCAGCAGTTTGCCGGCGTACCTAATGGTTCACTCCGGTCACGTCGGCGCCGGAGACGGACTGGTGGCGGGGTTGATGGTATGGTGTCCAGCATTGGCCGCGCTGACCACCTGCCGGCTTTTTCGGATTGATTTGGCAACCCTGGGATGGAGCTGGCGGCCGGCAAAATATGAGGCGTGGGCTTACTTCATCCCGATAATTTATGCGCTGCCGGTTTATATTGCGACGTGGGCGCTAATTCCCGGTTCGTTCGCATTTGCCGCCTTCGCGGCGCGGATGGGAGAAGCTTTCGGATTTCCGCAACATCCCCGCGCTGCAACCCTGCTGCTGGCTTTGCCATGCTACGCGACGGTGGGCGTCATCAGCAGCATGTCCGACGCGCTGGGTGAAGAAATTGGCTGGCGGGGATTTCTGCTGCCGCGACTCGTGCAGCAAACCGGTTTTACCCTCGGATGCCTTTTGAGCGGCTGCGTCTGGGCCATATGGCATTATCCTGAGATATTGTTTGCCGACTACAAGTCGGGGACGCCCCCGGTTTTCGCTCTAACTTGCTTCACGCTTATGGTGATTGCCGACAGCTACATTCTCGGCTGGCTGAGATTGAAGTCGGGCAGCGTATGGACGGCATGTGTGCTGCATGCCAGCCATAATCTTTTCATCCAGGCAATTTTTGACAGGATCACCGCCCCGGCGGGCCGCGCACTTTATGTCACGACAGAATTCGGCGCCGGACTAGTGTTGACCGTGGGTGCCTTTGCGCTGTACTTGTGGACGAGGCGCCAAGAAGCATCGGCAACCGCAGAAGCCGTTACTCAAAGAGCTGGCTGAGAAGCCCACACTCCTTCTTCAACTATTCCGGTCAAAGTAACCCGATTCCTTCGCGTGCCTCGATTAAGAACTGGAACTCTTAGTCGGCGAAAAGGAACGCGCAGGGAGTAGTTGCGCCGAGGCATTGTCCGCCGCGATCCGGTAATGACTGGCGAGAAATCGCGATAAAACTCACCGACCAGCGGTCAAAACGTGTGACAGCCTGTTTGCGACTGTTAGCAAAGGTGCGCAATGGAGAATCGACCAATCGCGGAACTTTGAGCAGTCGATCGACGTATCTTTATCTGTAATTAGGCACTATTTGGCCTAAATGGACCCGGAATCGAAAACGAAGCGGGCGGATCACCAGGAACGGGAGCGCCCTTTGGCCCCTTGGTTCTCCTTTTTCACGAAAATGTCGTGTTCTCGTAAACAACTGTGCATCTAAGCTTTGAGAGTAAGGCGTGAGTTTACTATGAGGACTGTCCCGGACATCTTTGCGCAAATCCTTCGCAATCTTTGGGCGCACAAGTTGCGCTCATTTCTCACCATGTTCGGAATCGCATGGGGTGTAGGTTCCCTACTCCTGCTGGTCGGGGTTGGCGAAGGCTTTCGCTCCGGCAACAAGCGAGAACTGGCCGAGTTCGGCAAAGACATCATGTTTCTGTTTCCCGGCCGAGCGCCTTCGGTATCGGGCAATATGAGTTCGGCCCGTTCGTACTTGCTCACCTATCAGGACTACCTCGACATCCGGCAGGCCGGATATGTCCGCAATGCCTGCCCGGTAATTTCCCGCGGCGACCTCAAGGAGGTCAGCGAATTCGCCACCGGCAGCGGAGAAATTCTGGGCACGGAGCGGCAGCTGAACGAGATCAGTTATCTTCCGCTCAAGGAAGGCCGCTGGCTGAATGAATTGGATGGACTGCAGCGGCGCAATGTAATCGTGCTCGGGAACGAACTGCTGAAGGTGCTGTTTCCCGGCCGTCCCGCAGTCGGGGCATTCGTTCTTCTCAACGGCATTCGTTTTGAAGTGGTGGGCAGCATGCCGCATCTGGGTCGTGGCGACAACATGTGGCTCAATATGCGCGGCTACATTCCGTTCCAGGTCATGGCCGCCAATTTCCCGATCAAGGGAGAAAATCACCAGAACTCCATTTCGTTTATTGAGTATCAGCCCCGGGTGACTGCCGACCACGTGCTGGCGCTGAAGGAAGTCCATCAAATCGTGGGACGCAATCACCAGTTCGATGCCAGCGATGAAAATGCCTTCGACGAGTGGGATTCGATCCAGGAATCAAAAATGGTGGGAACCATTTTCGACGTGATGAACATGTTCCTGGGGGCTGTGGGAATGGTCACGCTG